>ERZ1292637.1148-Hain-H14-01um-R3-1148-length-11886-cov-27_pt1 | contig 11886 bp, 17 predicted proteins | sample MGYA00564405_ERZ1292637 | MGnify/ENA primary metagenome ERZ1292637 (study PRJEB36523, sample SAMEA6512645) | groundwater metagenome | collected 2019-01-09 | study: AquaDiva: Metagenomics assemblies of 32 groundwater samples | reverse complement strand
CCACGATCCCGGGTAGAGCCAGAGCATCCCTGCGCCCACCGCCACCCAGGCCTGCCAGGACCAGATGACCGTCAAGCCCGCCCCCAGGAGCGGCCATCCCCACCAGGGGCAGAACGGGCTCACCAAGGCCAAATAGAGCGCCGTGAGGACCGGACTGCCGAATTGCCCTTTCTGTCGGCCGCCCAGGCGGGCTTTTCTGGCCAGCAGGCTTACGGATTGCCACCCGGCGATCGCCAGCCACCCCCAGGGCGCCCACGCGAGCCAGTCGGCTGGCAGGCTCAGGAGCAAGCCCCAGGCCACCCCGACCCCGATCCATTGGATGAGGGAGCTCACCAAGACTGGGGGATCGGCATGTTGAGGCCACCGAATCAGAAACCACAGCCCGATCAGCGCCAGCCAGAGCTCCTGGGGAGCGAGCCAGATCACCCCCAGGGCGAGCACGCCCAGCAACCAGATCGCGCGGCTATCGGCCATCAGGCGATCCGACACGAACGGCAAGGGAATCAGCGGCGCCGCGGCGGCCGCCAGGACCGTCACCACATGCGCCGCGGTTAGTCCGGGCATGGGTTCATGTCCTCCGCCGTTTGATTTCAGTGGTGCGCTTCGGCAAACACGTGTCGGAAGTGTGATCGCAGGGAATCTGCTGGCAGCCGGGGCAGGGAATGCGACGGGCTGCCCACCCGGATATCGCACACTGATAGTGCGCGTATCCATTCGGGAAACTGACCATCTCCATGCCATCTTCTCCAGGCAACAAGCCACGCGTGCCACATTCCACGCATCGCTCATCCCGCCACGTCGATCTCCGGCTCATCCCCACCCCATGAGATACGCCAGGATTAGCCCAGGCACGCCACCATCTCCGCCGCAGTCTGATCCCAGGAGTACGCCAAGCTCCGTACGCGATTGCTCACAGCGGCCTGCTGCCAACGTCGATCATCCGTCAGATAGGCGACGAGCCAGTCGATCCAGAGGGCCGGCTCGAGCGCCACGGTGCTTGAGGCTCCCAACTCCGGCAACGCGCCCCGATTAGAGCACACGATGGGCCGGCCGCTGACCATCGCTTCAAGCACCGGCAAGCCGAAGCCTTCGAGCAACGACGGAAAGGCCACGACCCGAGCGGCTTGGTAGAGTGCCACCATCGCCTGATCCGAGACGGCGCGCCCCCGCCCGACTTCAATCAATCGAGCCGTGGGCACGCGGGCGACGACGCGAGGCCACAACGCCCGCACAAACGCGGTATTCTTTCGCGGTTTGTCGCCGCCGATCAACAGCACGATGGGCTCCGAGGGCCGCGGCGTGGGCACAAAGCGCGCATGATCGACGCCCAATGGGATCGGTTGGGCGGTGACGCCTCGCTGGCGCGCCTGGTGAGAAGAAAATTCACTATCCGTCGTCACGACACTCGCCCGGCGGAGCACCCAGGTATCGAGCCACGACAAGGAATCCTTCTCAAGATGATGGAAATGCACCCACACCGGCAGATGCGCGCGACGGCCCGCCGCCAGCGCCGCCAATCCGGTATATCGAAGACTGTGCGCCCGAATCCAGCCGGGCTGATGCGCCAGGATGCACTGGCGCAAGGCGGCGCGAAACCACAGCGGGCTATTCCACCATCGCAACCCTGGCCACCGTGGCGATAGAACATGGGGTTCGAGCCCATGCGCGGGCCAGCGGGCCAGCAACTCCCGTTCCATGACTTCGCCGCCTGATGTCGAATCGGCGGCCGCCCCACAATGCGGCATCGCGACGACCATTATTTTTTGCAACCAGTACCGGACTTACACAAGAAAATCGGGTCGTACCAGCCTCCGCCATTTACCAGCAGATTCTTCGCTGGCCGCCGCTTTCGGCAGCATTGCGCGTAGTAAAGCCGATTCCCCGGGATCTTATGTCGGATCACCATTACCTTAGTCGTCAAATCGATCCGTTCGATCCATTTAGTTAGCGGCTGCGTCGGGGCGGAACAGATCCAGCCCGAGATGCTTTTCCCGTCAGCAGTGAGCGGTCGACAAGGACTCATCGCACCCGCTTGAGCCAGCCACTAGGATTGAACGTCAGCATGGGTTCGACGTCACGATCTTGGACAAACTCCGGATGGACCGCGAGGAACTGCTCCACTGCATCCCATGCTCCTGGCCCGCGTTCCCACGGGATCGGATGGCCATCAAACTGGGTGTCACACACGATCAGATGGGCTCCGATGCGCACATACGGCGCATACGCCTCGCATTCCTCATAGACGATCGTCTGCTGATGATTGCCGTCCAAAATCACCAGCGCTGACTGCTCGCGCAGGGTGTGACGAACATGCGCTCTGGAGAGAGTGGCCAACGAATCGCCGACGATTGAGACGATGCCGGTGCCAGGGTCGAAGGGCTCGTGGTAGCTCAGGTGATCAATGGTCACGACGGGCGCCGCCCCATTGTCGGCGTAGAACAAGGCCGAGCCACCCCATCCGGTCCCGATTTCGAGCACGGCAATCGGCAGTTGCTCTTGGATGAGCCGACTGATCGCCATGAGATCGAACGGACATTGAGCGACCGGACGTCCGCGCCACCGCGTGCCCGCCCAGGCCGTGCCATCGATCTTGCCACGCTCGAAATAGAGCCGATGAAAGGCCTCGATGATCTCACGCTCCGTGGTTGCCGACGCCAGCAGCCGCCATTGCAAGAGCCACCAGGCGCGGTAACACGCCCGTGTCAGGCGCGAGAACATAGCCCCGCCACGAGGCCCACTTCGCGCGCAAGGACGGAGGCCCGCTCATAGCCACTCAGCGCCCAGCGAGCCGGCCGCCAACCGCCACGTTGCACGCACGCTAAGGCGTTGCGAATGGAATCAGCCCTCTCCGGATCGAATCGAATCCCCGGCAAATCATAGCAGCCATCAAGCGCGTTCGAGATCAGACACGGAACCTCACACGCCTTCGCCTCGAGGAGCGCTTTCGGATGGCCTTCCAGGAATGATGGCAGGATAAAGGCATCGGCACTCGTATACCATCCGGGCAGCTCGGGCCAGGGCACGACGCCAACACACTGCGCGCCCGCCGCCCGGAGGGCGCCTTCCTCGGGCCCGGTCCCCACGCACACAAACTCAAGTTGGAGTTCTTGGGCGATCCGCGCGACCGGCACGAGATTCTTTTCCACGACCAGCCGGCCGACATATAACAGGCGGAGCCGCTTGGAGCGCGCCAAACAGGGGGGCGCCTTGGGCGAAAATTGCCCCAGATCGACCCAACTCGGCACCCAGTGCACGCGCGGATTGCTGGCGCGCATCCGCGCCGCCCGAGGCCCATTATTCACGAAGATCGCCGCCGCGTAGCGTTCGGCCAGTCGCCGCAGCCAGCGCACCTTCCACGCCGGACGGTGATGCAAGCGGGCAATGCCTTCGTAGTCATTGCCAAAACTCACTACGAATGGAATCCGCCACCGCCAGTAGGCCGTCAAGGCCGGCGGCACGCCGCGCAAGCTCATTACGCGGGAGACGTCCAATGAGCGAAAGCGCGCTGGCTCCCGCCACGGCCAGAGAAAGGCCTCCCGAATCCCCGGCGCGGGCGGCCCCAGCAGGATTGCCGACGTCGAACGATAGAACGGGTCCCACTTTGGCTCCTCATCGCCATAGGGCAAATAAGTATAGTACCGGAGCCCAAAGGCTTCGGCATAGGCGCCGAGATGCGCATAGAGCCGGTCAAGCTGACCCGTCGCCGCCATGGAACTCAGCCCCGAGCCCACCGCCGGGAAGATGCCGACCTCGGGTTTCACACGCGCACCGGGTAGCCTGCGGCGCTGAGCGCCTCTTTCACTTGCGCCAACGTGAGCCGGTTCGAGTGCAGCGCCGCGCCGATCGCCACAGCATCCGCGCCGGCGTCAAAAGCCGCCAACACATGGGCGATGGTGCCCACGCCCCCAGAGGCAATCAGCGGCACCGGCACGAGACGGGCTAGGCTCCGGATACCGGCCACATCACAGCCGCGATAGGTGCCATCCCGATCGATCGCCGTGACGAGAATTTCTCCCGCCCCGGCCTCGACGGCCTCGAGCGCCACGTCCTCCGCCCATCGGAACGTGCGTTCCCGACCCCCGTGCGTGACGACCACGTTCCCGATCGTTTGAATCGATCGGACCAGACACTGACTGCCAAACGCGCGGGCAATGCTGCGGAACAGGGCCAGGGAGGCCGCGGTATTGATCGCGACTTTATCGGCACCCGCGCGGAGCATCGCACGGACATCTTCGAGCGTGCGGATCCCGCCCTCGACGGTCAACGGACACCACAGCGGCTCGGCCATCTGGCCGATCATCGAGAGGGAACCGGGCCGCTGATAGAGCGACGCCACCACATCGACATACAACACCTCATCGGCATCCGCCGCATAACGGGACACAACGGCAGCGGGCTCGCCGATGACCCGCAGGCCTTCCATCTGCACGCCTTTGACAACACCTTGAGGGTGCTTCACATCGAGGCGTGCGATGAGCCGTTTGGCCAGCATCACTGCACTTGATGCCTGAGGCGCCACGTGTCACCCTCGCGCGCCCAGAGATGCGGCGAGCGAAAGCGATCGATCGTGCTCCAGAATGCTTCCTCGGTCAGCCTTAGATAGTCCAGCAGTTCAGGGAAAAACCGCTGGGGAAATTCGCCATCGTAGAGGTGGACGAGTGCCACGCCTTCCTCGCGCGTCAAATGGCCGGAGCGAATTTCTTGCGCCGCGTCGGCAGTGGCCCGGCCCATGCCGAATTTGATATAGCGCGTGTAGTAGTACAGATCATCCATTTTGTCGTCGAGCGAGTTGTACTTGGAATACGTGCCCGGGGTCCGTTCCGGTGCGCATTCGAATCCGACCGTCTTGACCGCGTAGTAATAGGCCGCCTGCGGCACCCAACGGTGATAATACCCCAACTGATGGATCGTGCCCGCCCACGGCTGCGGATCGGGAAGATACCAAGAGAGCTCGGCGGCAGACCAGCCTCGGCGCCAGTCGGCGTAGAGCCGTCCGCCCAGGTATGGGTCGCTCGTGGGAAGGACCGGATCTGACCGGAGCGGACTTTGGCTGGCCGAGACTGGCTTGCCCCCGTATTCGGCTTCGCTCTCGCCATACATCACCAGCGGCAGGCCCAGCACGCGCGCCATCCGCCGCGCGAAGACTTTTTGTCCGATGGTGAAGGCCTGGAAGGGATGCAGCAGCTTGCGGAACGCCACCCGCGTGATGGCGCGATGGAGCTCCTGCGGCGGGGTGCAGAGCAGGTTCGGCATCCGCGCCGCCCACCGGAGCTGATTGCGGCGGCCCCAGTCTGTATAGAGCGTCGGCGCCCAGGTCACCGTGATCGGCGTCATCCCATACCGCTCTTTGAGCACATAGGCCGCGTAGATGGAATCCTTCCCCCCGCTGCCTGGCACCAGCACATCAGCGGTCGTGCCATTGCCGCGATGCTGATCCAGCAGCTCGATGAGCGCGCCCTCTCGTGCCGTCCAACTAATGCGATCCTTCTCTTCGCGGACCCGACAGGCGGAACAAATATCCTCGGCATCCCACGCAATCGTCTGAAGCGGACTGTCGGCCGATTGCGTATATTCCGAGCGCGTCAACGGGCGTTGATTGGAGAGCACGCACCGGCGACAAAATCGGACCTCTTCGGGCAAGCCGAACAACGTGCTCATTTCATGGGTTTCCGATAGATGCCATCGGGCCCATGGGCCGTGATCGGGCGGATCGTCTCGAGCTGGGCCGCCAAGTACGCCAGGGTGGCCGATCGCTGGCGTTGCGCGGCCAGGAGATTCGCCCCACTCGCGGGTGTCTCGACGAAGTTGACCAGCAGATGGCCGCCGGGAGCGAGGGCCCGTGTCAAGGTCCGAACAGTGGCCACGGGATCCGGCACATGTTCCAAGACCTCGGAACAAATGATGAGCGAGAGATCGCGGCCCTCCAGCGGACGGACGGGAGGGAGCACTTGACACCAGAGACGCGCGCTCTGCAGCCGGATGCGCCATTGGGCAAACTCCCACGTGCGCCCTGGGACATCGGCCAGCACGCCCCAGGCATCCGGGCGATGCCGCGCCAGCCAGACCGAGACGGGCGCAATGCCGCAGCCGTATTCGAGCCACACGCCGCCTCGGGGCAGGAGCGCCGAGGCCAAGTGAAAGCACCGATCGCGATGGTAGTAGATTTGCCGAAGGACGAAGTAGTCCGTCTCGCCCCATACCCCGGCGTGTGATTCTTCGCTGGCCCGGCGGTCGGCCTCTTGTCGGCTTTCATGGTACCGAAGCCAGAATTCTTCCCGCGAAAGATGGCGATAAAACTTGGCGAGTTCCCGAAACCATGCGCGATGAAAATCCCAGGGATGCAACAGACGTCGGCGCGCTCGACAGTAGCGATCCCGGGTCTCGGCCCACCGGAGTTGTCGGATCACAGATCGAGTGCCCGGCGCGCGGCGATAATCCACGCATCCCGATCGGGACGATTATTGAGAGTGCCTCCGCCAAAATGGGCGTAAAACGCTGTCGAGGGATCGGTGGCATCCTCATACGAGACATCGCACGAAAAGTCCCACCACCAGGGTGTTCGTGAACTCCGACCCGGCATCGGTGGACGGTGGCAATAGCTCTCGGCGCACCACCCCGGCCATTCGGCCGTATCGCGCCGTGGCAGATCGGGCAGCATAGAATACTGCTGCGCAAAGCCGATCTCAAAGAGTACGCCGCTGCCGTGTGCATAGCCGTTTTGCTCACTCGCCTTCACGCCGACAACAGGCCCTGGCTGTCTCAGCAAGTATGAGAGCCAAGCTGCGCGGAGCGGAAGCGCATCATCGTGCATCACAAAGACATGACTAAGCGCACATGGCGTTCCCCACAGAGCCCCTTGGATCAGCCGATCGAGGGCGAAACCGTTTGCTTCTGATCCACGATCCACCATTGGCGCCGTATCGAGAAGCAGGATCTCATGGGACACATCGGTCGTGAACTTCGCGATGGCATCGCGGGCCAAATTGGCCAGGGCGCGCTGGCCCGCTGAGGGAATCAGAATGGCAACGTGAGGGATCATCTTTTAGCTATGTCGCCCACCGTTATAATGTCCCTTTAACAACGCACAGCGAATGCAAATCCTCCGGTGACATCCATAGCAAAAATCGGCCTTTCTGGTAACACGAGCGCGTCGACAGGAAGCACACCACCGATTTCCGCGTCGCTTCATTCTCTTGCCTCCCGCGCCCGCTCACTCGGCGGGGTCATGCCTTCGCCTCCACGAGATCGAGAATCCGGTGGCTCACCTTGCAATCATCGAAGCCGAGAAATTGCTCGACGTAGCGCTGCCGTTCTCGCCGATTGATGGACGGGATGTGTTGCCAGCAGTCCAACACGCCGACCATTCGATCCCATTCAATGCCAGCGACGACGCCAAGCCAGTCCTGCATGCCCGGCGCCGCCTCATAGACCTCGAGATGGCCGGGGTATTCGCGCAGATGCGGATGAGGCAGATGGATGCTCACTTGAGGGACGCCCGCGAAGGCCGCCTCGAGTGCCGCGCCCGACTGGAAATGCACCACCAGCGCCGCCTCACGAATCACGGAGGCAGCCGCATACGGCCAGAGCATCCCCGCATCCGTCACGACGCGATCCGCGAATCCGGCCAGCCAGCCAGGATCGCGATTTTTCTCTCGTGTCTTGATGACAAATTCCATCCCCATCCGATCACAGAACCGGCGAATGGCCTGCACCAGCGCTCGGTAGCCAACCCACCGATACCAGGTGCGGCGCCACAGACCGGAGTCCTTCGGGAACTTGAGCGCCATCAGCACAACTTCCGGGCGCGAAGAGCGAGGAACGAGACTGACCACGTCGAAGGCGTCGATCATCGGAGACCCAACGATGTGGCCGATTGCGTCGTTGGATCTGACGCGCATCCAGTGATCACATAGATAGTGAAACTCGCTCTTCGCCCAGAGTTGCGCTTGATATTCACTCGCCCAGCAATACTCATGCCTCGGGACTCGTGCTGCGGTGACGGCTTCCCACGCGAGATCAAGATTGTAGCAGCGGCGAGCTTTCGGCAGTTCGCCATTCAGCGTCGCCAGCGAGGGGCCCAGCAGGGCATCGGCACGAAACGGCATGCCGATATGTGCGGCAGGCCACACCGCCTCCAATTCTTCTCGGGTCACGGCTTCGCCTGGCTTGTCATCGTGGCGATGGACGAGCCAGACTTCGTGACCACGGCGCAATGCTTCCGTGATCGGGCCCCCAGTGGCCTTAAAAAAGCCGCGCCGCCAAGCCGGAAAGGCAAGGATCACTCGTTCGATTTCCGGTCAAACCCCAGGAGCATCCCGGTCACGCGCAGGATTTCCTTAGCTTCGTTCCGATCCAGCCGATGCAGGCGCTTGGCGCCGTTCAATGCGTATTGGTGAATTCGCAGGCGGCGGGTGATCGCGTTCTCGGGCGGATTCATAGAGAGCTCCAACACGGTGACCCGTTCATTCAGCCAGACCTTGAACCTCGTCATCCAGATCCGCCAGTCTCGGATTGGTGCCGGCGACGGCAGGGCATAGAGCGTTTCGAGCTGGGAGCGGTCAATCAAGGGAGGCTTCATCGCCCGGTTCCGATAGTGATCACGTTGCCCAGCGCCCCGCGTGTCATCAGGCTCATGCCGGGGCGCAGGTCAAGGGCCGCCTCAGCGATGCCAGCCAACCGCTCGAGTTCCTGCCGCCTGAGCGCCTGCCTTGCTTCCACCCGGCTCTCGCATTCCCAATGCGCCTCAAGATAGGCGGCGGTGGCGTCAGGCGAAGGTTTCCAGTTGGCGTCCAGCACCGAGGGCTCCGGCCGCCCGACGGCTTTATAGGCCGGCAATCGGCGGCTGATCGGCTCCATGCGAACCGTAGCGCCCTCAAGGATGTGAGTCTTCTGCCAGCTGAGGATGGCCTCCAACTCGGCAGGCGTCGGGAGATGGGCCATCACCACTCTCCCCAATCAGGATCTTTCACGCCGAATCGCTGGTCGAGCGCGAGGCACGCCGCCTCCCAGAGGTCATGAATCCGGTCCCAGTCGGCTTCACTCCATCTACGTCCCGTGAATCCATGGCCCATCGAAAGCGTCAGTTCGGCGAGTTCTTTCAACGGCGCGGGAGCCAAGTCAGCATTGAGATCGTAAAAGTGATCCGATGCCCCATTGGCCCACCTTTCAAGCGCGTGGCTAATGGGATCGGTCACCAAGTCACCTAGAAAGCCGCTATACATCCGGCTTGCGATCCGCTGAGCCGCGTCACCATGAGGATACTGTCTGGCCTCAGCCTGTTCTATTTCGCGCTCCTGCGGCGACAGTCGAGCGCCTTGTATTTCATTCATCACCGTGACGGCGCTCGGATTGAACAGATGCTCGCTGAACTTCGCGAGGCAGATGACCACGCCGCGTCCGAACTCGCTCTTCCCTTCTTCGCCCATCACTTCTTCGCCTTGTAGGTCTTCTGCAACTCGGCCAAGAGATCGGCCAACGCCGCAACATCAGCCTCCTGGCTGCAGAAGACGGTCTGGGGACAATGCTTCTCCCAGAGCGCGACACGGGCTTGGGCAGAGAGGGCCAACTTGTCCATGCCAGCTTGGATGCGGCCGAGCAAGACATCTTTCTCGGCGGCCTCGCCAGTCACGGGCGCAGGGGTCAGCGCGGCGAGCGGTGCTGGCGTCACGATCTCCCCGGTCTCCGTATCCACCGTGACCCGCGTCGCATCCGGCACCGAATCCACTTCGCTTTCATCGAGGAGCCCGAGACCACAGAGGGACAAGGTAACTCGCCGCTTGGCCTTCGTCTCGGCCTTCATCATGGCATTGGCCGCCGCCTCGCCTTTGAGGCCCGCCAGACTGACCGCCCCGGTTGCCGCGTCCACGCGGCCCTTGCCATCTGTGGCCTTCGCGACCACGACGTAGAGATCGTCCATCTTCTGGGCATGGAGGTCGGTGATGCTGACCTCGTGAATCTTGCGGAGCTGGTCCGTCGCGTCCCGCCCCGCATAGAGTGTCAGCCGCCCGTTGAGCGTAATGTATTGAAACGGGCGCGTGAGCGGGTTCAGGCCGATGCTCTCGCACACCTGGCGGTAGTAGAGCAGGCGCTCGGTGGAGGAGAGTTTGGACAGGTCGCCGCCCACCACCACGCGTTCAAGCATGGCGGCGTTGTCCGCAACCTTGAATGTGGTCATCTGCTCGCCTTGGCTCATGCTGGCCTCCCGGGTGAAGTATTCATTTCCGCCCGCCGCTCTTGCCTCACCTCCCGCGGCGTGCCGCTCATGGTGCACGGCAGCCGCTTGCCGCTTGGCGTCTCCGTGCAGGTCTTCATCTCGCACGGCTCAGGCACACAGCAGGTCAGGTCTTGGCACCCATGGAAATGCGCCCGTCGGGTGCCCGCTAGTCCCGCCGCCCATTCCTTCACGCCCAGGATCGCTTCGAGTTCATCACGAGTCATGGGGGGCCTCCTTCTTCACCCGCGCCCCGCAGGGCTCTAAAAAGAAAACGCCTTCCCAGATTTGGACGTGGCAGACGGCGCAGAGAATGTGACCGTCGTCCCAGCCATAGGCCGACGGCTGATGGCCATCTGGACGGCCCAGGGTCGCCCCATTGATCTCGAAGCCCTCGTCGATCGTCACGGAGTCTTTCTCAATCCGCGTCGAAGGAGCGTGACGAGCAGGCCAGCGATCATGCCCAAGAGGATGGGCGTCAGCATGGGGAGCTCGGCCGCAGCGGCGCCGCCAACTTTTTCTCGATGCCGGCCGTCGTCTCGCGCTCATAATTTTTGGGCAAAAAGGTCACCGGGCCGACTTTGCCACTAGACCGCCACCGCTGGTAATGACCGTGACAAAGCGCGTGCTTGAAGATGAGATCCGTCCGGGGACAGCCCTTCACGCGGCACCGGGTGGGGCGGGGCTTCATCGCCATGGCGGGCAATCTACACTAAATCTTTTGTTGGTGTCAACTTCTTTTTTTGGTGGTCTGTTTCCACCTCCCCGTTTCCGTGTTCATTTCTTGAACATCAGGCCTTGTTTCCCAATCGCCCAAACCGCTCCGGCCCGCTCTCCCAGGCCCGGCGCCCGCCCAGCCGCACGGCCGCCCACATGAGCCGGCGCCGCCAGGCAACATCCTCCTGAAGGGCCATCGCCTCGAGAAAGACCGCATCAGCGGTCGCACGCGAGCACAGATGGGTGCCGTAGAGGAAATCGTGCAACAGCGCGGGTTTATGAGCTTCCCCGCCTGCCACAAGGTAGGCGATCGGCACCCGCGGCACGCTGGCGAAGTCGGTCACGTAGCCTTCGGGCACGATGAGCCGACCTCCGAACGCGGCGGAATCATAGCGAAATTCGACCAGCAGGCGCCAGGTATCCTCCGTCACCTGCTCGACGCGTAGCGGCGAAAGGAAGACGGGGGTGATCACGGATGCAGGCTGACCAGCACGCCCAGGAGCTCCTTGATCGCCGCCCAGTCCACCCGCGATTCGGGCACGGCGATCTTGGCGCGCACCGCGACCGCCAAGGCCTTCGCCTGGGCTTTGGCCCCTGGGAGTTTGGCGCAGGTCACGGGCGGCCACGCCCCCGCCGCGCAGGCCCGGTCGGCTTCAGCGAAGAAGTCCTGGGCCAGCACCGTCACCAGCGCCCAAGTGTCCACGAAATCTTGCCTGGGGATCGTGATCACCCCCGTCGGCTCCGTAAACATCGCCTTGAACGGCGCACAGCCGCCGAGCGTGACCGTGACGACCAGGATCAGCGCCGCGATCTTCATTTCGGATTCTCCTTCTGGTCCCAGGGCGCCTTCTGGCCAAGGCCGAGGAGATAGCTGGCCAGCGGCGCTAATCCCGCCATCAGGAACCCGATCCAGAAGGTCGGCGTGGTCAGCAGCACGCCAGGGCCGGAGTTGACTTGGT
>ERZ1292637.978-Hain-H14-01um-R3-978-length-13396-cov-8_pt2 | contig 11899 bp, 18 predicted proteins | sample MGYA00564405_ERZ1292637 | MGnify/ENA primary metagenome ERZ1292637 (study PRJEB36523, sample SAMEA6512645) | groundwater metagenome | collected 2019-01-09 | study: AquaDiva: Metagenomics assemblies of 32 groundwater samples | reverse complement strand
TTTTATTCAACTCCATAAACTGAAAATAAAGATGGTTTTTCAATTAATCCAGTATATCCTAAACATCTTTTTAATTGTTTATCACAAAAATAATTTATAGGACAAACATCATCTGTTTCACAAGGAATGCAATTCTTAACTCCTTCACAACCAGGTTGACTTGGTTCTTGAGGTATTGGTTTTACTTCTATTGGAGTTGGATAAAGATTATCAATACATTTTAAATTCTCATAACATTTAACAGGACCACAATCACAACCTTCTGTTATTGCCATAGTGCAACTTATTTTAGATTTATCTATACAACTATCTACACAACCCTCATTAAATAGTCTCCATTCTCCACCAGCATTTTGACATTGTAATCTTGAAGTTTCTGTTTCTGGAATAAATATTTTTACTGTTTTTTCAGTTTCTATGATATTTTGTCTTATAGTATCTTGAGTTTCCCTCTTTTCCTCAGAGATTTTTTCTTGAATATTATCAAAAACTTTAGAGCTTGAAATTATTGCATTTTCTATTCCTTTCTTAGCTTGTTCTGGAACTTTCTCTTTTATTTTCTCCAAGACTATAATATGTTTCTGCAACATTTCCTGAACATCTTTTTTCTCGTTATCATTTAAAGTTTCAGATTCTAATTCTAAAGAATCGATTTCATTTTTTCTATTTTGCTCTGCAATTTCAGCTGCATTAATATTATTTTTATTTATCATAACTTTGTATTCTGCTAATCTTTCATCTGCAATTCTCAATCTTATTTTTTCCCTGGTGATTCCTGAAGCAAAAGAAACTCCCAAATTATCGAATGAAATGTCCAAAAAGTAAAAGAATGAATCTGGTGAAATCCCTGCAATTTGTTGAACTGCTTGGTCTTCAGTTTGAGCAAATATTACAGGCATCAAAATTAAAATCATTAATATTAAGATTAGGGTTTTCATTTTATATTTTTCCTCTTATTATTCTTTCAATAAATATCCCTACAAATCCATATAAAATAAAATTGAATATCATTGATACAATATATAATAGTGAAGAATATATATCTAAATTTATTGATTTAAATAAAGAATGAATGATTGGGTCTATGATATAATACCCTATTCTAAAGATTACCATCCAAGATGGGATATTAGCATCAAAATGAGTTAAACCCCAATATAAAGGAATAATTATGCTTATAATCCCACCTAACCAAAAACCGAATTTATTTTCTCTTATTAATTTTCCTAATCCCATTTTATTTGCTCCCTTTCTGCATTCCAAACATAAATATCAAAACCAAAATTAATCCACCGATTAAATACCAACTCATAGGAATGCTCTGCCAGTCAAATGTGGTTTTTTCTTCTGTTGCAGTTGTTTCAGTTGTTGTTGAAGTTCCAGCATTAGTTGTTATTGTTTGTGAAGTTTGACCTCCGCAAGAATTTAAAACCTTAGCATAGCAAGAACAACCTTGAACTTCTTTGCATACTGAACCTATACAGCTTTCTGAAAGAACTACCCATTTACATCCAGTATAATTCTTTGGAACTCCATAAGAATCTGTAGTGCATTTATCTACACATTGAGATGAAGTAGTTGCTGAAGCCATAACATCAAAAGTAGGAATTTTTGGTATAAATTGAAATATTAAAACTACAGCAGCAATAATTCCTAAAACTATCCATATTGAATTATCTTTTGACATTTATCTCGACCTCATTTTTTATCAACATTTCATTAATTTTATTCAAGCATCTTTCTTCCCAATTATCTGCTAAAACATCGTTCTCATCTAAAAATATGACTTTCCAATTAACAGGTTCATATTTATTTCTGCAATACTCTTTGTAATTATCTACTGAGCCATATCTCTTTATCTTAAAATAAGAATGGAATACTTCAATAACAATTCTCTTTCCCTCATTAACAAAGTCTGGATGTTTTAAATTAATTAGGAAACTACTATTCCCTCTATAAATGAATGGTAAACTATATTTTAAACATAAATCTATTATTTTTCGTTCATAAGAAGTTGGTTTTTTCATTATATTTCTCTTAGATAACATCTCTTTACTTAACATCTTCTTTCGATATTCTGGATTTTTCCAATTAAGAATGTTTCTTAATGTAATTTTCTTTTTATATTCCTCTGAATGTATCTTTTTTCCTTTTTTTGATTTACTCAGATTTTCTTTAGTTACTTCAGTATGATTCTTTCCATAAAAAGGATTATTTTCTCCTTTCATAAGTTTAGAGTGTTTTATCTTTAATTCGGTAGCTTTTTCAATTCCATATAATTCTTCATAAGATTTCCCTTTTTTTGCTTCTGATATCTTCCTTAATTTTTGTATTGTTTCTTCGGAGATTATTTGTAATGCTCGTTTTTCTCTCATTTCTTTTATTGTTTCTTCTGTATGATGTTTTCCTTTCATCCCATAATTAGGGTTTATTTTAGCATTATCCCTTAATTTTTGTTTGTGTTCTTCTGATTTAGGTTTGCCTTTATTTCCTAATCCTATATTTCTCTTATGTTCTTCTGTAAAAACCTGATTTTTCAACTTCTCAGATACAGATTTTCTATTCTCAGGAATATTATAATAATGAAAGTTAATAAACTTTTTTTCAACTCCATTTATATCATACTTCAATCTATATTGACCACATCCACACGCACATAAGACTTTATCGTTTGATTTCATCTTCTCCCTCTTTTTGCCCAGTAAGCTTTTTGATTCTTTCTCGATTGCTGTTTTAAAGGCAAGTGATGTTTTTTGGCATATTTAATCCCTTCTTCTTTTTTAAATCTACCTATGATTTCTCCAGGCTCATAAATTTCGTTTCCAACTTGAAATTCTTTATGAACTCTCTTAACTGGAGTCCAATCGTGTCTTGTAGTTTCTACTCTACCTTGCATAAGCCCTGTTTTTTCATCTTGTATTGCTTTAGTTTCAAAAACATAATCTTTTTTTATAAATCCGTTTGAAGTGGGTATCTGCTTAAATCTTTTTAATTTTACCATCTTATCCTCCAGCCATCTTAAAGAATAAAAACACTAAAACTAATCCCCCAACTAAAACTAAAGTTCCGCCTGTGCAAGAATCTTTCATTCCAAATAAATTCATCTTTGAAGCGAAACCGCACCAGTCGAAAGTTCCGCCCATTAATCCTTCTTGACCTTTTGGAATAGCAATACAAGCTCCTGTTGCTGGAGGAACTTTTTTATCTTTACAATTAATATATAATAATGTTCCCCATCCTTTTTGTGCACCACCAATGATTGTTGCACCAGCAGTAGCACCAGTTATAGCTCCAACAATACATCCTGTTACTCCACCAACTACTGCTCCTGCTACATTACCTGCTCCTGGAACAACTGTTCCAATACCTGCCCCAATAGCTCCACCAGCGGCAGCCCCACCCCAACAACCACCTGCCAATCCAATAGCTCCACCACCAACTGCGAAATAATTGCTAATATCTCCTTTTTTACATATTGCATCAACGTCTGCTAATAAAGTTGCTTGAATATCTCCAGTTGATTTACAATAAACATTATATTCTTTTCCAGTTCCTTCTAAATCTTCATAAGGCATACAATCAGTATTATCAATACATAAAGTTCCAAATCTTGAACCTGCTGAAGATTCCTTCCAAATTAAATAGGTCATAGATGAGGATAATACTTTTTCTCCTGCTACACCAGTAGGACAATTATCTTTAGGACAATTAGCATTAGTTTCTCCTGAATCACAAATATTATTATTATTACAAGTTACTGGTGGTATAATTGGTGGAACTACTCCTATTTTGCAATCTCCAACACAACAAGTATCTAATACTATTACTCCAGTAGAACAATAAGTTCCAGTTTCACATATTTTACCACCATAATTAGCACAATTTTTATCTACGGTTGTTCCTATAACACAAGCTCCAGCTGAACATTTATATCCTGAGAGACAAGTATAAGATTGAGACCAAGGAGAATTACCATTGCAACCTTGTTCTTCTAAAGTAGTGCTATCTATACATTCATCTACATAAGGTTTATTATCATAAGTAACAGTTCCTTTAGTATTATAATTACTGCCATCAGAATCAGAGCAAGTTGCTGTGGTTGTTGTTGTAGGAGTTGTAATGACAGTAGGGGTAGTTGTTGTAGTTATTCCAGTAGTTGATGGTCGACAAACCTTTTCATATAATCCGAAATCGAATCCCCAAGCACAATTACCTGATTTACATTCAGTTGGTTCAGAACAAGATGCTCCATTTTCTTTTGTTCCTGCTGGTTGACAAGTTTTGAACATTCCGAAAAATCCACCACTACAGACACCAGATTTACATTCTGTTGGTAAGAAACAGAGAGACCCATCTATTCTTGTTCCAGTTGTTGTGGTTGTAGTTGTTGGGGTTGTTGATACTTTACAAGCTCCATCTGAACAAGAATATCCAGAAGGACAATTTTCGTTTAAAATATTTAATTCATTTCCTTCACACCAATTTTCATATACTGAGTTAGTTCCTGAACATTCTTCATTTTCGGTAGTTGTCCCTTTTATAACATAACCTTTTTTATAAATATCTCTTCCACTATCTCCATAATTAGTGCAAGTTAATATAGTTGTAGTAGTCCCACTCCCGCAATATCCATTAGTGCAAACATTATTTATACATTGATTATTGTCTGAGCAAGTAGTTCCATCTATTTTTTTACTCGCACAACCATAATAAGGACTGCAAAACTTCCCAGAACCGCATTGAGAATCTGCTGTGCATTCAGAAGTTGAAGTAGTTACAGTTGTGGTTGTAGCTGAAGTTGTAGATGTAGTTGCAGTTGTCCCAGAAGGACATTGATTAGAAGAATAACCAGAAAACTCGCAATAACAAGTATTTCCAGAACCTAAATGACAATTTGTTAATTTTCCATAAGTTCCTGAATCAATAAAACAATCTGTATTCTTTGCTGAACAAGAACTATCTGATAATCCTTCAAAATTATAGGTTGAGAATAAATTTACAGTTGAAGGTTTAACTCCAAAATTGCACATAAACTTGTCAAACCAATTTAATCTATTATAGACTTCTGGTGAATAACCGCAAATTTTTTGAGTATCTTCTTGAGCATAAACCCCCACACTTCCAACTAATAAAATCATTACAAAAAGGAATATAAATTTGTTTTTCACTTTGGACCTCCTTATTACAGAAAAAAAAGAAAAAAAGATTAAGTTTAGCTTAATCCTGCATTTCTGTTAGTCCATTGCTTCAATCCTTCTACTTGAGTAAATATCCCTGCGAAAACTGCTGAAGATATTATCAAGCTTATTATCATACCAAGACTTAATCCTGATAAAGGATTCCAGTTTCCTGATATTCCGCCCAAAATCCATCCTATTGCAATACTTCCTATTACTAAGATTGCAAATAGCTTTTGGAAAGTGGTTCTTCCTAATTTGAAGAATGTATTAAGCCATTTCCCTACTAAGAATATTGCTATTCCGCCTAGAGCCCCGATTAATAAGATATTAACCCAACCTGCTCCCACTGGAAGCCTTGTCATAGTTAAAATCCATTGCCCTATAGCTTGACCTGTTCCTGCTGCTCCAGGTGCTACTGAAAGTTGAGCTCCTGCTGTAGCGAAAGTTAGATTAATAGGCTGCATAAAACTAACTATTATTTTTAATAATGATACTACTATAGCTCCAAAAATAGCTCCGAACCATATGTTCTTTAAATTGAATATATTATTTCCATTTGGCATTTTTTTTCCTCCTTTGTTTTTTTAATCAGTACTCCATCTTCCAAGCCCACCAAGCTCCTAAAATAGCTCCAATTGAAACTATTAACCCCAAAGTTAATTGAGGGAAGCTTTCCATTGGAATTACCCTAGTCCATTGCAAGGCTTGAATGTTGAAATTATAACCTATATTAATTAAAGCGGACATTAAAGCAAAAATTGCAGTCCACTTTCTCCTGAAAGCTCCTGAACCCCATCTTAAAAATTGTCTTATGTTGTTTGGCATTTTAACTCCCTTTCTTTTTCATGAACATCATAGCAACAATTATCAATACAAAGACAATTATTGGTGTTGAAAAGTTTTGTTTTTTCGGTGTTGTTGCTGCTGTTACTACCTGTCCATTTTCATCTACTACTAATCCAGATTTATCTGAGATTGTTAATTGCCTGTTTACTGAAGCAAATTCTGTTGTTGTTCCTGCCTCAAAACCAACTGTTCTCCAAGTATAAGAACCTCTCGGAATAGCTGTTATAGTTCCTGAATAAGCTGTGTTCATATTATTATCAGTTGTCATTAATTGAACTCTTCCTGAACCGAAATCAATATAAGCACTTGTTAATTCTTCTGTAGAACTAATAGTAATAGCTGAGCTTGTTGCAGATTGGTCAGTTAAATCTGCTGGTGCTGTTGTGTAAGTTATAGTCGGGTTTAAGTTGTCTATATAAACTGTTCTTGCCGAGGTATTATAAACTGTTGTATTTAAAAGAGATAACCTAACTATTAAAGACATTGTTCCTTCACTATGAGAAGCTGAGGGCAAAGTAATGGAAATTTGGTTCATAGTGCCTGTATAATTCAAGCTGTTATTTACCCATTTTTGTGTTCCGTTTAAAAAAGCTAAAGATAGATTAGCTCCCGCTATATTATTTCCTGCTGTCCCATTTCCAGCACTTACAGTTATATTTACATTACTGCTTACTGTTGCAGCACTTGCTGGAACTACCCAATTAGCTATATCTGCATTAACTCCTACTATACTCATTAGCAATATAATAGGTAAAATCCAAAGCATTAATTTTTTATTCATTTTATTTCCTCCTTTTTTTAAAGATATCTTAATAGCAAAAATATTGCTATAGCGAATATAATCCATAATGAACTCATCTTGTCTTTAGACCATCTTCCCAATAAAAACCCTAATCCCAAAGCCAATCCTAATATTATTGCATCCCCCCAAGCTGGAGACATTTGGTATATCCATATCCTCAATGATTCAAATATAGTATGTAAAAAGTTTCCAATTGTATTGAATATACTTTTTAATACTGGAATTGCTTGATTGACGGTTTGAGTTGCATCTACCATATCAATACCCCCAACATCCCGATTAACATAATTGAATAAAATGAAGTTAGGAAAGAATCAATAGCCCAGCCTTTTTTAGTTAAATAAATTGGAGACATCTGCCTAAAAGATTTTGGATGTTTAAATGAAAACATCAGTAATTGAAATTGTTTCTTAAAATTCAGCATATTTTTGAATTCTATTTTAAAGTCAAATATCCCTTTAGATTCTAAATGTTCTTTCTCATGAGCTAAAACTTCTTTGTAAAGTTCTGGATATTTTTTTAAATCTCTATTTATCTCTATATACTTATTGCCTATACAATTTGCAATTCCGTAATTTGTTTCTACTATTTTCATTTTATCCCCACCGAACTAAAAACATTGTTAATATCCTGAACTGAAAAGATATTAGGAATTAAAGTTGGAACTTTGAAAAATATGAAATACATCATTACTACTGCTATGATTAAAACTAAAAAATCTCTCATGTCAAATCCTTCCTTATGATATAATCTTTTTACTAAAGCAAATACCAAGTAAACTGAACCTGCGATAATCAATAGACTAACTACAAAACCTAATTTTAAAACCTGGACATTGGGAAACCAGCTTGAAATTAACATTGATATGACTTGAACTAATAGAAGACCTGCGAATATGAGTATGACTGTCTGCCAAACATAATCTGTTATTTTATTTGCCATTTTCGTGTTTTAAAAGAAAAAAAAGAAAAAAAAGATTTTCTTTGTCTATTGTGGATAGAATCCAAACTCTATGCTTGTGAACCCTTGTTCTGTATTAGTGTTGTCTTGGACACCATACCCAACTACTTGAGTTATTGTGTGTTTATAGTAGTCTTCATCTTGGATTGTTCCATTTACCATATATGCTCCACTTCCGCTTGTTGCTACTGGGTTTACTCCACTCTGAACTTTGATATTCAAACCTGTTGTTAAAGTGCTGTAAGTTCCGTCACTTCCTACTGTAAATTTAGAGTAAGGTATTTCATAACACCAAGTTGAACTTGTTGTGAAGTCTGCTAGAGCTGCTGCGTTATTTGGACAAGGTGTTGAGTCATAACTTCCAATACTTAATTTCTCATAAGCAGTTGAGTTTCCTTGTAATACTACAACTAATTTACTATAAGGACTTATTGCTTTTCCTGCTGTTATAGAAATGTCCATATTCATAGTTTTTGAATCACCTGAATCTAAAGTTCCATTGTCTGCTGGTGTATTCAAGTTTCCGTTGTGCCTGTTGTATATTGAGATAGTCGGTGCTGTGTCTGCTCTATATAATTGGTATTTGTTTCCATCATTGTCTGCTGTTCTGAAGTCATAACATCCTGCTACTCCACTTGCTTTAGCTGCATAATATGTTGATGAATTGAACGCATAGTAGATGTCATATGTTGTCCCTGGTGCTACAGTCTTAGTAGCTGCATCTTTCATTAATGGCTGAGATTTCCCATCCAAATATAATTGATGCCATTCAGAAGTTGTTGCTGTTGTAGCCCACTTTTCTTCAGTTGGTCCAGCTGTCAATACAACTCCAGAAATTCCTGGACAAGATGTTGTTGCCGTTACGCCTGTTCCATCTGAAACTCCATTTCCAGTTGCTGCTCCGCCAGTTGCTGTTTGAGTCTGACCTAAGAAATTACCTGGGAATGTTCCACCGCTTATAATATTGACAACTAATAATATAGCTGCAATAGCTAAGAGTGCATTCCAAGGAATACCGTCTCCTTTTTTATTTAATTTTAACATATTAAATCCTCCTTTTATAATTTTTTTAAACCCTTGTTAGAACTCTCAAAAAGAAGTTGGAATAGAAATAGTAACATTAAATTATAATATTTAATAATGAACGAAAGTCCATAGAGTCTGATGTTTTTAAACCGAGTAAAAGTATATAAATGTTTCTAACCGAAAGACTTAAATAGTTTAACAAACTCTTAAAAAGGATAAAAAAGTCTAATTTAGACTAATTTAGAAAAAATGAAAGATAATAAAGGTGAATAATGACTATTAAATCAGAGAGGTTTAGATACAAGATAAAGCTGCCAAAATCAAAACAATTAAGATTAAATATCTCGCCAATTTATGTTGAATTATTAAAATTGAGAGAAGGTGACATTATTACGATAATCATGGAAAAAGATTTCGTCGACGAGAAAAAATAATCATTAAATCGTAGTTAGAAAAGTTTAAAAAGATAGAGAATAGTAAAAATTAATCAATAAAAATTAAAGAGGAATGAATGGAAATTATCAATCAGGGAAACACCCACAAAAATAGTTTTGCGAAATATCTATTGAGAGAAAAAGATATAAGATTATTTCAGGGAAAAAATGAAATTCTAATTTGCCAAAAAAGAGAATCTTACCCAAAATATTGGAAAAATTACGATGAATTGAAGACCTATATTAATATAGGCAGTTTTAAGGAAGATTCGATTCCAGACATGACTTTTTCTGAATTAAGGCAATACATGATTTATATAAGGAAAATATCAGCTAAAAATCAGAGATTAAGGGAAAGGCAGACAAGAACAGAGTTTATTTTAACAAAGGATTTCGGAACTGGAGTAATAGAAAAAATACCAGAAGAGCATTCTGTCCAGCATGATATAATGAATGAAAGAATAAGATTGATTGGACCTAATTCAAGCCAGGAATGGTTTAATTTAAAGCCTGTTAGAAAAGAAGAAATCAGCTCTTACGCCACTTTTTTAATGGAGAAAAAGACAATTAACAAGCCTTCTTCTTATAATAGTTCTTATGCTGAATATTTAGCAAAGCCAAGAGATAACCTTATTTATATAACTGAACTCCCTTTGATGATAAGCAAGAACAAACTGATTTGCATTGCTGAAGAAAAAGATGAGCCTAAAATTGGTTATTTTGGAACAACTGGCAGTGGAAAAACGATTGGGATGATGTCTATTGCTGGTCATGCCTTTTATAAATGGGGCAGGAGAATAATAATACTGAATGATTCAGATATGCAGACTTTATCCCATACTCTACCTTGCAATTATGATACCATAAGAGACCGTGCCAGACCACCAGAAGAAAATGGAATGTTTGCTCATTTAATAAAAATAGGAGAAGAGCCAAGACCCTTGCCTATAGTTCCGTTGTTTCCGAATGTAAAAGAACTAAAAGAAGAGAATTTGCCCTTTCCAACCCAGGAATTAAATGTAAAGATGTCTCTTCCTATAAAAGAATTGATTAATAATATGGAGATGTTTCTTAAAGGAGAGAAAAATGTTTCTTTGGGTGCAACTGGAAAATATATAGAACCCCATAAAGAAGAGCTTTTAAAATGCAGAACTGATAAAGAATTTATGGAAACTGTAAATAATATATTCGGAGAAACCCAGAGAGATGTCCAGTCCATGAGAAGAAAGGCTTTAAGCACTCTCGGAAATTTAATGGGGGAGAAGATTTTTGACATAAATTCTGTTCCTTCTGAATTGAGAATAGTTTACGGAAAAAGCGGGTTTGAAAGAAAATATCTAACTATTCAAGCTCTTGCTATTGCAGGTTTGATTCCTTCTTTGCAGACTGGCTCAATCATCAATAAACCCTGGAGGCATTTTTATTTCAGGTATATTTTAAAGAAGATTTTTGACGACCAAATTGAAGACAAGGTTTTAAGGGAATCGCAGACTATTTTCTGGCTTGTAATAGACGAGCTTGAAAGCTTAATCTCACAGGTAACCAGCGAGGAAATAATAAAGCTATTTATGCAGGGGAGATACAGGAGACTTGGGATTATTTATGCAACCCAGAATTTTATGAAAGTTCCAAAAGAAATCCGTGGTCAAACAACTTATGCTATTACATTCAGAACACAGCAGAAAGAAACTTTGAGTGAAATCAAGGGAACTTATGATTTGGATGACCAGACTATAAAACTTATCCAGCATCTGAAACCAGACCAATTTGAAGCTATGGCTATTAGCATGAGAAAGAAATTCGTATGCTATAATTTAATAGATGGAGAGAGAACTGAGGAAGAAGGACCTTTTGTCGGGAAAATTATACCGCCTTTGTCATTACCTCAGAAACCGAGAGAATAAAATGGTATTTACTGAAATTGTTGGTGGAAGTGCAATTGCGTGTTATGTATTAGCAATAATATTTAATAATGCTGGTTTTGGTGCATTAGCATTAGGATTAACAATATATGCTCTAAAAGGAGGAGTTGGGATATGAAAGAAGTAAAAACAACGAGGAAATTTATTTGTGATGAATGTGAAAAGCAATCAAAAGAGGACTTGGAAGATGTAGTTTATCCTTATCATCTGGGTTGGAGATATTTATATTGCTTAGATTTTAAAGTATGCAAAAAACAGGAATTAGTCAAAGACAAGCATTTCTGTAGCACTAAATGTATGGTGAAATTCATTACAAGAAAGATTTTAGAAGCTGAGAAAGAACAATCAAAGATTAAAAAGTTAGGAGATGAGAATGAAAAAAATAGGTTGTAAAGATTGCAAATATTATCCTGATTGTGTTAGTTATAAAGATAGAAAATATTACGCTTGTTCAGAATTTAAAAAAAGACAAATAATTGGAAAGAAGAAATGAATGGTAAAGAGAAAAGTTATAATCGTGAGAGAAATCGGGGATGTAATAGAGAATGGAAGAGCATTTTTAAGGGAGTTGAGGGCAAATGAAACGGACTGGAAGTTCAAGATGCTTGACAAAGTTTTTGACCCTTCAGTTGGAAATATTGCTGACGATGAACTTGCAAAGATGGGATTGTTTGAAAAAGGAGAGGTTGTAAGGATAACAATAGAAATGCTGGATTATGACGAGATTTT
>ERZ1292637.1146-Hain-H14-01um-R3-1146-length-11899-cov-5_pt1 | contig 11899 bp, 7 predicted proteins | sample MGYA00564405_ERZ1292637 | MGnify/ENA primary metagenome ERZ1292637 (study PRJEB36523, sample SAMEA6512645) | groundwater metagenome | collected 2019-01-09 | study: AquaDiva: Metagenomics assemblies of 32 groundwater samples | reverse complement strand
CTCTGATTTTCCAGCAGCTTCGTCCCTTAACAGGGCTCCGATTCTGACGCGAAGTACCTGATCGGCAGCAAGAACCAAACTCGTACCAGAAGCGTCAAGAGCTGATTCTGTAGAAAGTTGGGTTACTTTATTGGAGACTAGCGAATCTTCAACCCAATAGTGGACTGTATCAAGAGATCGTTTTCCAGAATTAACTTTAGCTAAAAAGTTATCATCAACTAAAAGGATAGCTGATAAAACATCTGAAATATCAAGGTTGGTGTTAAGAGTGTCGTCGTACGTTGTCCATTCCGATGATGCAGCTAGAGCCATATTTTAGTTACCTCCCAACGGGAAACAAGATTTTAGTATTAAGCATAGCCAAAGCTAGTTCTTCTTCATTCCTAGGACCAGTTTTAGCAAGCTCGATTCTTTTAGATTCTCTTTCAGATTTAAGTTTTTCAGCCTCTGCTTTATCAGAGGCATTGTAGTTGCCAACCCCTACGGGAGCATTGGCAAGAGATTTTCCAATATTTTTGCCGGCATCTTCTCTCGCTTTATTAAATTTGACTTGGTATTCTGAAGCTTGTAGTCTTATTTCTTCTGGTGTACCTTTCAATGTAGCGGAGTATCCGTCTGGAAATTCTTTCGAAATCTTCTCAACCTCTAGTTTTTGGGCAGACTCTTTAGCAGCTAGTTCTTGCTTGGCTTTTTCTTCTTCCATAGCTTTGAATTTAACTTCCATCTCGGCTTGTTTGGCAAGCAAGGATTTGTGCTCTGCTGCAAGATTATCTGCTCTTTCTTTTTCTGCTTGAACTTTTCCTAGAAGTTCTTTCTCTAAAGTAGAATCATTGTCCATCATATTATATATACTCCTCTGCTTCTATTAGTTTGATATTTTAGAACCTAGGCTTTAAGAGTTTACCCATTTGTTGCTCCAAACTTCTGGCAAGCCCTACAGATGAGGCATATTGCGGCCTTCTTATGAATGATGATATCTCTTCTGGCCTAAGTTCTGAAAATCTTTGAAGGGCAAATGGAGCCCGAGATATTGCATTAAAGAATGTACCTCTTGATCTGGAAACATTTTGAACTACTTCAGAATCTCGACGTTGAGCTTCTTGAACTTTACGTTCTTCTTGAATAGCTGTCTGCCTTTCTTCAAATTCTCTTTGTCTTCTCTCCGATTCTTTGCGAGATTCTTTTTTCTGTTTGAATATATTAAGTCCAGCAGCTAAAGAAACAGTAGCCCATATCGCGAGGCCATACGGATTAGATGTAAAGAAAGAAGGTCCTACAGCACCGACAGCAGTAAGTAAAGTTTCGGCAGTTTGGGCAGCACCTATACCCTGTATTGAAGATTGAATCGCATCTCTCTGCGCTCTATCCATTCCAGTTATTTGAGCTACAGATTCAGCAATTTGAAGCGGAAATTTTACATAGATAGTAGGATCGTTCTTAGCTACAGTAGCCCATCCATCCCATATAGAGGGTTGTTCTATAGGATATGGAATTTTAGATTCAATTAGTTTCTTCCCATCAGTAACTACCCTCGAAGTATTAGTAGGATCGGACTCCCAATTAGCTTTAGCTCTAATCCAAGAGTCAAGATTCCCTTGGTGAATATTGGAAATCCAAGCGGTTGCTTCTACGAATGTTTGAAATCTTGGCGGTTTCGGATAAGTAGTTATTAATTTTTGAAATATTTTATCTGAAGCGTCTTTGAGATCAGTAATATTTGGAGCAGAGTAGGAGCCTTTTGTCGCACCCATTAAGTCTTCGGTAGCATCTGCCAAAGATTCGAAAGCATTAGGTAATAAGGGGATCCCAGCTTGGCCCATTGCCTGGAGGTAGTTTCCAACCACAGCGGGATTACTTTGAAGGTAAGCTGCACCTCTCGAGTATATTTGAGCAATAGCTAGTGACTGTTCTGGAGTCGTATCTTTTGGAACACTAGATAAGAATGTAGAAGCAGTCGGGTAGCTTCCAAGAAAAGCTAGAGCAGAAAAATCTTTCTGCTCTCCAAAATTCATTAGCAAATTTTTATAAACAGCAGGGTTTCTTTTTTGGAGATTATCCGCATATTCTTGCCAGCTTTGACCAGAAGATTCGATTGATTGTCTTGCGGAAAGAACTTTATCCTGTACGGGGATAGGAGAGTTTGAGGATAGCCAAAAATCAGCTTGCTTTACTGCGCCAGTTTGATTATCTATAAGTTTTTGCGTTCTAATCTCCGTACCTCTCATAGCAGGAGTAGGTTCTACAGAATTCAAATAACCTTTAGTTATTAAAGCAGAAGTTATCCTGTAATTATTTTCAATAGGAACTTGAGCTATTTCGTTAGTAGCTCTAATGAAAATTTGTAAATCTGCATGGTGATTGACGGCATTTAACGATTTTTGATCTGGAATATTTGCAGTATAGTGCTGAAACATTTCCTGCCCCTTATTCAGTTGTGCATTAAAATTAGCTATTTGATTATCATCGAAACCTAATTTATGTGCTTTATCATTATCAATAAAGTCTAGTCCTTTAAATTGTTCATTAAAAATAATAGGTTTAGGAGTTGAGTAGAGAATAGGGAGAGCCTTTTCAACATTCTCAAATAATCCTGGGAATTGGTTTGTTAGGGCTTGAAAAAAATTATTCTTGAAAGTAACTATTCGTTCTGTAGTCGGTGGTTTTAATACAGAAAGATTTCGAATAGTTCCATCGGGCATTTTAGGCCAAGGAGCCAAAGGACCAAGAGCTTCAGCTACTTGGCTCTGAAGAGATGGAGCAGCAGTAGAAAGCCTCACTTCTGTATCTGCTGTTTGATTTAAAACAGAATAGACCAAAGAATTCACAGTATCGCTTGAACTTCTTGGAATAGAGTGATTACCAGTTTTTCTTTCAGATAAATCTGCAGTAGCTCTTCTGATACCAGGATCATTAGACTGGATCATATTCTGTCTGGCATTAATCTTTGATTCGGTTATTTCGTCAGAAAAATAAGACTTGAATCCAAAGAGTTGGAACAGACCTTGGACCTTCATATTATTTTTTATATAGCTGATAGATGAATCAAATGATTCTTCAATACCACTCTTTAGAACTTGATATCTTCTAGAATTGAGTTGTCTCTCGGTTTCTAACTGACGGTCTACTTTGTCCATATGAAATAGACCTCTGAATAAATCCTCTATCTTATTAGTTAAATCAAATTCATTACCATTCGCTGCCGATATTTTCCTTATCGGTCCCTCGATGGCTACCACATCAGTGACTGGAAATTTTGGAATGATGTGTCCAGTCTCTAGGATTATCTTAGCGACAGGATGAATACCACCAAATAACAACTGAAGTCCGCGCTGGACTGATATCACGGTGGCCTCTTCCGGAGTCCTGGGTTTATAGGTTGGATCGTCTAGGGCACTAAGGATATTAGAGTAAGAGATCATATTATCGGGGTTAATCTTTATGTTACCTATTCGATAAAATCCATTGACATCTACTACTTGAGAATTACGAAGGGCCTCACCTAGCTGGTAAGCTTTGCTTGCAACCACTGGATGATTAAGAGCAAAGTTAGCCCAATAAAGATTGTTATAAATCTTGAACATGGGATAGCTAAAAGCATAGTTAAGAAGTCCTAGCCCAGATTTTGCTGCTTCAGAAAAGAAGATAGTGGAGGATACAGCTTTCTCTGCTTCTTGTATACCGAGTTCCGTCAATACTTTCGGATCAGTGACACCATTCTCAATCAACTTGTCTGTAAAGGATTTGTAGATTCTTTTACCTACAAAGTTTTTCCAGAAATTATCTGCTACGGATAAAGCAAATTCTGAAGCTTTACTATACCATGGAAGCATTGAAAAATCAGCAGAGAATTCTTTCCATGCTATTTTTGAAAAATCCATGGCTCTACCAAAATGATCAAAATCTGTAGTATTTACTGGATTAAAAATACCGAAGGCATCCTTCTCTACCGCCAAAGAGATCATCTTCTGTGGACCTTCTAAGAATTGTTGAACATAAAAACCAGGGAAGGTAATAAGATTTCCTACCTTCCAGATAGAATTAAGCTTCTGCCCTAATATATTGAGAGCAACGATGGCTGCATTTCTTTTAGCCAATGGAAGCTTTTCAGATTCTCCGTATTGTTTTAGGAATGCTTTAGCACCAGCTAAAACTCTTTCAGCTTCTAATCTTTCGTCAGATGGGAGTGTTTCAATTTTTTTATCCCACTTGTCAATAAACTCTTGGGCTTTAGTAACCATTCTTTGATAGTTACCTTCAGTGGGAGCCTCTCTAGTTATAAGTTTTGTTAAGCCATTTATTACTTCTTCTGCTGTTTTAGGAAGAGGTAATGGGCCTTCTCTTTCAAGAAGGTACCCCTTAAATCCAGGTACAGAAACAGGGTCTTTCTCTAATGAGTCTGCAAGTATCGAATAGCCAGATCGGTATGCAGGAGCAGCTCTGGATAGGGCATCTATCTTCTTGCTTAATAAAACTTTTACTGCTTTGTCAGATTCGGCTGCTAGTTCTGATCTTAGAGAAACAAGATCATCATACCGTTTTACTCTTCCAGGTCCGGAAGTATAGTTATAGAAGTTTCTCCATGCAGCAGAATTTGCAACTTCTCTTGCAGTATTATATGCTTTAAAGAAGGCATCTCTATTAGAAGCAAGAAGAGTATGTTGAGATGGTGAAAGACTGTATGTACTTTGATTGGGACCAGGGTAAGAACCAGATGACAAGAAGCCTATGGCATGAGCCTCATCTGGCTGTCTCATTGCTAGTTCTAATATAGTAACTGAATCTAAATCTTTAAAAGCTATCTTAAGATCACGGCCAATCCGTTCAGTCTGACCATAGAGTTTAATAGCTTTCCTATCGTAGCCATGAACCTTGCCTTGCTCTATTATTTCGATGAAGTCTGCCGCTAATGCTTCCTGAATAACATCTTGATCTGCATTAGCAATTAAATGTCTAAGATGTCTGGGTATGTCTTCGCCAGGACCTTTCATCGCTCTCGGAAAGTATTCTTCAAATCCATGACCAGTTTTAAATCCCATATCAAAAAGATGCTGGGCTAGACCCTCTGGCTTCATGTATTTCTTTAGTCGGAGTAAATAATCTGCAATTGGAAGGGTAATGTATTTGCCATACATTCTTCCCATTACTCTAATGACATTTTTTTGCGATGTAGAAGAAATTATATCTTCGGCTGGTTTTATTAGCCTTTTAATTTCTGCTTCTCTTTCAGCTTGTTTCACAGTACCACCTAATATCCCACCCACTACCCAGGATAAATCGAAGGCAATGTCTGCTCCTAAATTTACAGTAGCTGCAAAAGACGAATCATCGAATAAATGCTTTGTATTGTGGTCATTATAAATCTGGTCAGCCCTTAGAAGGATATTGTTTCTTTCGAGTAATCCCGATCCTTGTTCAACTAGTTTTCTTAAGCCAATAAACTGGACGGCCTTTCCAACTGACCAAGCATATCTAGCTAAGTCCCCGAATACTGGAGCATTGGTAAATCTAAATTGCTTTGCTGCTTCTGAATTATAATCTTCGGAGTAAAACTTTTTCAATTCTTTATCGGTATAGCCTTCAAGATTGGGGAGCCTCATTCTTTGAGATATAGCGTAGCTATGCTTTCTAGAAAATTCCTGGGACTTGCCGGCGATGTACCCTATTCCAGAAAGAAGATATTTCATTTCTTCCACTGGGAGTGGAGAGATAGAAGCCATTGAGAATCTAGGATGGAGTTTATTATTAAGGAATTCTATCGAGGATTCAGCTAGTTCTTTTTCAGTAATAGATTCTCTTAATCTTTCTTGAACTTGCCAGGCCCAAGAATTAGGCTGTTTTTCAGCCACTACTTCTTCCCTTCGGGTTTCTTTGGTGCTTCCTCTGGAGGTTGTAGTGTTTGCCTATTTATATTCAAACTTTTTAAAGCCTCTTGAGCTTCTAATGCTTCTGGAGAATTAGAAAAATCTTCAGGGGCTGGCTCTGTAGCTGGCTGTTTCTGTGGATTCATTGCTTGCTGTTCTAACATTATCTGTTTAAGTTCTTCTTCCGGATTGTCAATACCAAGATTCGTCATAGTTCTCAATCTGGACTGGAGACCAAGTTGCATTTTAGTTATCTGCATTTGATCTTTAAAACTCTTGACAGAATCGGGCTCGGGGATTATAATTACATTCTGATACCACCCACCTAATTCTAACGGTTGTATAGACAGCGGTTCTGTAACAACAATATTTTCATGATATTTGTTACTTAAAGACGGATAGATTGGGAAAATAGTTTTCGGATAGAGGGTTTCTGCCATTTGTTGAATTATCATGTTTGCTTTTCTTAAAGCATTTCCTATCATGAGTTGCTTCATAGCCAAAACTCCGGAGAACCCACCTAGAAGAGAATTAATAACAGGGCCAGTAGTCCCGCTTGGAACATCCCTTCCCATTGAAGGGGATGAGAGCATAGTCATATCTTCAAACCCCTGCTGGGATTTAATAAATAATGTTTCCTGGGAAGGACTATTGCCAGGATAAGTTAGGTATTGGGCTCTACCGTCTGGTCCTAAGTCCCAGACCCTGTCTCCTGTATTTAGTGTAGATGATCTTGAAGCAGATACGACAATGGGAGCATTCGCGAAATCGAAGATAATCTTGCCCTGAAGAAGTAATTGTTCATTGATATACTCCTGCATAGGAACAGATTGATCAAAGTCACCTTCAGATGTCTGATTATGCGGGACTGGCATATTAGTTCCATGAACCCATGGGATGAACCCGAGATTATGCCGTACGCTTTCCTGTACGATTCCATTTACTTCTAGCTGGTATCTTTGTTTATCCCAATACATCATAACATTCTGGGTAGTATCAGTGAAGCTAGTTCTCGTGGGATCAAGCCAAACATCATAATCAGCCCTTCCCTTCCCGGTATACTTTCTATATGCATACACAATGTAATCAAAATCAGTCCAAGTATCATCAGTCGGCATAGGATAAAAGAATTCTGGAACTCCTAGCGTAATCTTAAATCCAGATATATTGCTCTGATCCGGATTAACAAGTAGTGGGAACGAACCTAGTAATGATTGATACCAAGCCATTTTCCCAATCAATGTAGCCAAATCATTTGATTGCCAGACATGATTCAGCCATGCTGTTCTTTTATTTGCTAGATGCAATTCATTGGGAGCAGAACTTCTTGGAACTGCTTTAGATTGTGGAACTGTAGCAGCGATATTAGAAATGAATCTTTTTACTCCTGCACTGATAAGATTGTATACAGTTGTTTGTTCCTCTTGCCCTTGGGACAAAGAGGACTGTCTTTTACTAACAGATGTCAGGTCTCCGTTATACTGTTTACGCAGTAAACGATACTGTTCATTACGTTGGGAATAATGAAGACTAAGACGATTGTAACGATTGATAGAATCTGGAACTTGTATTTCTGCCAAGGATTTTGAACCCCACTTTAGGTCTCCATATTTCTCTACGTTGGTAGACCTTATTATTTGTATCAATAAGAACCATATTTCTTATAGCAATATATAATGCCATGTACAAATCGTCATGCTCCCCTTTGGGATATTCTGCTATCTCATTACAAAGATCATCAGTCATCCGTTTGGAATATTCATTTCCATATGGAAGTATAAATCTTTTTGCATCAATGAGTCTAATTACTGAAGCTAGACCAATCTCTGGATCATCTTTAGATTTATCTGTGAATATGGGAGTTATCTTCGGAATCTCTGGATAATGTGATAACTCACTTATAAGAGCCCACTGTTGAGCATTGCATTCAACAAACAGTTCATGTACTCTAAAAGCTGAAGCTCTTAATCTGATAACTCTCTTCAGATCATCGAAAAGGACTTTACCCTTCCAGGCTCCAATCAATTGGAGTCTGTTATCAGGAAGCTGCCCTATAGTAAGAATTGCAGAATAGGATGATCTCCTATGCTGTGTGAAGGCGGGATCAACGGACATAACAATCCTTTTATATTTTAAAGTGTCTTCTGGTTTCAATTCATCAGTTAGACTAACTGAACCATCAAAGCATTTAGCCAACTTGTCCCAATCTACAAAGTCTGATTCAGAGACTGGAATCGATTGATACCTCCTAGCAAATGATATAGGGTCTTTCTCTCTGCGTTTCACAAGCCTATCATAAGACCACTTTTCGGGCCAGAGAACTTCCCTAGTTTCATCGTCAATAATAGCTTTATAAATATGAAGCTGATAATCTGGATCATGTATAAGTTCTTGGGATAGATCATCGCGATGGATTGGATTACCCACCCAAACTACTTGACCTCCAGAATCTACAGTAGGCTCCAGTTCATTCCACCACCAAGTTCTTAAACCTCTGCGGAGTTCTTCTGTTCGAGAATTACGGAGAGTGAGGATATCATCGGCAATGAGCTCGTCGCATCTTTTGCCAAGACAACTAGTTCCAACACCTACTGCTCTTATAGTCGGGTCCTTTCTACCGGAAGGTTTCCATTGAGCCGGCGATTGTTTGTAGTCTGCTATCAAAACCCTTATTCCGAAATCTGTCCATTCGCATTCAGGGGAGTAGTAAGGACCGAAATCATTCACTAGGAGATCATTATTCTCTAGCTGGTATTTAATAGATTTTAAAATGTCAGAGCTAAGCTCATCTGTTGAAGAAGCTATAATACGCCTCTTCATTCTGTCCTTGGTTATCTTCCAGATTGTTCTCATCATTGAGAACAGGGTTGTTTTCCCATGTGAAGCAGGTGCGAATATAACATGATTCCCAGGAGTATCCGCTATCTTAGCCCAAGAAATGTGATGATGCGGAAGATCAACAGAAAAATACTTTTTACAAAAGTAACGAAGATCCGCTAAAGCATAATACTTTTCTTCTTCAGGTTTAATCTTGTGAGCCATTTACTTTATTGTCCGGATTAAATTCGTATTGAGTCCAAATTACGGGAGCATCCTGCCAATAGGTATCACCACATCGAGGACAAGGAACCGTAATACAGTCCTTCTCATCTTGGAGACAAAGCATAGCATTCCCAGTCCCGCAACGATTGCAAGCAACCGTAAAGAACGAAGGTCCTCCAGTAAAATCGTACCCAAGTTCGTTAGGTGAGCCTTCTACCATTGTCGCTGTACAGATTTTCAACCTTTCTCATCTTATCTCTATCAAAACTGATGGGAACTGAAATTGCTAATTTAGGCTGTTGTTGTTTAACAACGTTAACAAAACTCTGAAATTGTTCGAGTAGCATCTTGAGGCTCATTTTTTCAACCTTGAGTTCACCCTTAGAAATACGCTCGACAATTTCTTCATGAATCTTTTCCGCTATTGCCAGAGTCCTTTGTTTCAGAAGTTCTTTTTCTTCCGGCGTCAAGATCATAAAAAATCTTCAAGGTCGAGATTAAGGCTCTTAGCTTTAGCAGGAAGTTGTTTCTTAATGTATTTAATAGCCCTACAATGATAGGTGTAAACACTTTTCTTAGTTAACCCTGTTTCAGCCATTACCTGCTCCGTAGTATGAATAGCATACGCATCCAGCCCATGAATCATACTGAATACTTTATACTCATTCCTAGGCATCAGTTCCATAAGACTACTTATAAAGAGCCTTATCGAATCACTATTATTTTCCTGAATAGATTCTACTGGTAAGTTGTAGTTCTTATCTTCTTCAATCAACTGGTTAAGACTTACAGTATTGGATTTATTCTTTGAAAGAAACTGATAGTAATACTTCTTTATCCAATGATAAAGATAGGTTTTAAGAGTTGATTTGGCAGGATTGTATCTTTTAATAGCTTCTATAAGAGCTATAGCAGATTCCGCATCCTGATCCTCATCGAATCTAATCTCACCGGGAAAGCATTTATGTCTCATATTCTTTGCAAGCTCTATTGCATCGGCGACATGCTGCATCTGTCGGTCAGACAGAGGAATCACAGCGGCAATGATTTGCTCGATCCGTGGTATGAACTATGCTTTTTAACAAAGTTAAACCAGCTGCGGAAACTGAACTCTTCGTAGTATAGTTCCCCATCTTTTTTAAACCTGAATCTAGGTGGAGGCATAACATTTTTGTTACTTACTGTCCAGATGAATGCCCCTGGGAATCTCTTTTCTACTGATTCTTTGTCTGCTTTGAAGTATCTGTAATCGTTAACGCTATACTCGGTGATATTGTTTTCCATACTCCCCCTTTTTCCCTACCAGTTAAAGTATAGCATGCGTGTCAAGCCCCTATCTTTTTTAATTGAAAATATGCTTTAAATCGAATCTTTACTACTTGATATAGATTGGAACCAGCAAACACTAAAAGATGCATTATATTGATTATTCATGAGAAAACTCATTTAAATGACCCAGGATGCAAGAAAGAAGGTCCCGCAATACCTAGGTGCCATTTTAATCAAATCTACGATTCTAGGCCATCCTAGGAAGAATTAGAGGCATCCTGGAAGGTTGTTGCTAATGCATTATTCCAGGATATCAATTATTTTAAACCCTATGATCAGGTTAATTATAATGATCCTGTTAATGATCATTGATCATGAATGATATCAATAGAGTGGGAAGGGAAGGGGGATTATAGGGGGATAGGAAGAGAGAGTAAGATTCTGTTAAGAGTTAAGAAGATAAGAATACATGTATTAGAGATTAAGATAGGATATATACATATCCCTTTCTTTTAGAATAGTAACAATAACATTAAGATCAGAATGATCTTAATAGTTAAGCAATCCCGCGAAGGCATGCTCTATTTGAATGTTGATCCCGAAAAGAGTTTACTCTAATTCTTTGCTTAAATAATTATTGTAAAAAAATAAAAATAATTTGAGGTTGTAGGTACGTAGTATTACTCTGCTCCTAGGAAGGGGGGTAGAAGAATAGTAGTAGTAATAGTAGTAGTGGTAGTAGTGGAGTCTATAGTATTCAGGAGTGTATGAAGTCTCTGTTTATATTTAATTAAACTTATGTTCATCTGATCTTTAATTGTAATTAATATTAATTATTATGTATCATATTGTAGTGCAGTATTGTAGTTGGTTAACATAGTGTTAACCAAATGTATTGTAGTAGTGTATTGTATTGTAGTGTACATGTTATTGTACGTGTTGTTTTCCTTCGAGAGATAGTGTTATAACAACCTCAACTCCTTTAACATTTTGATCAATCTTTACTATACAGTAACGATTTAATAAACAAATAATGGAAGCTAGTGCAATTGTTTCACGTGGAACATTTATCAACAGTGTAGCAAATAAACAAAGTATAATAAGTACATATAACGTATTCGTTTTTTAATGTTATGGATTCAATCTTCGATTGAATCAAACAGTGGATAAGGGATTGTTTACGTACCTACAATCCCTTAATGCTTTGCTTCTTTGAATTCAATTTTTGTTTTATTCTTTTTAATTCAAAGAAGCCAGAATAAACTCTTTATCACATTCTCTTTATTTTAGTATTTGCGGGTCCCTTTATCCCGCTGCATACATTATGAAGCATCACGATAGAGTTTATTCTTAAAACATTTACAACCCTGTACGTTATCACGTACGTTCTTAATAGCAATCCCATTACTATTATTCAGCTATAATTTAAGGCGTAGTGCAAGCATAAGCTTTTCACATAATGATCCTGATCTCGCCAACGTATGTGCGCCCTCTTGATGTTAAGCTTATGCTTGCTTTTATTACGCCCTTGATCTGGCGTAGTCAACTGTAAGCTTGCTTGCTTATTTCATGCGCAAGCAAGCGCAGAGTTAGAAACAGAATGCAAAAGCATAAGGAGAAAAAACATGTATCTATCAGGAATATGTCCGAATCACTTCGAGATAGTGGCCAGTCAGGTAGCAGAAAGTATTGAGGAGTACGCTAAAATCGTAACTCAACAATACTAT
>ERZ1292637.229-Hain-H14-01um-R3-229-length-39192-cov-14_pt1 | contig 11913 bp, 22 predicted proteins | sample MGYA00564405_ERZ1292637 | MGnify/ENA primary metagenome ERZ1292637 (study PRJEB36523, sample SAMEA6512645) | groundwater metagenome | collected 2019-01-09 | study: AquaDiva: Metagenomics assemblies of 32 groundwater samples | reverse complement strand
TGTAAGGTGATAACCTTACGGTATGTGACAAGGTGCGCCTAATACCAAATATGGTATCACAATCCTATCATCCTTTTGTAGTGTCCTGTATCTATCCTCGGTCACTAATCCCTGATTGTTAAACTACAAGCAAGCATCATTGACCACACCGCCACTATCACTATTACCAAAACCAGTTCCATTGCTTCTTACCCCCATCCCTATAGTATGGCTCTGTAGCACATCGACAGCCAGTCACACAGTGGCGTATCCCTGAATGCCACTGCTTCGGTGCAATCACAGTACGTAATTCCCTCAGCGTTGACATGGTTATCCTGACAGTCTAGCACTGCTTGAATTACCTCGTCAGGTATTGTTGCCAGTATCGTAGCAACCACTGTTTGGTCGTCGTCTGATAGCATCCTTGTAGAACTTCCCTTATACGCTGTAGGATGCCCATACGCTCGCTGGAATGGCTCTGATTGATACTTTGCTTCACCATCCTCCAACAGCGTTTCCTGGTGCAAGTGTCCGTCAACACCGTATGCTACCGATACGCTTTTGACCTTTGCCTTGGCCCTAGCGTTGATGATTCGCTTTCGCCCTTTGGCAACTAACGTTTTGTCTGCTACCTGTTGTAGCTGAGCTTTTAGCGCTGCATCATCTAATAGTCCCTCAGCATGAGCTTGTCGAATTGCTATTCGCTGTATGCAACCTGAGCATTGACAGCCCTGTACGTGTCTTGACATATTCCTTACCTCTTACCTTTTCCTCTTATCATAATCCCTCTTAGAGCATTGTCAATACCCTATTTGTAGTTTCTTTTAGTTTATTTTTTCAAGGTGCTATTTAGCAAGAAAATACAAGTTCTTTGTTAAATAGCATCCTCAAATGATACCTTAAATCTGCAAATTAAAAAACCGGAGCGAACGCATGAATCAAACACTTTGCTGGCAGTGTCCAGTATAAGATAACCATCTCCAGTTTAAAAACTGTGAGGAATATGGATTGTTAAATAGTATCTTCGGATGTTAGTAAATCAAAAAGCGAAAGGAAACACAAAATGACAAACACTAAAGGACTACCTGAAAGCATAACATTAGCTGATTTAGTAGCCAAGTCCGGTAGAGGAAATGAAACCCTCACTCTCCGCACCATAGGTGACGGAAACAAAGGTTACTACGTTCGTATCAATGCCACTATCGAGAATGTAGCAACCGTTCTCATGGTAACGGTATCTGACAAGCCTAGTCGCAAATAAGACACTAGGAAATAGAAGAAAGGACACATAATCACATGGATGTACCAGATAATAGTATACGGTGTGAGAACTGTGGAAGCCCCACTCCCTGGCATTGGAAATATGGTGCTATGGAAAATCAGGGAAAACTACGTTTGTGCTTTAACTGTCAAAAGATTGTTGATGTACAACTAAAGGGGGACTATCATGAGGTGCCTAAACTGTAGTGGATTCCTACACCTGGATGGTGTTGATAGCAAGGGCAGGTATATCTATACCTGCTCCAATGTTATCAACTTCAGAAGTAAAAATGGAACGACAGCCTCTTACACCTGTGGGGCAGCCAGAGACCTACAAACCGGGGAACGGGTACTCACTGCTAACATTGTAAAAAAAGACGTATTCTATGCTCCAAGGTTTGTTAAATAGCATCCAAAAAGCATAGGATAACATAACACAAATATAATTTGAAGGGAGACAAGAGTGGGATACATTATATGCTTTTTAGATGGCAACGAAGACCCATGTTTTTATATCTTCGACACGTTGACTCAGGCAGAAAACTACATAGCTGCCCTAATTGAAGATAGATACGGCGATGATAGTATAGACCCAAATACAATTACGGTCGCCGGTATTCTGCCTTTGACAATTAAAACTGAGGTCAAGATTGGATGACACTCCAACTTGGCTTCAATGGATTCCGCCTAATCAGTCCGGTCAGTGTTGAGGACTGTGATATAGTCCTCAGTACAGCCGACTACTACCTGGGAGAAGCGGAACGGGTGAGAGATAATTGTCCAAAAGGACAACCAATATGGCCAATAGTGTTTGCCTTACTCAGTGTCAATGCTCCATTTGGTGCAACATGTAAAGCATACGAGGCCCTTCGGGATGAAGATACTAACCTACTGGACTTCTGGTCAGTGCTCCAAGTGATACGCTCCAGCCATGCACCTGACGGAGTAGTTAGCTATCCCTGGACGAAGTCGAAGTGGATACAAACCTTCGTTGATTCCTTCCGTCACGATGGGGTTGACTTTAGACCCTTTGTCACGGACACGGATTACAGGTCATACTTGCAGGTCAACGTCAAAGGATTAGGATTAGCTAAGGCAAGTTTTGCCACGATGCTAGTCAACGGTAGTGCAGACGTAGCCTGCATTGACACGCACATGTACAGGTTATTTGAGGGTAAGCCTGCCCAAACTGCTGTGAGAGCCAAGACATACCTCCGCCTAGAGGAATCTGTCCGCACCATGGCATATAGACATGGACTGCCAACGTCAGTTGCCCAACATTGTTTATGGGATGCCATGAGGGGAATACGAACTAGGTTATTGCCATGAACCCACAAATATTAAAATGTGTTAGTTGTCACAGGATATTCCCCTATCGGGCTTACATTATGCTATGCACAGAATGTATACAAGAACTATACATAATGGAGTGTAGATGCCCTTGTTTACATGATGATGGTATGGTTTGTGGGAGTCCTAGTCATGACAAATATGGTTATGAGAGTGACTATTGCCTAGATTGTAGTTGGGACGAAGACGCCACACCAAATGAATAAAGAAAGGGAGAATAATGTTAAAGGTATTTGAATTAGAACCAAACAAACGGGGGCATGTGTGAAAAACTTATGATGACAGCAAAGAGGTAGACCTCTTTTCTTACGTGAGGGGCGAGTATCACAATGGCCCACGCTGCATAGTGTGTGGTTATGGGTTTTGCCACCACTGTAAAGAGGACATGCCAGATGTTTCGTGTACACCAAAAATCTTAGTTTACAACTTAACACAGTTTATTGACGACATGCTGTGTACTATCATAACCGAAAGAGAGTTAGAGGAAGTCTTTGGCTTATCACAAGAATACCTAGACGGGTATATGAGGGCTATGCAAGATGTACTTGATAAACTAAAGGGAGAAAACAAATGAACCATACCATGGACTACAAACAAGTTATCTACATTCCAGATAACAAACTACCCCTCGTACAAGAAGTTCTACCCCAAAATTACACCATAACTTGGGCATCTGGTTACTGGAAAGGGGGAAAAGAAACCACCTGTATCTTAACTCAATATGGGTACAACACCGCAGAGCTAAATGATACCTGCTTAGCAATAGTTAAAATACTATTAGCTTCTGGGGAAGAAGCAGTATTGGTGGAATCTACACTGGTAAATGCCACGCTAATAGATGATACCAGTAGTTTTCATTAAGGATAAGAGAGGAAACCCAAATGTCATATCTAGTCTGTAGCCACTGTAATTCTGAACAATTTTACGTCTATCATGGAGATATGCACTATCATAGGACACGTCTTTTAGAATCTGGACTCCCTGATGATTTCGCATGGGAAGATGTAGATAATGATGAACCACCTGTCTTGGAGATTTTCTTCATCTGCTATAATTGCACGATGTCCCCTGTTATGGGGAAGCCAGCCTTATGAAGTTCATATGCCAAGATTGTAGCAACGACTCGATTTTAGAAACTACCGAAGATGCTGTTGAGAGCCTCACAGAAGCTGGACTCCTGTGGGAGTGCTCCGCCTGTAGTATACATCATCCAATAGATGATACCACGATGAGCACCATAGTGTCCCTGCTAAAAAGGGATACCCCCATGGGATGTGTCCACTGTATGGAGCTGTTCAGCAATATGGAAGCCCTACAGATGCACGAATGCCCCTCTGAGGATTGGTGGTTGTCTTTGGATGTTGGGGACTTATAATAGCTCTGCAGGTTACAATCTTAATTGAGGAAAAGAGATGTCTATAAAACACAGAGATATAAATGACCTAGTAATTACAGCCTTAGAAAGTGGAATCTCCTATTGGGCTGTTTATGCAGATACCACACTTACTACAGTAGGTGATGACTATGAGTACCCATTACCATTCGATATCACCACGTTTGATGATAAAACAATTACCCTTACAGAGTCCAACATGAGGATAGGAATCCTCCTGGCAGCAAAAATCTTTGGTCTGAGCACCAGGGCTTTCACTGATAATCACGATGCTGACCTTGCAGATGCCGCTGTCCAATGTGCTCTTTTTGGTGGAATTGTCTATGCCTAGCTTGTCTGACCTGCTCTTAATGAGCATAACCATAATCATATGTTGGTCATTATTCCTAGATAACTGGAATAGGCCATCAGGGGGAGCACCCGCATGAGGGAGATAAAGAAAGGAGATTACAATGAGGGCATATCATTTCCTGAAAGACGACATGACCGCTGGCTCAGGTAATGAGCCAGCCTGGGTAGAGGGTGAAGAACGTACCTATGATGGGCCGGTAGCCCTGTGCCAAAGTGGCTATCACTCCAGTCCCTCTTGGTACGACACCATGAAATATGCCCCTGGCTATATGGCCTGTATTGTTGAAGTTTCAACACCAATAGCATCAGACAAGACAAAGGCAGTGAGTCAAACACGCAAACTTATAACTGCCCATAATGCCCGGTCAGTCCTAATACGTTGGGCCTGTGATTGTGCCGAGAGAGCCTTATTGCGAGAGCGTGAAGCAGGACGTGAGCCAAATATCCACAGTTGGAAAGCTGTTGAAGTAGCACGAAAATATGCACAAGGTGACTTTGATGTTAATGCTGTTAATGCTGCTCATGCTGCTGCTCTTACTGCTACTACCAATGTTTATGCTATTGTGGCTGCTGCTGATGCTGCTACTTATGTTTATGCTGCTTATGCTGCTGCTGTTTATGCTGCTCATGCTGCTGCTGCTTATGCTGCTGCTATTTATGCTGCTGCTGCTTATGCTGCTGCTGCTTATGCTGCTACTGCTGCTTATAATGCTGCTAGGTCTACTGCTGTTATTAATGCTGAGATTGAGTGGCAACGGAAGCATTTGGACGAGATGATGAGCGTATTATTTACAAATGCTTGAATTTAAGACTTGCTACTCTTGTGGAGAGTAAGTCCCCTATGAGAGGAGATAAAACCTATAATGGGAGCCGGATGGCTATACTATCACAAGTATCCCCCTAAGCGTAAATGCCACACTTGTGGGAAGTATCACTATGCTAAGCGAATGGGGGGCTTCAGCAATGGTGAAGATGTGTGGCAAGTTTTCTGCACCACTACTAAGAAAGCTGTAGGCGCAAGTCTGATAAGTACCCATGGAGAACTGTGGTCACTATGATGAGTAGCCTTATCAGTATTGACTATTGTGAACGTTGCCCATTAGGAACTGATGCCAACCCTGATAGGGGACTCGCAGTTCCAGGTAGAGGCCCCACTGATGCTGAACTCTACATACTTGGTGAGGCCCCTGGACGTAACGAAGCATCCGAGGGGCGACCCTTCGTGGGAGAGGCCGGGCGACAGTTAGAGGATGCCCTCACAGCAGTAGGTATCCCCCTTGACAAGGTTTACTTTGATAATGTGGTGCGCCATAGGCCACCAACAAACCGCAAACCTCAAGTTAAGGAAAAGACAGCCTGCTCTGCATGGACGGAGTTAACCCTGAGTTTACTGAAGCCCCGGTTGATATTGGCCCTAGGAGATTCTGCCCTCAGTGTGGTACTCCCAAAGGTTAGTCTCAGTGAAGCAAGGGGCAAAGTTCATGAGTACAGGGGAATCCCCCTGATAGTTGGATACCATCCCGCTGCGGGTTTATATGATGTAACCAAGAAGCCTCTCTTTAAGGCAGACCTCCACTTTGCAGCGGAATACCTGGGCTACAGTTTACCAACTAAAGAACAGGTAGATTACTACGTCAATCCGGCACAGCTACCTCATGCAAAGGTTGTTGCTATAGATGTTGAGTGGGATAAGGAGGATGGCTCCATTGTAGGTGTTGGCTATTCCTGGGCGGAGGCTAAGGCTGCCTATCTTACGGTACAGGACTCCTATCACGAACTCCAACGGGCTGTTGATGCTACCTCCACCGTGGTGATGCACAACAGTAAGGGTGATGTCCCAGCCTTAGCACGAGTGGGAATCATAGTCTCCTGGGAGAAGGTAGAGGACACCATGTTGAAGGCATACGTCCTGCGAATGCCCCGTGTGGGCCTCAAAGAACTGGTGGCACAGCACTTCGGCCATGAGATGACTCACCTTGATGAGCTTATCGGGAGAGGTAAATCCGAGCGGAGGGTATCAGAAGTTCCAGTTGAGGACATTGCCCCGTACTGTTGTGCAGATGCCGACTGGACATTACGCCTGAATGGGGTACTCAATAGCCTCCTAGACGCAGTGCCCTCAGTAGTTAATGTCTATCGTACTATTGACCTTCCCCTTGTGCCTGTGTTAACCTCAATGGAGAAGAAGGGTATTCTAATAGACGTACCAAGGCTTCAAGCTCTTGATGAGGAACTTCAACAAAAATTATCAGACACCTCCAACACTTGGGAATATCTCAGCGGGGGTGTCAACCCGGACTCACCGAAGCAGTTGAGTGAGTACCTATATGGAAAGCTAGGACTACCACCGCCCAAGAAAGCCTCCGCCAGTGGGGGACTTAGCACTGACAAGATGAACCTAGAGCGTCTCAAAGGGGTGGCTGATGGTGATGCGTTAGCAACTTTGGAAACCTTAACATACTTCCGTAAACTTGCTAAGCGGAAGCGCACCTACACTGAGGGGATACTTGCTGCCCTTGATGAGGAGAATCGGTTGCATACCACATTCAAAGCTACCTCCGTTGAGACAGGACGCCTCAGTAGTGGCGACCCCTTCAATGTGCAGAACGTACCCCACAGTACGGGGGCAGGTGATGATGACGACCTATTTGGGAAAGCAGTTAGAAGCCTATTCATAGCCTCACCAGGGCATGTGTTCATCTGTGGTGACCAGAGCCAGATTGAACTACGCCTGGGTGCTAGCATCAGTGGGGATGCCACCCTGATACACGACCTGCTAACTGCTGACGTACACAGTATGACCGCCACCCGTGTATGGCATCTGTTACTTGAGGATGTTACTAAGCAGCAGCGATATACTGCGAAGCAAATCAACTATAACATCTGGTATGGTGGCGGAGCTGAAGGATTAGCCCCCAGGTGGAAAATCACCCTTGCTGAAGCAAAGTCACTCCTTAAGGAGTACCTCTCCGTCTATACCGGAGTGGAAGAATACTTCCAAGCAGTACGGGTGATGTTAAACCAAAGAGGCTATGTGGAAACCCTATATGGGAGGCGCAACTATTATCCCGACTGGAATAGTAGCATCAATAGCCGCCGTAATGCAGCCCTCCGAGAAGCAGCTAACATGATAATCCAGGGGACTGCTGCTGATGCGGTGCGCCGTATGATGGTTGCCATCCACAGGGAGTTACAACCTTATCAGGCGTGGCTCCTATTGGCAGTCCATGATGAACTGCTCACAGAGGTACTAGAATCTCAAGCGGATGCTGTGTTCAACATCCATAAGCATAACATGGAGCACATATTAGATGAGCTATCCCTGGCTGTGCCAACACCTGTAGACATAGGCATCGGACTAAACTGGTTAGAAGCAAAACATTAGAGGGTAAATGAACAAATCATATGTGAATCTGGAAGCAGCACAAGCATTGAAGGATTTGGGGTATCCACAGGGCGAAGGGGTTGGCAGTTATTACCAACTCATAATAAGGCGACAATGGATGTGGAACTACGGAACGGAAGAAGAATGTATCAACATTACAGATTTTGATTGTCTGGCAGACCCAACACCACTGCAAGCCCTGGACTGGCTAGAACAAGAGAAGGGAATAAAATATGGCAGACAACCACATAATTTGTTAGACCAGTGGTACTACCTAACAGACTATGGGAGTCGCTCATACAAGAATCCCAACGAACTGATTCTCGCCATCTATGTGAAGATAAGGGAGGAGCAAGATGCTACTAACTGATGCTGAGTTATCACACCTAGAGAAAGAGTGTGATTACTTAGAACACAACGGAAACTTCAGTATCAGACTACCAATACGCATCATTAGGCTCTTTATAACAGAGATACAAGACCTTAAGGCACAAAAAATAAGGATAACAAATGTATTGGGGTCTTTCTAAATAGCACCTGCATTAGTTAAGATGTAAATCTAAAAGAGGCATAACCATGGTTTATTATATAATTGAATGTAAAACACCCAAGGAACTTTCCTGGAGGTCATCACTATATTATAATAAACACTATGAAACTTTGGAGATGGCCAAAGCTGCTTATACAGAGTGTCAACCAACACTTAACACATTCTCTTATAGGATTGTGAAAGTAACCCCTAATGTCTACTTCTACCCAGAGGAGAAGCTGTGCACAACCTGGAGTGAAGAAAAGGTGTTGTACATTGCATCACGGGAGAAGCAGGTAATAACAGAGAGCAGCAAAAGCTGGCTTTATATCCGAGAATGAGGAGTAGCCCAATGCTTAATAAAGAATATGAATAACCTCTACCGGATGAGGGAATTTCTAGACCTTGACTTAGGGGACGATGCCTGGCACATATCCAACCTTTTGAGGCCACAGGGCAAGCTCCTCCTATTTGGAGAACCTAAGATAGGAAAGTCAAACCTTGCCCTTGATATGAGTATCTGCCTGGAGCAAGGCACTCCTGTGTGGGGAATACCTAGGTTCCTCCCTATGCGGGGCCTTGTGGTGTTGTACATACAAACAGAAGTGGGCGAACAAACTCTCCAGGGTAGGCTTAAGGCCATGTTGAGTAACTACCCGGATGCCTCTGATGGCTCCGTGTGGCTCTACACTGTGAGTACACTCTACATTGACCAGGATGAGCAGGCTCGCACAACGTTTGAGGCCCTGCTCAACCAAACGTTGCCCGATGTGGTTATCCTTGACCCCCTGGCTGACATCTACATGGGAAGGGAGAACGAAGCCGATGATGCCAAGAAGCTAACCTCCTACCTCAATCGCCTAATGGATGCCCGGAAGTTTAGCACAATTATTATTCACCACATGAGCAAACCCGGTGAGGGCAAGGCTCGTGGTCAGTCCGCTGCACGAGGTTCCTCAGTATTCACCGGATGGGCTAATGCAAATGTCGCCGTAACCCATGGGGGCATGAAGGATGGTAAGGTATCCCTCCGAATGAGCTTCGACTTGCGGGATGCGCCTCCGCTGGAAAGCATAATGGTGGTTAGAGACTCAACGAGTCTGCTTCATTCGGTGTATACCCATGTGGTAGCTAAGGATGAGCACCTGGGAGTCCTCCTGGAGTTGTTAAAGGATTCTCCCCTCACTAAGGCAGACCTAAGCAGAATGCTAGCAGAGCAGCTACAGGTTGCAAAACGGACAGCATACCGCATCATAGATGGGGCCCTAGACAACCACCAAATTTACCTGGATGGCGACCTGTTAGCATTGGCTCCAGTATCTTAATAAAAACAGTTATGAAAGGGGGTGATGAGATGATAGATTCTATAGTAATAAGAGTTGCAAAGAATGGCTTTTCTGTTAACGTGTCGAGTACGAGTAATGAGAGTGATGCACTGTGTAGTACATATACTTCGGCTGAGTATGTATTCAACAATACTGTGCAGTTGGTAGCCTTTGTTGCTCAGATATTTGGTATGGCTGTGTCTAATGCAGTTGAGCCACAAGTGGATGAGGCACAACTTGAAGAAGATTCTAACTAAGGAGAATTAATTGAAAATCAAATGGTTATCTATTGTCAAAGAACCCACTTGCCCAACTTGTCACCAAAGAACATTTAAATAATTAAGGAGAAACAAATTTAATATGGATTTGATTGCACGTCAGAGAATTTACGTTGTAGATGCCAAGCTCGTTGAGCTTCCCGATTACAACGACAAGTCTAAGCTCGTGGAGAAACTAAACATCACACGGGTAGTCATTGAGGATGATGACACCATCAGGCCCAAGAGCATACGCCAGTTGTACTTCACCACAGGTGTTGTCCGCAGGTTAGCTCCATCTTACAAGAAGCTCGGAGTTAGGTTTGGAGACAAGTCAGGGAAACTTTTAGTCGGTGACACCGTTGATGACATGATAGGCCGGGTATTCGAGGTTGAACTTAGGGACATCAATTGGGGGCCGGACATGGTGAGCAGGGACATTCCCTTCGCCACGGCAGTAGATGATGCCTTCGATGTCACTCCTGAGTTTGAATCTACTCTCGATGCCATGATGAAGTCCTACGAGGAAGAGCGAGCAGCCCGCCAAGCTGATGCCAATGGCTCCGCATCCGCTAGAACGGTAGCTGAGAAATGGGAACCCACTGAGGAGCAGGAGGGGGCAATTACTGAGTTTCTGAAAGTCTCTGATGGTCATCTCGTTGACATAGATGAAGCTAAGACAATCTTCAAGACCTATTCTGCTGTGCTCCATCCTATCAAGAGACAAGTCTTGGACGGAAGCCTGGTCAACTATCTGGTAGCGCATAGTCGCCTGACTATAGGGGGCTAATGTGAATATCAGAATCACAAAACCTAAAAATCCTGATACATATCCCTACTGGTGCAATGATATGGACAAACATGATGGCATGGTGGTAGATGCTAATGATTTTTCCATAGAGGAGACTTACCCAGATTTATACTTTTATAAGGGCCGTCACTACAACCCTGAATGGTTGTCTGTAACTACAGAACCTGTCATTTGTTCAACTTGTAAACGCCCTTATGCTAATTGAGCACAACACCTCCCATGCAGACAGGCTCATCACCGGAGCCTGGGAGTCCACCCGGCGTGTGGATGATGACATCCACGTTAGTGACCTGCTACACCCCCATCGGGGTTTTGAGCGCATTCTACACGGTGAACTGTGGGTGCCTAAGAAACCCATCCAGTCACGGGTGCTCATAGGTGAGGGTGGACACAGGGTATTTCGCTCTAATGGGGATGTTGACTTAGATAAAGGTATCTACACCGGTTATGATTATGATGTTCCGGTCAGGTGTGACAACGTTGTGGGCCACATAGACCTGGTGGAGAACGTGTACTCCGCCAATCAAGCCCCCGGCGAGGAAGAATCCCTACTGGAGTCTATACCAGGCGAGCTAAAAATCACCTGGTATTCACCGGACAAGCCCATCAACCAATTGGGAACCTACTTCGACCAGTTGGGGGCCTACTGTCACATGATGGGAGTTACACATGGCAGGCTATTTGTCTGCTATCTCATGGATTACAAGTGGCGCAAGGATGTAGATGGTGATGGCATCAGCCCCATCTTTGATTCGTGGGACGTGTACTTCGAGCAGGAAGACCTGGGCTGGTTTTGGGATGTCCTCCTAGAGAGGAAAGACCTCATCGAGGACTTAAGAATCGTCAAGAATCCCTTTGATGAGAGGCGAGACCTAGATGGGTGGCTCGTAGCTAACACGGAGGTTCACCTTGTCAACTAGAAAGCGAGCACTAGAAATCCTAGAGCGTAAGTTGGTCATAGAGTTAGAGGATACTGCGAATTTAGGGGAATCTGTTAACCTAGTGCATGGGTTCTGTACTTTGCCAGACAGGTTGTACTGTGACCCTGCTGAACTCTGCAAAATCTGTCAACCAGAGGTTGTTGATGACCTCTGCTTGCTAACTGGTAATCCCTGCTCGGAGGATTCACCCTGTCTAATGTGTAGTATAGAAGATGACATGGGAGGTGATAAGCTATAAGAACCTTTGACCCAACTGATACTAGAACAGCGCCTATAGTGGCTGTGGCCGGAGCGGAGGGCACCCGTAAGACCGGGTTCGCCCTCACGTTTCC
>ERZ1292637.1139-Hain-H14-01um-R3-1139-length-11987-cov-4_pt1 | contig 11987 bp, 15 predicted proteins | sample MGYA00564405_ERZ1292637 | MGnify/ENA primary metagenome ERZ1292637 (study PRJEB36523, sample SAMEA6512645) | groundwater metagenome | collected 2019-01-09 | study: AquaDiva: Metagenomics assemblies of 32 groundwater samples | reverse complement strand
CTGTCCAAGTCGGCCATAAAGAATCAATCCCCCTTAAAAAACTATCGGGATCAAGTATATGAAACCTCTTAGTCCCTGACACTACATAAATATCACTCGCAAACTCTGACTCTTTTATTAATTTAAGCATCGTTAAATCCCCAATTATTGGATTTGGCATATCAACCAAAGTCCATGCGCTAAAAATATTACCTGTTGTAAAATAATCTTCCCCAATATACCCATATCCCACTTCACCCCAATCTGTTCCCCAGCTATTTAGAAATTTTATATACTTTTTGCCTTGAATTAACCTATAGCCATAACAGTAAACAGCATGTCCCCATACTTTACTTGGCTCTTCTTCTCCCATTGGTGGTCTTACAAATGCCTCACCCCATAATTGATTTGTTCCATAAACTCCCGTTACAACTCCTTTATTTTGAAGTATGGCTTGGGCAAAAACATTAATATCATTCTTGTGCCAGATTGAAGCATATTCCTTGGACTTATAAGTATTAGCATTTTTTCGTATGTCTTCGGTTACATCCACAGATCGTGTCATAAAATCTTCTGTTGCGGGATAAGATGGCAATAACAACTCCGTAGCAACGCCCTGATCCACAACAATTTTAGCACCATCTCTTAATTGAGCTCCTCCTCCAGGTAAAAATATTTGCGAGTAAATAAACTTCGCTGATAAATCCGTAAAGTTCTTATTTTCTACCCTTTCTAAAACTTCAGCATATTTGGCATAACTTTGACCCACACATGATGAACTAGAATTTTGATTTTCAACTTTAATTCCCAATACTTCGGGTACTTCATATCCACTTTCCCAATTAACAACAGGTGCACCAAAAACTTCTACAATATGTTCGTAACAATAGTCCCTAAAATCTAAATTATCAGGTAAAGCCCCTTTTCCAAAATTTTCTGGTTCCATTTTTTTATCCCCAAAATTCTACCCTTGACACATTTTTTATTTTAATATAAGATTAATAATAAAATTAAAATTTATACTATGCTACCCAAAAAAGAAATATATAAAATTCTTCGAGAAAGGGGATGGTCGTATTCAAAAATAGGTATGGCTTTTGAAGTTACACGACAAGCCATACATGCGTCATTAAACTATACGTGTCATCCCAGAATACCTAAACCCGTTAAATATATTGATATTATCCCAAAACAGCACAAAGACCCCTGGGAATTAAAAAATAGAGATCATAGGTTAAAGTATTATAGGCAATACTATAAAAATCATAGAAAAGAAAAACTAGAATACTTCAGACAACATCGCATAGAAAAACTAAAAAAGTTATCCACTTGACTTTATTTTTAAAAAAGATTATAAAACTACTATGAGTAAAGAAATTACAATTCAAGAAATTTTTGAAAAAATTACGGCAAACCTTTCCCCAAGAGAAAAAAAGATTCTTAATTTAAGATGGGGAATGAGTGGAACCTTTTATACCCTTCAAAAAACAGGAATAGAGTTTGGAGTAACAACACAACGCATAAGGCAAATAGAAGCAAGTGCTCTTGAAAAACTCCGCATGGAATATTGGGAACTTTCAGAATTATTAAAGTTTACTTGGCATTTAAACCCCTATCGTTGCCTTTGCGGAAAATATAAAACAAAAAGATATAGAGGTATAGTATGTGATAAATGCGGTGTTGAGGTTCAACGCTCGCAAGATATTATTGAGAAGTTAAAATCATAATACTATAAGATAAATTGTCGTGGGGAGAGTTACAACGCTATGTGTTATTGAGGGATAGCGACAAACCTCTTCTCTCCTCGTCAGTTCGTCTTAGAAAACTACGATTATACTTATCCACATGGGAGGAATTGATTTATTAAGAGAAAAAGTAAGAAAAAGAAATAATTACACCTGCCAATGCGGATTATACGATACTAGGTGTATAAGGCATCCTTATAAACCTTGCGGTAGAGTTTGGGGTGATTTAGGTGAAAAAGAAAGAAAATTCGATGTTCACCATCTTATCGTTGAATTTGAAAATACGAATAGTTATAAAATAGATAAACTTCAAATAGAAGCAATGATGACTCTCTGTCATTACTGCCACCTTAACTTACCACATATCCGTAAAAAATTTTATGATAGAAAATAACTTATACAATTTTATCCACAAGTTATCCACAGACTTATCCACAGTTTAAGGTATTGACAAGATTTTCAAAATATGGTATAATACATGTATTGTTAATAAAATTAAGATATTAAATCATGCCAAGAAGCAAAAAGAAAAAAAGCGACAGGGACAGGACTAATCAAAAGACACGAACAAAACGAAACAACATTATGAAGTATGAAAAACTTTTAAGAAATTTTCCTAATTCACCAGATATAAAGACTTGGCAAAAAAAGTTAGAAGAGTTAAGATAAGAAAGTCCATGTTAGCCCTTAGGACTTAAAACTAAGTTAAAGGAGAGGTGGCTACTCTAGTGTTCTATTGATAAAAATAAAGACCGTGGAGGGGCTACAGACTCCCTATCCACCTCTAACTTCTTAGTTATCTACTTATGGATTAAGGAGTTACCCGTCAGGCTTGATCCTTTACCGATGCATCTTTGCACGATGAAGGGCGGATCAGGGGGGAAATTTTCAGCGAAATATGGTGTCTTACATGCACCTACCGTAGGTTGTGATGACTGACCATTACTACGAAGTAGCTGACATAGGAGCGAACTGCGAACGCAGGACGTTTCAGCCAAACCAAATATCAATAAAACAACTAAAAAAATGTAAGCAATAACAATTTTTATATCCGCATCTTTACGATGGGGAAAGTCTGTTTCTAGGAATTCAGCCAAGCAAGAAAAAATTTAGAAACTTTTTGTAAAAATAATGTTACCTTGTGAAAATTGTTTAGAAAATCAATGGTCTTATGAGATAAAAGGTGATTGGATTGAAGCTAATTGTGTTTTCTGTGATTATCAAACAGTATTTTCTAAAAGAAAAAAACGAAATCTTATTTCACCTAAAATAAATAAACAATTAATTTCTGTTAATATTCCAAAAAATGTTGTTGAAATCCATACTGATGCTTCATTTTCCACAAATCAATATTTGAAAGAAGTAAAACCAGTAGGATATCCCATGTATGGAACTCTATGTATCTACCATAATTCTCCTCAAGTTTTTCAAGTATCTGTTCCCAAAGTTGAAAGTCATCTACAGTACAACTCGGTTTTTGAATTTATGGCTATACAAAAGGCTGTAGAGTATGCTAAAGATTTAAAAATTGATAATCTTTTAATAGTTACAGATTCAACAAATTGTTATTGTTGGTTTAAAAGAAGTAAAATGAAAACTAAAGGTAAAACCAAGTATCATTTAGAAATTTTTAATAAAATACAAGAACTTAAAAAGAATTTTTCTTTCATAGATATTGAGTGGCGGCCTAGAGAAGTAAATAAAGCGGGAATATATCTTGAAGGACTAGGATACGAGTAATAAATTTTATACTCAAAATTAAGACAACATAATATCAATTCTGTTTATCTCTCTTTCCAGTAACTTTTTCCGTCCTAGAAGCTGTTTTTTAGAAGAATCCAATAAGGGTTTTTTAATTACCTTAGATTTGGTGTTTTTTCCAATTTGAAACACTTCTTCCATCTTCTTAGAAGCTTCTTTTTGTAATTTTGTGAGTCTCATAATATAATAGAATTAATTGTAATAATCGGGGTTAGATTTTATGGATGGTAAAATTAAAGAATTAGTAACTAAAAGTAAAACTTATTTTAAAAATTCACTGGCAGAATTCGTATATTTTCGTACCTATAGTCGTTGGATTCCTTGGGAGGGGAGGAGGGAAACTTGGGTAGAAACCGTTAAGCGTTATATGGATTATATGAAAGAAAATCTGGGAAAGAAGATTACAGAACAAGAATATTTGGAAATACATGAATCTATACTCAATATGGAGGCTATGCCTTCTATGAGATTACTTTGGTCTTCGGGGAAGGCTTGTAGAAAAACTAATGTTTGTGCTTATAATTGCTCATTTATTGCTCCAACGAGATTAGAAGATTTTGCTGAGATTATGTATCTTTCTATGTGCGGAACGGGTGTCGGGTTTTCGGTTGAGAAAAAATTTGTGGATCAACTTCCCATAATTGAGAAACAAAAGGGGAAGCCAGTTTTTATTTGTGTTATAGAAGATAGCAAAGAAGGATGGGGTGATGCTATGACTTACGGACTAGAGCAGTGGTATCTGGGGTATGATGTACTATTTGATTATTCAAAATTACGACCCAAAGGTGCAAGGCTTAAAATTATGGGGGGCCAAAGTTCGGGACCCGAACCTCTTAAAAATCTTCTTGAATTTACTCGAAAAAAAATTATTGAACAAGGAGGACAAAAATTAAGCCCTCTGAATGTTCATGATATAATATGTAAAATTGGAGAAATAGTTGTAAATGGAGGGATGAGACGTTCGGCTCTTATATCTTTGTCTGATCTCAAGGATAAGGAAATGAGAAGGGCAAAATTTGGGAAGTTCTGGAAGGAAAATCCTCAAAGAGCTATGGCAAATAATTCTGCGGTTTATGAAACCAAACCTACATCTCAACAATTTTTGAAAGAATGGACTTCACTTGCCCTAAGTAGAACTGGAGAAAGGGGAATATTTAACAGGGAAAATGTTATAAAAAACATGCCCGAAAGACGAAGAATTATTAATAAAGAACATATTGATTCTTTCGGAACAAATCCATGCTCTGAAATTAATTTACGAAATAAATCTTTTTGTAACCTCTCAGAAGTAATATGTAGAACAAATGATACAAAGAAAACCATTAAAGACAAAATTCGTATTGCAACAATCCTTGGAACATATCAATCAAGTCTTACTAATTTCCCCTACATATCAAAAGAATGGTCTGATAATGTAAAAGAAGAAAGACTTCTTGGCGTTTCACTTACTGGTCAATGGGATTGTCCTGTTATTCGTGATGAAAAATTTCTTTCTGAATTAAAAGAATACACAATAGAAGTTAATAAAGAATACGCTGAGAAAATAGGTATAAATCCTTCGGTTGCCATTACATGTGTCAAGCCTTCTGGAACTTTAAGCCAGTTAGTAGATGCTTCTTCGGGTATTCATCCTAGACATGCTCAATACTACATAAGAAGAATAAGAATTAATGCTACCGATCCTTTATTTCATATGATTAAAGATTTGGGTTATCCTTATTTCCCAGAGGTAGGACAGGATAAAGATACTGCTTCAACTTTTGTTTTAGAATTTCCAGTAAAATCTCCAAAAAAATCCATTACCAAAGATGATTTATCTGCTATTTCGTTACTTAAACATTGGAAAAATCTAAAAGTTAACTATACAGAACACAATCCATCCGCAACAATTTCTGTTGGAGATAAGGAGTGGATAAAAACTATTAATTGGATATATAAAAATTGGGACATCATAGGAGGTTTATCATTTTTGCCTAGAGATGATTCGGTGTATCAGTTAATGCCTTATGAAAAGATTAGTAAAGAACAATACAAAAAAATGTTAAGTACTCTTCCCAGGATAGATTTTTCTAAAATTTTAGAATATGAAAAAGAAGACAATACCGAGGGAGCAAAGCAATCTGCATGTTCGGGAAATACATGTGAAATTATTTAGGGTTCTTTTTCTATTCCAAATTCTTTTTCTATATCTAGGGGTTCAATTACTGAAAGAGGTTCTTTAGAATCAAACATCTCATCGATCATTTCATTTAAGTAGTTGGTTCCGCATTCGGCACACTGATATTCGGGTTTAAATATCCATTTTCCGCAAAGATCGCATTGTACCTTATCTATTATGAATTGTGGTGGGAAACCATGTGACATAGTTTAATAAAATATTTTTGGAGAAAAATATTTTTCATTTTATTGATATCTTTATGAACCCATTGGACATTATCCTGTGTATAATTTAAACTGCTATTAATTCTATCTAAAGATGCTGTTCCTAAATCCCTACCCATTTTTCCGAAATATATAGGCAAACCAGATAAAGCACATTTTTTATCTTGTTCCAAAAATAATTTCCACGCAAATTGTACGGTAATTTCAAATTTATGTTTCCTAGTGCTAGCACTTCGGATTGTTCTACCCCAAAAAGCTCCAGATATTTCTTTATATCCACTCCATTTAGGATTTTTATTATTACATAGAAATCGTAAACAACCACAAGATTTCTGTGGTCTTTGTTTGCTTGTTAGATGTTTAGTGCTAACATTGCACTCAGATCCACAATCACATTTACATTTCCATAAAACACGACCATCTTTTCTAATCGGTAAATAAGAAAGAACTGTTAGAAGATTAAATTTTTTACCAGATAAATCTTGTATTCTTTTTCTTCCGTTATAAATTCCACAACAATGTTGACACCTTGTTGATTCCTTACGGATTAAATTATTACAGTCAATACAGTGTTTAGTTTTAATTATTGGTCTGTGTTTCAACTTTTTTTTCATACTGAGTATTACATTTATTACATTTTAGGTCTTGATTAAAAAACCACGTACCGCAAATTATACAAAGATATTGATTCTTATCCCAATCTATCCAAAGATCTTTTTCAAATATTTTCGGCTTCATAATACTTGACTATTTTCCCATATAGGAATATACTTATAATAATTATTCATAGAAGATCTCCTTTTCTATGAATAGGACTTCCATAAACATTAAGCCTTGTTTGATCTACGAATACTGTCTCAGGAGAATACTATGCTAAATTGGTAGTTGGTATTTTATTCCTCCCTCTATTGGTAGATAAAACTTACAAGGCTTTTTGTTTGGTTAAGTTTTTAATAACCTGTCATAGCCCATCTAACAACACGTTTTTTCCTTTCTATTTGTTTTTTTTCTGTTTTAAAATCTTCTTTTTCGTCTTCACTTACTTTTATTTTTTTAAGATAATTTACTGTTCTTGGTTTTGCTCTTTTAATTCCAATATTAACGGCAAAATATTCTAACGCAGTTCTATAGTGGGAAGTAAAATCATGGGTTGGTTTAGTTATTCCCGCAGTTCTTTGAGATTCTTGTTTAATTTCTGGATATCTAGCATCTTTAATGCAGTCTAAAAAGTATTCATTTCCTCTATTAACATAAAGAACTCTTAATAACATTTTAGTCGCATCACGTCTGGGTGGAAATTTTCTAGCCTGATCGTTTGTAAAAACAAATACTCCATTTTGAGATAAGATTCGTATAGCCGATCTATTACTAGTAACAGTTTTAGCTTTTCCTGCGGGATCGCCAAAATGTCTAGCCCGTTTCCATTTTACATGTTCTTTGATTTTATCAAGTTCATGTTTTGTGTATGTATATTTATTATCTAAGGGGATTCTTCCAGTATAAAATGGTACATAATAATCTATAGTATGCTGAGAATTGGTATAAGAATCAATCACAAAAACTTTTGATTTATCTAAATTTGTTTGAAGCCATATAATTGCTGTATTATCCGTATAGCCATAATCTGTTGCTGTATAAAGTGGCAATGTTGGATCGTAAGGATAATTTCCAATGGGAACTGAATTTGCTTCCTCGTATACTTTTCCCTGTCCAGTAACAGAATAATCTATATCTATTTCCTGGGCGACCTGTTCTTTGCTTTTCGTTGCTAATTGGAGTTGATACCATTCTTCTGTTTTTTCAGGGTGTAAACGCCAGTGTAAAGTAAGGACATCTAATTGTTTTGAAAATCTTAAAGTTTTAAAATAACCATAAGATTTTGGGGTAGATATAAGTATTCGTACTTTAGTTGCTTCTGATACGGATGTATACGAATCATATAAGGATTCCCATGAAGCACATTCATCCATTAGGGCTATGGATAGCGTCCCCCCTCGCCCAAAGTTTTTATTTTGAGATTCTCCATAAATAACATTATTTTTTCTTTTGTTAACTAATATAAGATGTCTACGATCCTTGGGATAATCAAAGCCTCTAGGAAGAATATACTGAGGTAAATATTTAAGATTGAAATCTAATTTTTCAAATAACGTATCGCTTTTACCTCTTTTATCAACTTGAGTTTCTGTACGACTTCCCACTAATCCACCAAATTCTTCTGAGAATATCCAATGATATAAAAGAAATGCCATTGAGACATGCGTTACTCCTTGTTGGCGAGATTTTTCAATAATACCTGAAGTCTGTGTCTTTAATTTATTTTCTAACCAATCAACGAGATTTATCTGAAATGGATAAAGTAGAAAGGGCATTTTGCTTGGGGTTTTTTGTGGATCGAAGGTAAAACAGAACATTTCTATAAAAAAAAGTGGATCTTGCTTACAAAGTAATCTCATCATTAGCTGGATTTCTTTATCTTTCGGGGCATAAATTGAAACCCACAGTCTTCTTTTAAGTTTTTCTTCTTTAGAAAGCTGTCTCCACGGCACGTCCCATGAGATGTTCATTTAGAAATCCCCAATTTCTTGCTTTAATTCCATATGTCTCAGTTTGTTGATGGCATGGGATACAAAGAGTCCTACCATTATCTATATCCCATAAAGGCTCAAACTGCATCGCAAACTTATATGGATTAATCTGAAATTCTTTTGCCCAATGTTGGACGTTTTTTAGTATATACGAAAACGGAATTATATGATCTATATTTAATTTGCATCTTTTAATTTTACAAAATGTACAAATATAATTATCTCGTTTTAAACATTTATCTTGCCATCTAAAATATTTAATAGAGGATCTAATGCGATGAGATAATTTAGTAGTTCCTCCCCTCCAGTTTGGATTATTTTTTCCAATTTGGATTTTATGTGAACAATCAAAACATCTTTTATGTATGTTCGTTTTTTTTCTAATTTTTCCACAATCTATACATGGGGGTTTAGAAATTCCGCCTTTCCATCTAGGATTATTTTTACCAGAAACATCATGATGATTTTTGCTTATGTTTTTCTTATGTTTTTTCGAAAAGCCAAGTTGATATTGACATTTTTTATTGCAAAATTTACCCCTTCCTACACTTATTCTATATTGGGAAACTTCAAATTCTATATTACAATTTAAGCAATGTTTAATAATTTTTGGTTTTTTATTCATCTTGTTGTTTATTACTTTTTTCATTCAACAATTTTATAATATCCTCTGAGGATAAATTATCAATATTTAAATTTACAGAAACATTTTTATCTATCTCTGGTTTTTCTTTGCCAAACGCATCTCTTTGTCCTAGAATAGATCTAAATGCCTTGGAAATTGATCCAAGAGTAGATTTTTCAATGACTTCGGGAGTAATTGCCTGTAAAAGTAGTAAAACTTTCTCATTTATTGTAGTAATATATTCATTCGTTTCTGTTTTTTCTATTCCTGTTTGTTTCTTAGCTTGTTTTTGTAGCTTTATTTTTGTTCGTGTTTCTCTCCTAATTTCCTTAGAAATTCTAGCGAGAGACTTTTCTTCGTTCTCTTTTATAAAGTCTTTTTTTATTGTAGGATTCATAGTTATGTCCAAGAAACTTTACATTTATAACACTCTTTCTTGGATGGAAGTGTTAAAAGATTTAATTTAGAACCGCATACACAGTTAAAAACTACACTTGTGAGAATTATGAAAGCGGTTGTTGTATAAAATAGTTCCAAGTTTTTGGGATTATAAATTTTATAACTTTTTGAGGTTATTTGAGAAATTGAAATCACTGAGCAAAGAACCTTCAATTACAATCCAATACCAATTTAAAGAGGTCGATTGGAAAATATAACTTCGACTTTCGGAAGGTTCTTTTATGAGTGATTTCAGTTTTCTACTTACATTATACCATATTATAGAATATTTGTCAATAGCAAAAAATGTGGATAACTTTTGGGCATGGTTTTAAGAGTTATCCACAGATTTTACTATTGACATAAAGTTTAAAATCTAATATATTAGAAATAATGAAAAAAATACTTAAAACAATTTTTATTATTATGGGATGGACAATAGGATTCCCCTGTACATTTTTTATGGGATTGGGCTATTGGATGGAAGACAAGGGGGGTATTAGTCTTTGGAAAGCGATAAAAAAATGCAATGAGTAATGTTTCCCAAAGATTAAAATTAAAATTAATATATATGAAAAAAACATCTAGTTATATTCGAAAGATTAGGAATCTATTTTATTTATGGGTTCCAGTATTAGTATTTTTAGCAATTGCTGTTCCTCTACTACTTGGCATAGGAGAATCACAAGAAGCTTATGTACTGGATACGAAAGGAACAATTATAGCAATAATTTTAACAGGAGTTGTTTTTTGGAATGTTTGGGATTCGGGAAGATATTACGAGAAAAATAAGTTAAAGGAGAACAAAGAGCATGGAGAAAAATAAGAAACATAAAGTACTAGCAATAATTCAATATCTATTACTAATGGGAATTACTATTGCTGTGGGTAGTTATGCAATTTCTTTTTTAGTAGATGAATTTACTTGTGGAAAAAATATCTGATAAACTTTTAAACTGGGCTTCAATATTAGATGGCTAAAAATTCATTAGAGACATTACGAAAAAGAAATGAAAAACGAAATTCTTTTAGGTATTTGAAAAATCAAGTTAAAAAATATTTAATTAAGATTTGTAAAGACTGTAAAAAGAAAAAGTTATGCAGATTTAATTCAAGTTTTACGGTTTATGGTGTACCCGAATATAAAACAAGATGTGACGATTGTCAAAGGAGTTGGTATAAAGATTATAATGCAAAACATAGAAAGGATATTAGTTTATGGGCAAGACTAAGAAAGCAAAAAAGAAAAATTAAATATATTCAGTATCTGGGTGGAAAATGTTGTAAGTGTGGCTATAAAAAAAGTAATAGAGCATTAACATTTCATCACAAAAATAGGTTATTAAAAGGGTTTAGTATCTCACAAGCAATAGATAATAATTGGGAAAAAGTAAAAAAAGAATTAGATAAATGTATCCTTATTTGTTTTAATTGTCACATGGAAGAAGAAGAAAAATTTGAACAGCAAAAACATGGAAATATATAATTCAAAAACAAATTTATTTTTATCAAAAGATAGAATTGATGAAAACGCATTAAAACAGATTGACAATATTTCTGCATTATCCTTTGTAAACGGGATAGCAGTTATGCCCGATGTTCATGTCGGAATGGGATGTTGCGTGGGAGCAGTCGTAGCGACTCAAGGAGCTATCCCGCCCTCAATTGTTGGAGTGGACCTGGGGTGCGGAATGATGGCAGTTAAAACTCAATTTAAAAAAGAAAATTTAAATGGATTAGACCTATATCAGCTTAGACATAGTATAGAAAGAAGTATTCCTTTAAGTGCTGGCAGATATAATAGTAAGTTGACGGAAACAGCTAAAATAAGAGTAGAAAAATTAAAGGACATATCAACAAGGGATTATTCTAAAATTGTTGGTAATTGGGAATTACATCTTGGAAGTCTTGGTTCGGGAAATCATTTTATTGAAATTTCATTTGATGAGGAAAATAATGTATGGCTATTTTTACATTCTGGTTCTAGGGGCATTGGTAATAAGATTGCTATGTATCATATACGGATTGCCAAGGAACAAATGGAAAAATATCATATTAAATTAGAGGATCCTGATTTATCTTATCTGTCCGAAGGAACTCCTGAATTTGATTCTTATATAGAAGATTTAAATTGGGCACAACGATTTGCATTTTTAAACAGGGAGGAGATGATGGATAGAGTTATTAAAGATTTTCAATATTGGATAAATAAAGATATAGAGAAACAAGAAGTAATAAACTGTCATCATAATTTTACTCAAAAAGAAAACCACATGGGTAAAAATGTGTGGCTTACTAGAAAAGGTGCTATCGAAGCAAGTGTGGGGAAAATGGGGTTGATACCTGGTTCTATGGGTACGGCCAGTTATATCGTATCGGGCAAGGGAAATGTCTCTTCGTTTAACTCTGCTCCGCATGGTGCTGGTAGAAATTTTTCTCGGACAGAAGCTAGAAGAAGATTTACAGTTG
>ERZ1292637.1138-Hain-H14-01um-R3-1138-length-12000-cov-3_pt1 | contig 12000 bp, 22 predicted proteins | sample MGYA00564405_ERZ1292637 | MGnify/ENA primary metagenome ERZ1292637 (study PRJEB36523, sample SAMEA6512645) | groundwater metagenome | collected 2019-01-09 | study: AquaDiva: Metagenomics assemblies of 32 groundwater samples | reverse complement strand
ATCGCCCAACTCGCCGCGTTCCTCGGCTCCCCGCACCCCCCATCCCGGCTCCCCCGACACAGGGAGACACCGTGGGCACCATCCCGGCCAGCATCGGCACCAAATGGCCTGAGATCGCCGGCGAGTTCCCGGCGAACACGTCGTTCGACAACGACACCGCCCTCATCTGGAGCGACGCCGGATCCCGGGCCGCCGCGCTGCACTCCGCCGAGGCTCGGGACGCCGCAGCCGCGGCAGGGCAGGCGGCAGGGCAGGCCCGCGACGGGATCGCGGCGCTGTCCGCCAAGCTCGACGTCATCGCCGCCGCCGTGGCCGCAGCGCCGGCCATCGACCTGAACGCCCTGGCCGCGCTGATCGCCGAGCACCAGAGCGCCGGGTCCACCCCCGACGTCATCGCCGCCGCCGTCCTGCACCACCTGTCCGCCGACACCGCGAACGGCTGAACCAGCCCCCGAAAGCACCGGAATGGCAGGGGGAAGCGTGGCCGCCGACGACGTCATCCTCGGAGCCGAACTCGCCGGCCTCATCGTCCGATTCAACCCCGACGGCATCGTCGTCGTCGACGCCGACGGCCTCATCCGCTACGTCAACGACGCCGCCCTGTTCCTCACCGGATGGGCCGGCAGCGACCTGCTGCACCAGCCCGTGGAAACCCTCGTCCCCGCGACATTGCGCGACGCCCACCTGGCCCACCGCCGCGACTACCTCCTCCAGCCGCACCCCCGGCCGATGGGCGCCGCCCTGGACCTGCGGCTGCTCCGCAAGGACGGCGGCACCGTCGCCGTCGAGATCAACCTGGCGCCGGTGACCATGGCCCGCGGCAACTTCATCATCGCCACGGTGCGGCGCCGGCTGCGGGCATGACCGCCGGGCCCGCGCTGGCACAGGCGGTCATCGCGGCCTCCGCAGCCGTTGCCGGCGCAGTGCTGTCCAGCGGCGCGTCGTTCCTGCACTACCGGAACGAACGCAGCCAGCTGCGCGCCTCCGGGGACCAGCAGGCCATCAGCACCGCCCGATCCCTGACCGAGACGTCACTGGCACTGCTGGAGCCGGTGAAAGCCGCCGCCAAGGAGTTCGAGGCGAAAGCCGCCGTCCTGCAGACCCAACTCCACGAGGCCGAGGGGGTGGTGCTATCTCTGGCACAGTCGCTGGCGCAAATGACCTCTCAGGCCACGGTCGAGCGCGAGGAGCTGGTGCGCAGCCTGGAGAAGGCGGCGTCCGAGACCGAGCGGATGCGGCAGGAACTGGCGGCCCGGGAGACCGAGCTGGCGGCCTACCGCCGAGGAGCAGCGCCATGACGATCTTCCACCGCAGGCGCCACCCCGGGGTGGCCGAGGTGCACGGCGAGTTCGTCACCGAGGTCGCCGAGGTACAGCAGCAGGTCAACGACGTCATACGGCGCCTGGAAAGGTTCTCCCGGGACCTGTCCGGGAAGGTCGCGCTGTGGAAACTCGTCGCCGACGACGCGGCCCGGCGGGTGCGGGGTGGTGACGATGACGACAGCCAGCGGCCTTCCTGAGCCGGGCGCGGTCACCGACGAGACCGCGGCGGCGCTGATCGCGGAGGTCGGGAACCTGGCGGGGGCGGTCCGGCGCACCCGGGCCGTGAACCGCGTGCTCGGTGCGGTCCTGGTGCTGGTTCTCGCCCTGGCGGTGACGGACGCGTTCCTGCTGCGCGCACAGGCCGTCGCCAATCAGCGCATCGAGAGGTCGCTGGCGCAGAACTATGTGACCGCGCAGCAGCAGGTGCAGACTCGCACGCAGGTGCTGTGTCCGCTGTATGGGGCGCTGGTGGCGATCGCGTCGGACCCGACGCGCACGGCCGGGCTGACGCCCGCGCAGAAGCTGCGGGCGAACAACGCGATCCAGGTGCTGCGCAACGGTTACACGACATTGGGCTGCCAGCCGTCGTTGACGGCTGCGGTGAGGCCGGCCGTGTAGGGTTCTGATCGGCTCGCGTGATCGCTCACGCATCGACGCCGCTCTCCTTCGGGAGGGCGGCGTCTTTTTGCGTGCCCGGAGACGTATAGGGCCGCTTGATGGGGCGCGGAATGGTGCCCGAAGCGGGCCTACCAGTACCGTTCGACCCATGGTCTTAATATATGACTAACGATTGGCTTAGCTCTGGCTGTAGCGATAGGTACTATACTGCGATGCTATGCCGACACAGCCGAAAGCCAGGCGGCCGTCACTGGTCGCCCAGGCCCTCGAGACCCACGAGATCAGGGCACTGAGGGCGTTCATCTACAGCCGCACCTCCTCCGACCGGCACAAGCGCCGCACCTCCACCCGCGACCAGGAGACCGAGAACCGGCGGACGTGTGCCGACAACGGCTGGATCGTCGCCGGCGCCTTCGAGGACCCGGACCTCTCCGCGTCCCGGCGGGCCAGGAAGTCGCGCCCGGACTACGAGGCGATGGTCGAGGGCATCAGGCGCGGCGAGTGCGACGTCGTCGTTTTCTGGGACTCCTCCCGCGGCAACCGCGACCTGGTGGCGTACGCACACCTGCGCGAGTTGTGCGTGGAGTGCCACGTGCTGCTGTGCTACAACGGCGACGTCTACGACATGTCGAAGCCGTCGGACCGCAAGCGTTCGGCGATGGATGCGGTCCAAGACGAGTTCGAGGCCGACCGGATCTCCGACCGGGCGATGCGGACCAAGCGGCTGTCCGCGGAGCGCGGCGCGCCGACCGGCCTGATCCCGTACGGCTACAGGCGCCGGTACGACCCGGCGACCGGGTTCATGGTGGGGCAGGTGCCGGACGCCAAAACGGCGAAGGTGGTCCGGGAGGCTGCCGAGCGGGTGCTGGCGGGCGCGGCGCTGCGGTCCATCTGCGCCGACTTCCGGGCGCGCGGCATCCCGCCGGCCCGCGGCGCGAAGAACGGGTGGCAGCCGCCGGCGCTGCGACGGATCCTGCTGAACCCGGCGAACATCGGCAAGCGGGTACATCAGAAGAAGGTCGTCGGCAACGCCGAGTGGAAGTCGATCCTGGAGGAGTCGGTGTACCTGGCCGTCCAGCGCACTCTGACCAATCCGGCCCGGCGCACGCAGCGGGACACGGCGGTGAAGCATCTGCTGTCGGGAATCGCGCACTGCTACTGCGGCGGGATGCTGCGCCCGGTGTGCAACAACGGGAAGCTCAACTACGTGTGCACGGCGGCGTTCTGCACGGGGATCGAGGCGTCCCGGTTCGAGTTGTTCGTCGTGGCCGGGGTGCTGGCGTATCTGGAGCGGCCGGAGTTCGTGCGCGCACTGGAGTCCGAGGACAACTCGGAGGCTGCGGCGGTACTGATGGCCGACATCGAGGAGATGGAGTCGCAGCTGGCCGAGGCCGAGAACCTCGTGGGGCAGCGCAGGCTGAGGCCGGTGGCGCTGGCGCGGATCGAGGAACAGCTGCTTCCGCAGCTGGAGAGGGCCCGGCAGGGCTTGAGGGACATCGCGAAGTCGCCGCTGCTGTCGGGGATCGCGGGTCCGCAGGCGCGGGATGCGTGGGAGGCGCGGGATCTGCCGGGGCGCCGTGCGGTGCTGCGGGAGGTGGTGCGGGTGACGTTGAACAAGGCGCGGGTGCGGGGTGTGCGGGAGATTGAGGAGGGCCGGATCGTTCTGGAGTGGGTTCGGTAGGCCCGGGAACGCGAGAAGCGGCTACCCGGGGTCTGGGGGCGCCGCTTCGTGTGCGGTGTGGTCAGGACGCCTTGTGCAGGCGCCGGTGCCGGGCCTCACGGATCGGGGTGACTTCGGCCAGGCGTGCCGGTCCGGCGGCCGGGGCCGTCTCGCCGTGATCGTGGCCATTCACCATCTGTTCAGCGACGCGCAGTGTGGCGGTGACGGTGTCGTCGGCCCTGCGGACGCTCCGGACGACGACGAACGCCAGCGCCCCGGCCCCGGCGAGCTGGATCTGCGCCCGGACGGACGGCAGGAGGCACATCAGGGTGATCCCTGTGGCGGAAATGCCCAGGATCGCGGCCATGTGCGGAAGTGCGGCTCGTCGCCTTGTCTGAGGTTTCATTCCATGGTCCTGACTCCCCCTGGGCTCCGGCCTGCGGCGCGACCGTATGCGTATGTGCGGACTGCCAACACGCTAGGCGCGCGCAAGGGCGCGCGGAAGAGTATTACCTCTTATGGGTGATGGCGTTTAGGTGGCGTACCCCGCGCGAGTCTAGGCGCTCCCGGCCTCGCGGTGCATGGCGAGCATCTGCTCGGCGATGGCCAGGCGCCGGGCCTTGTCTTCGGCGGTGTACCTGTCCCACCATTCGATGAGGATCTTCACCGTGGATTCGGGGAGCCCTTCGGCTTCGGCCTTGGCGATGAGCCTCAGGATGTCGGGGTCTGCCGCAGGCGCCGGGGTGCCGACGAGCCGCAGTTCCCTGCCGGCCATGGCGTCGGCGAGCAGGGGGAAACTCGCGGCTTCCAGGACTTCCGATGCCGGGATGCCGAGCGTCGCAGCCACGACGAGGGCGGATTCGGCGGAGACGACGGCAGTGCCCTGCGCCCAGTTGTAGGTGGTGTTGTAGACCAGCACGTCACCCGATGCTCTGACGAGGTCCGCGACGTTCCATCCGCGCCTGCGGAGGGCGTCGTTGAGCCACTCCTTCCATCGTTCCTTCTTGATCTTGCTGTCGTTCCGTGACATGTGCATGCCTCGCATCCATCCCGACTCGGATGACAGGAACGGTACAGGTCTTCTCTCACGAATGAGAGAGGCCCACCACTATCACTCGCGACAGGTATGGACCTGTTTCTGAAGTTACGCACCAGTGGTACGGACCGCCAGACCCAACCGGACGCGAGCATCCGACGGCTGCGGCGAAGCTTTACCTTCCCGTTATCGATATCCCACCCATGGGACCTTGATTCAGGCGTAAAGTTTCACCCATGAGACCAAGCGGCCACATGGACCGAGTGCACCAACCATCGGGCTGGCCGATCCACGCCGACGCAATGGCCTGGATCGCCAGCGCAAAACCCGTCTGGCGCAACGGAGAGGGACGCCCCAACCTCGTGGCGATCGAAGACGGCACCGGCGTGCCCTACTCCACGCTGTGGCGGCTCGGCCGCAACCACGGCGTGCCCGTGGGCACCACGAACGTCCGGGGCCTGACTGCGGGAGCCGCCGAGGCGCACGGGGTGCCACCGCTCGTCGCCTTCTGCCGCATCTGCCAAATCCCGGACCTGCTGCCCGACGACTGGTTCAAGGGAGCCGACACTCCCGCCGAACTTGTCGCCGCGTTCAAGAGTCACGTCTCGGCGTTCGATCTCGCTGGCGACCTCGAAGCGAGCGCGGCATGAGCGGCGAGTTCTCCCGCGAGGCGATCGCCTCGCAACTCGGCGAGAAGGTCACGGTCATGGCCGAACGGCTCGCGATGGCACCGGCGGACGTGAGCCCCGAAGTCGTCGAGCGCGTCCGGCGGCTCATTGCGCCGACGGTCAGGCGGTTGGCCGAACTGGACCGCCAGGCCGACATGGCGGACGCCGCCTAGTCCCGAAACGCGGCAGCGGCCGACCGGGTGCCTCCAGTCAGCCGCCTTACCGCCTGAACGCCCACCAGAAAACCACCGATTTACAGCCAACGTAAGGATGTGGGCATCCGTGCCTTTCAAGGTACCTTTCCGACGCACCCCGCGCCACGCCAAGAGCCAGCGAACCGCGACCCCGGCACCACAAGCCCCGGCCGCCGCGCCCGCCCGCAAACCGCGGACCGTGCCACCGGCGGGCACCATGCCCCGGCGCCCGGACATGACCGCGATCATGCCGCCGCTGAACTTCGCCGACCCAAGCGGCCTCACCCAAATCGCCGGCCTGGCCAGCAACGGCCGCACCGTCGTGCTGCCCCGCATCCCACAGGCCGCGCCGCCCAGCGACCGGCCGGCGCGGCGCACCGACGACCCCGGGGGGCTGATGGCGCTCGCCCGCGAACTCCCCAAGATGTACGCGGGCGCGGCCAGCGTGCCGCCGCCGCGCGGGGGAGCCGAGCCCTCCTACGGGAACCTCGGCGACTACTTCGGCCTCGCCCCCGCCAACCCGGCGCGCGTCGCCCACATCGACGACCCGTGGTTCCAGGGCGACACGGCGGCCGACCGGACTCTGAGGTCCTTCCTCGCCCGCAGCGCGATGATCCCCGGCCTGTCCGGCGGTGCCCCGCATCTGCGCGGAGGGCTCGACACGACCGTGTTCGCGGCCGTCAGCCACGGCCAGTTCGCGAGCGACAACACCAACGGAAAGCAGGCTTCGGCATGACCGCGACCACGACATCCCCCTTGCTCAACACGCTCGCGGTCCACCAGATCGCGGGGCTGAACGGACTCATCCGGACGATCACGAACCGGCCGGAGATCGCCCCGCTACTGGAGGGGATGCTCCGGAACATGGTTGTGCCGCTGGGTGCGGTGGACGACCCGGGCTCCGCGCTGAGCCTGCTGTTGGACGCGTTCGGCGACAACGGGGCGGCCCTGGAGCGGGCGGACACGCCGGACATGGAGGGCGTGTCGGGGACGTTCCCGGGCGGCCGGGTGGCCCTGTGGTTCTTCATGCCGCGCGACGAGGTCGCGGACGAGACTCCGGCCGAGCCGACTCCCGAGCCGGACGTGGACGGCAACTCCGAGGTCCCGGCCGAGCAGGTTTCCGAGGTGGCGGCATGACGACCACAACGGCCTTCCGCCCCACTCGCGGCCTGCGTCAGTGCCTGGTCGCCGTCGCCGCGTTCGCCGGCCGGCAGCCGCCGTACATCCGCGACCTGATCATGCGCCAGATCGACAAGCCGTCGGCGCTGCTGATGATCCGGCCGGTGCCGCGCCTGACGGTGGTCATGCCGCCGCTCGACTCGGACGAGACCCTCACGGACATCATCGTCGCGGCCCGCCGTCTCGGGATCCCGGTCGCGATGGACCACGAGGGCTCGTACCTGTGGGCGGACCTGGACTTCAACGGTCTGGTCCTGCGCGCGCAGGGCGATCACACGACCTGCGGGGCGCGGTACGCGCTGGAGTCGCTGGCCGACTGCCCGATCGGGGATCTGGACCGGACGCTCGACGCGATCAACGAGGCCCGCGAGAGGCGGGGGCTCTGATGGCCACCACGACCTGCACGCCGTCCTGGGCCGACGCGCAGGACGAGTTCTTCCACGCCCACTCCGCCGCCGAGGAGGCGCGCGGCCACACCCGCGAGCAGCAGGCCGGGAACGCGCAACTGCCGCCCGGTACCGAGTACCTGATCGGCGAGGCTGACGCCCGCTGGGACGCGCTGCTGGGGCTGGCGTCGCTGGACGTCGTCGAGCGGGAAGTCGGCGAGGACGTGGCGTCCGAGTACCAGGGCCGTCGCCGCCGTGTCACAAACAAGGTGCAGCCGCTCGCGGCCGACTGGCGCGAGTCGGTCGGCGCCGTGGACTGGACGCGCGGACGGGGTGCGGCATGACCGCGCTCGTCGGCCCGCTGCCGACCATCGGATTCCACGACGGCACCCGCATCGTCTACACCGTCCCGCAGGACACCTGCGACATCCGCAGCTATACGTGCACCGACCACCGCCAGGCTTGCGACTGCCGCGAGGCCGAGATGGCCGAGGAGATCAGGGAACTGCGGGGCATGCTCCGCGACGTCGGGAAAGCGGCCAACGACATCCTCGCCGGCCACCAGACGTGGGCGTACACCGACACCGGCCCCGACCGATTCGCACAGTGCCAGTGCACTGGCTGTCAGATCGTGCGGGCCGCGGACATCGGGTCCCGGACGCTCGGCACAGTCGGCGCCGAGCGGGAAGCCGCCGGGCTGCCGTGGGCCATCGGGGGCGAGCTGTGACCGCCCCGAAGCAGGCCGTCGCCACCGACCGGGGTCGTTTCTACACCGACCCGAACCCCGAGTTCGACGGCGCCATGTACCCGTCGGTCACGAACGTCTTGGCCACCGGAGTCGCCAAGCCGGCGCTCGTGCCGTGGGCCGCGAAGGTCGTCGCCGAGTACGCGTTCAGCATCCTGCCCCGACTGGTCAAGGCCAGCCGCGACCCGAAGGCGCGGATCAAGGCGCTGAAGGACCTCAAGAGCCGGGCCAAGTACGTGTCCGAGGAGGCGGCGAACCGCGGAACCCGCGTCCATGCCGCCGCCGAAGCGCACGAGCTCGGCGCCCCGATGGTGAACGACCCGGAGATTGCGGGGTTCGTCGAGCAGTATCTACGGTTCATCGCGGATTTCCAGGTGGACCTGGATCGGGACGTCGAGGCGTCCGAGGCGTCCGTCGTGCACCGGACCGCCGGCTACGCCGGAACGATGGATTCGCTGATGTGGCTGCCCACCGGCCCGGACTGCGTGCGCGAACTGTGGCTGATCGACCGGAAGACCTCCGCGACGCGCCCGGCGAACAGCGCCTTCCCGGAGCACGTGATGCAACTCGCGGCGCTTCGCAACGCCGAGACCGTATGGCTCCCCAACGGCTTCGAAGCCCCGATGCCGCTGGCGCAGCGCTGCGCGGTCCTCAACCTGCGCGAGAACACCTACGCGCTGCTGGAACTTCCCGCCGACGCCAAGGCTTTCGCAGCATTCAAGTCCGCGCTCGCGACGACCAGGTACCTCCACGGCCTTGACCTCAAGGGCATCGTCCCAGTCAGGCCGCCGTCGCAACTGATTCCTGCCGCCAAGGGGGCGGCCACATCATGATCACGACCAAGCGCATCGCGAAACTCCAGCGCATGGCCAAGCCCTTGGGGCGGCTCCGGCTGGGAACGTACAACCGCACATACCCGAAGGCGTCGCTGACATGGATCCTCACGTCCCCCGCCGAGGACTACGTCCGCGCCGCGGCCGGGCTGTGGGGCGGCTCCGTCGAGCGGTGGGAGCCGCAGGGCAACGGGGCCGCGCAGTGGCGGGTCATCACCCAGACGTCGGTGATCGACGCGATCCTGCCCACGGGAGACCCGCTGTCACAGTCTTATGAGCTGTGGAGCAAGGGCGGCCTCCAGCGGGACTGCGACGGCGACCGCGAGAAGACCTCCTGCGGCGGATGCCTGTGCCGCGCGGAGTACGGCGAGGACTTCCACGAGTCCGCGCCAAAACTGTCGGTGTGCAAGATGACGACCCGCCTCAACCTGATCCTCCCGGACATGCCGGACATCGGGGTGTGGTGGGTGGAGACGCACTCGTACTACGCGGCGAACTGGATCGGCGACGCCGTCGACACGATCCGTGCCGCAGTCGGCCCGTACGCGCTGGTGCCGGTCCGCGCCAAGATCGAGCCCCAGACGAAGGTGTCCGGCGGCAAGACCAAGCAGTTCATCGTTGCGTCCCTCGGCCTGCGTGGGTCGACGGCCGGACAGGTGCTCTCCGCACTGGGCGCGCACACCACGGAAATCGGCGGGGCGACCGCGGCCATCAGTGGATCGCAGGCTGCGGCAATCGGCGGCAATCGTGCGGCGGCAATCACGGCCGGCCCGGCGCGCCCGGACTATCTGAAGCTCGCCGCGGCAGCGGCGAGCCCGGACGAGGTGCGGCAGGTGTGGAACGACGCCGCAGCGGCTGGCCACCTCGACGGCGAGACGAGGACGGCTCTCGCGAAGATCGGGCAAGAGTTGGCGCGACAGCTGGCTGACGCGGAGGAGGCGGACGAGGACGAAGAGCTCCGGATCCACCAGGCCATCGTCGCGGGCGGTCACAGCGATGTCGGTGTTGACGAGATCGCGCCGTCCTGGGGTGGCGAGGCGTCCGTCCCTGCGGCCGAGGACGAGGACGCGCTGGACCGACTGTGGGCCGCGATCGTCGACAACGTCCCGGACGGCTGGGACACGACGCGGATCAGCCGGGAGTTCGCCGCCCGCAACGAGGGCCTGATGCCGACCTCGGCGTCCGAGGAGCAACTCGGCACATTCCTTCAGTGGCTCCTGAACGAAGGTGCTGCTGCGTGAACTGGCACCTGAAAGCTATGGCCAGCTTCGACATCGAGTCGGACGGCAAGCTGCCGACCGAGGCCCACATCATCACCGCCGACCTCATCATCTGCGGTGTCGGCATCGAACCCGTCCGCAAGTCCTGGGTCGTCAAACCCGACCGGCCGATCCCGGACGAGGCCGCGAAGATCCACGGCTACTCGACGGAGCGTGCCGAAGCCGAGGGCACCGACCGGCGCGCGACGATCGCGCAGATCCAGTACGAGGTCGTGGCCGCGCTGAAGGCCCACCCCCTGGTGATCTTTAACGCGCCCTACGATCTCACCCTGCTCGACCGCGAATGCGACCGCCTCGGACTGCCCCGGCACCCGCACGAAGCCTGGCGGCCGGTCATCGACCCGCTCACGATCGACAAGCACTGCCACGAGCGGCGGCGGGGGTCGCGGAAGCTCGTCGACGTGTACGCCCACTACTACCCGGGCCACACGCTGAAGAACGCCCACACCTCGGACGCCGACGCCCTCGCCGCGGCGCGGGTCGCGTACAAGCTCGGCGTGAAGTACCCGGAGATCGCGGCGATGACCGTGGACGAACTCCACGACGCGCAGGTCGGGTGGAAGGCCGAGCAGTCGAAAGGCCTCGAAGAGCACTTCGCCCGCCAGGACGCCATGGAGAAGGCCGAGGTCGTCAGCAAGGGCGGCACCTGGACGCCGCGTCGGGTCGCCCGCGAGTGGCCCGTGCTGCCGGTGGGGGCGGTGTCCTCGTGAACCCCGTCACCGTCTTCCTTACCCTCGTCGCGGTGCTCCTGCTCGCCGTGTGCCTTGGCTTCCGCGTCACCGGGAGCCTCAAGCGCAAGGCCGCGCGCGAGAAGGACGAGGCCGACGCCTGGAGGCTCTCCCCGTCCGGCCCGAACGCCGCCGTGCACCACGAGCCGTCCCGGTACGCGCCCGACCCGGAGTCGAAGCCGTGAACGGCCCCGGGTTCACCGGCGCCCTGATCGCCGTCGCCACGGTCGTCGTGTTCGTCCCGTGGGCGCTCGGTGTCGGGCAGTTCGGCGCGTGGGCCGACGACTACGTCCGCGACCGGATCGGGGAGTTCCGTGCCCGGCGCGCGGCCAAGCGTGCGCTCGCCAGCCGGGCGCCGTGGGTCGCCGGCGCTCCCGATCCGCTGCCGCCGGTCGACTCTCGGGACCGGGACGTCCCGCTACGCGACGCCGACGACAGCACGCTGCCTCAGCGCAGGCCCGCACGCCACACCAACCCGACGCCGATCGAGGTCGACGACGCCGTCACCAGCCTCATCACCGCGGCGATCCGCGAATGCCGGAACGCCGGCGCGAACCACTGACCTGCAAGGGGGAAACGCCATGCCAGTCCTCACCCAAGACCTGACCGTCCGGCAGATCGCCGGACACCTCACCGCCAAGGACGCCGAAGCGCTCCGGCACATCGGCGCCGGCGTGATGCGATCCGACGCCCCGCACGACTCGGCCCCGATCAAGGCGCACATCGGCGGGAAGACCAAGACGTACACGATGGCGGTCCGCAGGTTCCAGGCGTCGGAACTAGCACTGCGTGACGGCGCCAGGTGGACGCTGACGGCCGCCGGGCAGCACCTGCTGCGGTTCCTCGGGGGTGCCCTGTGAGCACCACGGCCGGAACCCTCACGCCCGAGGAGATCGCAGCCCACTACGACGACGGTCAGTGCACGAACGTCACGTGGCGGTGGTCGCGGTGACCGCCCTCCTGGCCGAATCCTCGGACCCGACGCACGCCGGCCACGACGCGGGAATCCTCCACTACTTCTGCGAGGACTGCGACGGCCCCGACCTGGCGCTGTGCGGCCTCGACATCAGCGGCGACCCCCTGACGGACATCGTGCGCGACCTGCCCGAGTGCGTTGTCTGCGCCGACCTGGCCGACACCGACTGCCCGCACGGGGGTGAGCGCCGTGGCCAATGACATGCTACGCGCCCACGTCACGGGCACAGCGTTCCACCTTTTCCTCGGCAAGACGCACATCGCCGCGCTCGTGCACTTGGAGGAAGTCCTCGCCTACGAGGAGGTGAACGGCCCCGCCACTCGCTCGGCGCTGCCGCGCACCCCGAACCTCGGGAACTTCACCACCGGCGCGTCC
>ERZ1292637.1136-Hain-H14-01um-R3-1136-length-12033-cov-22_pt1 | contig 12033 bp, 13 predicted proteins | sample MGYA00564405_ERZ1292637 | MGnify/ENA primary metagenome ERZ1292637 (study PRJEB36523, sample SAMEA6512645) | groundwater metagenome | collected 2019-01-09 | study: AquaDiva: Metagenomics assemblies of 32 groundwater samples | reverse complement strand
GGTTAGATACTTTGCATGGTTATTTAAAGAAACAAATGACCTTGACCTTGCTATTATCAGCTATAATTCAGGTATTGGCGATGTCATAAATAAATTAAAAGGAGGTAAACCGTTACCTCAGGAATATTTAAGAAAGGTGAGGAAATTATTAAATAAGAATTTATAGAAACGAAAGGAGGATAACGAAGATGACACACAAAGAAGCAGTTGCATGGTTAAATGATGAACGGTCTATGTCAAATATCATACCGTTAGATGATGTTAGCACATGGCAAGTTCGGATAGCACAGGCGGACGCTGCAATGATGCAGCAAGCTTACCTGGTGCTGAAGGCGCACAAAGAAGGGCTGTTGACGCCTAACACTGCGTTGAGTAGTTCTAATGGTTTGATATAAATTACTAAAGTGGGAGGCGATAAAAATGAAGCTATCAAAGCTTGCAAAAGGTAAACCATTACCACAGAAATATTTAAATAAAGTAAAATCTCACTATGAGGAGGAGAGATGAATATATGTGAAGATGGACATGAAGAAATTGTATTTAATGTCAGGAGATGTCCTTTGTGCTATGCTGTGAAGGAAATAGAAAGATTAGAAACTGAGATTGAGTCTTATGATAATACAAAGGAGGAAAAATGAATACCGATAAATGTAATAGTTGCAATAAAATCTCCCACATTAAGGATGGACTATGTGGTAGATGTCGTAACTTAGAAGAATTATCAGAAGCTTATTTGAAAGAAGAAGCTGAAGATAGAGAGATACAGAGTAGAATATCTCGTGAATTGGAGGAAAAATAATTATGATAACAGCATGGGTGATAGAAAAAGACTCGGTAAAAAGCCCAGAAGTTGTATATTGGGCGGGTTTATATTCTGCAAGCGGTTGGTCTTTTAACGATGAAGATGCAATTAGATTTTATCGTTACCAAGATGCTGTTAATAACTGTCCTACTGACGGAATATGTAGAGTTGCGCGACACTTCTGGGAGGAGGAGGAGGAGGTAAATCCTGAAATTCCCCTAACTCCTAAGTTTAGATGTATAAGTAAAGATGTAAAAGATAAAAATATAACAGATTATGATGGTATATTGATAGCTAAACCACAACCATTATCTATAATAAGAAGTGAAGGTTCATTTACAGGTAGAGCTATATACTTAAGCGGGAACTATAAATGGAGTATTATTAGAGACGAAATAGGCGAATTATGTCTAATAAAAGAACAAATAATCAATAGAGGTGATAATGATGAATAAAATTCATTTCATAGGTAAGGCAGGTAATATTGTGGAGGGTCTTATGAATGTTTATAATAATAATGAGATAGAAGCAATCTGTGTTGGTATTTTAAAAAAAGATGGAACTATACACACTGGCTGGGATACAGACTCTAAATTTATTTATAGAATTGGGTTGGCATCAACATTATTGCAGGATATTTATAAGGATGTTACAAATACTTAAGGAGGTATCTAATGGATAACTATATAAATTTTTTAGCTTTTACTCTAATAGGAATATGGTTCACTGTTTGTATTATAGTGGTAGTCAAAATTATTCTTCAAGAAGTTAGGATAAAGAGAGCTTATAAATCTTATAGAAAAGCAATCCTCTATATGAGAGCAGAGGAAGCGGGGAGGAGGAGAAGTGCTAATATAACCGATTTACCCAATGTAGGTAGTTATGAGAATAGTGTTAGAATAACACATTATGGTAATTAAAATCATCTACCTTCATCTACCTTCAATTGTATTGATATCCATACATCACATCCTATTTGTCTTTAAAACCTCTGGTGCTTGAAGGTAACGATAATTCTATTGTATTCTTCCCTCTTTATGTTCTCTATCCTTGCGAAAGGAATATGTTGCATTATGTTGCAAATGCCAAATTGTCATTTCTCATAAGCAGATAAATGTCCAACTATAGCTTGACTACTCAACCTCAATCCCATTCTTTCTGCTTTATCTATTAAATTATCTACTCTATTCTTATCATCTACAATCATAGCTTTAGCTATAGCTCTATGAAATTGCGCTACTCTTACCTTTGATGTTTCTTTAGCATCTTTTATTGCTTGCACATCCTCATAATATTTATTTACAGCTATTGTTGGAAAACCAAATGCCATTGCCATTTTATTACTTACTGACATTTCTTTTGGTAAATTTTCATACATTTTAAAAGCTGCTTCTCTTGAATAATATGGCACTCCCTCTATATCCTTTGGATATATAATAGGTTTTCCAGTTCTATCAGTAGGAACTCCATACTTTGTTATCTTATATAAATTATATAAATGTTTTGCTTGTGATGGTAGAAAAACTTTAAATTTTTCTGTTGTTGTCATATCAGGACGAAAAATATTTTTTGGTAATTCTATAGCTCCTTGCATTATTGGAAGAACAGCACTTCCTGTAATATTAGGAAAACCAACCATGCCACTTGCATCTATCCCCAATAGAGAAGGGATACCATACAACATAGTTTTTGCAATAGTTGGTTTAGACATAGCATTTATATAATCTTGCTTCTTTAATTTCCATGAAGGTTCATCTACTACATTTTTCATAAAATAATCTATTATACTATTCAATTCGTCCTTCGCAGGTATAACTCCAGCTGCTCCACCAATAGCCATTGTAGTTCCTATGCCATTAACAAATGCTGCTTTATTCTTTTCACCAAGCATCTCATAATAAAGATTTAAATAGTTAAGCATAAAATTCTTAAACATCATAATAGGTGCTTTCCATCCTCTTGCTATTTCAGGTCTATTTGCTTTGGAATAGAGAACTTGTGTTTTTCCAATAAATTTATCTACCACATCTATTAACCCTTTTACTCTTACAGAAGTCCTCTCGCCCATTGAACCTGTATATCCTAAGTCTTTATAAAGATTAACAGCAGTAAGTGCTGCGTGTATTCTATTACTTCTCTCAGAAAGACGACCCATAAAGTCAATTTTTCCTAACCACTTCTCGTATTCTGTCCCACCTATCTCAACTTGTCTCATAGCTTTAAACTCACCCTGACGATGGAGATGTGAGAGAACTATTTTCTCCTCAAAATTAAGGTAATCAGCATTTTGGATAATATCTAAAAGTGGAGTCTTTTTAAGAAAACCACTAGCCATATCTTTTACTAATTGATACTCTTTATTTTGGGCATCAGCAAAATATTTCCACCCACTCTTTGTTGCTTCCATAAATGAACTCTCCGGTCTCATACGAGCAAATTCACTTATTGTATAAGGTGCAGTCATTGTTACCCTACCTGTTAAATTTAAAACAGCAAATGCTGGTTTGAGAACAAGATAGTTTATATACATATATGACCTAACTGCTTTATTTATTTTACCTTCTCTATCAGTTCTATTATAGAGATAATCAACCATATTTTCTGCATATTCTCTTAAACCATCTTGAGTTGAAATACTTTTAACAATTTCTTTTAATTCAGGTTGTATAAATCTTTTCAAAATACTACGAGGAAAATTATCTGTATATGTAATTATTGCTTTCCTTAAGTCCATATCATAACCAGGTATTCCCTCTCTCTTTGCTAATTTTCCAGACGCAAAAACGTCTAACCATTTATCATGTAAAATACCAGTTGTCTCATCAATATCAGCATTTTTTATTCCTGCCTCAGCCATTATTCTTTTAATCAATGGTATATACCTTTCAATAGTCATCATCTCAAGAGCATCCACTTTTTCATACTTAGTATCAATAATTCTACTTTTTGTATTTTCAGATAAAACTTTTTCAGGTATCTCATTTAGATATTTATGTTTATCAAGATAATCATTAGCTTCATTCATAGTCTCAAATCCCTTATTAAATAATGTCTCACCTTCAGATGTTATATGAACTACATACCTCCCAAAACGATAGTGAGGTAAATATCCCTCAATTTTACTATTTACTACTATTTTTTCAGCTTTCAAATTTGCTACAGCTTTTCGTATTTGTAATTGAACATCCTTACTTGATGAACTATATCCCTCAACTGTCTTAATTAACTCTGTATCAGTTAAAGTTTTAGTATATAATTTAGCTAACTCTATTTGAAGAAATCTATCATGGAGATAGTCAAACCCTCTTCTAATTCCTTGATAAGCTTTAATCATATTAGGAGTAAAACCCTCTTTAGCTAAACCTTCAGGTGTTAATACTACTCTATCTCTATCCAACTTCCACATTTTTTCATTAAGTAATTTCTCTTCTTCAGGAGTAATTTTCTCAAGAAAGTCATTCATCATTGAACGAGTTTTATTACTAACCTCAGTCCCTCTTCTCTCTATATTATCATGCCATAAATCTGTTACTTTTTTTAATTCAGAGTGGTAACTAGAAAGACGAAGTGATTTTCTTATGGTGTTATTAAGATACTCTAATACGTTAATTCCCTTATTGCTAAATGTATTAAATACTCCATTAGCTATATCATACACCTTACGCTGACTAATATCCGACTCATCATCTAATAAACGTTCAGCTTTTTGCGAAAGGGGAGTAATAGAACCAGCTTTCTCAGATGAATAGAGACCAAGTTCTAATTCAATTAACTGATTTATGTCAAGATTTTTAAATTCATCTGGAGTCAACTGTTTAGCAATATCATTAAATTTAGATGTAGTTTCAGCTAAACCCTCAGCAACAACTCCTCTATATTTCTCATAAATAAAATCTTCTAACCTTTCACCTTGATAATTTGGATATAACTCCTTCAATAGACTTTTTAAGTCTGTATATTTACCCAATACTTTTTCTAATGTCATATATAAATCTTTTGATACTCTCATCTTATTATGAGACATTTTATCTGCTACTGTGTGAATAGCGTTTATATCATATTTAAACTCAGCTCTCCCCTTCATATCACGAGGGAGAGTATTCTCAAGAACAGTAGTAGCATGAAATATAAGACTAATCAACTCAGCCTCTGGAGATGAACCGGCTGGTAACCCTTCTGCATCAATAACAACATGAGATACTTCATGTTTGATGTCACTTAAAGTTTCAGATGGAGATTGATTTTTTTCAATATAAACTTTTTTATTTCTCATATCGAAATATGAGAAATCAGAAGATGTTACTTTCACATCTTTCAAAAATGGATATACCTTATACCAATTCTCTGCATCTAACATTTCAGAAAGGGGCTTATCTTTGAATTCAGAAGTTCTATAAATATTTGTTCCTTTTTTAGTAACTACTTTCTCTATTTTATAATTATCATTTAACTTTATATCTTTATCATAAATAAAAACTATATCTTTAAATATTTTTCCAATATCTTTTATCTTAACTATATCACCTTTTTCTTTCAATTCTTTAAATGCTTTAGAGTCAGCAACTTTACTTTTATTTATATCTACTCCAAATAATCCTCTTTTACCTTTCTCACCTTCTAATGGTGGAATACTCTTAATAGCTTTTTGATAAAGAGCAGACATTTGATTAGAAAATTTACCAAACAAATCTCCAAGATAATTTTTCATACTATATACAAAATCTTTAAATGTTTTCACTCCCTCCCTCACAACTCTTTCAGCGAGAGACGCTAAATTTTTAACCGTATCTACTCCCATACGAATAGCTTCTGCCACCTTAACAGGGTCAATTCCAGTATCAAGTTGAACACTCTTTCTCTCTTTAATTTCCTTGCCAGATAAAGCAGCAACTTCTTCAGCTTCTGTTAGTTCAGATATTTTTTTTGTATCATAAACACCCTTATATAAGTCTTCTGGTTTTCCTACTACTTTTAATTTATTTATAGATTTATTAAATAGAGATTGCATCTCTTTACTATTTATATCTTCCCCAGCTATTGACCTTCTATTAAATTCTTCTTTTGCTTGTGTTCTTTCTACTAACGCCTTTTCATTCTCTTGCTGTTCTAACTCTACCTCTTGATTATGACGCTGCTTAAATTTCTCACTCGCTTCTTTTATTCTTTCTCTACTCCACTGTTTCTCTTGAGCAATTTTTAAAATACTTTGTTGTCTTTCATCACTTGTTGTTTTTATCAACTCTCTTACAATATGATTATCTCTTTGAGTTATTTCATCTTGTTCTCGTATAAAGACTTCTTGTTTAGGTTTTTCTATCACAGGAGATACTTCACTAACTTCAGTAGGTTGTCCCTGTATTTCTGGTTCTTTATATGTTGTTAAACCCTTCCCTTCTTCTTTAGGTATTTGTGATTTACTCTCAATATCCTTTCTCATACTATCCAGCATTGAATTTAACTCTTGCATTTTTAAATCATTATTTAATAACTTTAATCCAACAGGAGATTGTTTTACTCTATCAACTCTTTGAAACTCATTTTCAAATACCATAGCAGATACTTCAGCTGGAGATAGTCCAGATAAAATAGGTTCATCTAATTTAGATTTAATTACCTCATCAACCTCAACTGGTTGTCCTTCCATATTTGGTTCTTTATATACTGATAAACCTTTTCCCTCATTTTTAATTGATTGAGTTTTAGTAACCTCATTAACAATATCTTCTAAATTTTTACCAGTATCTTTCTTAACCTCAGTTTCTAAATTTTTCTCATTCACCATTCCTTTATCTATTTTAGTTTGAAGTGTCTTAGAAAAAGCACCAAGTGTTCCCATAAGGATAGTATTACTAATAATATCTTGTTCATCACCACCAGCGGCTGCAGATATTGCACCACCAGCGGCACCAGTGCCAAGAATACGAAGAAAGACATTGCGAGGATAAGAGGCAGCAGTAAAAGGAAGAGCAACAGCAGCACCCTCAAGAGCACCCTTTTTAGCACCAGCAATCGTGTCTTCTTCAGCTAAACCTCTATATGCACCAGTAGTTCCAAATACTCCTATTTGATGAGCGAGGGATGATAAAACTTTTTGAGTGGTAGATGCAGTTTTTCCTAATCCAATTTGTGGTATGAACTTGCCAACAGTAGCATAAATAGGTAAATCTAATACAACACTTCCAACTCCCTCTGCTATTTTATTTGTCAATCCCCCTTGAGATGAACGGTATAATCTATCTTCACCAACTACATTTTTAGTAATATCCTCAAGAGTAGGAACTTCGCTTCCTACAACACTATGTATTCCTTGAACTATAGGGGCAGCCCATGACGCTCCTGATTTAAGAAATCCAGTTCCTAATGACTCAGTTAAAGTAGCTTTTCCATAGATAGAGGGTTTAACTCCTTCAATGAACTCATTCTCTGTTATATCAGGAAACTCTTTTCTTTTTTCTCTATAAAATCCTTTAGCAGCATAGATTTTATCAGTAGAGGATAGTGATTGAAAATCGGGTCGCTGTAAGTATTCTTCCCATGTTTCTGACATTTTACCTCCCTATATAATCATCCATAATAGACTTCTCTGAGTCAAGTGTTGGTATTTCATTAGCTTTACCCATCTCTATATGAGTAGCAGTAGATGTAGGAACTTTACCCTCAGCTAGATTTTTAGATATTTCTAAAGACTCTACCCATGTTTTAGGTTTATAAGTTTTAGCAGCTTCCGTAAATATTTTTATTGCATTTTCATATATATCTTTTTCACTTATAGAGGCAACTTCTTTTTTTGGATTAGGAGTTTTTTGCATAAATGAACCACCTGGCTGTCTCTCATAAAGAACTCCACTTACTTCTTTTGTTTCAGGTAATTTAATATCAGTAAGACCATATTTATTAAGAACATACTGTCTACCCTCTTGACTCAATTTTGGGTCATTCATTACTTTATATCTTGCTGCCACCTTTTCTTCATAACTTGCATTTGGAGATATGAGAGGTTTGTGATTATTACTATCTTTATCATAACCAGCAAAAACACCTTGATTTCCTACCCCAAAATTACCTAATGTGGATTTTTCACCAGCAACCTTAAATGTTTTATTATTAAACTTATATATATCATTCCAATTTACTCCATTACTACCAGCATATAATTTATCACCATTAGGTAGAATTTGAGTTGTATTTTTCCATTGATAAGGAGTATATCCTTCCTTTGGGAAATTAGTAAATGAATTTCCATCTTTTACATAAAATTGTTCACCAGATATATTTTTAGTAGGAGAAACTTCTTCTGCAATTTCATCAAGAGAAAGAGGTATTGGTTGATTATATGTATCAGTTGAGGGATAACTGTTTGGATTACCTAATATAGGTTTTCTTACTACAGATGTTAATGGGTCAATATAACCAGTATTACTCATTTCATGTTTAGGGAAAAAACTTTCCATACCTTCCATATTTTGCAACTCATCTAACGTTGCTGGTTTTTTTAATCTATTCTCCGTGCTTTTTTGTCTAATATTTTCTATTGTTGGAGTATAATCATCTCTATTATATATCATAGTGCCTCCTTAATAATTTAGTTCATATTGAGAGGGTTGATATTGACTAATGTTACTATTTGGTGGAACCCAACCTCTTAATGGGTCATATTTCCATGAATTTGTATCATTTTCTGCACGAGACTTGTTAAAATCTTCCTCATAAGAAGAAAAAGGTTTAGTATTATCAATAGAGGGGCGTATAAAATTAAATCCACCCCGACCAGATTGTCTTTGTAAAATTATCTTTCTCTCCTCTTCCTCTTTCTTAGTTTGTAAATCCTCCGCTCTTCTTCTTTCATCTATTTGTAAATTTCTCAATCTTAATTTCTCATTATAGTCCATCAATGTTTTTGCCCACTGCATATTAGCATTAGTTTTCTGGGTATCTATATTAGATTGCAGCTCTTGGTTAGCTAATGAAACTGCTGGTTGCCTTGCACCACCTACTGCTTTTTCAACAACATCCCCAAATCCTGTTACTGCCCCACGAGTTTGGTAACTTCTAAGAACTGGATTACTTCTACTCCCACCAGCTAATGTCTCCCTTAAAGCATTTCTACCAGCACGAATAGAAGGAGATGCAAATTCTTGAGTAAGAGAAGCTATTCTATTTGTATCTATAGTAGGCATACTTATAGAGGGGGCTGATGGAGTTTCAATGGGTTGAAGAGTATCAAAAAGTGTTGGAATAGTTCCAACTTTACCATCTCCACCACTTGTTATACGATTTCCACCAACATTAAAAATATCATCTACTTTATCTGGTGACCCCCAAGCACCACCATACCATACATCAGGTGTATTCATATTACCTCCTTTCTTGTGTTGCTAAGAAATAGCTTATAGCAAACACAAATAGTATATTTTTAACACTGTATTCATTATTCAGTAAACAAACAAATATAGAAACCCAAAAACCTGCACACATCCTACAATCTAAAGGATGGACTCCTTTTATGAAAAGAAATTTAGTTTTACTCCTAATAAATAGTTTAATTGGTAGGAATATAATACTTGAAGTTAAAATAAATGTAACAGCATAAGCAACAAGAGATAATATAAGTAAAGATGTCATATAACTTTCCCTCCATCAGATATTTGATTATCTTTATTACAACCTGAACATCCACTCTTACTTTGTGAATTATTTGAGTGCTTACTATTTATTCTCTTTATCAACTCTAAATATGCTTCATCCGGTTTTAAATGGGGATACTCAACCATTGCAACACTCAACATACCCACCTTCTGAGCGAACTCAGATATATCTAAAGGGTCTATGTTTTGGTAGATGCAAGTAGTTACAAATTCCTTATAATCAAATTTATTTTTTTGATTTAACCAAATATTCAATTTTTGATTACTGTTAGATAACATTATGCACACCTCCACTCATAATTAGACTCGGATATAGAACATTCTTTATATTCAAGAGTTGGGAAACTACTACAATTTACGCATGGAGTAGGTGCACACTGGTGAGGAGAACAAGTTGATGAGCCACAACCTCCACCTGGACTGAAACAACCAGCAATAGAGGTAATAACTATTTTTGACTTACCCGAAATTATAGTGCAGCCACAATTTGGACTATTAGGGCAGTATGTAATAATGCTTACAAGAACCCACACTCCACTTGACATCCTCACCTTTTTAGTCTGTGTATTACCATATATATCAGTTACAGATACACTTTTAGTCCCACATCCTTCATCGGGAACTTTAACACATTTACCATCAGGCTGACCTCCTATAATCTCTATCGCACAAATATCATTAGATGGGCAAAGGGTTGTTGGTGCACTATCATCACCATTCAAAGTGAATGAAGGAGAACTTTCTGGATTATCACATACTAATTGTTGACAACCATCATCCATTTTTTGATTACAGTTAAAACCATTAAATGGGTTTATTGCTGAACTACAAGCAATACAAAAACAAAGTGAGTTAAAGAATAAGCAACTAAGAATATTTTCATGTTCTTTACACTCATCAAATGAAAAACCATGTCTATTCATACAATCTCTTGCTTGTTGTTGAAGAGTCCCATCAAATGTAGTTTGAGGTAACTCTTGTAAACATTTAGACCAAGCATCTTCACAATTAGCTGCTTTTGGTTGTGGTTTAAATTTGTCATTAAATGGTTTATTATAAGGAAATGAAAAGTTAGAAGCATGTTGAGTTTGCATATCCATATAACCTTGGTTCCAATTAAGACGATAAGGTTTTTCAAACTCAGAATGTTTAGTAGTCCCACCTTTATCTTCTACCTCTTTAGTTGTTACTGACTCATTCATCTCATTAAAATCATCAGTAACATAAGGTTTTTTAGTAGAAGAAGTATCTACTACATTATTTAATGGCTTTCTCATTCTCCTCCTTTTTTATTTCCACCAACATTATAGGAGCTTTCCATTCAGTTATATTCTCTTTTTGGCGATGTATTTCTATATAGTTTAATTTTTTCTTAGTCCAACTCTCTCTCTTCTTATCAATCTCAGATTGCATTTTTGAGCTCATGTATTTCTACCCCCATATCATGTAATGTAAGACTATCAATAGATGACCATTTTAAGGATAGATGGTCTCCAAGAATAGGTTGACTCCATCTATGTCTTCTATATTGTTCTCCAGTATTTGTAGCTACCAATGAAAGAGTAATAGTATCCTCAGCAAAAGTATCAATAGTATTCACATCAACAGTTCTTATTAAATCTCCTGTAGTTTGAGATTTAACTCTAATCATTTCATCCATCATTCTAATCCTATTCCCCCCACCATCTATTTCCATTATAGCAATAGCTGTTATTGCTGTTCCATCATCAGTAGTTCCATTATTAGCTTGATAAACTATACCACTATTTCTTCCCATCATTTGAAGAGTGTGTATATTACCACTACCTGCTTCTATTTCTGTCATACAAGTTATAGTTTGACCTAATACATCAAATCCCCATGATTTACTCTTTACATCATATATAGGAAATATATTAGGTTCAGTTGCTGAAGTTCCACTTACTAACCCAATACGAATAATATCATAAGTTGAGTCATATTCAAGCCAATGTTGATTTTCATAACCAGCACGAATACATTCACTTTTTGTTGTATCAAAATAATTTGATATATCTCCTGATATATTCCACATTGTAGTTCCCTCACAAGCCATCACTCCATATCGTGAGAGCCAGAAAGCTAATGTAGTATTTTTATTTAAACCTGATACCTCTGTAGTAACTCCCTCTATAACAATAGCACATTTACTATTCATTATACCCACTCTATTAGAGAGAACCAACTTTCCAAAACTTCCAGCCCCTTTAGGAGCATATCCCTCAATTAAAGTGGTGCAACCACCCTCCTTTCCTTTTTCCTCTTGCCATGCGATAGCATCACCATAAAAAGGTTTCATATTTATAACTTTATTAGTTCTCCCATCTCCCACTTCAATTAAACCAAAATCATTTCCATTTAAAAACATTGGTTCATCTACTGCAGTAAGATATACATAATGAGGATATTTTGTAAATGAGAGTAGACTTCTCCCTTTCCAGCTCGCATTACATACCCCATTTCCTAAATCGTTAATATCAAAATATGGCATTACTTGAATACCAACATTCACCTTTGATGATAACTCTTTATCAAATTTAAAACGATACCAATAAGCATAATAACCAG
>ERZ1292637.428-Hain-H14-01um-R3-428-length-25249-cov-9_pt5 | contig 12051 bp, 13 predicted proteins | sample MGYA00564405_ERZ1292637 | MGnify/ENA primary metagenome ERZ1292637 (study PRJEB36523, sample SAMEA6512645) | groundwater metagenome | collected 2019-01-09 | study: AquaDiva: Metagenomics assemblies of 32 groundwater samples | reverse complement strand
TGGAAATCGTATTGAATGTCCCTGTCGTCGTATTCACAGGCGCGATCATGTTCGTTCCATCCGTCAGGGAGGCCGCCGCCAGCCCATTGACCTGGCCGATCAGATTATTCGTCAGTCGGCTACTTGCATCCAGCCCCGCCACGCCGTTTGCCACCCCGCGCCGGGATGAAGGGATTGCGGCATTTGCGGTCGTCTGAACCGTAGTCAGCAGACCACCATCTGCGACAGTGCCGGCAGTCGTGCCAAACGGAATTTCCGCAGACAACAAGAGCTTGGACGCATCGAGACCAGGATACCCGCTGGCCACGTCCTTGCCGCTCAGTGACTGGTATTTTGCGTCGCTCTGTGTGGTCGTCTGGTAGGCGGACAGATCAGTTGATCCCGATGACGCGCACGCCTGCGGGACACCATTCGCGTCCACACCGCACGCCTGAGCCGTCACTAGAGCATCATGCCAGTTTCCATCGCTGCCCTTGTATGCGCTGACGACCGGGCTTCCGTTGGCGTCGAGACCAGTCGTCACAACAACCGACTGTCGGCCTGCCGTCGTTTTGTAGGAGAGGGGCACTGGATCGGCGGCATAAGCAGTGAGCGAAAACCATGCGCCAACTACGATGATGGCACGCGGCCAGAATATTGCGTGTCTCATTGCACTCGCACCCATGTTAAACTGGCAGCATCATAGCGAAACGATACGCTCGATCCGGCCGACATTGATGTTGGCACCCCGATGACTGAAAGCCCCGACGGAGCCGCAACTGTGAGTGCCGTTATCGGGCCAGCAGAGGAAATTACAAAAACCTGCCCGTTACCCGCGCGCGCCGGCAGCGTGATCGTCTGCGAGGCGACAGTTCCCGTCTGATAGAGGTACATCCATGCGTCATAGTTTGACGCCGTGATAGCCGCCCCGGTCGCGGATACACGTTGGTTTAGAAAATCATCCTCGAATATGGTCGTGGTGCTAACGACGAGATTTGCATATGGGCCACCTGTCAGACCTCGGATCAGGTTGTTTTTTACGACCGACCAACCGGTGGATGGCATCGTCCCGCTAATACCGAAAACCATGGATGTATTGCCATTGTCAGCAAATATCTCATTGTCGGTGATCTGGCTGTAATAGCTCAGGTTCGAGTTCTGAATGCCAACTCCCAACGTTCCGCCAATGCCCTCATTCCAGATTTTATTATGGTGAACCGTGACGTGGTAGTTCTGCGTCTGCAACCAGATGCCGTAGACTGCCGCTGTGCTGTTCCCGTCGTAGGAGCATTCGTTATCGCTAACGTTCACATAGTAATCGTTTGCGAGATACACGCACCCATAACCTGTTTGCCCTGCCTGGTCATTGTATGAACTGATGTTTCCAATAATCTGGATATTCCGGTTCGCGCTCGTTTGTGCGGAGCCCGCTCCCTGGTCGAGAATGCCTGGGCCGCCGTTATGATCCACCACGTTGTTGGCGATGATGATATTCTGGTTGCCGCTCTGTGTGGTCGAACCGTTGTCCAGGTATGAGGAAATTCCGGCACCGCTATTATTTGTTGCGCGGGAGTTTGTAATTCCTGAGTTCGTCACGCCCTTATAGAATGACCACCCGACATCCTGGATGCCGGCAATATATGAATTGTTCACCCAGCAGTCGTCTACGTTCTGCGCGCACTCCGGGGAGTTGCCGCTGGTCAGCATCCGCACGTGATTTACGTAAACGTGCGCCGCACCGTTCCACGCATTGAGTGGGTAGTTTTTACAGTTCTGGACCGTGACGTCTTCTAGGTTGAAATACTGCCCGCCGTTCGCATTAATGCAGGCGTAAACCCCTGTGTCAGTAGACGCATAGGATGTCTTGTTGCCGTCAATGGTGCCGCTTCCGTCGATCGTCACGTGATCGCGTGTATTGATAGTGATTAGCTGGGCGTCTGCGGCGTCGATGGCTTTCAACGTGCCGTCAACGGTCAGATGGGTGTATGCTGGTAAGACAATCGACTTTGCACGACACGTAACACCAACGGGCAGGCGAACGGTTGCTTTACCGGCTGCGCTCGCCAGCAGTGCCGTTATAGCCGCGGAGTCATCTGTGGTCCCGTCGCACAGTGCTCCCCCGTCACTGATGACATCCAGAAACCGAGAAAATCGCGTTGCCAGAGTTGCAGAGGCCGATCCGTAGCCGGCCGTTACTACCGCATCCCCGACAGAAGATTTTTGCACATAGTTGGAAAGGTCTGCCGCTGTTGCAGCGGGAGCGCAGGCTAGTGGGATACCGGACGCATCGAGGCCGCACGTCTGAGCGATTACGAGGGTATCGTGCCAGTTGCCGTCAGAGCCTTTATATCCGCTGACGACAGGATTTCCGCTTGTGTCCAGACTGGTCGCAACGATGACTGACTGCCGGCTTCCATTCGCCGCTTTGTATGATAACGGAACGGGTTCATCAGCGTGGGCGAAGATCGGAATCGCCATGGCAACCGCGATGATGGCAAGTTTGCGCATGGAGTTTCCTTGTCGGGGAGACGTGGTTAGACGGTCAGGAGTAGACGTAGCTTGGCAACTGCGTGGCAGCAACAACCTTCTGGGCGGCCTGTAGAATGCGCGGGGCGATGAATCCGACATCATTCGCCGCGGTCGGATGCAGACCGAGACTGTCGATGCCGTTTCCTGGGTCAACAAACCCAGTCGTATCGATCAGCGCGATTCGCGTGTTATTGAGCGTGGCAGCAATGGCCCGCCAGTCTGCCGCATGTGCCTGATTGAACGGGATCATCGGCACGATCTTCGTGGACGGATAATTGTTCAGGGCAGTCGTCAGCACCCCGACAGCCGCAGACTGGAATGATGCAGACGTTGCTCCCTGATCATTCGTGCCTTCGTTAAAGAACGTGATGTCCGGCGCCGTCTGCCAGTCACGCGGATAACCCGGTGTGACCAGCGGATAGAGCGTTGGCAGCGGCGGAATTGATCCCGATCCGGTCCCAGTCATACCCGACCCGCCAAACCCTCGCATCGTCACCTCGGCGTTCAGTGCCCGCCCTACAGCCATTGCCCACGTCGCCAACGAGTCATTGCGATCGGTGTCATAGGTCGCCGTCTCGCCGAGCGTACGAACGCCCTCAGTGATGGAATCTCCGTTGAACTCGACGAGCAGCGGCCGAATGTTCGGCAGCTTTACCGATGCGCCGCTATCCAACACGATCGACTCAATCATGATTGCGGTCGGTGCGGTGTCCGACCAACGCAGCAGGCCCTCAGAGGTGGACTTCACGTAGACCTCGATCACATGCCATGGCGCAGTCAGTGTTGCTGCCGGAACCGGGCAATAGATCGTGGACGCTGCCTCGGCTTTCACCGGCGGCTGCCCATCGATCGACCAGTAGAGTTGCGAGCGTGGGAACCCGAGATAGGCTGTGTTCAGGACGAGCACGACATTATCGCCGGTGAACGCCTGCTTGAAGTAGGCTCCCGCACAGATGGTCATGGCATAGCCCGCCGTGCTCATCGCCCAGTTGTTCTTCGAGAAATAGATCGATGCATCGCTGTGCGGCACCGTCTCAACGTCCGTTGTGGTCAAGTCCGTCCCGGAACCGTTCAGCGGCCACAGTCCGGCCAAGCCCGGTTCCATCCCGCTATAGACTCGTCCGGTGTCAGCGTAGGCGATGCGGTCTAGCACTGTCGTCCAGACCGAAACCTGACGCACCTGCCCAGAGAACACAGATGCGCCGGTATCCATTGAGCGAATGCCTAGACGACCCGTTGCGACCACAGAGGCGGGAATGCCTTGGCCAACCTGCGCCGTCCCCGACAGAACACCATCAATGATAGCGTAGAGCGTGTTCAACGCGCTATCGTAGGACATCTGCATGATATGCTCATGGCCATCAGCGACAAAAGCCCCCGTCGAGATAACAGTGTTGCCGGATGCCAACTGGATTTGCGCATAGCCGGACGCGTTGACCCCCAATGACCCAAGTCCCGTCATGCCCGCAATCGCTTCGTAAGCGCCCGGCACACCCGAACGAACGCCATCGGCGACGATCGTGAACTGTCCGGTCTCTGCGGCGCCGGCCAAGACACCGGATGGGGACTGCGCGAAACCGTTGGCCAGCGCCAGATCACTACCATTCACCGACAGGGCATAGGACGGATCACCTGCGCTGATGTTCGGACCCGTATGCGCCCCTGTGCCGTCAAGGTGATAGAGGGCCAGTAACCCAGCCTCGTTGCCGACTGCGGGTGCGGAAGGGACGACTGGATGCACATCACCGGTCGCGATAGCCGACGCGTAGATTTCCACCTCGGCCACACCGCCGCCAGACCACGCGTTTGCACCATTCTCGAACGCACCTATACCCATGGCCACCGATGACCCTATCGAGGCATCTGTTAGCAGCCCTGTTACTGTCGCCTGCCCAAGCCATACTCCATCCGCGTATCCATCCAGCGTGCCCGTTGTGTTATTGTAACAGAGCATCATGTCGTGGAAGTTGCCATCGCACAGGTTGGCAGTGCCCATCAGAACCGGTGCGCCATTGACGCTGACCTGCATATTCCCGCTGGGGTTGATCCCAAACCAACCAAATCCGGTTGTGCCCATAGCGACCATCGGAGATGCTGGAACGGCACCCGATTTCACGCGAACGCGCCAAGACATGGCGTTCGCAGCGATGCACGCCGCCGCGATACCCTCTGGGGTAACGCCGTATCCGCCTGTTAGGCATTCGGTGTCGGAGAACGGGCCATTTCCACCAAACGTCGCACCGTTGAGCGCCAGCACATTGGTTGTCGAGTATAGTGTAAGGAAATTTCCCGCAAGCAAGCCGCTTGCGCCCGTGCCATCCAGTTGCCAAAGACCGACGAGACCTGCTTCGTTGCCCACAGTAGCCGACGCTGGAACAACGGTCCCATCAATCACTGCATTGTAAATCGCGACGCTATCTATGGCGCCCCCGGCGCCAAGGGTAAATCCACTATCGGCCATTGATCGGACGCCAAATCTCACCCCAGATCCGGCAGTAGACGTTGTGAGAACGCCAGCGATTGCGACGGACTTGATCAAAACGCCATCGACGTATCCAGCCAGATTCGTGCCGTCATAGGTCGCGACAAAGTAATGCCATGCGCCGTCCGCCAGCGATGCATTGCCGAGTATCGTCGTATTGTTCGCCAGCACGTTGAACGTCGCGTATCCGGATGCGCTCAGCCCGATATAGCCCCACGATCCAGACCCATATGCGATCTGAATACCGCCAGTGGCGGGGAACTTGGCCCAAACAGCAACAGACATCTTCCCGGACGTGACGCACGCGGCCATTGCCCCGGTCGGGGTATTTGCATATCCAGAAGATATGGAGCCCCCGAACTTTCCCGAAGAAAAAACGGCATTAAATAGGGAAAGGCTGGTAGTTGCCATCAGTAGGGCTTCCCATAGCAAGTTGCACCATCATCGCTGGTGGTAAGCATAAATATAGAAGTCTGAGAGTTTGAAAATATCGGCTCAAACCCGCCAAGCCAAGATGACTTTCCGTCAAATGTAATGGACGCATTAAATCCATTTGGAATTAGGGTAACTATCATAGTTAATAGACCGCCGATCCCAGCGCCACTATTGATATTTATGGTGCAATTTCCAGAAAGAGAAATAGAATATGCAGTTGATATCTTTGATAGAAAGCTCAAGGATAAAGAATTAGAGGCTGAAATTGATTTTTGAACTGGCGACAGAGTCGATGCGATGACGGCAACTATGTCGGCATTATTCTGCACTGTAGCGGTGATCGTTCCAAGCGCCGATGATGATACCGAGTCGGAGACATACTTTGTCAGATCGACCTTACGAACAACCCCAGTGTCATCTGTCGGCGCAACGGATACCGTCACCGGACCCGTGATATTGCCCCCAGCAAGCGGAAGCGAGTCCGCAGTCACAGCGGAAACGGGTAGCTGCTGAAGTGCCCCGTCAACGATCGCCAGAACAGTGTCTGCTGGCGCGGCTGTCGTCGCGGTGTCGAGATCAGAGAGAGTCTGTCCGCTCTGTGTGGTTGTGCCAGACATTGGCTCTCCAGTTAGGCTATGATGTAAGGGGCGCCGCTTGCGACCACGAGAATTCTGTTGCCGCCAAGTTGCATCGCATTAGGCGGGACGGGCGTTCCGCTTGATAGGGCAGGCACGGTCTGGGGTTCTGCCGCATCCGTTGCAGTCGAAATCGCAATCTGCACAGACGTTGTGACAATGCGCCCAGATGAGGATGTCATCGTCACGTTCACCGTCTGGATCGTGCCAGGAGGGCCACCGCCGAGAAAGACAACAGCCATGCCGCTGATAACGGAAGCCCAAGACACAGCAAGATCAGTCGGAATGCCGGTCGCCGTCAAGACTTTACCTTCTACTGAGACGAGAATATCTCCGACCTCGGCAAGCCAGTCAGTTGGATCGACCACATAATCCAGGTTATCCGCCGATGTCTTGGGTGCCCACGACAGTTGCGGAATGTCCGCCAACAGGGCACGCGTTCGAATGTTGACAGGGATCGCAACCGGGATAGACCGTCCTGGGCTGGGCTTCCAGTTCGGCGACATGACTATCTGGTTGGTCATTACGATGATGCCGGGGGCGCAACATATGTGGCGCCAATAGGGTATGCCCGATCGGGATCGGCAATCGCCGCCTGACCCGCAGGCAGATCTATATCGGGCCCGTCGCTGATGATATTGTTGACCACGTAGCCAACGGGATGGTCGCTCGTCGATACAGTAAGATAGACGGCATAGACCTCAATAGTCATAGATCAGTTCCCCATTGCCACCAGAGCCACCGCTTGACGTGCCCGTGCCGCCCGATCCGCCAGAACCTATGCCGCCATTTTGCCCGACAGAATTGGGGCCGGTAGACGTTCCGAGACCAAACCCGAAACTCGCACCCCCGAATCCGCCCTGACCCGAACCTGTCCCGCCGAACGAAATTCCGTAGCTTCCGCCAGCCCCCACGTATTCCAGGTATCCTGTCGAGTAGGTCACAGCGACGCCGCCGCCCGACCCGCCTTGGCCCACGGCTCCTGCTGTCGAGTTTATACCGCCATAGCCTCCGCGCGCACGAGCTACCTCAGTGCTGTTGACATAGAGTATGGTGTCGCCGCCCTGCCCCCCCGACGCTCCGCCATTCACGCCAGCAGAACCGCCGGCACCGATGACCCAAGAGACACTGTTGCCAGGGGCTACGGGGACCATGATTTCTAGATATCCGCCCGCACCGCCACCGCCACCCGCGCCAATGTTTTCACCCGAACTGCCGCCCCCCGCACCGCCACCGGCCCCGCCACCGCGGATACGCATCCGGATTCGATAGATGCCTGAAGGGACTGTGAAGTTGCCTGCGGTGTTGGACTGGGTGATAGATCGTGGAGACAGCGCGACAAGAAGTGCCGACTCAAGCGCCGCAACCGTCATCGAATCCGCAGCGTCGGTTCCATTATCTGCAATGATCTGGCCGAGGACAGCAGCCATAAGCGTGGACTGCCTGATCGGTTTATTCACCTCTGCGGACTTCGCCAAGCCCTGAACAAACCCCGTCGTCAGATCGCCAGACGCAATCGCCGCTGCGTAATCGCTATCAGACAGAACGTTCGCCGTGGATCCGGATGCAAACGGAATGAATGTGTTATTCGCCAAGGTATCCCCACATCACAGAATATCGCCGCCGAAGTCCGTCTGGCTTATTTCGCCATTGAAATTGTATATCACAGAAACACCAACCGGCTTAATAGGAACGTATCCTTTTTGGAGGATCGCCTTCGTGGTTGCCGTAGGGGTTCCATTCACGTTGAAAATCACCGACATGTTGCCGGACTGACCTGTCACCGTGCATCCGTCGGCAGCCACAAGCGCGTCGAGAATTGCCGTAGCGCCAGGCAGCGACCCATCCCATGAGTTGCACGCTATTTTTGCTCGGATCAGTGTCCGGTATGTCGTGTCATCCAACTTCGTGACAACGCTTGTGGCATCACCAACCTGATACCAGATGCCCTGGTTGAAGCCGAGACCGGCAGTGTCGAACGAGAAATACTGCGTCACGTCCAGAGCCACAAGGCGCGACACACCGACCCATATGCCGATCACATCCAGTTGCGATCCTATCGCCTGATCGAGGTCATAATACTGGTCGAAGCTTTGCAGTAGATTGATGTTGTCAACCAGCCCGGCGACACTCGCGCCAACGGTCGCGACGAAATTGGGCTGATCCTGATGCTCACTGGTAATCAGACCAGTGAAATCACTGATGGCACTCATCGGTCAGGCCGACGCTGAGACGGTGAAATCAGACGCTGTGCTGACTGGGATTTCATAGAACGCCAGGTCGATGTTTGCTGTCGATGGGGAGGCAGCATTACGAGCAATCTGAATGGATGTCAGATCATACGTCAGGCCGCCGTCCGCCTGTTGGAGGGTCGCCGGAGCATACAAGCGCGTCGTGTAGATAGTCGATCCGATGCTCTGCGACTGGATGTAAGCGGCAACGGCGGTTGCAATGCCCGTGCCGATCGCATCGGTATAGCCTGTCAGAGCCTTGAGCGCGATCGTGCCAGTAATTTCCACATTGGTAGGGCGGTAGAAATTGATCGTTTGCGAATTACCATAACTGTCCGTGACAGTTTCGCTTGTCGTTCCATAGGTTGGGGAGCCCATGGTTTTTTTGTTCGCGATGATCGTCGCAATGGCACTCGCATCGCCTCCCTCAACAACCAGGGACGTGCTGTTGGCCGGGATACCGTTTGCGTCCGTGGTGTCTGAATCGTTCTCGTAACCTGCAACAGAAGTCACCCCGTCGAGCGCCGCAATCGCGCCGATGATACCGTCCAGCACGCTTGTCGATGGGAGCATGGTGCTCTTTGTCTGACGGACGCGCAGGGTGGCGTCAGTCTCGACAGGCGATCCGACAGCGGCGGCGCTCATGTTCGTAACGCTCGCCCATCCTAGCGTCGGTGTATTGATCGTCGTCACCGTTCCGATACCGGCACCGATCGCACCGATCGTCGTGCATGTTGCCGTTACCGTGACAGACCCTGACGTAGGGATCATGACGGTCGCTGGCAGAGTCCAGACGTAGCCGTTATTGTCCTTCACCGATCCATTCGTAATGACGGGTGCCTGACCTGCGGACGCGGACAGAGTAACGTCAACGGTTGAATAGGACGCAATCTCGCGCGCAATGCCATTGATCTTCACGACAGATGACAGGCCCACACCAACAGCCGTAGCGGGCGAGAACTTGTTCCATGCGGCGATCGTAGCTGAGTTCGAAGCATTCAGCGCCTGAGCGATAATGCCGATCCACTGTCCGTCCTGTGTGCTGTTGTCAAGCACGACATCAGAACCGTAAATGTCGCGATAGGATGTCTGCAAATACGCCTGGATATCCGCAAACGATGGCGCGGTAATCCCTGTCGCACTGACCGTGCAGGCCAATTGTGAGGCAGTGGAAATTGCAGCCATCTATCAGAAGCTCACTGTCGCTGTGCCGTAAAGGGTGCTGATCTGCGCATTTACTGTCAACTGTCTACCAACCAGCGAACTGCTGTATTTGGTGATCTCGACGACGCCTTGCGTTTGTAGAATGCGCGCTCGAATGACGGCATCATAGGTGGATGTCGTTCCCCTACCAAGCACACGGGTAGAGTAGGGGATACCGTCAGACGTGTCGGCAAACCATTCGCCAAGCCACAGTTTCAGCCGGGTAAGAACAAGCTGTGCGACGGCTTCCGGCGCATCCTTGTAAAACGAATTCTGGTTGCCCCCAAAGACCATATCGCCAGTCGCGGACTGCTTTCGTATCCTCATAATGGCATCCCCGTCTTGCCAGATCCAGACTGCACGCCACTATGCACATGGCCCTCAAGAGATATCGACCCCGCCTTGATGTCCCCCATGGCAGTAATCGTGGAATCCGCGGTTACTGGCCCCGTAACGTGCATTGGACCCACGACATTCAGGCCATTGGGAACGGTGATCGTGACAACCCCAGACGACGCATTCAGGTCAATAACCGTCCTGCCGTCGTCCGAACGCAACTGAGTGCTGGTCGTGCTGATGTTCGACAGTGGACGCTTTAGGCTCGTCAGGCCGATGATTGCGATGCCGTCCGAAAGATCGTGCTGCCGCAGATCGTAGGCTGGTTGCGCCTCGCCATTCTGCCACCACTCGTCGATCGATCGGCTGCCGAACACTACCATGCACTCGTCGCCGGCCACTATTGGAAATGTCAGGCTGCACCCGCCACCACGAGGATACAAAACGGGGCAGTGCGGCAACAGTGGCAGATCAACGGACGTCACAGTCTGGTCATCGGCGACGCGGATGCCCTTGACAGCAGGCTGAACCGAGACGAACGGCGCGCCATTCTCAATCGAAAACGACTGCACGATGCCCGGCAGCATCGTCCACATGCGACCTTGGACGCTATCCTGAATGATACGCGCGCCCTCTTGGGGATCACTGAATCTCTCGCGCAGGTCCATCAGGTGTCCGTCGATGTTGTGACCGCCGTAGACGGGAGCGTAGACACGTCCGTCGCCTGGCAATAGAGGGTAGAGTAATACGGATTGCCGCGCGTGTCGCCTGTGTGTTCGACATATACGACACGATACGTTCCAATCAGGGACAGTCCTGCCACTGTGACGTTGCCGTTTGCGTCCGTGATCTGATTCCCGCCATTGATACCGAGACCGAGATCAGCCTGCTCTTGCTGGATGACGGTTCGGCTTCCGCTGTCGTTCTGCGAGTAGATTTTCACCAGAGACTTCGGCTTGATCGACGGATTCAGAAGGCACGTCGCCTGCACGCCATCGGGCGTTTGAATTGGAATGCCGATCAGTCCGGTATCGGGACGTAGAACAACAAACGATTCGCTGTCTCCGACCTTCGACAATTCCCGGGGCTGCACGAAGTCAAGCTTCGTGTCATTGATCGCGTAGACGCTTGCGGTGCTTCGGGCTGTGACCCGACAGACATCGCGCGTCATCCCATAGACCACCTTTGGACGAGCGCCTGACCCGCTGATCTGCGGGAACGCGCCGGCGGTGATGTTCGCAATCGCCATGTCCTTGGCGCACTGCTGTTGAATGTCGGTGTGTTCCCATCCAGATGCGAATGTCTGACTTGTCATCGTCTCGGCATCGGCGGCCTCCGCAGTGGCCGCGAACAGGTCGAGATACGTGTCAGTCGGATTCTCTCGGCCGAACAATGCCTGCCTGATCGTGCCGATGAAAATCTCATCAGCGTTCTCGTCATAGCCTGCCGTCAGGGTGATCGAGGTATCGGCACTTTCCTTGATCTTTTTCGCTGTTGCGTCCGACAGATTGTAAACTCTCACACGCAACGTCTTGGGCGTCTGGATCACTCCGTGCGTAACCTGGAACGTAAATCGCAGGTTCGACATCAGCAGCCGCTTGCCGTCGTCAGTCCCGAGCGACAGAGAACAGAACCGGATGAATTGGCGCGTCATGTCGTGATGGCGACGATCAGATGAGAGGTTGACCCAAGATTGTCGAATGTCGGCACTGCATCATTGTCGCCATCCGTATAGACGAACATGCCACACCCGAGGCCGATATACTCATACTGCCCGAGAAGATCCGCCCCGGTAACCAGGGGTATTCCAGAAACGATATCGTTCCCGGCAGTGTCTGCGATCTCTATCGACCATCCGCCCTCGTCCACGTTCTGATAGGTTAACGTCAACTGATAGGACACACCAGCGATCGATATCGTGAACGTCTGCGGCACTCCGGATAGCGGAACCTCATAGAATGTCGTCGCCATCACTGCCCCTGCGCGGTTGTCCAGAGGGCACTCGTCAAATCCTGATTACTGACGGTCGCCAGTTGCTGCGTTCCTGTTGATGCCGTTGCCGCCGTATCAGCGGGCGTCGCCTGATCTGACGTCGCCACAGAGGACGTGACACTTGCTCCAGCCGTAGAGACGATCAGTATTTCACGAAGAGAGGCAGTCACGAACATCGAGAATGCAGTAGCCGAATCTGTAGAGGTCGAGACAGATTCAATCAGCATGT
>ERZ1292637.1133-Hain-H14-01um-R3-1133-length-12082-cov-6_pt1 | contig 12082 bp, 20 predicted proteins | sample MGYA00564405_ERZ1292637 | MGnify/ENA primary metagenome ERZ1292637 (study PRJEB36523, sample SAMEA6512645) | groundwater metagenome | collected 2019-01-09 | study: AquaDiva: Metagenomics assemblies of 32 groundwater samples | reverse complement strand
AAGCCCAACAGATGTATGCTCAGGCCGTAAAGAATGCCCAGGCGGCGAAGATCGACAAGGAAGACAGGGCGGAGGGCCGTAAGGACAAGAGGGCTGGCGCGATTGCTGATTCCACGGTGAGATCGGCACGGATTCTATCAGATGCAACGAATAGGGCAAAAGGTAACCTCCAAGGCAGCAACATCTCAGAGGGCGCGCGTAAAGATATACGTGTGATCGAGGAGGCTCGGGATGATATAGCTGATATTCGTGCGACCTATCATAAGAGTTTCATAGGCCCAGTGGAAGGTCGTCTGGTGGCTCCAAGTAAATCTTTGTTGGGCAAGATGGGAGAGCAACAAGCCGCGTTCAGAGCGTCCAATAAATCCCTTGGCGACCGTGAGGTTAGAGACCGGACTGGCGCAGTTGTCAGTGTCAAGGAAGACAAGGAGTTTGGCCCCATGCTTCCAAACGAAAATGACAGTGAGGCAGAGTTTAAAGCCAAACTTGACCGACTAGACGCGGCCATAGAGCGGCGTTACAAGCAGACGTTTGAAGCGGCGCTAAGCTCTAGCCAAGAACTGAAACCACGTGCAGCTACACCTCGTTACAAGGGGTCTGTTGAGAGAAAGGAACCAACGTCAAAGACGGGGCCGTCTAAGACCATGAAGACCCCCGAGGGTTACACCTATGAGGTGATCCAGTAAGATGGCAAGGATTCGAATCCCCGACGCAGGAGGGGTAATAGTTGACATAGGCGATGTGGCACCAGACGGTCCTGAGGCGCAGGCCATTGTTCGTCATGAAGTGGGTCGATACAAGAGTCAGCAAGGACCGCAAGAGGCAGCGGCCGAACCGCCTGCAGCCGAGTCAGAGTCTACTCTGTCCAAAGTAGGGGGTATGGCAAGGGAAGGCGTCAAGTCGGCACTCATGGCCCCAGTCAGGACGTTCGCTACCCCCAAAGGACAGGAGATAGCGGAGGGGTACGCCGAAGCGGTCGTGCCCTCCCCACGCACCGCCGCGGCTACTGGGATTAACATGGCCGGGTCTGGGCTGGGGGCGGCTGGGGGAGCAGCCCTTGGCAGCCTTGTCGCTCCAGGCCCTGGTACGGTAGCTGGTGGTGTCATAGGCGAGGCAGCGGGGTCTCTCGGGGCACGTAAGTTGAATGTCTTCCTTGGACTTGAGGAGGCCGGAAAACCTGTCTTAGGTCCATTTGACACGGGAGATATTGCAGCCACGGTGCTCCCCGGAGCGCTCAAGGCTGGCGGGCTAGCCGTCAAAGAAGGGCTGAAGAGATTGCCCGGTGTATCAAATGTCCTTCATGGAGAAGGGATAGACCAGGTCCGAGCGGCTGTGGAGGCGATGAAGCCCAAGGAGAAGAGCGGAGCGTTGTATGACGCAGTTACAAGGCTAAATCCGTCTATTAACTTGACTAATGCCGGTCAGGCGGCCAAGGACTATATAACCAAGGCGGCCACCGTTCCGCAGAAACTCCGTAATCCTACTGTGCTCGCTGTTGCGGAGGGCCTAGATGAGCTAGCAACAGCTACCCCTAACACACCGTTTCAGACCTTGCACATGGTTCAGAAGCAGATACGTGATTACATGGGCGAGGCTCATGGCGAAGCGCTAGGAATGCTCAAGCAATTTGATGCAGCTATTTGGAAAGACCTTGAGGCCCGGTCTGCTCAGGGCGGCGGGATAGACGTGGCGGGAAGTCTAAAAATGGCGAACGCGGCTTACCGCAAGGAGCAAGCAGTCAAGGAACTAGAAGACATTGTGGAGCGGGGCGTTACTGACCATGTACAAGGTCTAGGGACGGGAAGGTTGAACGCGGGAGCCATGGAAAAAGCCTTCGATAAGAAGCTCCGTGATAACGAACTTTTCGAAGGCGCGTGGACCAAGACCGATATCGACGACCTCCATGCTACCTTCAAAGAGCTATCAAAGATATCTCTCCCCTCACCCGCCAAAGGTGCCCAGTACGGCTCCGGGGCACTCGCTAGCCTCGGGGCTCTCGGGGCTGTCGCAACGGGCAACATTCCCGCTGGCCTCGCCCTAGTCGCGTCTTCTCGCCTTATGGGGTCTCTACTCACAACCACTCCTGGACGCTCCTTGGTCCAACAGCTCAGCCGGTCAGGCAATCTGATGACACCAGAGGGCATGGTTATCATGCGCACGTTTATCAACGAGCAGGCCAGAGGGATGGACATGCTGAAAGGTTCAAGCTCAGCGCAAGCGATACAACCGTCTCAGATTCTACCCATGGACCAAGGAGCACCATAATGGCCGGTCGACCGAGTGGCCCAATTGTCAGGTCTCTTCCTACTCCATTCTCGGGCCTTGTCCAGAGCGTGCCGGCGCACCAGGCACCGAACACCTCGGGGACAATCGTCAAGAATTGCTACTTCTCCATGGGCTCCTTGCGCACCCGCCCAGGTTTTACCAAAGCCTCGAACTCACCTGGGCTTCCCAGCGACCCAGCGTTCCTAGAGATGCCAGTTGGGATTGGCTGGGCCAACACGATCAACGGGAACTTCGACGTATACGTCTGCGGTACAACCAACCTCTGGCGGCTCCGCGGCGGTACGGGCTCGTGGACTGACATCTCGGGCGCTGTGACGTTGACCGTAACGGCCACCGATCGCGCCCGCTGGACCGCCCTCTATAACAAGGCCACCGATCAGACCGCGTTTATGTTCGCCACGGGCACGGACCCGTTGGTCCGGTCCCTGGACGGTGGCAACTTCGCCGCAGTCACTGGTGTGGACAACGGCCAAGACATCTGTACCGTAGCCGCGCGCGCCATGCAAGCGTTCCTTCCCAATAGAATCCAATGGTCTGATATCTACGGTTCAGGCACTTGGCCGTCTCTCAACTTCTACTACGCCGCCGACACCCCAGGCAAGATCGTAGCGTTACGTCCCCTTGGGACGCTGGGCGTTGCAATATACAAGGAAGACAGTATCATCGTGGGCTACTCCCAGCCGGGTTCCCCAGCGGCAGCGTTCAGATTTGAGACCAGGGTCCAGCGGCCCGGTCCAGCGAGCAAGAACGCAGTGGTGGACGCGGAGGGCATGCATTACTACATGACGCCGCGCGGCAGGATCGCCGCGTTTGACGGTACCAACTTTGCCTGGATCGGCGACGGCTTCTGGCCATTCATGTTCGACCCTACCGACGGCTTTGATTTCTTCAACGCCTACCAGACAACTGGATTCTACGACCCGTCCCGTGGCATCGTGGTCTTTATCTACCCACGCATCTCTGAGAATGGCGATGGGCCTACTGGTATCGCGATCGTCACCTTACCTCACCCCGAATGGGGCGTCACCAGCTATGGTGTCTGGCCTGGTATCCTATCTTGGCCCGTGGCATCAGCTACCCATGTGTTCTACGCTAGTGGTCAGTTCGGCCTCGTATGCCGCAAGCTCACACCATACATGGTCGACTACTTCGATTACACCAGCCTGACCGACGAAGGCACCGCGTTCCCATGTCGCTTCGTCTCCAGCCTCCAGTCCATGCCCGAGGTCAACAAGGTTGATGTAGAGGCGTTCCTTCGACGCTCATCCGGGTACGGCACCGCTACCATGTCCGCAGTCACCAGCTACGTCCTGGGCGCATACCCCGGTACTAGCAGCGCCGCTCAGACGATCGACCTTGAGAACACTGGGCTTGTCAGAGACCCCAAGGGATACAACGCCTCGGGCCGATTCGTGGGCCTCGATCTCAATTGGACCTCGGACACGGGCACCGTGATCTACGACGGTGCGCTGGTGACGGGGTACGCAGTGGAAGGGGGCTAGCCATGGCCTACAGAGTATGTCCGCAGTGCAAGGCAGCGGTGCCCTACGCCTGAGAAGACGGGGGCTTTACATGCCCCAAATGCGGGTGGTCCACCCCTGACTTATAAGGAGAGTAAATGACACAGGCAATTTGTCCCTGTGGCTGTAGACAAGAAGTCACTGGTCAGCGTAAGTACTCAACCAATGCCTGTAAGCAGCGAGTCTATCGAAGATCACGGAACACGAAATTGCCGCCTCGCAACACCCCTATTGGCGGGCCTCGCGCCGTAACGAAAATGGGCAATGGCTATTTCAGTACCCGCGTTACGTCTGTCCACTATTCTAAAGGATCGACCCAAGATATATATCAAGAAAAGCTAGAGCGAATGTCATTCTTATACAAGCACCAAGAGTGGTCCGTGACTATGCTTCACCAGGTATTTCCCGAGTTTCCGTGGCGAGAGATAAAGCAACACGTGGAAGGGGTGAGACCGAGTGGCGATTAACACCAAGACACGCGATCAGATACTACTGGAGGCTCTCCAAATGGCCGATATTCCAAGCTTAAATGTTGTCGATGTTTCAAATGGGAATCCTTTGACGGGGACCATCAACGCCATTAACATGTCTGGAAGCTGGCTCCAGGATATGGTCTGGTGGTTCCAGGCAGAGTTCCCTTGGGCACAGCTTGCTACCACGGCTACCGGGGCCATGGTCGCCGGGACTGCCACCATCACGCCACCGTCAGACTTCATTCTAGACCTCAAGGACGGGCTACTTGTGACGGTGAACTCGGTACAGCGACGGATGCAACGAGTAGGACTACAGAACCTGATCAGCTACTCGCTGAGTCATACAACCTCCGCGGCTCCAATGGTCTATGCGGTCCAGGGCGCAACCATTCGCATGAGCCCTACCCCTGACCAAGCCTACACCTATACGCTGTGGTACTATCAGCGTCAGGCGGCCTTGACGGGTGCTGCGGTGCCGACGTTCCCGAGCGATCTTGTCCTAGTGGAGTACATCCGTATCAAAGCCCTAGAGTGGATACGAGCGGTGCCACCAGGCGCGGCGCTGGGATACGCCAATAGCCGGGTAACTGAGATGCGCAAGAGTGGGCTGGGCTACGAGGCGGAGAGCGACACGATACCGCTCGATACAAGGTCATTCATCCCTGGCGCTGGGAGCCGTGGCGAAAACTCTACTGGTTGGATGGGTACGATCACGGGAGGATAGCATGCCGCTGCCAGTTCTACCGATGTACGATAAGAATGACGATGCGGTCAAGAACATGTCTCGGATGGACAACTATCTGACACGGTTCCGCGGCGAGCTGGAAGGCTACGAGACTGGGCTACCCAACATCGTAGAGCAAGGTCAGATATGGGGCATGGTTCCGCCACAGGCTGGCAACCTGATCATTGATCCAAGCTTTGAGCTGAACCGTGGGTCGTGGAAGCTTCCCAAGGGCTCGCGAATCGCAGAGATCACCTCGCCATTCAACCCGCTGGCGGGCAAGTATGTCCTGTTGACCTCCGTAGACGAAGGCTACGACATAGCCAGCGGGGACACTGGGATTATCTACGCTAACACTGGGATGCTTACGCCAGTGCTGGAGAATCAACTGGTTGTGCACGCGGTCTATGTGCGTGGCGTGGTAGGGGCTACAGCTACAGCATTCTGTGGATTCGCTTGGTTTGATGGGAGCAAGAATCCACTGGCCGGGACGCCATTCACGGCGGGGACTGGAGTGGTTGTCAATACGGCAGCTTGGCAACTGGTGACGCACAAATCATTTCCCCCGGTGGGCGGCGAGTACTTCTGTCCCGCGTACCAGTACACCGGGCTGACGACTGCGACACACCAGGTAGCGATGGACACAGCGCTGTGCTTCGTGGCTCACCACCAGACGCAAGTTGAGTCAAGCGCTGGGATTGTTACCCAAGCTGACGCATTGGAGCATGTCCTTCTGACCGTGACAATGGGGCCGTTGCTACAGACGACTGGAGTGATCAGCATCTTGACGCCTGTGATTATCACGGGGGAATGCACGTACCAGGTCCGGGCGCTGTTTGGGACAGACGCAACGTTCCGCATCAGGCGGGGCACGACGATAGCGGGCACACAGCTATGGGCACACCCAAACTTGGGGTCTCCGGTTGCTGTGGTCGGGTCGGTCATGCACATCACGGCGCGGGACACAGCGCCGGCTGTGGCCGGGGATAGTTGGGTACTGACGGTGCAAATGGCGACAGGGGACGGGGGATCGACCGCCAACCACTCGCTACACGCACACCAAGAGTATATCTAGGAGTGGTCATGAAGCTACTGAGCAAGGTATGGGACAAGGTTGTAGGGAAGCTGATGGACTGGTTGTTGGGGACAAAGGCTGGCAAGAAAAGGGCTCAGGCGGAGGGACGAAAGGCGATATATCAGAGCCTCCATCCGATGGAGTGGGATAGGATTAGTCAGATACTTGGGAAGTAAAATAAGAATGCCCTGGCACGAGTCTTATTTAACTCTACTGTCAGGGCATTTGTTTATCTACGGGGGGCTAGGGATGCTCGCTACCGTCCGGGAGTACTGTCATGGTGTACGGCTCTGTGATGTGGCCCCCATACATGATCTCTCCGGTGTACACGATCGGGACGTTGGCTACTGAGCCACGCACCGAGATGCTGACGGTACCAGGCGGGGCAAAGAATGTACTGGGCACGACCAGCGCAAAGTCTGCGAAGTTCTCCTTGGGGTGTCCAACGGGGTACAAGGTGCCTGAGCCTGTAAAGTAAGAGGTCCAGGCTGGATCGCCTTCGTCGATGTCAGCGCGGTGCACATGGCCCCAGGAGATGAAATGACCTTGGGTGGTAACGTACAGATGCATGACCCAGAAGTGTCCGAGGCTGTCACGTAGAAAGAACTCGGTGTTCGGGTCGATGGCCAGAGGAACCGACGGTGTTGCTGCCAGGAACAACGCGGCGGACGCTGCGGCTACCCACTTACTTATCCGTCCTTTTACTTCCATTATGGCTCCTTTCATGTTGTCCCTTGTGCACGAACACCATGCCGTCCATGGCATCCCACGTCTCAACTGTGTCCAGTCTGATCAGAAACCCATGTGCTGACATCACGATAACCGGGGGCTCTGGCTCCACGATCTTATCTTGTTCGATTGCTTCGCGAGTCCGCGTCATAGCGGGGTCTTCCCATGACTTCCCTCGGGCTTTGCCGATTCCAGGGCCTTGAAGCCCAGGCCCCAGAACAACTCGTCTGCCGTCTGACACTGCTCCCGACTTGGGTCTCCGGACTCGATACACCGCTCGTACATTGACTTGTATCTAGGCTTGGTCAGTGTTGCAAAGGTGAAGTAACCCGCGGCAACCAACCCTATCCCTATCACAAACGGCCATATCAGCTTTCTCATGGTGTTCCCTCCTCGCCTGACTCTCCAACGGGAGTAATGATAAGGTTTAAAAGTCTGCCATTCTTGGTCGCAATCTTAATGCCGGTCTTACGAACAGGCGGAGTGTTCAGGGCGAGGTGCCCAATTAGTTGCTCTAGGTTCTCCAACCCTCGCATCCCGTAGCTAGACCAGCGTCTAGACCATGTCTCGTAGCACGCAACATCGTAGTATCCCTCTGGCAGGTCATCCGAGTTCGTCACCCCGTCCTTCATACTGGCACCCCGCATACACTACACACAAACCCTGAGCCCACGCTACTAAAACGTCCACCGTGCTTGCTACCCTTGGCCGTCACATGAATAAACGAGTATCCTTCCTTGCGCTCCCCCGCCGGATTGGCGTCAAGCTTGTTACGTACTGACTTCTCACGCCCAGCAACCTTAGCCTTGCTCATATCCTATCCCTTATACCAGTGTCGATACATCCATGTGTCCCATGCGACAAAGGCGATAAATGTGATCAGCAAGAGTTCACACATGCTTGGCTTTCTCCAGGAACCCTTTGACACGCTCTCGCTCGTCACTCAGCCTCGTATCTTTAATGAGAGCCCAGCCAAGGTCTAGATAGTTGACTGCGTCATCGAAGCGTCCCTCCATACCCTCCGCTGACTCCCTGCCCGTGCGCACATAGGTTAGAATCGCGTAGATATGCTTGAGAAAATACACGGCCCAAACTTGCATTGGGCTCAAGCCCAGGGCGCGAGCGGTGTCCTCAAAGTTGAACGTCTTGCTTTCGTTGTTCCCATACTCCATGCCCTTTCCAAACAGGATTTCATCACGCCGCTCGCGGCTCTCCGCCAGCAAGGTTTCAAAGTCTTCGTTGTTCATAGTATCTCCCGCTTCTCATCTGGCCACAGCCTCCAGGCTGGGGGATTCTCAAGGTATCTTGCTGCCTGGCGCATTACGTTAGCGTCCTCACGGAACGCTGCGATGGCAGTGTTTCAGACCCAACACAAGAGACCTCGGACAGACCCGCGTCTCAGCCCCGCGTCCCCCAGGTCGTGATGGTGGTCAGTATACAACCGTCGACCCTCTACACGGCAGATGGCACAGGCGCTGTTGCTGGCGCGGAGTAAGTCAAACCAATCCTCACGCGTCAGACCGTGGACCTTCATCAGGTAGTTCTTCTCCGGGCACTGTGGTGCAACCGGGTTACGTGCATGCGGCATTAACTTACTCCTACTGTATGGTGTTTCGCTATCATCTTGTTACCCCGGAACCACGACCCGCACGCCCGGCACGAGTACCGCCGGTACACAGCGACCTTGGCCCGGTAGACGCCACGGGGACCGATGTCCAGGCTACCACACGAGGGGCACAGTTCAATGGTAGAGTCTCTGACGTGTGGGTGATTGGGTATCCATGGCTGGAGGCGGTTGTACCAGCTTTCTAGCAGCGTCACATCCTTTTCGTTATACTCGCGCATGGCCTTCCATGCCTTGGGATCATGGTCCATGCACGCGGCCCAGAGGGGAAAGCCCTGGTGCTTCATCTTCTGACCAATGCCAAAGTAGTCTACGAGGAACTCAAGCTTATGGGAGGGAAGGTACAGCAACTTCTTTGAGACTGTGCATAGATCGAGCTGCTTGATTGGCGAGTAAGGTGGCAGACAATGGCGAAGGAACTCCGCGTTAAGCCACGGAATGTCGAAGGACGTGCCGTTGAAGTGAAAGACAAGGTCAGCCTCGTGCAGAAGGTTCCAAATCTTTGTCAGCATTACAAGCGGGGTCTCAGAGTCCAAGCCCGCCCACTGCATCGGGTGCTCAGGCCCTAACCACTTCGCAGCCCAGCACAGGATGTAGCCGGGCTCCTTGATTTGGGCCAAGGATATATCCTGGTGCCAGAGATTCCAAAAGTAACCTAAGTGAGGAGCGGTTTCAACGTCAACTAGAAGGACATTCATTGTGTCTCTCCGTTGGATATCCTAGTGAACACCACATGTCTAAGCATGCCTCGGGATGAGTCTCTAGGTCCGACGCCCAGGCTTCTACATCCTCGACTTGGGGAAGGTCCGCAAGCTTCCAATCATGGATCAGGCGGCCGTTGTCGTGTCCCTGATTACGGCACGGGGGATCGTCGTGTGGATGGCAGCGCTCCCAGTGTCGCAGCATCAAGGAGAAGGAACCGAAGAGCGAGCCCTCTGGGCGGTCGACGGTGTGACGTTGCATACAGACCGGACACATACGATCGTCACATACAGCCCCGTCATAGGAGAACTCGGAGTCTGCAATCGCCTCGATCTCGTTGATCTCAAGCATGGTTGACCTCGTTAACTGTTAATGGAATTGGAACTTCCCAGAGACTGATCATTCCACCCCGTGTAGCCGTCAAAGAAAGTTTCCCAGTCTGAGAACACCGTGACGCCTGGGAGATACGTGAACACGTTAGAGCGGGGACCGATCACGATTATCTCAAGGCACGCCGACAACGCATAGCCAAACTCTACGTACATCCCGCCACGGGTCGATACCCCGTTAGACAGGTCCAGGATCAGAATGTCCGAGGCGTCTAAGTCAGCAAGATCACGCTCAGCACACACCTGACCGTAGCCGCCACCCCAGGTATCATCGCCAGGGCGAAGCTGAACGTTAGGTTGGTCCAACCATCGCGATGTTACCTCAAAGCCAACGTCTCGGAGGCCCTGCCGAACTTCCTTAAGAAACTCCTGGTCTCTGTATCGACCCGCCAAGTACACTTTGTTCGATGAAAACATATCCGACATTGTTACCTCCACAACCAATATGCAATCAACGCGACGACGATAATCAGAAGCCAAAACTCTAGATCGTACATGCTATCATCCCTTCTTGCTGCTCCTTAGTTTAGCTTTAAGAACTCGCTTCGATCCATACTTACCTTTCTGCACCTCGGCTATCATCACTTTAACGAAAGGCTCCAGCTCCGGGGTCATCCTACCACATATCGGCCCTAGAAACAAGTCCACGTCTCCAGGGTCTACAATTATGACCTCGTGCCCCATGTCGCGCAGAGCGGCGACTAGGCTTGGGAGGCCAGGACTGTCAATAATTACTATCTTCAACGGACGCTTCTGGCTCATGCTAACCTCCCCACGGTTCCATCCGATAACACTTTATGCCAGGTCGACGTGAGCTGGATCGACAAGCCGTTAGGCCATGTCACCTCTACTTCATCGATCTCCCGTATCTCAGGGTATGAATCGACATGCTCTGGGAAAGCCACGGTCAGCGAGTCATGCTTATTAAAGACCAGGCGACACTCTGGCCAGCGCCGCTTGACTGCTATGATAGTGCCGTTGATGTGATCGCTCACGGCTCCCGAGTGCTCAAAATTCCAAAGCTTTTTCTGTGCATCTCCTGGACGCATTGGCCCACGTCCAGCGTGGTATGCTCGCAGGCTTCTGATCCACTGCTCTTTCTCCTGATAAGTGGGGTAACAGCGTAGTCGTCTACCGAACACGGTTCTTGCTTCGGGGTTTTTGATGTACTCATCCCAACGTTTCTCCTTTGTTAGTTGAAGCTTCGGCTGTGTGGCGAGGTACGCCTTGGTGCTGGCGAGCAGCTCCACACGTGACAGCCCAAGTTCTTCGATACCCTTCGCACTTAGGACTGCAGTTTCGTCCGGTCCGTAGAACGTTCCGTAAAGAAAGATTTTACTGGCGCGGCGTCGAAGGTCTTCCTTGCCACCCCACGCGACTTCTTTTCTCCAGTCCCGACAAGCCAAACTACTATGAGGATCAACGAGATCAGGAGGGAGAGGCAGACGAAATGTTCGACACGCATTGATTGTATGAATATCCAAGCCTCGGCTAAAAGCATCTATTCGCTCCTCGTCTTCGATTAGGACCGCGTTGATCCTAGCCTCTATCTGGTCTTTGTCCCACGTGATCCAGTACCAGCCTGGATCGGGAAGATAGACTCGGTGTGCATCCCAGCATGCATCACTGACAGGTGCGTGGGGACGGCCTGGCACCCGATGAGGGCAATCAGTTCTGTAGCATGCCTTGGGGAAGTTCGTGATCGGTGGGTTTGTGGTTGACCAACGACCGTTGGCTTGGGTAGGTAGAAATCGCGGAAAGGACCGCGCGCGACGGCTAAAGAACAAGCAGCGACAGACCTTGGCGTTGCATATACTTAGCCACTCCTCGTCTCCTAGCGTCCCGTGGGTCTCCTCGGGATGCCCACACTCGCAGAATGCTAGGGGACCAATGTACTGTGTCAGAGCCTGACGCGCGATCGCGAAGCGTTGACGCTGCTCAAGGACCACAGAGTCCACGCCAGCCTCAACCATCTTGCTCAAGACGGCGGCCCCCACCGAGGGATTCTTACTTGCAGGCTTTGTTGGCATCTCTCACCAGCTCATGTAGCAGAACGATGTCATGTGAACATGTTGCATCTCGCAGCCCTCGCTGTACCGCCACAACAGGCGGCATGGCCCCTGCTCCTCAGCCACGCCAAGTCATTCGACATCCGAATACAGGTCCGGTGTGGACGCAGCGCCGGTAGGCGTGTCCAACTGCCAGAGCTGAGACCAGCTCCCCAGAGTGATACCCTCGTTGTTAGACGAGTCCCCGACCTCCATGCAAATCATCGCGGTCTTCTGGCTGCCCACCCTGACGAAGACCTCGGGATCGTACTCACGGCCAAACAGCGCAGCCCAACCAGTTAACTCACTTCGAAGCTCGGAAAGTTTCATGTATCTTACCTCTCGTAATAGTAATACTTGTGTCCTTTGTGCCCGTGGTGCCCTTTGTGCCCCCGATACGGCTGGGGATAATAGTAACGTGGCTCGCTGTACGGATACGTGTACCGTGGGTAACCATAGTACTCATTCGGAGGCACAACCATCACCGGGGGCTGAACGTACACCGGCGGGAA
>ERZ1292637.1132-Hain-H14-01um-R3-1132-length-12083-cov-4_pt1 | contig 12083 bp, 14 predicted proteins | sample MGYA00564405_ERZ1292637 | MGnify/ENA primary metagenome ERZ1292637 (study PRJEB36523, sample SAMEA6512645) | groundwater metagenome | collected 2019-01-09 | study: AquaDiva: Metagenomics assemblies of 32 groundwater samples | reverse complement strand
CGGGTTCTTCGTTTGCAAAGCAAATGGAGGCAGCATACCGGGTGGCGCTACAGAGCGTTGATAGGCAACATTTGCGAGCTGGAACCGCAATAACTCCCCCCTGGACTCCCTGGTCTTTTGCCACCACCTCCTCGACGGGGTTTATCGCGAATACATTGTTCCAGTCTAGGAACGGTATGGACACTCTTATGACGAATAAAAAGAGAAAGATTGAAAGTGTGGCTGCCGATATAGGAAGAGTGGCGCAGTCATGCGCTATCGCCTTGCAAGCTCAGGTGCCGAGTATTCTATGGGGATCTCCTGGAGGCGGGAAGACCAGCTGGGTGCGCTCCATGGCTAAAGTCCTCTCCTTGCATTGCGAGGTAGTGATTGCCTCTATCCGGGATCCTACTGACTTTCTTGGGTTGCCGGTTGTTATTGACGGGGAAACCCATTATGCTGCGCCCGCCTGGGCTAAGAGAGTGGCCCGGCTTGGAAGATCCCTTGTGCTCTTCGATGATATCAGCACCAGCCCTCCTATAATCCAGGCAGCGTTGCTTCGGGTGATACTGGAGGGTCAGGTAGGGGATATCCTTCTTTCTAACGCGACTTTCATTGCGGCCGCAAACCCACCAGAAGAAGCCGCGGGCGGCTGGGAGCTGAGTTATCCGCTGGCCAATCGGTTTGTCCACTTTTTCTGGATGCCGGACGCAACCAGCTGGATAGACGGATTTATCTCTCAGAAGTGGGAGGATACAGCCCTGGTTCCCTCCCTGGATGAGAACTGGCGGGAATACCTCCCCTGGGCGAGAGCTTTGGTGGGGTCCTTCATAAGACACAGACCGGAGCTTTTGCTTAAGCTGCCGCCCTCTCAGGACAACCATAATTGGGCGTTCCCTACCCCTCGCTCCTGGGACATGGCCTCGACGTTGCTTGCGGCTGCTAAGAGTATAGAGATGGCTGTGGGGTTATGTGACCTGTTAGTAGGAGGAGCAGTCGGGCAAGGGCCTTGGATAGAGTTCTTTGGCTGGTTCCAGGAGCAAGACCTCCCTGACCCGGAAGATCTCCTGGCTTCCCCGAAAACTTTCACTCTCCCTGACCGGGGAGATAAGGCTTATGCGGTTCTCAGCTCAGTCGTGGCCGCAGTCCTTGGTAAGTTCACCGAGGATAGGTGGCGGGCGGGGTGGCAGGTGCTAGCACGGGCTGCGGATGCGGGTGTGCCTGATATTGCCGCCAGTGCCGCTCGCCAGCTTGGAAGAGCAACACAGAAGGGGTTTGCCGTGCCAGTGAAAGAGTTGCAGAAGTTTGAGCCCCTTCTGGCGGAGGTAGAGTGATGAATCAACTGGCAACGTTGCTAATGGACATGCGCAGTTTCTACCCGGCGACCACAGCCCACGCTCAGGTGACCCCTTCGGGCGAATTGATAGAGACTGAAGATATTGTGTTTGATCTCCATCCCTTATCTGTTCAAGTGGTACGGGTGAAGGTTGTCAAGGACATAATGCCCCCATTTATCTTTGTGGAGGCAGAATGAAACTTGTAGCGGGCCGGTTCCTTCTTGCCAAGGAAAGGCCCTATCTGAGCTCAGCCCTCTGGCGACTCCACCCCATTGAGAGGCGAGGGCTGGGGACTCTGGGAGTATCAAAGCACTGGCACCTATTCTATGATCCGGCTGCTCTGGAGAAGTGGTCTGTGCGTGAAATGGCAAGCGTACTTTATCATGAGCTTAACCACCTTCTGCGTGACCATCATGCCCGTGCAGTGCGGTGCAGAGACGACGTAGGTAAACTCAGGCTGTGGCAACTTAGCGTGGACGCGGAGGTAAATGACGACCTTATGGTCGAGGAGGGAATTAAGCTGCCAGAGGGTGCTGTTACCCCATCGGCCCTTAGCATGTCCAATAACCTGCTGGCAGAGGAATACTATGCCTCCCTCCTTAAGCGGGCTTCTGGGAAGAGTCTTCCCAAGGTGGTAGGAATTGCTGCTGGCCGGTGCGGCTCCTGCGCTCATGGACATGATGCCCCGTGGGAGAAAGAGGCGGCCGCAAGCGCAGCAGAGAGTGAGGCGGGGCCAGTGTCAGAGGAACAGTCCCCATCCGAAAAGACTACAGTCCCGGCCCCCAAACCTCCGCCGGCCCCATCGCCCGCGGAGCTTGGTCTTATAAAGACCCAGGTGGCTACCGCTATTCAGGCCGCGGGTAGAGGAGAGGTCCCGGCCCATCTGCAGAGGTGGGCTGACGAGATGCTTAACCCGCCCAAGGTTGACTGGAGAATCCTCCTGGCCAGGGAGCTCAGGGCAGGTCTCATAGAGAAAGGGCAGCAGGACTACAGCTACCGCCGTCCATCGCGGCGCCAGCCACCTAACATCATTCTCCCATCCTTTGTCTCCTATAAACCCCGCGTTGCTTGTATCATGGACACAAGCGGCTCCATGGGGCAGGGGGAGCTTACCAGTGCCCTTGCTGAGATAGGGGGAATTATCGCTGCGGCAGGTTGTCAGATCACAGCTCTCTGTGCGGATGCTGAGGTGCATTCCGTGAGACAGATTATGAGGGCTTCTCAGATAGAGCTTCAGGGAGGTGGCGGGACGGATATGGGGGTGGCAATCCAGGCCGCCGCAAAGTTACGCCCTCGGCCCAATGCTATCGTTGTTCTAACCGACGGCCTGACGCCGTGGGGAACCAGGCCGCCAATGCGGGTCATTATCGCCTTGATCGGCTCCGGTTCTTCCGCTTATCCGCCCCCCCCCTGGGCCCGCGTCGTGAGAGTGGAGGACTGAGATGAGTGAGTGTCAAATAATGTTGGCAGGTTTAGGTATATTTGTCGTGTTTGGCGTCCTTGCTATATCTCTATTTTGGCGTGCTTCGGAATCAGACAATGGGTGGTGACATGCTGAACGATACTCGCAAGATATGCACCGGCTGCCACCGCTGGATGGGCAAAAATGCACCTACGGAAGCTTATTGCCTAACCTGTGAACGGCTGTGGTCCATCCTGCGTAGTAGACATATTAGTCCTGACTATTGTCAGGGTATCATCCAGGATATTTGGCAATGGCATGTGCGGCTGATCCGACAGGCCAGGGAGCTTGACAGCGTGATGTCTGCAGCAGTCCAAGCTGCCAGGGAGAAAAGCTAACTGTTGCTGGGTGGTAATATGTTGACCGGAGCCTTCATCCAGGCTCGCATGTCCTCAAGTAGATTCCCCGGAAAAGTACTTGCCCCTCTGCACGGCAAGCCTATCCTCCGCCACGTTACAGATCGAGTTGCCCTTTGTATTCGTCCCTCTCTTATCACCGTCCTTACCAGTAGAGAGGAATCAGATGATCCGATAGCTGCTTTTTGTCAATGGCTCAACATCCCCGTGTTCCGTGGATCGCTTGATAACGTTTTTTTGCGGTTCCGGCAGGCTTTAGAGATATACCCATGCGACTATTTCTTTCGCATCACCGCCGACTCCCCGCAACTCAGGCCGGACATTTTGCAAAGAATGTTGCTCGTTGCTATGCAGAATGGTGGCGAGTGCGACCTTGTAACGAATGCCCTGGTTCGCAGCTATCCAGTGGGGCAGAGTGTGGAGCTGATTAAGACCTCCACTTTTCTCACCATCGACCCCGAAACTTTGGATTCACAGGAGGAGGAGCATGTGACTCCTTACTTTTACCGGAACCACAAGCAGTTTTATATCATCAACCTCGAGAACCCGCAGGGGGATCAGTCCGAGGTGCATCTTGCCGTGGATACTCTGGAGGATATTCAACGTTTAGAGAGAGATTGGGAACCACATCCGGCGTCCAAATGAAAGGAGGTGATTAGAGATGGCTGGTAAAAAGAAAGAGAAGAAGAAAAGCGGTAAAGGGGGCCGCTAACCTTATGGCTGAGATGGGCGTAGCAATTATCGGCTGCGGGGATCAGGGGCTAATTCATGCCCGATCTTTCAGAGAGGCGGGCTGCGCCCCTCTCTTTCTGTATGACATCGACCGCTCTAAAGCCGAGGCCCTTGCGGTTGCCCTGGGAGAGGGAAAGGTAGTAGACTCCAGCCTGCAAGCTCTCAGCATGCCCGAGGTGAAAATCGCAATTATCGCAAGCTATGACGACGTTCACGCAAGCCAAGTGCTCCGGGCCCTCTTCTGGGGTAAGCACGTTTTCTGCGAGAAGCCCCTGGCCTACTCTCTGAATGAGCTTCAGCAGATAAAATGTATCCTGGGGAGATTCCCGCACCTGCGTCTGGCTGTGAATATGCCGTTAAGGGCAGCCCCTGCTTTCCGGTGGCTCAAGCGCAACACGGGTAAGCTGGGAACTATATACGAGTTCAGCGCAGATTATTGGTACGGTCGAGTGAAAAAGTTGACCGAGGGCTGGAGAAAGGACGTGCAGAACTACTCCTGCATGCTGGGGGCCGGAATCCATCTGATTGACCTTATGCTGTGGGTAACGGGGGAGCGTCCTATTCGTGTCTCAGCAGTTGGGAACAAGATTGCCACGCGGGACACTGCTTTTAAGTACACCGACTTTGTGGCAGCCACCTTCGAGTTTCCCTCCGGCCTGATCGGCCGCATCTCTGTCAACATGGGGGCCCAGCACTCTCACTTCCATGCCGTGCGTGTCTTCGGCACCCGGGGCACTTTTCTGAACGACGACAGTGGCCAATGGTTCATCCAGGAAGGGTCGTCTCATGGCATTCCGTTCTTTGCCCGAGAATCTCTCAACCTAGCTAGTTTTCAATCGAAGATCCCACCACCTTTCTCCGAGAATGATGGGGTGCTTATCGCTAACTTCGTTTCGGGATCGGACATTCTCACCGAGAGCTTTGACGCCACGGCCTGTTGCCTAGCAGCGGACAAGGCAATGAGGACGGAGAACAAGGAGGAGATTGTAAATGTCTAAGCGCCTCATCCCTTTTGCCCAGCCATTGATCACTGACGAGGACCGCCAGGCCGTGATGAAGGTCTTACGGCAAGATCGCCTGACCGACGGACTTCAGGTGCGTGCTTTTGAGGACAAGTTTGCTGCATTTTGTGAGGCACCCTATGCCGTCGCGGTAAATTCCTGTTGGTCTGCTCTGTACCTCTCCTACCTCGCATTAGGGATTGGCCCCGGGGACTCGGTTATTTGCCCTGCATTGACCCATGTGGCAACGGCGCATGCGATTGTCCGGGCAGGGGCGCAGCCGGTGTTTGTGGATTGTCGGGAAGGGACAGCGGACATATGCAGCCTGTCGACCCTTCAACGTCTCCAAACAGCAACAGCGATCTGCACGTTACATTACGCGGGCATCCCCAGTGGGATACAGTCGGGTATGGTATACGTAATTCCCCGTGGTAGTTTTCTTCCCGATGGAACTCCTCTTACTCCAACCCTGGTAACGATTGATAAGCCGATCATTGCCGATTGCGCCTTAGCTCTTGGTGCTCGCTGGCAGAATAAGGGCATTGCTAATTACGCTACAATTTCCTGCTTTTCCTTTTATCCTTCCAAGCATATAGCCTGCGGCGAAGGTGGGATGGTGGTCTGCCGCGATGAAAAACTCGCAGGGGAAATACGGAAACTTCGTGCCTTTGGCTACGACCACTCTAACGGCTACGATGTCACAGTCCTTGGTGGTAACTTTCGCATGACCGAAATGCAAGCCGTACTCGGCCAAGGTCAGCTCAGGCGGATGGCCGAGAATCTCGCCTGGCGGGGAAGAAGATTCAGGCAGTTGACGGAGCTCATCGTTTCAGCCGGGCTGGGGACGGTAGTGACAGCCTGTTGCCCGGATGACATCTCTGCCTATTACTGCTGTACGGTCATCCTGCCTGACGCGGTCCGCGCTAAACGGAATCGGATTCAACAACTGCTCTTAGCGGCCGGCATCGAGACCTCTTGTTACTACCCGCGTATAGTCCCATCTCTAGCCTACTATCGCGACCAGGTTGGCTATCAGGAGGGTCAGTTCCCGAATGCGGAGTTGATTGCGTCTGGTTCTATTGCTTTCCCTTGCGCTCCGCACGTCTCGGCTGAGGACATAGAATATATGGCGGAGACTTTTGGTAAGGTGATTGAGGAGGTCCGGAGTGAAAGGTGACGAGCCCTGCTGCGTTGACATGCACAACGAGCTGCTTGCGGGTCGGCGCCCAAAGATAGGGTGGTCACAATGCCCGTTCTGTGGAAGCATCGTATGGGTGATTCCTAAACTTGTCAGTATTGAGACGGTTGAACATGCAAAAGAGCCCGGAAGGGAGAAAATGGAGGCCTTAGATGAGTGAGTATCAAGTAATTTTTTTGGGAGCTTTAGGTATAGTTGTCGTGTTTAGCGTCTTGGCCATCCTGTTTTGGGGTTGTTCGGACTCAACAAGAAACGGGTGTTGACTACTAAACGATTGGAGAGAGTGGTGGAGGTAAAGGTGGTTTCTGAGCTGAAGGGGAAGAGAATTGCAATTTGTGGCGGCTGTGGTTTTTGTGGCTTTAACCTGGCCCTTGCACTCAAGGCTGTGGGGGTTGACGTTCACGTAGTGGATGGTTTTGTCGTGAACCATCTCGCTACCTGGGTTGCAAGTAACTCCCTGTACCGTGAGCGGTATCTGGGGTTCCTGAATGGGCGCCTCACGCAGTTGAGGCAGGCGGACATCCCCATCCATTCCTGTGACCTGCGGGACTATCACCGGACCAGCCAGCTTCTGGTAGAGATCGACCCGCAGAAAATTGTGCATCTTGCGGCCGTAAGTCACGCTGGCAAAAGTAATAAAGATCGGCATGAGGCGTTTGAGAACTCCATCTTGACCTTGAAGAACGTGCAGGACTTTGCCATGGGAGCCGGGGTGGAACAGTTTGTCTTCCAGTCTTCCTAGATGGTGTACGGAAATTTTCATGGCCGGGCCTCAGAGGAAGATAAGCTTGAGGCCATTGGCTACTACGGCAACTATAAGATTGCGGCCGAGAGGATGGTTCAGGCTGGGCACCAAGTTCACAAACTTCCCTATACCATTGTGCGGCCCTCTGCTCTTTATGGAGCCGCCTGTGTGAGTAGGCGCGTGGTGCAGGTGTTTATTGAGCAGGCACTCGCTGGCGAATCTCTCAGTGTGGCAGGGGATGGCAGCGAGCGCCTGGACTTCACCTACATTCAGGACTGGGTGCAGGGACTGCTGCTGATTCTGTCAAAGACAGAAGCCATCAACCGGACATTTAACCTTGCCTATGGTGGTGCCCGGACTCTGAACGAGCTGGTTGAGATTCTAAGAGTTCATTTTCCAGACCTTAAAGTGGAGTTCACGGGCCGCGACCCGCTCATGCCGCTGCGGGACACACTCTCGATAGAGAAGATCCAGACTCTCCTGGGGTATTGCCCTGAGTACTCATTGGAACGCGGCGTAAGCGAGTTGGTAGCTTGGTATAAGGAGATTTGTCATGACTGAGACGGTGGCAGCAAAACACGAGAAAATCAGCGGAACTGAAACGAGGGGGAAGAAGTTCTGGTGGCACTCTCAGAATTTGAACGAGAAAGGCCATGGCATTGTGGGGTCGATGTGGGTTGAGGGACGGGCATGGTTTAATATTGGCCGGGTCTGTTTCTCCCCTTCCTGGAACTTGTGGTCGAGCTTTTGTCTTGCGGAGATAAGGATTGGGGGAGAAGATGAGATAGGGTTCTCTATGGCAATCCCCCCGGTTGCTTTCTGGTTTAGCATACAGGGGATATTGCCGCGCCGGCTGCGATCCAGGTACGACTGGCCCCGCTACACAGGCATCAGAATTTTCAGTTGGACCGTTTGGTTCGACCTCTGGCATGATAACTCGGGGTGGACAAAGCAAGGTCGTTGGCACGACTTCAACTTCGACATTAAAAACTTCCTATTTGGTTTACAGAAGTATAGTAATCTGGTTGTGAAAGCAGAGGAGGTAATGATTTCTCTTCCCGAGGGCAACTATCCGGCCACTGTATCGCTGGAGAGGTCTACCTGGAAGCGACCCAGATGGTTTGCTCACTCCGGCTGGTATGCCACTGTCGATGTCAAGAAACCTCCCGCCATTCCTGGTAAGGGGGAGAACTCATGGGACATTGATGATGACCACATTTTTAGCCTGTCAACCAGGGCCAGGACAGTAGAGGGAGCGATTGCACATTATGTCGAGGCAGTACTGAGGTCCAGGCGGAGGTACGGTGGAAGTATAAAGTGGCAACCCTCTATTACTCCTTCTCCCATACCAAAGAACTAACCAAATGGTATAGAGGTAAAATGGCAGAAATAATCAAGGATGAATGGCTCTCTCTGGTGCTGGGGTGTTCTGCATTCCTGGTGTATGGACAACGTTCAGAGATTTATGGGATTATGAAGGAAGCCGAGAAAGGGTTCTACTTCGCCAAAGTTTCTACCGACAGAGTAGACATTCTGAGAGAGTTAGAACAGGAAGGATTCCGAGTTGTAGATACCGTGGTAACGCTTATCCGCCAGCCTAGCCCGAGGGAACACTTTACGTTTCCCAAGTCAGTCAGAGAGGCCGAACCCCAGGATGCTTCTGCCCTTCTGGACATTGCCGGTTCAGCTTTCTGTTACTCCCGGTTTCATCTTGACCCCGAGATCCTCAACGAGACGGCCAACCGGTTAAAACAGGCCTGGCTGGGGAGTTATCTTGCAGGCACCCGTGGCAAGCTCCTGGTCTCAGCGCGAAATGGAACGGTAACGGGGTTTCTAGCGGTGATGAGGGAAACAGAGGGGCAATGGACTGGGAGTAAGCCTACCATGGTTATTGACCTGATTGCGGTGGGCAGAGCTTATCAGGGCCAGGGAATAGGCAAGGATCTGGTATCCGCTTTTATCTCCAGCTACCCAGAGCACCCTCTTAAAGTAGGGACTCAAGCAGCCAACGTCCCTTCTCTTGCTCTTTATCAGCGCATGGGGTTCAAGATTGTCATGACTGAGTATGTACTCCATCTCCATGCGGGGCTCTTGACTTATATCTCAGCATAACGTACAGTGTAACCCATGGCAAAATTTAAACTTCCTTCTTTTACCTGCAAGGTTTGCGGCCACTCCTGGCATCCACGAAAAGAAGAAGTTCCCCTTCGCTGTGGTAAATGTGGGAGCCCATATTGGCAAAGATCAAAGAAGAAACCCTGAAGGGGCAAGCTTACTCTGAAAGATGAATGTCCAAACTGAGAGGTAGTGGAGGCCTAAAGTGAGAATCGCCAATATGTGGGGTACGAAATCGATTGTTAGTGGAACTATAATACTGGGGACAAGGCAAGAGATTATACTACTCTATGAACTTACTCGTGATGCTCTGAATAGTCCAATTGGGTTTGCGAGGTCAGAAAGTACCAACATCGCGGTGACGACCGAGCCAGAAGAAGACTGTGCAAAAGTGGGAGAATGCGAGATAGAGGAGTATGGCTAGCAAGAACCCGGATCGAACCTGGGGGCAGCCATGGGGTTCTGAGAAGGCCCAAACTCTGGCGGTGATGGCCTCGGCAGCGCAGAAAAGAGTTATCAGGCTGGCAAACGAGTTCTTTGCCAGCGAGCAGGGAGTTCCGAGAGTGGAGTGGCTTCTACGCAGGATTCGTGGCAGGAGGGTAGAGTAAGGATGTGCGGAATTAGCGGGGCATTTCTTAACACGCCTATCCCCCCGGAGCGCATAGACGAGTGTCTGCGTCTCATGCGACGGCGCGGGCCTGACCACCAAGAATACAAACACTTCGTCAATCACGCAGGCAACAATGTCTACCTGCTCAGTTCTCGTCTTGCCATAATTGACCTTGACCCCAGGGCAAACCAGCCGTTTAGGTGGGGAGCATCTTGTCTTGTGTACAATGGGGAAATCTACAATTACTGTGAGCTTCGTAGGGGATTAGATGCTAGTCGCTCTCCTTATAACAGGACGCCATTTATCTCTCGTACCGAGTCAGATACTGAAATTCTGATATGGCAACTTCTTCGGTATGGGGAGGCTGGATTGGCTGACTGTGAAGGCATGTGGGCCTTTGCCCTCTGTAAACCTAACGGATCTCTCCTTCTGGGTAGGGATCGCTTCGGAGAAAAGCCACTCTATCTCTATCGTGACAGCACTGGTCTGTACTTTGGCAGTGAACCCAAGTTCATTTTTGCTCTTTTGGGGAGAAAACTGCCCGTCAACTACCACCATCTCTATCGCTACCTGACAATGGACTATAAGGTCGTTTATGAGCACCTCTATGATCAGGATAGACAAGAGACATTCTTCGAGGAACTGGTTGAGCTACCGCCAGCGCATATTTTACGGGTGGATGCGGAAGGTAAGCAGACTCTTTGTCGTTACTGGCAGCCGAAATTTCAGCCCAATGAGGATATGTCCTATGAAGAGGCAGTCAAGGGAGTACGTGAACGTTTGTTCAAGTCCGTAGAGCTTAGACTTAGAGCAGATGCCCCCTTGTCTTTTATGCTCTCAGGAGGAGTTGACTCCAATGCCCTTGTGGCCATTGCCAAGAAGGAGTTAGGCTATCCTGTCCATACTTTTCATATTGCCAATACTGACCCCCGCTACGACGAGGGGACAATGGTAGATGCGGCGGTTTCAGGGTTAAACGTCGAGAAGCACACGACGATTCCCCTGAGAGTTGATGGGTTCCTTGAGAGCTTGCAGGAACTAACTCTCTATCATGATAGTCCAGTGTTGACTCTAACCGGATATTTGCAGTGGCAGCTTGCTAAGGCAGTAGCTCAACAGGGGTATAAGGTAGCGGTGAGCGGAGTAGGACCAGACGAACTCTGGGCTGGTTACTTTGATCATTGGCTATTCTACTTGCGGGAGATGTGGCTTCACTCCAGAACTCTCTACGCTGAGACTTTAGCTGCATGGGAGATGTATATTCATCCTATGGTCAGGAATCCATACCTTCGTGATCCGGATTTATTCATTAAGAATCCCGGTTACCGTAAACACCTCCATCTTGGGTCAGAGGAGTTTACCCAGTTCCTTAAGGAGCCCTTCGATGAGCCCTTCACCGAGGAGCTGTTTTGTAAGGATCTCCTGCGTAATCGCACCTTGAATGAGGCTCTACACGAGAGCATCCCGGTTATCCTAAAGTGTGATGATCGAGCATTTATGTTTTGGAGTGTGGAGAATCGTTCCCCCTATCTTGACAGGCAACTTTTTGAGTTTTCCCTAACTATTCCCACTAAATACTTAATTCGTGATGGATATACTAAAGCCCCACTCAGGGATGCGGTCCGGGGGCTGGTGTCAAGTAAGATTCTCAACTCCCGTAGGAAGATTGGCTACAACACCGACATTCTCAGCCTCCTGGACGTTCACGCCCCCAAAGTTCAGGAATGGTTGTTTGGCGATTCCCCGCTGTATGCACATGTGCATAGAGAGATGGTTGCGGAGCTGGTAGCTAAGCCTTATCTGGAGAATCATTGGTCGAAATTTCTTTTTCGGCTAATCTCATCAAGGTTCTTTCTTGAGGGGTTTGAGAGTTCCTGAAGCTCACCCGGCTTCGCCCCCGCCGGGGCGAAGACTGAAGGAGCCACTTTGAGACGCACAGGACATATGCGTAGCCTTAGACCGGATGTTACAGCTCGCATTGAAATCGGCGTTATGAGTGTAGCCGCACCGATAACAACGGAAGCACGCCCGGTCCCGAAAGCACTGTGCCGCACCACATCTGGAGCAAGTGGTGGAGGTATAAGGCGGAGCGACCATGCGAACGGAAACGCCTACCAGGGAAGCCAGCAGCACCACACGTGTGCCGAAGTACCGCGCCGCGTGCCCTTTCCACCTGATAAGCCTTTTCGGGTCTTCAAGTGCAATGCCTCTTCCCGTTGCCAATGCCACGGACACAAGCAGACGGGCCTCTTTAGCCAGCACTTGTCTCTGAGGGGGTGTCTCAACCCGGCGCTCAATGCCCCTCTTCTGGTCCATTGCTCGCCGGTTTCTTTGTCGTTTGAGAACAGGGCGCAGGTCTGGTCCTCGGTAGCCATCGCTACGAGTGACACTAGCCCTCACCCCAACGTCTACACCGACCCATTCCTTTGCTTTGGCTACCTCGGTCAAGGGAACACGAACCCCGCAGCGCACATACCACTTGCCGTTTTTCCTAAACACCTCTCCCTGCTCTCAAAGAGTATCACCAGGGAGTGCCAGTGTTCGGTTG
>ERZ1292637.703-Hain-H14-01um-R3-703-length-17151-cov-6_pt1 | contig 12096 bp, 16 predicted proteins | sample MGYA00564405_ERZ1292637 | MGnify/ENA primary metagenome ERZ1292637 (study PRJEB36523, sample SAMEA6512645) | groundwater metagenome | collected 2019-01-09 | study: AquaDiva: Metagenomics assemblies of 32 groundwater samples | reverse complement strand
GCTCGCATTCGTTGAGCACCGCCGCGTCCACGTCGACGTGCCAGATGTTGCCGTGCGCACCCCGTAGGAACGTCTCTGGCCGTCCGCCGAAGAGGCGCCCCGAGAGACGTGAGCCGAGCACGAGCGCGAAATCGGCCTGTTGCACGGCGAAGTTTCGGCCGCGCCCGCCCCCGTAGGTGCCGAGCGTTCCGCCGGTCAGCGGCCAATCGTATGGAGCGATCTCCAACGCGTTCCATGTTGTAAAGACCGGCGCATTGAACCGATCCGCGAACTCGCGCACCTTGTCCGCGCAGGAGAGAGCGCCCCCACCCGCGATGATGACGGGGCGCTTCGCTTGGCAGAGCTTCGTAAGGCATTCGTGAACGAGCGTCGTGTTGAGTCCCGACGACTCCACGCCGTCGCGGGGGCCTCCAAGCGCGTCACGTAGCGAGGAAGGCCAAGTCTCGGGTACCTGCGAGGCAAGCACGTCGATAGGCAGTGATAGCACCACCGGGCCGGGGCGCCCCTGCAACGCGATTTCGATGGCGTCGGCGAGTGTCTCCTTCACAAGCCGGTAGTCTGTGACCTCGATCGAACGCTTGGCGATGGGCTTGAAAATGTCGGCCGTCGGGCTTTCCTGAAATCCTTTTTGTCTCAGCCCGGAGTACGGCGCGCGCAGTACCTTCGTGGCGACCTGTCCGCAGAGGAACAGCACTGGCACCGAGTCATAGAAGCAATTCGCCACGCCGGTCGCTGCGTTCAGAGCCCCTGGTCCACTGGTGACGACACAGACGCCCAGCGCGCCGTTCTTTGCCTTCGAGTAGCCCTCGGCCGCGAAGCCCGCCCCCTGCTCGCCCGCGGTGCAGATCGTGTTGATGGTGTCGCGGCTTCGATAGAGCGCGTCCATCAGATGCGCATTGCCAGCCCCATAAAGGGCAAAGACGTCCGTGACGCCAGCGTCGACAAGCCGCTTCACGATCCAATCGGCAATCGTCACGGCTTCACCACCAGCGCCGTCGGCCCGCTTTCCATGTCGAGGCGTTCTAAGATGAGGCCGGGATTCACCGCGATGAAGTCGTCAACCGCCTTCTTCTCCCCTGGCCACGGCTCTTGACCATACTCGTCGAAGATGATCAGCCCGCCGGGGGCCAAACGGGACCAAAGCAAATCGATTGCGGCTTTGGTCGGCGTGTAAAGGTCGGCATCGCAGAAGACGAGGGCCAGTGGGCTGGGCGGCGTGTGCTTCCGCAGCGTCACGGTGATGTCGCCCTCGACGAGCTTCCCGTACACGTCTGAGCGCCATGACGATTGAAACATCGCCAGCAAGCTCGCTACGACTTCCTGCTTTGTGGTGGGACGATCGCGAATCTCTGTCTCGCCTCCTATCCGCTTCCCGATCATGGGTATCTCAACGCCGTCTTCCGGCGCGAACGACGGAAATCCGGCGAAGGTGTCGAAGCCCCACAACGTGCGCTTTGAGCCATCGTGCTCCGCGATGAAGTGGAACCACATACGAAGCGATTCCCCGGAAGCGACGCCCAGCTCCACGATGTCACCCGGCACGTCGCGAATCAGATCGAAGAGGAACAGCAGCGACGCCAACCGCATGCGCGGACGGCGTTCTGCCGTGTTGAGGAAACGCTGACAGCAAGAGCGCAGTGTGGGAGGAAAAGAAGTCATTCCAGCTTCGCCAGCTCTTCCTTGTCCATTGCGTAGGAGGTTTCGGTGTCTGGGAACGTAGAGCCCCGCACGGCGGCAACAAAGTCGCCCACTGCCTTTTCTTTTGCCTCCCCCACATTTCCAAAGCGCTTCGCAAAGCGACTCTTGAATTGCCGGAACTCGCCGATGAGGTCGGACATGACGAGGAGCTGGCCGTCGACGTGTGGACCACACCCGATGCCGTAGAGAGGTACTGAGACAACGGTGCGACTGATCCACGCCGCAACTTCGGAGGGTACGGCCTCAAGCAACACGACAACAGCGCCCGCAAGGATGACGCGCACGATATCCTGTCGAAGACGTCGCGCCTCGTCGGCTGTTTTGCCTTGCACCTTCCAACCACCGACGAGCGCCTTCATCTGTGGTTGCAAACCCAGATGGGCCACGACGCCGATTCCCGCTTCGGCGAGTGCCGTAATGCGACCCAGCATACAGCCTTCGAGCTTCACGAGATCCGCACCAGCCTGGATCAATCGACACGCGTTGATGACCGCGTCGCGTTCGGAAGGCTGGTACGAACCCAGCGGCATGTCGCCGATGACGAGGGGGATATTCGCCGTAAGACCTCGCCGGGTGGCCGAGATGAACAGCTCCATCATCTCCATCGTGGCGGGTAGCGTCGAATCGTGCCCGAGCAGCGTCAGGGCGAGTGAATCCCCAACGACGATGGCGTCGACACCCGCGGCTGCAACGATGGCAGCGTCCGGAGCGGTGTAGCAACTTACCCAGACACCGGGCTTCTTCGCGACCTTCATCGCGCGCAGCGTGTCGAGGGTGGTCTTCAAGGCTTCACCGCCATGACGCCGCACACGCCGTTCTCCAGTTCTTTTGCTTCGCAGGACCACCCGTGCGCGTCAGCCCAACCGATCAGCTCGTTTGCATCGTCTTCCCTACCCACGAAGAGAAGACGACCATGTTGAGCCAGGCTCGCCGCTCCTACGTCCAGGTCATATTGCAGTGAGCGCAGTACGACCGAAGCCCAAGGTCCCTTGCCGTTGTCAGCTCCAGCGGTCTCACCCAAGAACGCTTCCAACGGCTTCCAACCGTAGAGCACGGGAGGCACGATACGCGCCCAGATGAATGCGTTTTCTGGCGTCGTGACGAGATCAATTCTTCCACCAGTTCTTCCCGTTCTTCCACCAGCGACGCCGGGCAACAGCCAAGGACGTTGCACCGTGATCGACACCGTGTCCTGCGGCCCTGCGATGCGGAACCCGTCGTGAGCGTGCGAACGCAGGGGACGCGAAAGACCTTCGATGCACGCAAACGCGCGTGGGTTGGACTTCAGCCTCGCCTTGGTGCCGGAAAGAAGCGACGCCATGTGGTGCTGGCGAAAGGCCACATCAGGGCTGCGCTTGGTGACGAGATGAAAGTCGAGGATGGGGACTTCGACCGGCGCGTTGTAGCCGATCACGCGTGGCATGTAGCCCGCGGCTTGCAGCCGAAGGCTCATGTCGATGTCCGCGTAGATGTAGCCCCCATCGTACTCCTCATCCCAGCCATTGACGGTGCGGTAGGCAGCAAACGGCACCGCATCGACCTTGTAGTGCGCGAACCACTCCGTGACGACATCGCCAGGCTTCGTGCCGGTTTCAGCAAGCGCCGGTGAGCCCCCTTGGGGATGGGTGGGGTCGAGTGGCTCGCAAATGGCATCCACATCGATCGGGACGTGGTAGCCGATCTTGTGACCTCGGAACCCCGTCCAGGCGGTTTGGGCGAATGCCGAGTCGGCCCGCACGCAAGCCTCAACCATCTCCCACGCGCCCATGACTGGCAGTGCCCACTTCTCCACCTTCACCGTCCGTCCGCGATAGGGACAGATGCCAACGGCCTTCGGGTCGCGCAGATACGCCGCCCAGTGCTCGGCGAGGAAGTTCGGAGGGAGCACCGCGCCATCGCAGACATGCACGAGCAGCTCAGACGAAGGGTCAGCATTGCGAATGCAGGTGTTCCCTGCGCGCATCGTCGAGCAGACGGGAAAGAGCGAACGTTCGACCGGCAGGTGCTTCACTCGGAAGGGACACAGCGCAAGGCGATTCCGGACTGCCTCGGCACGCCATCGGTGAAGCTCATCTGCAAGGACCAGCTCCACGTCAGTATCGAACGCGATGTCGTCGGACAACTGCTGGGCTTCGAGACTCGAAATGACGCTGTCGAGCGTGCCGAGCCTCCAGGTGTTCAAACAAATCGTGATTTTCATGCAGCCCCCTTCGACACCTCGACGACGATCTCCTCGGCTACTCCCGTGTCGCGGTAGGTCTTCAGCAGCTCAGGATGCCGCGAGATCGTCGTATCCACGATTGCGATATCGCAAAAGCCCCCTACGTCGACAAGCAGCCACTTCAAGGCGTCGAAGTCGAAACACACTTGGTGGCCGTCGTAGGCGGGCGCGCCGGAGTTGTTGCCGAAGCAGATAACAGAGAAGCGCAGTGCGGGGGGCATCGTCAGGTAGGCAACACCGAGTGAATCGCCGAGGTACTTCTGCGACTCTGCCAACGCGAGTGCCGAGACCGACGTTGGGTCGAGGTAGGCCCTCGTCAGGCGCTTCAGGTCCGGTACTGCGACCCGGAACACGCCACCGGGCTTGAGCACACGCTTGATGTCACGCAGAACTGCCGGGGCTTCCTTGAAAGGATGAAGGTGCTCCAAAACGTGGCTCATGACTACGACGTCGACGGTGTTGTCTCCAAGAGGTAACCCCAGGCGAACGTCACACACCGTCACGCCGGGCAGAGACGCTCGATCGTAGTTGATCCACCCAGCCCCCGGCGCTTGTAGAGAAGAGGAGCCGATATTCACGAACACACCCTTCACGCCGCCTCCGACTTCCGGTCGAACATCCCACTCCTCTCGAACTCTGCGATGACGGCTGTCGTCACCCGAGCCCACGTCCAGCTCCGTGCTGCCCAGTCGCGATAGTTCTGGCGCGTCGCCGTGTCGATCTTGCCGTCCTTCGCGTCCTGCAAGGCGAGCAGGAGATTTTCCGTGAACAGCCGTCGACCGTGGTCGACGCCATCGTGCTGCCACTCGACATCAGGCGTCGCGTAAGGCGAAGGGAACTGAATCTCCGGCATCGCCGCCGTCGCGCGGTAGACGGGCACGAGCCCTGCCGCGGCAGCCCGGACGCCCGCGTTGCAAAAGCCTTCTGGAAAGAGAGCGGGGTACGAAAATACGCTCCGATGCACGAGATCCCGTTCGAGATCGTGCTGTGAAAGGCGTCCTACCCATTCGATGCCAGGCGTCTTTCGAATTGCACGCGTCGTTTCTTCCTGCATCCGGGAGATGCCTGGGAAGATGCGTGCGGTTTCCCAACCGTAGTAGACCCGCAGCTTCGCGTCGGGAAAAGAAGCCCGAACCTGAGGCCACAGCTCGATCAGCGGCGTCAGGCCACGCACGGGAGACGAGATGTAGACACAGGAAAGCGGATCCCGAGATTCAGGGAACGGAACATCGAGTGCGGATTGTGGAATGCCGTTGCCAATCACGGCGCCGAACGAGTCGTAGAACACCTCGTTGTCCAGACACGCGGCACCTGCACCCGCCAGCAAGCGCTTCCTCTGCCACTTCGAGACGAACAGGTGCTTCACCGTCGCCGCGATGGCCGTGTTCCAGCCAAAGTGGTAATCGGCGTCCTGATGCCAGATATAAAGCCGCTTCGGGTCGAAGGCTGAGATACGCACGGCCCAGGGCGCTCGGTGAGCAACCCCGATTCCGGAGATGCGCTTCATCGAGTTGAACGCATCGAGATGTCTCCAATAGACGCCCGCTTCGACGTGCAAGCCACGATGCCGCTGCGCATCGAGCGCCGCGTAGACGTCGACGGCATAGCCCCGAGTCGCCAACTCGCGTGCGAGATAGATAACCGACTCTTCCGCACCCCCCGTGCCATCCTTGAGAATGCGCCACGGTCCCCAGGGCTCGGCGAACACAGGACAGAAGAGCGTGATGTCGGGCGTACGAGGCGTCGGCCGCTTCTTGCGCTTCACCTCCCCCACCACGTAGGTACCCGTCGTGTCTTCAACCAGCGAAAGCTGTTCGATCACCCCGTGAGGTTCGAGCAAGCTCGCGAGCTTCTCCGAACCGATGCCATCGACTCGATTGTTCACCGAGAAGACATTGCCGGCGTAGATATCGGTGACAGCGACCCGAAGCGAGTCTGCGTCACGCTGGGCTGCTTCACTGTCCATGGCAGCGAGGATCACGGCCGGATCTTCCGCTGCGTCGAGGGGAACCGGAAGACCAAGCATTCCACCGGGCAACGCCTCTACCAGCCAAGGCTTGACGATCGAGTGGTCAGGAAACGCGACTACCTCAATCGCCATCTTTTGTTCGACCGCTCGATGCTGCTGACGAAAGTCACCAAAGTCCTTCACCGCAGCAAGCACTCGATTCGTGGTGCGCGCAAAGCCCAGCGCCAGCAGGGCATCGGCGAGCTTCGTCGTGCTTTCCGCAACAGCCTGTCGCTTGAGCCCCGCTTCGGCTTCCGACTTCACGCGAAGCGCGTAGATGTCGGTGCCCTCCTTCAATGCTAGCTCGGCAACCGCGAGGGCGTCAGCGAAGCGACTGGCGCGCAGGAACGCGAGACCCGCGTAGGCTACCGGGCGCAAGCAACGCTCCATGCGATCGTCCATCATCGGCCCTCCCTCGGGAGGACGCTTTCCCTTCGACGCCTCGTACCAGGCGATGCAACGATCGAACTGGTAGAGGCGGAAACACGCCTCGGAAGCGAGCAAGTAGCCCTCGGGACGAAGTGGCGCGATGTCGATGACCGTGAGGGCGTACTTCCCTGCTCTGTTGAAGTCGCCGTCCTCCATGGCCACCCGCGCAGCCATCGAGAGAAAGAGCATGCGGTCTTCGGTACCGGTGTCGCCCGCCTTGGCGGCTTTCTCGAAGGCGTCGGCGGCTGCGCCAAAGTCGTGCGCACCGAGAAGACCCTGTGCCTGTGCGTAGGTGACGATGCCTGGCAGCGCCACGCCTTCTTTTTGCAACCGAGCTTCCTGCTCGTGAAGGATCTTCGTGTTTCGCTCGTCACGAAACTCAGCCGTGAGGATCGGCTCATGCACGAGCAAGAGTCCGGGAGCCCAGGCAGGGATCTCGCGTCCGAGCGCCGAGACGAGCACCTCGTGAACTTCGGACGTCCAACAGAAGTGACCCTCGGACCACCGAACAGCCCGTGGTCGACGCTTGCGGATCACCGGACGGCCTTTGTCGGAGTTGACGTAGTTGTAGGGAGCCTGCACGACGTTCACGTGCTGGGGAAGCGCTGCGAAGAACTCCGGAAGCGTGCCCTTGACGGGATACGTCTCGATCGCGGACGTCGGTGGATCCTGTTCGAGTGAATCGGCAAACGCGGGGTGCGACGTGTCGCAAAGGACGTCGTCGGCGTCGACGTACAAAATCCAATCACCTGTTGCCTTGGCGAAGTTTTCATTCCTGGCGACAGCAAAGTCGTTCACCCAGGTAAAACGGTGAACCACCACACGCACCTTCTCGGCATGCGTGAAGACCGTCACCACGTCCGGTGTCAGTGGCGGCAGGTCACTGATCCCGTCCAGCGCGCCGAAAACTTCCCTCAGTGCCGCAACGAAGCCAGCATCGTCCTTGCCGTTCCAGCCAATGACCAACTCGTTGCACGCCGGCCCCTCAGGACGATCAAGGATCGACTTCAAGCAACGCGCGAGACAAGGGACGTGCGCGTCCCCACAGATGATGGCAATGGAAAGCGTTGGTCGATTCAACTGCGCCTCCTTGTTCTCCATCTACATTCCTTGCGAGAAACCGAGGGGGTGGTCTGGACGCTTCGGAGCTGCCTTGCACGCCCGTTCCAGATTCCGGGCGGCTGCTTCCCACGTGAACGAGCGCGCGAACTCCGCAGCCCGCGCTCCGTACGGGTTCACGTCCGCTCGAAGCGCGTGGATGATCGCGTCGGAGAAGCGCCCGCGCCACGCGTCGTCTGGGATCGGCGAGTCCACCCACTGCACGTAGCCGTCGTAGACTTCATGGAGCGCATCATCGGAGCGCGCAATAGGCCATGTGCCCGAAGAAATCGCCTCGCCCATCGAGACAGAAAGCCCCTCCGTTTGAACCATCGGATCGAACGTGAACGCCCATACCTTCGTCTCACCCTGATGCACGGCGAGCGCCTTGCGCGAGATTGGCCCGAGGACATTCACACCCCCCGCGCGCTGTGCCGCGAAGAAGTTCTGTTCCAGCACGCGCGATCGGTAGGCCACTTCAGGCGCGCCGAAGAAATCGCGCGAGCCATCGACGTAGCGCCACATGTGATAGGCGATGCGAAGCTCTGCCGCAGGCACCGCCTTTTTTACAACAGGCCAGATGCCAAGCAGATGATGCAACCCGCGATCAGGGCTCGACCACCACGAGACGACCGGCTTGCGCTGCGCCCACGGAAGCGCGTTCTTCCACAGCTCGGGAAGCACGCCTCCGTAGAGCGGTGCGTAGAGGACCGAGGCGCCCTGCGGCGCGAACTGGGAAAGAAAGCGGCCATGGGTTGCGGAGGCGGGCACGATCGCGTCAACGGCACGCCAGAAGGCCAACGCCTGCGGCATGTCGTTCAACTGCTGCACGTAGACGCGTCGCGTGGCAGGAGGACAAACGAGGATCGCTTGAACGTCGGACCAGGAACAGAGCACGTCGTAGCCATCGAGAAGAAGCGACCGGTAAGCCTCAGCAAGTGGCCGGAAGGTGACGCCGCGGTAGACTTGTCCCGAAGGCCCCGCGAGCGGGATGAACGCGGTGACGCTGTGACCGAAGGAGGCGAGATGTTGAACGCAACGAAGGAGAGAAGCCTCGCCTCCACCAATTGCGTGATTGCCTTCGAGCACGTCTGGCGCGTAGTTCGACCAAACCGAGCCAAGGCCGCTAACAGCGCAGATTTTCACGTTGGCGGCTCCTTATCTCGTCGATGCGCGTCGAGAAGCAGCTTGGCGATGAACGTCTTCAACGAGAGACCCTTCTCCGCGGAGCGCGCCTTGAGCCAACGATGCAGCCACACCGGCACCCACACAGAGAGCTGGCTGGGCGCTTCGGATTTTCTTTCTCCTTCGTCCATCCCTAGAGTCCCTACGTTTCTAGTTCGGCGAGCAAAGAGAAGCGCCGCGGAATGCGACGCTTTCTTTCTAGTGGCTACGCGCCACGGCTAGAGATTAGGGCTCCACAGGACCTGGGCCACGGCATAGGTCGCCTGACCGAAGTTGATCGAGTTGATGTACACGACCGAGGTCGCGTTCCAGGACTCGATGTGGATCGCGGGCGGATGCAACGACGCATTCGCCGACGCGCCGAGGGTCACCAGCGAGAAGGTGTCGGGCGTTGAAGGCAGTCCGTGCGCGATGCACGTACGACCTGCGGGAGCGAGACAGAGGACGCCGGCATACGCGAATACGGCGAGGAGCGCCGATGGATTTCGTAGGGCGATAAAGCACCAATCTTTCCGTCGCTTTGCGGGATTGTCCCACGAGCGTCTTTGCCGCAGCCACATAACCGTGGAGGGCCATGGAGAAAGTGTGCTCAACCAAATCATCAAGTGCAACGGTGGATTACCAAAAGTTGCAGCACTTGTGTATCGTGACAACATGCGGAAACAGGAAAACGAACCGAAACCTCCGTTGTTCAAGCACCTCTCGGTTCAGATCCGCGCCGACATCTACAAAAGGGCAAAGGCCACTTCCGTCATGACGGACGTGAGGTTTGCTCGTTTCGTGGAGCGCGCATTGCTCGTCGCGGTAACGACGTCGGCAGAAAAGACGCCGTGAAGTCGTCTCGCATTGCACTCTCGCTCGGACTCGCCATCGGATCTCTGTACTCCGCGTACAGCTTCGGATGGCTCGCTCGTGACATGACGCCGGACGAGTACCACCCGCTCGCCGGGTACCGGATGGCGCGAGCATGGGTCGAGACGAAGGTGAACCCGCCGACTGTTTCGTCGACCGGAAGCTTCCTGGTCTCGAATACCTACTTCGTGCCTCCTACGACGATCACGTTCAATGCTCAAGGCAGGACGGTTGTGATCCTGGAGGCGGACGGGTCCGTCACGATCCCGGACGGCGTCACGCTCGACGAAGCCTCCAGAGGATTCTGGGAAGCCGTTGACCAGTTGAGCCCGTGCAAGAAGATCGAGCCGAAATCCGATGTGACGCCATGAAGATCGCCGTGGAGCTGCTCGACGCTTTTGAAACCGTCGAGGTCGACCTTCCGGAGAACTTGTACGACTGGTTCACGCGGGAAGCGAAGTCGAAGAACGTGTCGCTCGAATGGCTTCTCGCCTGCAAGGCTTCAGGGCTTACCGCGGACCAGCTCCGAGCCGCCCGAGAACACGGCACCGGGGAAGCGTATGTCTTTCGATGGATCCTGAACCAAACCCACCAGATCGGATCCGTCAATAGCCACATCGTGCCCGCGCCCTTCGAAGCGCCGCCAAAGGCTTTTCACCCCCCACCCACAAAGCCTCGAAGGGGACCCCACCTGTACTGGCTTCCAGGCAATGTCGACCACGTTCCCTTTGGGATCGCGGCTTACCGGACGGCGCACGGTGCGTGGCTCGACATCACGCTGCGCAGTCACGTGTTGCGATTTCTCGCGTGGGGCAGCGACGACTAGCAATGAAATGGAGTGCGTGATGGCCACGATGCCGGATAGCTCGTGGGACACGACGTTCGAAGGACACACGAAAGAGACCGATCCTCTCGTGTCGATCGACGTGTTCATCGAGCAGAACAAGTTCGACGACGATGACACCCTCATCACGGTCGGCGGGCTACACATTCACGTCGATCCGAACGGCGTCTTGCTGCTCATGGACATGCTCGTCGCTGCGCTGTCTCCTCAACGGCTTGCGGAGAACCTTCTTGTCGAGCATTTCGACGACGAGGCGTTGTCGGTGGCTACCCAGACGCGCGATGCGGCTGTCGCCCGGTTGAAGGCGACTGCGGAGGCAGCTCGGCCCAAGGAGAAGAAGCGATGACCGACGAGAGAAGAAGCAATGAAACTCCTCTTTCCCTGCGGTGCCGGCGTCCTTCGTCAGTTACGGACACAGCCCGGACCCTTGCCGCGCTTCCGCTTGTGGAAACCCTTCTTGCACTGCTTCTTTCGCTTTGCCATGTAGAAGAGCTTAGCGATCTCGGTCGTCGTTGGGAAGCTCCAGCGGCGGCGTGATGATTTGCGACGTGAGGAAGGCTCCCAGACCGGTCACCGAGAGCCACTCGACCACGACGTAGAGCGCGCGATCCCAGCCACTTCCCCTCTCAGCGATCCCGACGAGCAGGACAGAAGACCAAGCAGTCAAGCAAAGCGCGCATCCAAGAGGCTTCCGTGTCAGCCAAGCCTTTGGCCAGGGTAGCGCGTGGATCAGCGCCGCGAGTCCTGCCGCGGCGCAACCCAGTCCCAGGACGTTGTAGATGCTGACCATCAACGCCAGTCACCACCCCACAGGAGTCTTGACCAGAACGGTGTGTTCCGGCGTCGGTCTGATCCGTTCGATCTCGCGCTTCAGCTCCTCTGGTTCGCAGCCCTGGGTCAACTCGGCCACTATCGCAGCGCGAGCCTCTTCATCCACCGGCTGTGAATCGGCAATGACCGAACCTTTGGAGATTTCGCCTGGACGCACGAAGCGGGGCTCCCAAAGCGCGAAGTGTTTTTCCCCTTGGGCGGAGAGCATCGCGTAACAGGAGAGGTGCTCTTTGCAGACTATGACTTTCAAGGGAATCACCTCCATCAACGCCATTTCCCACACGATCGACACCGTCGAGCACCCTTGGCTTTGGGATTCCTGAGGTCATGCGTGCAACCTCGCCTGCGCCGCCGCGGTAGTTTGGTGCTTCGGCCCCGTGTCCTCATCCTAGAAGCCCTTTCTACGACGGAAGGTGGAGTAGGCTGATGTGGGGTCACCGAGGCCATTGAAGCCGCTTTCCATCAAGGCCGTATCGAGCGCGACGAGCAGGACTTCGCGCTGCGCCTGGGTAAGTGCATTGCCACCTTCCGTGATCCCCATGATGTTCTGCTCCAGTCCACGAAGGATCATGTAACGGTCCGCGTCGACCGCGGTGCCCTGTTTACCGAAAGGGCCACTACGCGCGACAATATCGAAGACGAAGCTCGGCAGTGGCGCATGCCCATCGAGATGCTGAATGCCCCACTGAAACTCGTAAGGCGTGTCCATCTTCCAGCGCTTCGCCCACATCGAAGAGCTTGCAGAGGCTTGCATGTTGAAGAAGAACCACTTACCGATCTTCAGCCCGAACGGACACGGATCATGCATCCGCGTCCAGAAGGGATCGCCGTCTGTCGTCGACTTGAGGAGCAACGAAGAGGAAGGACTGGCACCAAAATGACCGTACGCCACGATGACAGAATCGTCGCCGTTTGGCCGGTACTCGAACG
>ERZ1292637.1130-Hain-H14-01um-R3-1130-length-12104-cov-7_pt1 | contig 12104 bp, 24 predicted proteins | sample MGYA00564405_ERZ1292637 | MGnify/ENA primary metagenome ERZ1292637 (study PRJEB36523, sample SAMEA6512645) | groundwater metagenome | collected 2019-01-09 | study: AquaDiva: Metagenomics assemblies of 32 groundwater samples | reverse complement strand
ATTTGGTCGTTGGTCATAGGTTTTTGCGTAAGCCCGCCGGCGATTAGTTAATTATTTTTTATTTTGAACCAGGATGCCGTTTAACCAAAGCATCAAGGAGTATTTAAACTCGGATTATGTCGCCTTAACGAAGACACAAGCCCAACACTATATAAAAATAGCGATTTGGCCGAGGAGCAGTTATTCCTTTCGGAATAATCTGCCCAAAGAAGTTAAGTGTTTTATCTTGTAGTGTGCGAACACCCCAGTTCAAGTTTTAAAGTTCTCTAACTTAATTTTAAGCCCGTTATCTAAAAGAGCAACAGCATACTTATTCTCCTGCCAAACATCGACCACTTGACGGTTCCACTCTTTTGCCAATTCAATTATTTCTTTGATTGTCCAATAATTCATATTTTACACCTGAACTCTTTAACCATTTTTCTAAATTGTTCAATAAGAATCCGCATTCGTTTGTCCCGCGTATGCTCATAAATCTTATTAAACCACATTTGTGCTCTTGTCAATTCCGCACAACCTTGTATAAATGGGTCTTTTTCTTCTTCGGCGAACTCAACATCTTTGAATTGCTCAAAATCAAAATCTAATAAATCTAATATCTCTTTTATTTCTTTCTCAGTAGCCGGGAATAAAGACCTTTGACCATTGTTTAACTGTTTAAGTATCTCTGCTCGTTTAAGAACATCGTCTTCTCCTTTGATATTGTTCATTAAGAGAGTAAGCAGTTTTGCGGTCTTAATATCAATTTCGCCGGCATTCTCTATAATGATTTCGGTAAATCCTAATTCTTTACAAGCACGCCAACGATGTTCTCCGTCTATGATTTCGTACTCTTCTCCCGGTGTCTCTCTTACCAATACCGGGTCAATCATACCATTCTTCTCGATTGACTTCTTTGCTTTATCGAACATAAAGTCCGATTGTTTGTTTGGGTTCCAAGTATTTGGTTTGACCTTTCTAATTGGAACTTTTTGTCTTTTTGTTGGAAAATTATTCATTCCATTTAATCCCTCTCTTTTCCCATAACTCGGTTACGAGTTTTTCGGCTTTGAGATAGATTTTTATATTTTGTTCTGTTCTCACTTTCCAGTTCTTATCTCTAAAGAACCGTTGTACGTCGTAGATGTTATTTTTGTCTGCGGTTGTCCAGGTAAAATCTTTCATCATTTTAACCCGCCCGTACTTCGACCCCTGATTCCAGGATGTTGAGTCAACTGAATAGAAAGGATACCGTTTCCAAGCCCATAAACTATTTACGCCAAAGCCGTGTACTTTTAACTGTCGTTTTTTGATTTGGGGGAGTAAGTAACGGTAACAGTAATCCAGCCATTTTCGCAAAGTATCTGCTTGCTTAGCAAGGGGTACAAGTCCTCCAAGAGCGATATATGGATACGACGTGGCAAGTCGCTCCAACTCTTTAATGGGACTTTTATAATGGAACACAGGTAGGGGTGACAAACCTTGTTTCTCAAGATAGACGGTATTGTCTTTCGTTGCTTTCCAATCTCCGATAACATCGAGGGTCGCGTAGACCTTCCAGAACTCTTTTGTTTTTTTGATGAAGTCCGCATATTTGTCTATATCAATTTTGACTTTCTTGGTGAAGGCGGAAAAAGCGCCCGAATCAAGAAAAAATTCATAATTGTTTTTATGTTTGTTAATATGGCCTTCGGTTACCTTTTTGTTACCGATAACGTGGTAGGATAAGAGAACTCGTTTAATGCCGGTTTCTTTAACCCAAGCCATTTCGGAGAAAGGACTATATGATAGTGCGAAGTATAAACGCATATAATTCCCAGCAAGATTAGCGATATTCCCGCCCATCCTGCGATTTTAATGTTAATCTTGATACTTTATCGGGTCAAGCGCCTCGGCCTTTAAAAACGCCTCTTTTCGCTCCTGACAAGCACCGCATTTACCGCAAGCCAATTCTTTGCCTTCGTAGCAAGTATATGTCATAGAATAATCGACCCCTAACTCAACTCCTCGCTTTGCTATATCTCCTTTATCCATTTGTAAATAAGGTGCCCGTATTTCAACCGGATGATAATTTGCGATTTTAGTTACCTCACTCAATTTATCTACAAACTCTTGTCGGCAATCGGGATAAATTGCGTGGTCTCCGGCGTGAGCCGCAAAGTAAACCGCTTCTGCCTCTAATGATACCGCGTAAGCCGTCGCAATAGAAAGCATAATCATATTGCGGTTAGGTACAATTGTTACCTTCATTGATTCCTCCGCATAATGACCATATGGCACGTCAATATGAGAACGAGTAAGCGAAGACCCTTCCATAACTTGATTGACTGATGTAAGGTCTATAATTTTATGAGGCAAGACAAACTTTTCTGCTGTTCGTTTTGCACTTTCTAACTCAATCTTATGTCGTTGGCCATAATTGAATGAAAGAAGATAGAGTTCGAACTGCTGACTTACCAAGTCATATAGAAGAGTAGTTGAATCCATTCCACCACTAAAAATTAAAACTGCTTTCTTCATACGTTTTGCTTCAATTTGTGCTAATGGTTGATATTGTGTATTAACTGCTATCATTGATTACTTATCAGTTGTAAGAACTCTTGCCGGGCACCTTTAAGGGGGTCTGCGAAGAGTCCGTCAACTGCAGATGTTATTGTTAAACTTGGTTTCTTAACACCTCGATAACTAATACAGGTATGTTTAGCGCGGATTACGACCATAAGCCCGCGAGGTTTAAGATGTGTTTTAAGATGTTGAAGTATTTGATGCGTTGCTCGTTCTTGGATGGTCGGTTTACTTGGATTAAGATAGTATTCCGCAACTCTACCCAATTTGCTAAGTCCTATAAGCCAACCATTTGGAATATAAGCGATATTTGCTTCCCCCTCAAAAGAAACTAAGTGGTGCTCACACAAACTTGATATAGGGATATGAACCTGTGCAATTATTTGGTCATATCCTTCGTTACGAAATGCTTTTAACAATGGTGGTTTCACAAACTCTTTTCTCATTCGCTCAACCCTTTTTTTGGTTTCTTTTTGTAGGTCTTTTTGATGTTCGTATTTCATAAAATTGAATCCATTAAATAACTTGCTATAACATATCCGCTATAAACTCCGAAAATACCGACCACTCCGGCCAAAACTGGGGGGGCTGGTATTGGTAAATTAAGAAAGCCGAATAGTAGCCCGGCAAAAGTACCGGCTCCGAAACTATACAGGATTATTAAAAGTTCTGTCATATTTTGAAGATGCTTCTGACTCGAAAGGAAAGACAACCCAGTTTCTTTTCAATCGAGCATAAACATCAGGTTTAAATTTTGCGTCGGGGTGATAATATAGCGACGCAACGACCATTTTTTTAAAGTCCTTTATATCAAGTAATAATTTGGCTATGGTTTCTCCTGTATCGACAATATCATCTACAATCAAGGTCTTTTCGGTAATCTTTTCTTTCTCTAATAAGACCGGGAGATTCATCTGATGAGATAAACATACAGCGACAACCAATCCGCCTCTCGGAATACCATAAATGTTCTCAAAAGTCCATTCAGGTTTTGCCGATAACTCAGCAGAGAGTTTCTTAATGTCCTTATCGAATGTTGACCATTTGTAAAAATCTTTCATAAAATTGGAGGCGGGGGGAAGGTTTTGCCTTCACTACGAGTCGTTGCTCGCTTGCCCCGCCATAATTAAACTGCTCTTTTAGCGCCCCAGAGGTCCACGTGCATACGAGGCGTAAATCGAAACATATTCTCTTTCGCAATTTCTGCTAACCAAACCGACCGTTCTTTTAACTCTTGAGGATTCCTGCCTTCTGGCATAAGAATCACTCGTTCATTTGGGATATTAAACTCTTTAACCAATTCAAGAACTTCTTGTAAGTCATTTGGTTCCACGATTACATACTTGAATGTTGCTTTTGGAGTATCTACATATTGCTGAAATGCTTTGGTTTTTCTCAAATAGATTTCATTTCCAGATGATTCAAGTTTTGGTGAACAGTTAATCTGGTCAATGAGTTCTAAGAATTCAGGTGCGATAGGCATTGTAGCATTAGTTTCTACTTGAAAGTGCCACGTGGGTGGCGTAAAATTCCATTGTCTTAATGTTTTCATCAATTCAATCCACGCTTTTTGTTGAATCATTGGTTCTCCGCCAGTAAAGACAAGATTTGTGCAGTTTGGATTGGCAATAAAGATTGCTTTCATTACTTCGTCAACAGTCATATCCATCATAAAATCTTCTTTCTTTACTTTTGGCATATCCTTATGCTCTTTTTGAAACTTGGTGCCTTCAAAGTTCCAAGTATAGAATGTATCACACCAAACACAATGCAGATTGCAAGTAGATGTTCTGATGAAGATTGTCGGTAATCCGATTGAGATGCCTTCACCTTGTAAGGTGTAAAATATCTCTGGCTTTCCGTCTGGCATTTTTGCGATTTTGAATTTTGTTTCCATTTTACTGCCCTCCTTTCGTAGGCAGGTGAGGAGAGGCGAAAGTATCCGCGGTTTCTCGCTTGTCTCCCCTTATCTACCTACGAATAAGAACTACTCTTTATAAGTTACATAGGACGTTCTCTCTGGTCCTTTATAACCTTCTCCGACCTTTACGTATGCAGGAGTTATTTTTAAATCAATATCAATTCGTTCAAAAATAAATCGTGCTATGTTTTCCGCCGTTGATTGTAGTATCTCTCCTTTTTGAGGCGGTCCTTCAACGTTGTAATTCAGTTTACAAAACTCTTGCTCCTTAAAAACATCGTTGATAAATCTGTGGTCAAGGATATTGATAATGTCTTTTATGGCCTTAAAATCTACCACCATACCATTACGAGTATTTTTAGATGCTTCAATTCCTACTTCTATGTGATAAGTATGACCGTGTAAATTGGCACAACCTTTGGTGATTAAATCCTCGGTATCTGGTAATTGATGTGCGGCTTCAAAGAAGTGTTGTACAGTTAAGTTATACATAGTAGTCGTTATACTTTTTATTATATTCGTGAATTGCTTTTCTAAATTCGTAATCCTTTCGCCTTACTACATTAAGCGCGTCTTGTTGTTCTTCCGACATTATATTAAATTCGTGGCGAACGAGGACAATATCTTTTGGTTTTCTAAATATGCTAAACATATTATTCGTTTCCCTCCGTTTTAACAATTACCTGTTGCTCGGGAGAAAGACGACCCAATTCCAACGCTTCATCTATTTCCGGCCCTACGACCGATAAAGTGATGCGCAATTCTTTATCTCCCGACGCAAGCGTTTTCACGCTTACTTGTTTTACGTTAGCGAGGATTTCCATTTTTGATTTTATGTTTGAATACTTTTTGCAGATGTAAGTAAAACCAATTTGATGATTCGGTTCTATCGTGACATCTACGACAAAGCAAAACAGTTCCTTTATTAGTTCCGCTCGCCGAACGTCTTATTAAATGATGTTCGTCGTAAGCAAAACTATTCGTTGTTAAACAATACTCACATTTATCCTTTATCTCTATGTACATATTTTCCTCCATATAATTTATTAGCAAGGCGGTGAAGATGAATTATTGAGGTATGGTCAAAGTGCATTAAACGGCCAATTTCAGCATATCCTTTGCTGTGATGTTCAATAAGTATTTTAATCAATGCCGCTCTCTGATACACTATTTCCCTTTTACGCGACTTTACAGACAATCTCCGTATTTGAGATAATAACCTGCCATTACTGACTTTCTCAAAAAACTCGAAAAAAGATTTTAGCCGTTCCTCTTGGATACACTTTGAACAAGTGATAGTATAATCCCAATTATGAATCGGGCAAATCTTATCATAATACAGTAATTGTCTAACACGTTCATAAGTTATCTTTTCTTTTTTAGCAATTTCTTTCAATTCCATACCATTAGAACGAAACGTTAAAATCCTCTTCTGACGTTCTCTCTTCTCTTTTCTTCGTTTCAGGATTCCCCTCTCCTGTTTGGGGGTCATTAGATTGTTCTCCGGTAAATATGACACTACTTTTTACCCTTTCATTGTCAATATCTACTGCTAAGCATTGAGTAATGGCCTCTGCCGCCTGTTTATGATAGGTAGTAGCAAATATGACTGGTTGATAAGGTTCGATAAATTCTTTCCAAATATCCACGTGGGGATATAAACGATGTGGATGTTCGGCGAGATAACTTCTTGCTCGTTCTAATGCCTGCTCAACAATCATTCCGTTTGGATTGGTATTGGTAAACGCATAAAACATTAGTTTGAAGAATCCCTCTACGACCTTTACTCGTTCTCTTAAAGGAGAAGATAAAACTTTTTCTCTCCAATTTATAAACTCTTGATGTTTTTCGGCAAAACCGCCGTCAGTACGTTCTTGTTCAATAATAAAATTGGCAATCTGTCTAATCTCTCCGGTAAAAGTGCCGAGCGTTATTACTTCGTCTTTTGGTATCCTGCCATTAAGAACCCTATCTCGCAGTTCTCGTGCCGGATTGGTAGGTACTTCAATTAGTTCTGCTATTCCTTTGACTTTAATATGAGCCATATTAAAACGGTATATCAGCGGGATTGATTTCGTCTTCATTTGAAGAAGGTTCTGTTTGAATGACCGCCCCCGCATTTTCCGCTTCTTTAGTTTTAAACTTTTCTATTAACTCGTTTATATCGGTTTTCTTTTTATACTCTTCAAGGATAGCCGGTGGGACAGGAGTATTTTGTCTTGCGGGTATAACATTATATTCAACTTCTTTAGTGCCGGCTTTAATCGCTTTGATGTTTACGTTATAAGGCATTGGTAATTCGCTAAACTTATACTCGTCATTCTTCTCAAATGCGGCAATCGCTTTCATAACGGTATAAGGAAGTTTTGCCAAAGAGATTGTTTTAGCTTTATGGTCATAAATCCAGGTGGCAAACTTGAGTCCGGGAGGAGAGTTTTTTTCTCCGTGGTGAGGACATCCTTTATCTGCTCCAAAACAGACCGCTGGTTTTACATTCTTACCTAAAAAATGCTGTGCAAGAGGAATTGCCTTTGAAAGAATACGGATATTGTTATCGCCCTCTTGAATGGTAAAGTATTCTCCCTTGCTTCCCACTCCGTATTCTTTCTCTGCTTTTTCTAAATCTTCTGAGAAACTTGAATTCATTTAGTTGATAGTTGGTACATCGGTAGAAGCAATTCCTGCTAAAATCGGATTAACTTCTACCGGTGTAAACTTATATTTTTTTGCGACCTTTAAAAATTGTTTATTGTTTGATTTTTCTAAATTTAGCGCTCCGGCTAACCAATTATTTTGTGGATAAATCGAACCCCCTAAGCAGTAATGGTGATAGTCACAATACTTCGCCTGCCAATTAACTACATACTTTTTTCTTTGTTCGTCATATATGACTGAACCGGGTAAGGGAATTGAATTAGGATTTTTAGTATCCCACGCTTTGTTTAAAAGTGTTAAGTCACTTTCAATAGATTCCCACATCTTTTCATCGTAAATAATTGGTGCTATGACTTCAGTTCCATCGTCTCGGGATTTGTATAGAATGTGCGCGCTGATATTGGGATATTCTTGACGAAGGTAATGCAGATAGAACATTGTTTGTTTTTTATGGTGTTCGTATGGTTTGAATGTTTGCGTTATCTTATTCATCCGGTACCAAAATGCTCTTGAATTAACCGTCTTGATTTCTTTTAAAATAACTTTTTCTTCGGGTATAATAGGATTGCCCGGCATTTTAAAAAGAACGTCAATACGGCCAGATACATTAAGATTAGGGTCAAACAATCGCTTTTGAACATCTATAATTTCAATTCCATCCAAAACCATTTTAACAATAATCTCTAACTCTTTCATTTTGCCTTCGTGACCTATGGCCTCAACTCGGGTGGCTACTTCCTTAGGTTTCGCACCTGCGCGAGCATAATAAGCACCGCGCAGACATTTTCCTAAGTCAGAGGCGTACCAACCCTTGCGAACTCGTGATGATTCTCCAAACTTGTCGTCATACACCGCTTCGGCGTATGACTCAAGGAATGGATGAATTTTTTTGAGAAAATTAGTTTTTTCCATCTGTATCTTTTAACTCTTTTTCTTTTCTTTCTTCTATAAGTTTTTCAGCATTTTCAAGAACCTCTTTGTAAGCGGTTCTTAATACGACTGAAAACAGAAAGTTGCGCAATTTTTCTGTGGTTTGAAAATCAGAAGTCATATAACCTGCTTCAACAAGGGTTTGCGCCTCCTCGTTATAAAACTTATCTTTTAAGAATTTCATTGTTCTTCTTCGAAAACGACATCCTCGCCCGCAACCTTTTTTTCCATAAAAGTTTTGCCGGTAGGAGCGTCTTCATCTTCATCCTCGTCCTCATCTTTTTTTTTAGATTTTGACGAAGTCGGTGCAGATATTTTTTTGATTAACGAAACATCTTTGCACTTTGAGCATTTAAAATTATGTGCGGCGCGTAACCAACGGTCAGCACCACAACCTGGACATTTTACTTTAGCCATTTTTGTAGATAAAATTAGTTAATAATTTCCGACCTTTATGAGAACCATAAATAAACCGTGATGAGGCGGTTTATTGGCCGGTTCTCATCTACCCTCTCGTGATTGAGTACTCAATCCGAGGCCCCACCTTGCGAGTAGGACGCGAGAGGATAGATAAGCGCAAGGTTGTCAGAATCGCAAGTTCTGTCAGTTGATTAACAACTGATATGTCGTCGTTATCTTGAATGAGCGCAAGGTTAATAATTTAGTTCGAACACTCCATTCGCAACCGTTTTTATCGGCAAGCCCAGGTCGACTATTTTAATTTTAACCACCGGGATGCCGTATATCGGTTCAAATGTTACTGACTCATACTTTTTCTCCGGCATATAAGAATAAAATATACCGAAGACGCAAGACGAGTCGTTTACTTGAAGTTTAACATCCTTTTTTATGAGGAGAAAAACTTTTTTGGTTTTGGTATCTATTACCACTCCAAAACCATTGAAATCTTTTTCATCAATCTCTTTTTTTAAGATTTCAATAGTTAGTGGCTTTTTGATATTTTGAATGAATTGGTAACTATCACACATATCGGACTTATTTCCTTTTACATCGGTTGTCTCGCTTCCTTTATCGTGAGTTTTACAGATTCCTTTCTTTGATGACTCACAGCCCGAGCAATAAAGCGGCCCGTCATCTCCCACTCTATCCCATAATCTTCTGGTTTTTGAGTCATAAAACGTAGACCAACGATTATGATATTTTAAAACAAAACCATTATGAGCGAAGGCGTAGTTATCGCTTTCAAAAAAATGGCAGTTTCGAATATCCTTCGTCCCTGATGTACCGGTTCGGGTATGGATTGAAATCAGTTTTGCGTTTGCGATGTTCTCGTAAACGTTTCGAAAGACCTCATCATAGTTATCATAATTGCGAAAGATTTTAACTTCTCCGTCGAAAGTGATAACTAACGCTCCAATCCCGTCTTTTTGGTCTCGCAATTCATCCTCCTGGCCCTCGATGTATTTTTCAAAGTCCTCATTATTCGGCATTGAATTTACTCCAATCAATAGTTTACACATAGTTTTTGACCCTCATTCAAATAACGACGACGTATCAATTGTCAATGACTGCCGATTAGTTGCTATCAATGCGAGTAAGCGCAAGGTTTTTTAAACATTTATATTAACCGGCTTTAACTCGAATGATTTTGCCTCGAAAATATATTTTCGGGTAGATTTTTCTCCTCCAAACTCAGAGGCATAAGATACCTCCAAGTTTTCTTGAAGAAAAAGTTTAATAGTTTTGAGCGTAAACACCAGGAATTTATACATTCTCCAAGGTGAGGCCGAAGGCCATATCCTAAACTCAACCGTTCCGTGTTTATCATAAGCAGGTTTAAAGTTTATTGCCCGGTATCTGTCTATTCCGGCATAAATATCCCGGTCATTGTATTCTCCTATCTTACAATACTTATTATTGCCGCGTCTGGTAATCACTCCTTTCATATCCAGGTCTTCGGCCATTGCTTTGAAAAAGTAATCAGCGAATTGAGTACTGAATATCTCGACCGGCATCTGTGGCTTAAAACTAACGTGGATATGAAAGCCCATTGATGCATTCCAATGATGTTTTTTGGCTTTTCGTGCTTCAATGAGTAATGCGAATAACTTTTTAACCTCTTTTTTCTCGGTTAAGAGATAAGGTCGCGATACAAACTCGGCACACTCCAGTGAGTTTCCTCCTTCGTTATAATCAGGACAAGTTTTTGAGTTGCCCCGACATCTATTTATTGAGCCGTCTCCTCTTATCTCGCCGTAATTGCGGAGTTTATTTCGTATATCAGTGCTAAATTCCGCCTCAATTTCAAACCCAAACTTGTTAATTTTGGTTTTCATAGTTGAAAGTTAACGTTAACGGTGCCGGATATTTCGAACTCTCGAAAATAATCTTCGAAATACTCCTTGATGAACGACATCGCGTTTTTAATTAACTGGTTAGCTTCGGAGAAACTGACCATTTCGTCAATTTTAACTTCTCCTTGCCCTCCTACGATTCTTAACCAAGCAATATTGAATTGCCTGTTTCGATAAATAGAGGAGCCGAAGTTATCAAATAAATTGAATCCTTGAAGTTTATGCTTATATTCCTGATTATCGGTTAACGACGGAATAAAATAAAACTTAAGTCCCGGCCAAGAATCGCTTTCACGCTCCTCCAACGCCTGCTTTTTATACATAGCGCTTATTTTTTCATCTACTTTAAACCAGAAAAATGTTTCGCCGTCTCGACGATAACATTTTACTTCAACTTTGGGTTTTGGTGTTATGATTGGTTGTTCGATTGATTCTGGCATAATTTTATGCCTTCCTCACTCGATTGATAGCAACGAATCGACAGTCATTATAAGATTGAAACTCGGATTATTGCTATTAAGAGGAGCAAGCGCAAGGTTAATTATATACCTTCTTTGATTATCATACATTCATTACAAACCTCTGGTCTGTCATCTCCATTATTATGAGGTTTGCCGCATAAGGTTTCTTCGCCTGCTTGGTCTGCTTTGGCTTCGAGTTTATCGTAATCCTCGAAGCAGGACTTGACGAATGTTATTGCGTCTGCTTGGTTATCGGATTTTTCGGTTATTTCCTCCCAATCGTCCTTATTAGGGCCGATTGGATAACCGAATGTTATTTTGATTTCAGGCATTTCCTTTTACCAATCGAAAGGCGTTATCTCCATATTCTCCGTCCTGTGCCGATAAAATGGCGCCGTTCGAAAAATAAATATAGAATCCGCTATCGAAAGGCCCTCGGTCAAACTCCTCGACCTTTTGGACGCTTATGCCAATTAAGGATTTTAAGTCCTTAAGTGTTAGTGGTCTTCCTTTATTCTCGCCAATGAATTCTTTTTTGGTTTCAGGCATTATTGGTTTAATCCTCGTAAATTGAGAATGCCACGACCTTGTCCCGGCACCACCCCATCTACAAGAAAAGCAAATTCATTTTTTTTAACGACATAAGCATATCCATCTACGAATATACGATATTTACCTTTATAAACTTTTCCGTCAAAATCCCATTCTCCACCATACTCACCAATCATTCCTTTTTTCAATATCACCTCGCCTAGCATTTTTTGAGGTTTTTTTATTGTAAGAATTATTTTTCGCATATTAGTCCCACCACACCCGAATCACATCCTTTGCTCCGCCTCCGCCGAGCAAGTGATTCGCTTCGAGTGCCGGTAATAAATCAACTTCGTCTGCCGACCACTCCTTCGCAAGCGAGAGGAGTTTTGCTGTTTGACCCTTTTTTGCTAAAATATAGAGAGTGTCAATGTTCCAAGAGTTACCGTCCATATCTCGTAAAGGAATTAAGTCGAATCGAGTCATATAAACCGATTCCCATAATTCCTTATTCGCGTTTAAAGCATTAACGACTTTCTCGCCGTCAAAATCATTAAACGATGCTCGTCTTATCAATTCGAGGTTAATATCCTGAATTGAAAAATCTTGTATTGTGTGTAACATTTTTTTGACCTCCTCACTCCTTTAATAGCAATAATTCGAGTTTCAATCTTTTTGTTTTGTCAAAAATCACCAAACGCTCCGCCGAAAGTGTCTTAAGTGTTTTCTTTCAACTGACTATCCTAC
>ERZ1292637.947-Hain-H14-01um-R3-947-length-13645-cov-4_pt2 | contig 12112 bp, 14 predicted proteins | sample MGYA00564405_ERZ1292637 | MGnify/ENA primary metagenome ERZ1292637 (study PRJEB36523, sample SAMEA6512645) | groundwater metagenome | collected 2019-01-09 | study: AquaDiva: Metagenomics assemblies of 32 groundwater samples | reverse complement strand
GGGGAATGGGTAGGGGTTGCTGAAGGCCGGATAGTCGTCGCCGTACCAGTAGGCGGGGGAGAACGGATTAGCGAGGAGCGGCGTGAGCCAACCCGCCTGGATGTAGACATCGGGCGTGTGGATGCCGAGGATGGGGCTGAGTCCGCCAGACGGCGCGAGGTTCGAGATGGCGCGGGACCGGAAGATGGGTATGCCCTTGTAGGTCATCACATCCACGCCTCCGTCCACGCCGACGCTCGATACGCGCTGGACGCCGTTCAGGGTATTCACGATCCGTGTAACGGCCGTGAACCGCTGGCGGGCTTCCAATAGGTCGCTAATCGCGTCCGCCGTGTCATAGCCCGTCACCATGATGAGGGCTTCCCGGCGCGCGCCTTGCTGCTCGACGGCTCGAATGACGCCATCAAGGATAGAAAGGTCTAGCGCCCTGAGCGTACCTGCGTTCTCATCAACGACCGCGTCGAACGGACCATTCCCGAATCCTGCGCCAGAGAACCCGCTACGCCGGAGACGCACACCATATGGGTACACATCTGCCGCCGTCGCGCCGGTCAATCCGCCGCTAGACACGAGGAAGGTCGCTTCCGAGGAACTGGACAGCATCCTTAGAAGAGAATCGATGATGAACGTGGCCTGGGTGACCGTATTGACATCACGCCCGAGGAAGTTATCAATCTCCTTGACATGATGCTGTCCCCACTTCTCGCGGGCGAATGCCCACGAATCCACGTTGTCATCGAGTTGGCTGTACTGAAGTTCCTTCTCGGACGAACCGAAAGTGACCGAGTGCCACTTCCAGTCCCAGTTGACGTTCACGAACGACGCGAGCGTCTGGGTCGCCATCTGGGCGTAGTCTTCCGGGAGACCGGATGCGCCGGTTCCGGATGGTTCTCCAGCAAATACGCGATAGCCCGTCATCCGAGGCGCTGGACGCTTCGGAAGGATGGCCCATAGTTCGCTGTCGAAGTTCAACCAGTTTTGGACGGCCGCCCCGAACATCACATTCTTTGTGTCCGCGTCAGTCGTGGTGAGCTGGTCTGTCTTCTGGAACAGTCGGCCACCGGCTATCTCGAAAAGGGCCTCGTACGCGCCGTCGCTGTACCACTTGCGAAGCTTCGTGGCATTGACCGGACGGGTCGGGTCGTAGAAGGCATTGGTGAATTCATCGATGTCGATCTTTTCCATGTTCTCACTTGCTCCGGAGTTTCTTTACAAACTCATCGAAGTTCGGATTTTTCAATAGGTCCCCAGGCTTCGAAACCGGCTTCGACCAGTCGATCCCTATGGACTCGGACTTCTCATCGGACGCCACGGATTTCTTGTCCGTCAGGCTCTTCACGACTTCCGGTTCCTTCTTGGATTCGGCTGGCGTTTCCGGCTTCAATGCCTTCGCCAACAGGCTCTTGAGTTCCGTGAACTGTGCGTCCACCTTGGACTCAATGCCTGCGATCCTCGTTTCGAGAGCCGTGACTTTGTCCTCGCCCTTGACAGGGGTTTCGGTGGCCTTGGCCTCGACCGTTTCTTTCTTTGTTTCGGTCATACTTTCATCCTTTGACTTTTCGCTGATCGGTATGCATTCGCCATCGACCATATGCTGACCTTCGGGGCATCCGGTCGGCTTCTCTGCCGGCGGTTCCGGCGGCTGCTTTCGGAGTCCTTCGATGACTTCTTTCACGATGGCTGCTTTCCATGCTTGCATGTCGACTAAATCGACTTTGGCTTCTGTCATGTCTTCTCCATTTAGGATTTTGCGTGCGGCTTCATTGAACGCCTTGCAGTTCACGACCTGCGTCTTCTCATCAAAGATGAGGGCGCTCAACTTCTCTAGTTTGATTTCCGCCTCCGTCTTCATAACCGGAACGGATTCGATTTTAGATTTGATGACGGTGAAATAGGATGCGTCGTTGGCGGGGTTAGGGACGATGGAGATTTCGTGCAGGTCCATCCTGTCAATCCGGTTGTAGAACTTGGAACAATCCGGCGTCTCGCATACCTTGACGGAATCGCCGATGACTTGCCCGCCGATGCTGAAAGCGCGTAGCCGTCCGGATTCGATTTCCTTCCATACTTGGTTGGAAATCTCCGTATCCTTGTAGACGCGCACGACGATATCGAGTTCCTGGCCATGTACGCCAGACTTGAGTTCCGTGCCATCTGCGGACTTGTATGTCGGTAGGACCTCCCCAACTGGAATGTTCTGATGATAGAACAGCACATGGCCGCGCATGACATACGAGTTGAATGCGGTCCTGAGAGCGTCCTCCGTGATGAGGTCGTTGTCGGAATCCTTGATGGCGACGCTCGCGGCTCCATAGATGATCCGGTCTTGCTTGACGATCTTCTTGAACTTGATTTCTTCCAAGATTTTAAGGGCTGACCATGTGCCATTCGGTGTGTGTTCGAACCGTCGATAGACGTTGGCCCACGCGACCTTGGCCGCGCCGGGTGCGTCGTTCTTCGACAATGCATCTTTGAATACTTCCAGCCACAGAGCGCGTGCCTCGTTCGGCAAATCCTTCAGGGAATGCCCCTCATCGGATTTGCCTTCAACTTCGTGCATGATGGCCGCACAATAGGCATTCGGATCGCTCGCTTGCTGATTCTGCGAGACGCAATCCGCGAAATCGGAGAAACCAGAAAATGGCATGGCTATCGGCTTGTCCTCATGTGATTCGAGATTCTCTGTTCAAGCAGTTCCGGAGGGATCACGGGGCGTTTGTGATTGCGCAGGTTCAGTTTCGCCGTGGCGATGATGAACTCGATCGGATCGGTACTAGATTTCATAGGAATCCTAATTGATGTCCTGCGGCGCACACGGGGCCTGGGATCTTCACGTCATCATAGGAGATTTTTCGGTCGTCGATGTGCATCCGCATCTCATGATCAGTTCCTTCAAGGCGACCGCAATCCGTGCATGCCTTCGCCGCGCGCGGTTCCATTGAGATGAGTGCGCCGCACTGGGTCCTCGCGAAATCGTCTTTTGGTCCGTATGCGACTTTGCGGTAGACTACCTCGTTACAGTAACGGGTCTCTCTCAATCTGCTTTCGGTCATAGTGATTTTTCCAACTGCTTGTCGATTTCCTCTGCGATGATATTGGGTATTCCGGGCGCGACGCGCTCTAGGATCGGTTGCATGAACGGCCTGGGTTCCATCTCGCTTGTGCCGAATTCCAACCAGGATGCATAGGGCGCGTTCGTCCCGGAACCGCCTGCCGCGATGGTCACTTTCAGCGGTTCGACATTCTCGATCCGCACGCTCCGTCGAAGCGTTCCGGTCCGCGTGTGAGGCGGAAGCGATGGCAACGATTCGGGCGGGTACGGCGTCGAGATGGATTCCTGTATTTGTTCCACCGCCTCGGCGGCGGCCTTCGTAAGCCCTCGCGTGATGGCCGGTTCTAAGTTGTCCGGAAGCGTCTCAAATTGGTCAAGGACTTTATCGAGTCCATGGACGCGAATCACAAAGGAGACCATGCGAGAAGGCGAGACGGCTAACCCGTCTCTGCTACTCCGATAGTGAGTCTATTTAAAGACTACGCGTAGAACCGTTTGATCGTTGGAGCGGATGAATAGGAGATGACAATCGCGTCTCTTGCTTGAAGGATGTGCGTCCTCTCGGTGTTTGGTATCGTCTGCGCATTCCTAGTCATGGCGGTTATCGTGCCGCCTTCGAGATAGATGGTTTCTTTGCACCCGTCGTTGTTGGTGTATGTGTGGGGGGATGGGCCGGGCGTGGTCGAACCGATATACCCATCATTCCAATTGATGACATGATTGATACTGACCTTGAAGCTGCTACCTTGATTCGTGGTGCCGAGAGCAATAGTCGCACCACCACCGCCAGAGTCAAAGGTCCCGCCCAAGATGCTGACATGGTTGTGTGGACCGACCCAAGAAGTGTTCGCGTTGTTAATCCAATTACTACCGGTGACTGATTGGACATGTATCCCGTAAATTTCTACGTGACAATACTTGCTGGAAGCTCCCCCACTCGCTATGTTTATAAGGTTCATCGTACCGCTGTTGCCAAGTTCGACGTAGAGACCAAAAATAGTCATGCCCCTGATGCCTGCATCCTGGAATCCAGTTGACAAATCGTTAACGACATGGCAATCTGTGGTGAGACCCCCAATAACGACCCACGTCACACCGAAGAAATCAATCCTCGGTCCCGTCTCCCCGTTGGCGGCAGTATACTTGACAAGATCAGTTCCAGTGAATCCGCTCACGTTCCTAACGGCGAAGTTAGTGCACCGGAGATGACCGCTGTTGTTGCTTCCGGAATCGAACGTGATGCCAGCCACATTATTCCCGGCGACAGCCACATCAATATTTTCAAATCCGAGGTGCTGCCAGTAACCACTATTTCTGCCGCCCGTGAATATAATCCCCCTCCGGTCTGCGGCTCCAGTTGGTTCTAGACGGAGATCGCGTAAAATCACTCGTTCTATTCCGCCCCCAGCGGGGATCGAAAACTCCATCTCATCCAACGTGAGTCCCTGGATGAGGATAGAAAATGTGAATCCTGTTCCGTCAATCTTGATTTTCCTCAATCGTGGCTTGCCACTTGTTCCCGACCATGTATTTCGCTTCGAGATGACGCTGACGTTCCTTTGTGTGATTGTCACGACCGCCGTCGAATCGGGGACATTGCGGTCCACAAGAATCGTTCTTCCGCCAGCGGTGAGGATGCTCGCGAGAATCGTCCCCCAGTCCGTTCCGCTGAACTCGACAAGACCCGTTTTTTGATTCTGTCCCTTCACATTGATTCCATCCGGACTCCAGATGTAGTAGTCCGCGACACCCATCCAAAAGTCCGTGTTGATGATTTTCTCGTTCGTGAGACTCCCGTGAGCCGCCGCTACGAAGTATGCGGCGTCCAGCGCGTTCGCCGATCCTCCCGCGAGCGAGAGGTCGCGCTCCAGGCCTCCATCCTGCTTGTAGTAGAGTTCGGAGACTCCGGCCTTATCCTTCGCATACAGTCGAACCTTATCGCCCGCCGGGGTGCTCGGTGATACGATCTCGGTATATTCGGTATAGCCCCCCTGCGCTAGGTTCGTGAACGATGAGTATGTCGTCGTGACTACCGTGCCGAAAGACGCATACCTCCCACGCATACGCACATCCGTATCGGATGCGTTCTGGATTTTGTTGAGTACGATGTTCCAGCGCGCGGAGAGCGCCGTCGCGCCCGTTGCCTCTTGCGGAAGATTCGTCATCTAGTGTATTTCTCCAAGCCGCGTCTTCGGCGAGCGATCTCCCTAGAGAATATCTCTTTCGCCTTCTCTTCCGCGAAGTCCCTTGGAACCGGCGGGATCGTCAATCCGACAGAGAACTCCACAGATGTAAAGGAGGACGCGGCTTGGAAGAACACGACGTTTCCACTTGTCTGCAATATCGTGAAGGAACCGCGAGCGGTATTAAGAATTCCTGCGTAAGCAAGGTTTGTGAATGAAAGCTCCTTGACGGCGGCCGAGTTGGCGATGGTGGAAAAGGATGCAGTAGCCGCGAATCTTGCGGAAAACGCAATGGTGGTGAATCCGAGTTCTTTGAATCCGGCCGAATGTGCCAATGTCGTGAAGCTAGATGTAAGCCCGGCTGATCCGATATCGAAGACATCGGTATCCCAATGACCGCTGTCCCAAATAAGTGCCTTGCCGAGACCGATGATATGACCAGAGGATTCCAATGTCGTGAAACTGGAATGCGAGATTCCCGCTTCTGGGAAGAGGATAGTGACGACATGAGCGGATACCATATCATGTGCAGGATCGCAAGAGGACGAAACCTTTGTGAGCGTTCGTGATGGATGATACTGCTTGAGCGCCATTGTTCAGCGTCAGCGGCGCATTTGCGATGCTCCCCTTGTTGGACAGATCGGTGGTCACGAGCGGATAGTTGATCTTCATCGTACCACCGGGGTTGCCGTACCAATAATGACGGTTCACTTGAAATGCATCCCATGATAATCCAGCGTCGAGACAGGCAAAGGCTGTTTCACCCGAAAAGTATTCAGCATTTACAGTCGGAGCTTGTCCGAAAACAATGGTATCGAATCCGATAGATCTCGTTCCAATCGCCGACGCAATTTTTGTTACTGAAACAGAGATATTGTCAACATAGAATATCGGGTTGTTCGATACGGATGATGCGTCATAGATGACTACAAACTGATGCCAGTTGTCTGTATCAAAATCACCAGTCCGCCAGTTTCCAATCTGAGTCGAAAAACTATGTCGGAACCGGAACACATGGCCCGATGAAATTGGCTGTCCAACTTTCATTTCGCGAACAATTGTTCCTGTTGGTGCTGCATTGTCTGATACGGAGAACACGGTCCGCACAGAACCAATCGGGCCGTTGACATAGATAAATCCAGCGGATGTCGTCACATCGGTATCAACACCTGTAATAGCATCCTGATTGGACATCGCATTATCATTGACGCCATCGAAAAGAATCGGCATTTACTCCGCACCAAATGTGTAGTATGACACGACGACACTCAATGATCCGCCCGTTGGAACATCGTTCGTAATCCGAATGTCATCATTCGCCGCTCCGAGACCGATCATAGCGCTACCATCTCCGCGGCTGATAATGCTGCCGGGCACCATGCCCGGATGGGAAATGAGGCGTCCCGTCGCATTCGGCGTGACGCTCCCGCCAAAACCGATTCGCACACCGACGCCGACGGTGCATGCTTCATCGACCGCCACTTGAATTTGTGTCACGGCTACGCGCGCGGTTGCGCCAAAGGACCATAACGCCGCATCTGTTTGCGCCGCAGTGATTGTCGTACCTGTAGTAACAATTCCCGTGCGCGGTCCGATGAGCACGATAGCGGCATGAACTGTCGTCCCTCCCGATGTGGCGACCGCCTCCGTATCGAATTTCTTTCCCGTACTGTCCGAAGGGGCTTGGACCCATGAACGTGTCATGAATTCGTTACCTACCTATGTCTCGCCATTCGGCTGGCATGGGCTTGCCGTTCTCATCCCTGCGATACCAATCGATGACATCGATGCGCTTGTCAGTGATCGTGACCATGATGGCGTTCCTCACGTTCGCGGCGGCTTCGGCGGCGATGAGATTATCGAACTCGGCGGCGTATGGAGTCTGAGTCATCCACCAGATGACCAAATACCTAGATTGAGGCAATGGGTTCTTCCGGACCGAAGTACGGCGCGAAACTGCATCGGCAAAACGGATGTGCCGGGATGATGTTGTCCGCCTCATCGACACGATAGATGGCCCCGGCAAATGGCGCACACAATTCATCGACGGCATCCGGTGATACGATGCGTTTGAGCATCGGGATCCCGAATTCCATGTAGGCGTCAATCCTTCCTTGGATGACATATGTGGCCGATTCCGTGCGCGCGATACGTTCCCACATGTAGGAACTGAAGTGCTCCTTGTCCGGATCCAATTGCTTCTGGAGTTCGCGAGCGAGGCGGTCCGTCGTCCAGTCCTCTTCGATGCCTTGATCGATGAGGGCCGATATCTTGCTCAAGTAGGAGTCCCTGTCCCCGAAATAGAGGACGTTCCGCATCGCCTCGATGGTCCGTTTCTTCGATGCGGCGATGGCGGCAGTATCGGGCAAGTCCTGTTTCGCAAGGCGGTTCATCTCCAGTCCGGCGTCGTTCATGCCCAACTTGTAGAGTTCCTTGGCGGTTTCTTCCGCGAGCGATTCCCCATCGACCAAAGCTGCGTCGAGGAGTTTTGTCCAGCGTTCGAGGAGAACGACCTTGAGGTCTGCCGTCGCACGGTTTTCACCAGGTATCGGCGTGCCGAGCACGTCATCCATATCATTCTTGAGACGGGAGAAGATGCGCTCGCTTAGGCCATCGAGCCTTGTCTTGTATTCGCGCGCGGCGCGATTGATACTGCCCTGGAAACGGCTGGCCTTCTCCATCTCGTCCGGGGTGTATTCATGCGATTCGGATTTGGCAATTGTGGCCTTGCCGAAAGGTGATGCCGCTGTCGCGGCAGACTCCCCATCCTCGAACGGATTCCCGCCTCCGAACGGATTGGCCGCTTCCGCCCGTTTCCCGACTCCGCTGATCTTGGGTGTCCCGTCTTCGTCAATCACCACATCGAATCCGGAATCGACTGCGATCTTGGCCGTCTCCATTTGGAGTTTGCGAATAGTCCATTCCCTCGATTCCTCGTCCTCGTGCGCCGTTTCCAATGTGAAATGCCAATCGACGATTTCCGGGAAGAACCGTTTCAAGAATCTGTCAAATGTCTCGCTGATTTGTTTCTGAATCTCGCTGATCGTCTCGGGCGTCACATCACGTTGTTCGGCACCTTCTTGTCCAGTGCCGAGGCGTCCTGCCGTCTCGACCCCGATGGCCGATGGCGATACGCCGAACGTGAAACAGATGTTCTTGAATGTGGCCTCTTGGTAGGGGATGATGTTCTCGATGATCGGCGGGTCCATCGCGACGACTTTATCGACTCCTAGACCACCGCCACTTCCGCCCGGAGGAATCGGAGCCGCGATATGGAAATCCGCCATCGGATCGATGAGCTTGGCTTGTTCGTACTGGCGCTGTGCGGCTTGAAGGGACTTGTCATTGACGCCCTTCCAGAGATAGATGTTCTTGGCCGTCTTGGCCTTGTCGAACACGTCTTTCTGGAACTTGTCGATGAGGTTCAAGGCGATGACCTGCGTCTGAACGGCCCATAGTTTCGGCGTACCGAACAGCTTGCTCCCGATGGCCCAGAGATTGCCATGGATGATTTCGTCCTTCGTCCATGCCGCGACCTGCGCGGTTCCTTTTCGTTGCGCGTAGGCCATCTCGGTGAGGATGCCATCCTTACATGTCGGGCACGTCGTCCCGGCGAACTCCTGCGGATAGAGGAACGTCTCTGAACCGGGGGTCTTCGTCGCTTCGCAGACTTGACAGAACGTCTTGCCGCCAAGCCTGCCTTTCACATCCGCCTGGATGACGATCATACGAGCGTCTTCGGGACTCAGTTGAAGGCGCTTCCAATACTCGCCTACGATGTCTTTTCGAAGCCAGACGGATGTGTAGAAATCGTCGAAAAGGAGGAGATCCTTGATAGCTCGCTTGAGGATGTCCTCGACCGTTAGGCCGTCCCGGTTCGGATGGTCAAGGAACTCTTGGGCGTTCTCGACTTCGCCGGGATCGGGCGGAGAGAGTTGTCCGATGCTTGTCGCCGCCGTGGTCGCGGTCGCATTTGTGAACGCACTTGTCGCATCGGTGTCAAAAGCCTTTGTAAGGGGGAACGATGATTCGGTCTCATTCTCCATCGGTTCCGGAGGTACGCATGCCGGGCAGTTGCCCCCCAAGGGCATGTAGTCGTATTCTGTCTTGCATGTCTCGCACTTGACCTCGTAGTAGGGTTCGAAATGCCAACCTTGCCTTGTCGATTCCCGGACGAGCTTGTCCACGCACATCCGGACGACCCAATTCGTCTCATAGAGGTTCTGGAGTTCGTACGGATCATACGTCGGCTCGATGAGGTCCGAATACCGGGTGACGGATTCGCGGACGATGGAGCGTTCTTCTTTAGAAACGAGTCGGCCGATACGCCCGCCGGTCAAAGACAGAATGCGCTTGGCCGCGGGGGGTAGATTGTCTTCGAGAAAACGAACGGCCAGACGCTCTCTACGCTTCGCTACCCAATCAGCAGTCGAAGTGAGAATGCCCATGAATGGGAACAAATCCGGCGGAAGAAAGCGACCGGAGAGAAAACGAGAAGACGAAGACTACGGAAGGTTGATAGTGATTCTATTTAAAGAACGCTGCTCCGAGAAAGACATTTTCGCATTCTGAACAATTGACTTTCCCAGGTCTTCTATCTGAACTGCAACTTTTGCATGTGCCTCTTTCAAAACGTTTTTTCTTCGCATTGCGTAAGCACATGCTGCCTTTTGCCATTCTAAGCGTAGCCCCTTGACACTGCACTCAGATAGTAAGTAAGATGATCCCTGTCTGAATGGGCCTTGCTCTTCCTCGTCCGGATGCGGTAGTCATAGCGGTAATATTGCGCCACCTGGTTGAAGTCGTCCCTCCGCAGATAGGCCCAAACGAGGCTATAGGGGATGTTGCAGCATTCGGCGAACGAACTCACCGACACCCACGTGGCTCGCGTGGACGCGAAGGAAAGGATGCTAAGGATGTTGTTTTCAAAATTCATTCAGCTAGAAATTTCCATCTATGTTTTCCAATATGTTCGCGCCGACGAATGCATTCATAGCGTTGGCCCTTTTTATCAATAGCGACGAAGAGACAAGTGGTTTGAATACTTTCTTTTGGTCTGACCATGCCAATCAAAACACCCGAATGACTTCCTTTGTCTTGCAAGAATGATCCGTCATTACCCAATCTGTGAAGCCGCATTTCTTGCACTTTACGGCGTAACCCCTACCGTCCGACACCAATACCTTCCACTCGTCGTAGTTTATTGTCATTTTTCCACTTCCTAATGGGGTGATATGCTTGGTAGACTATACATATTAGGTGGGAATGCCCAGGAGTCCGAAATGTTCATTTGTGTACAAAGTGTCTCAACTGTTGAGACATGCTATGGAATAGCACGATAATGGTCGTCTTCTGTCCTTTCTCCGATTCTTTGAGGGCCCGACGAACACCACGCAAGTAGGCCTTTTCGGATTCGGTCATAGATTCACGGGAACGAAAAACGATTCCCCACCTTCGCTTTCGATCCCCCATAGCGCCAAGAGACAGGCCCATCCAATATCTCCATGAGGCTTGTCCTTCAGAAGGACGCTTCCCGTCGGCCCGATGATCTTCTTGATGTTCGCGATTTCGTCAATCGTCTGGCGGTAGCGCAATGGGCATTTCACGATTCCGGCGGTGAAAAAGGATCCCGCCTTGCTTAGTAAATCGCGCTTGCTCTGTTCCGAGAAGGTGAACGGTTCGACGAGATGAGACCACTTGTTGGCGGCATTCTCCGTGCTCTGCGGGTTGAAGGTCTTGTCCATGACGATACGGTTTGGGTTCCTACGTGTCTTGATTTCGTGAAGAGCCGCTTCCTGCTCGTCAAAGGGGGTGCGGCGTAACTCTATCACTTCCACGATCCAATGCACGCCGTTCGCGTCCGTGCCAACGACGACGATGGCGTAGGCATCGTGCTCCCGACCAATATCCACACCAAAGGCCGTATATTGCAACTCGCTCGGCGGTTCCTCATTCGTGATAGCGGCACGAAGGGCTTCGAGAGGGATTGCCTCATCGCTACCGACATAGAAGTCGTTCTGAAACTCTTGTCTGAAACTCGTCTCGGGGAACGGGGCAGGCGTGCCTTCGATCCAATACTGCTTGCCGAAAGGGAGGGTTTCCTCTCGTATGCGGAGAGTCGGGCACTCCAAGTAGTGGATGGTAAGACGGTTCGCTTCGGGCGTGTTCTCCCACATCCGATAGAACTCGTTCTTGGTGCCATTCGGGGTGCTGAGGATAATGAGTCTTCCGCCTGCTTGAGCGATACTCGGAGCCACGGCCTCCATCATCCGCCGGTCCATGTCAATCTCCTTCGTGAAATGAGCATACTCATCAAAGATGACGAGGTTGGCTGGATAGCCCCTAGCCCCAGACGGGTTCGCCGCGAAGCACCGGATCTCCCCGCCCGCATCCCATTTGACCATGCCCTTTTCGTCGATAACAGGCTTCTTGATGACTTCGGTCTGTAATAGCGGACGAATGAACAATTCTGCGTATTCCAAGATGTGCTTTGCACTATCCTCTTTGTTCGAACAGATGAGGACCTTCTGGTTGCCCAGTGCAGCCACGCTGACGGCCATACAGGCCATTGCGGTACTGATTCCGGTCTGCCGTGCCTTATTGATGACAAGTGGCCCAGCGTGCGTCAGGATGCGTTCCTGATAGGGGAACGGGGCCTTGCCGATGGCTTCGTGGAACCACCAGGCTAGGAGTTGGATTCGTCGATTCATCAGGACGATAGAAGTATAAAACGCGAACCATGTCGTATCACTACAACTGCATTTGATAGCGTTCTCGATTCGCATTCTGAACAAACATGCCCAACCGATTCGTAACAAACTTCGTGATCCCCGTCATCCCAATGCCATGTGGTCCCCACAACTTGGTCCTTTCGTGT
>ERZ1292637.694-Hain-H14-01um-R3-694-length-17391-cov-9_pt1 | contig 12136 bp, 15 predicted proteins | sample MGYA00564405_ERZ1292637 | MGnify/ENA primary metagenome ERZ1292637 (study PRJEB36523, sample SAMEA6512645) | groundwater metagenome | collected 2019-01-09 | study: AquaDiva: Metagenomics assemblies of 32 groundwater samples | reverse complement strand
CGGCGCCGGATGGGGTGCTGTGTCCAACATGAACCACCCGAACTACGGTCGCACTTGGGTCGACGTGGACTGGGATGAGGCCCCGGGCAGCATGGGCACCGGCCGCAGCCGGCTGTTCACCTCGGACCTGATCAAGTACTGACAGGAAGTTCCAGGGCGGGGGTTGCACCAGCAGCCCCCGCCCTGTACTGTCGTACTCAGAAGCAACCGCCACGAAGGAAGAAGGAACCGATGGCCAGCGGACTCAAGCGCGACGTGGACAAGCTGATCAAGCAGCTGCAACGGCCCGAGCACGGGTGCCAGGTGGGCAAGACGAAGCGGGGCCACTGGAAGATTACGAAGGCAGGCTGCCAGCAGCTCATCATCTCACCCGACCCGTGTGACCAACGATCGATCCGCAACGCGAAGGCTGACCTGAAACGGTACCTGTCCATCGTGCTGTAACGTGCAACGCCAACGAACCCCCTGTCGCAACACTGCGACAGGGGGTTCGTTGCATACCCCTGCAACACTGTCGCGGTGCCACGGGCGCCGGCTGCAACGGCATCACACAGGGGGTTGCACCGCAACGCCAGACGTGCGATACTCAAAGGGCAGCAACGGGGAACCGGTCCGGTGGCAAGGATCCTGGGTCGGTTCCCATTCAACTTCGCAACACCAGCGAAAGGGTAGGCCCGTGGCCCAGCAGCGAACAACCAAGCTGACGCGACGTGGAACGCTCATTGCCTCACTGGCCGTTGCGGGTCTTGTCGCCGTCGCGCTCAACGGGTTCCTGATCGAGACGGCACTGATCACTTACGTGGCGTACCTGCTGGCCAACGGCCGTGGCAAGCGCGTCGCACGCATCATCCCCACCGCGACACAGGCGTTGCGTGCCTTGTGCTGGGTCGTCGTCGCAATCGCGGTCGTCGTCGCAGCCCAGGGAACGACAGCCCCCGGTGGCGCAACGCTGGGCCTGTGCCTGGCCGCCGCGCTTGCCGCAGCTCTTCGCCTCACTCGCAACACCCGCTGACAACCGCGCAACACCAACCGAGAGGAACGGAACAATGAAGAACGAGAAAATGACGTGGGGGCAGATCCTTGTCCTCACCGTTACCTGCGTGCCGATGGCAGCTGTCGGCGTCGCGGGCGCCGTTGCGACGTACGTCAACATGGACCGCATCCTTGGGTCCGGCGCCTCTGCGGCCGGCATGGTCGCAGCTGGCGAGGGTGCAACGCTGATCTGCGCGCTTGTCGCACTGGCCGTAACGCTGATGGGTCAGCACACCCCGGCCGTGGTCCGCCTCGGCATGTGGCTGCTGCCCGTGGTTGGGTCCGTTGCTGGTGTTGCACTGGCGTCCACCACGAACGAGAAGATCATGATGGCGGTGACGCCGCTGGCCATGACCGCAGCTGGTGAGGGTGTCGCGTTCGTTGCGCGCCGCGTCGTGGCGCACCGCACCGGCACAGATCTTGAGCAGCAGCGCCGCTCGGGCCTTCTGCTGTGGCACGCGAACCGCGCGAAGAACGGCGGGCGCCTCGGGCGGAAGCTGTCGCAGCTGGCCGTGTGGCGCCTGACCAAGGCGTTCGCCAGCACGGACGCTCAGCTGTCTGTGCAGCTTGGTGAGATCCAGAGGTACCGGATCGCTGATGGCGCGGACACCAACCTGGCTGAGGTCCTGGCCGGTCCCGTGGCGAAGGCACAGAAGCAGTCCAGGAAGGCGGACGTGGCTGCCTCTGTGGCGCCTGCGCCCCAGCTGCCTGCCCTTCCCCCGGCTGCGCCCGCTCAGGCTGTTACGCAGCTTCCTGCGGCTTCTCTCGCGAATGCTGTGCCGGCCGCCAAGCTGCCGACCGAGACCGACCGTGACGCCGACAACCTTGAGTGGATACAGGGGGTCATGGCTGAGGCCAAGGCCAACGTGATTGCTGACCCGCTGGTGAAGCTTCTCAGCGTCGCTGAGGTGGCGACGATGAAGGGTGTGTCCGCCGGCACGGTCCGCAGTTGGAAGCACCGGGGGAAGCTGCGCGCTCACGACGTGGTCGACGGTAGCCCGATGTTCCACCCTGAAGATGTGGCGGGGCTCGACTGACCCGGCACGATGCACACCCCGACAGGTTCTTCCTGTCGGGGTGTTGCGCTGTCCAGGCTCTGCGTGTAGAGTCTTACTCAGAAGCAACCGCAACGAAGGAAGCAGGGACACCATGTCGTTCATCAGGACTTTCCGTAACAGCGACGACCGGTACGACGTTGAGGTCAATGACGAGACGCTGCACTGCGGCTACAAGACCGAGCCGGACGCGTACAAGTTCGGCACGAAGGTGGCCGCCAACCGGGACGCCGAGTCGAAGAAGAAGTAAGCGGAACCAGACCAGCAGCCCCCGGCCACCAGCCGGGGGCTGCTGTTTGTGTTGAAGTTGCAGCACCCTGGAACCGGGGTCGAGCGCACGCGCTTACGAGGGTTCCCCCGGCCGGCCCCACAGACACCCCTTCCCCCTGGTGCAATGTGGATCATAACGGGCAGTTAGGCACAACGCTGGAAGTGTGTCGGCGCAAGCCTGGTACAGGACTGGCAAGGGTAAGGTATGCTTCAGGAACAGAGACGGAAGGAATGTGGAAGAGCCATGGAAGACGACCTGACGCAGCAGGTACACGATGAACTCAAAGCCGCACAGACCGAAGTGGAAGCGAAGGACCTTCGTAACCTGAGGGCCCGCGCCGAGCTGTCACAGGCAGCCATGGCCAGGCTCATTGGGGTCAGCGCATCGACCTACGCCAACTGGGATTCGGGCACGTCGTACCCCAAGGGTCCGGTGGTCCTGAAGATCCTGCGGGTGATGAACGAGATCGAGCAGCAGCTGAAAGCAGCGAAGTAACCCCACCGCCGGACAACCGCGAGAGAGGTACAGATCATGGAAGCTAAGGACCTGTTCGACACACCGCCGATGATCCACAAGCGGAAGCAGAAGCCGCAGGGACCGACCGTGAACCAGCGGCTGGTCAACGCGACCGAGACCTTGGGGCGGGGGCTGGACCGGGCGGGCAAGCCGCTGTCAGTACCCGCGCAGCGCTGGTCGGACCTGTCGAAGAAGCGCACAGACGCCCGCACAGACGAAGCCTACGCCGCGCTGATCGAAGCGAACCGTGGGCGCCGTGACGCCATGCGTGACGTGCGCCGGGATCAGAAGGCGTTCGAGAAGGCGCGCGACGAAGTGAAGTGGTGGAACGTCTTCAACGGTGAGCGCCGCGCCGCACGCCTGGTGGTGCGGGACACCAAGCAGCTGGCTAAGGAAGCTGGGTCCATCCGCAAGGAAGCACGGGCCGCGTACCCGCTGTCCCTGCCCCAACTCGCCACCCGCTGCCACGCCGCTCACGCCGGCGCAACGGGTCTGTGGGGTCTCGTCTCGGACAGCTGGATGTCCGACGTCGCAGTTGGAACGAGCGTTGCAGCCATCGCCCTGAACGTTGCCACGGTGTGGCTCGGCGGACGCCACGTGTCGCACGACGTGGTGGACGCTGAGCTCGAAGCGTTGCGCCCGTCGCAGGAAGAGCGTGACCTGTTGCAGCGGCTGGAACCGAAGATGTGGCACAGCGTCGCGGAACCGCGCGGACTGTCCGACGTGGTGACCGGCACCGCAACGCTGACCAACTCGGGCATTCAGGTGAAGCTAACGCTCAACGGCGCCATGGACTTGGGCGCGTTGCAGAAGAAGTCAGCGCAGCTACGCGCGGCGTTGCGGCTGCGTGAGGATACCCGCATGGAACTGCGTGAGGGCAAGACCGGTGGTCACGCGCGGCTGACTCTCAGGACTCGTTCCAAGACCGACGGCTTGGACCTGACAGGGTGGGCGCCCGGCGACGCGTGGGCTGTCAACACGATCACGGGTGAGACGGTCCCCGTCCCGCTCGGGAAGCGGCTGCTGTTCGCCGGTACGTCGGGCAGCGGCAAGTCCTGGTCGGCGCGCCCGCTGATGGCTGAGGCGTCCGAGCACGCGGACCACCGGCTGGTGATCTTCGACCGGAAGTACATCGAAGCGCGCAACTGGGAACACCGGGCCCGTACCGCCTGCGAGCTCGACGACATGCGGTCGCTGTGTGAGGAACTGATCGCAGAGGGTGAGTCCAGGCTGAAGCTGATCCCCCGTGGACAGGACACAGTCACGATCGGCCCGAGCCGCCCGCGCATCACGGTGTTCGTAGACGAAGGCGGTGAGCTGATCAGCGACTCAAAGACGAAGCACCCCAAGGATGAAGAGGGGCGCTCGGACTACACAGACATCATGACGTCCATGCGCACCATGGCCCGGAAGTACCGCGCAGCTGAGATCATCCTTGTGTGGTGCACACAGAAGCCGGCGCTCTCGGGCGAGGGTCACGGCCTTGACTCGCAAATCGCGGGCCAGCTCGTGCACCGGCTGTCACTCGCACTGGCCACCACGACAGACGCACAGGTGGTGTTCGGGAACGACGCGATCGAGAAGGGGTGGAAGGCCAACGAGCTGCCCATGCCCGGCTTCGCCCTGTTCCGCAACCAGGAACTGGGACCCAAGTCAATCCCCGAAATGATGAAGATGCGCGCCATGTCCCCGGCTGACGTGATCGGCCTGCCGGCCCGGCCGGTGTGGTCCCGCTCGGTCAGCAGTACCGGCGCCAGTGTGCAGGACATCGCAGCCCGGAAGGCGTTGGAAGCATCGGCCACCACCCTCGTGGACGCCGGTGACCCGTGGGCCAAGGTCGACGTGGACACGGCCACTGTGTCGCTCACGGTCCAGCCAGCGACGCGGGCGGAAGATGTGAGGCCGCGCGTGTCGGCAGCGGATCGTGACGACGCGATCATGGCTGAGCTGCGGTCCGGCTCATGTTCAATGGTGGCGGACCTGGCGGATTCGCTGGGGCTGTCCCGTAAGCGGGTGGAAAGTTCGCTGAAGCGGATGGCCGTGGACGGCCTGGTGGTCTGCGACCCCGACGGGTGCTGGACGCCGGTACAGTAGTCACCAGTTCCCCCGCAGAAGAAGGCCACCAGGACCCGTCCCCCTGGTGGTCTTCTTCATGTTCCGCTACAGTTGCAACATGACAACCGCAGCGATCACGACGACAGCAGTCCCGACCGTGACAGCACCGGTCCCCGCCACGACACCCACCGCCATCGACTTTGACACCAGGCTTGCCCTGGCCGGCATCAAGATGGACGTGCTGCTGGACGTGGGTGAGGACACGCAGGCGGCCGTCTCTGAGGCGCTGAAGGAAGCGGACAGCCTGGCTGTCGCCGGTGACCTGAAGCTGCGCGAGACGGCCGCACAGAAGCCCCAGCGGTTCCGGTCACAGCCTATCCTCAAAGCGGCCGGTGACCTGATCCGCGCGCGCGGCTGGACCACAGGCCAGTTCCAGACCGGCACCGCGCTGTGCGCCCTTGGGGCCATCAGGACCGCCACGCGCGGCAACGACTGGTCTAACCAGCCCGAGCCGGCAGGCGAGTACGGCGCCATCAACGTGCTGCTGGAACGCATCGCTGATGAGTTCGGTCCCGGCCTGAGTGTGCCCGGCTGGAACGACCGGCAGACCAGCGACGAAGGTGTGCTGCGCCTTCTCTGGTAAGCGGGTACCCTGGACCTGTTCGCACCCCTCGGTTCCGGTGGTCCCTGGTGGTGGTTGCGCGGCTCAGCCCCTGTTGGTGTTACGGCCAACAGGGGCTGAGCTGTTTCCGTATCTCGGTACCCTTGACCGGACCACCACAGAAGGGACGGCCACCATGGCGGACAACATCGCCCAAGACGTACTGGACGCACAGAACCTGAAGAGGGCCATCGACCTGAGGGTGCGCGGCGCCCACTGGTCCGAGATCAGCCAGGCATGCGGCTTCAGTTCGCCGGCCGCCGCTCTGCGCGCCGTGGGTGTGGCGATGGCTGCGGCCACCATGCGGGCCGAAGAGACCGCAGACGCCATGCGGGACACGGCCAACCTCAGGCTGGAACACCTACTGGGTGAGACGCTGCGGATGCTGGACGCTGAGGCGCCCGAGACATACGACGCCGACGGCAACCCGAACACAACCGATGACCGGGCCGTGAAGCTGCGCGCTGTCGATGAAGCCCGGCGGATCGTGCTCGACCTGTCCAAGCTGAACGGCGTCGACAAGCCCGAGAAGGAAGTCGGGGGCAACGACGTCCCGACGATCCGCATCGTGGGTCTCGACCCTTCGGATCTGATCTGAGGTGACAGTCTATGAACCAAGAGGCGGCGCTATGGAACTGATGAAGGCACGTGATGACACCGTGCTTTTGTCGGGGCCCGCCGGCACGGGGAAGTCAGTCGCAGCTTTGATGAAGATCCACACCACCAGCCTGCTGGTACCAGGTCTCGTCACACTGCTGCTGCGCCAGACAGCCGCGTCCCTGGGTGCGTCCACACTGCGTACCTTCGAGCGCTTCGTTGCTACTCAGGAACTGGCATCGGGCCACGTGACCTGGTTCGGTGGCAGCGGCTCGAAGCCTGCCGCGTACATGTACGAGAACGGGTCACTGATCATTCCCGGTGGAATGGACCGGCCGGGCAAGTTCTTGTCGATGGATGTAGACCGCATCCTCATTGATGAAAGCAACCAGGTCAGCGTCACCGGGGTGGAAGTGGTACAGACCAGGCTGCGCGGCAAGGCTGCCACGTACAAGCAAATGGTGCTGCTCACCAACCCGGACCATCCGGACCACCATCTGTTGACCATGGCCAAGGATGGGCGGGCCCGCCACATCCACTCACTGCACACGGACAACCCGTACCTGTACGACAGGTCTGGCAACCCGACCGAAGCCGGTGCCAAGTACATGGCGCGGCTTGGTGCACTGACTGGCGTGCGGAAGCTGCGCTACCTGCAAGGCATCTGGGCCGCGTCCGAAGGCATGGTCTATGAGGACTGGCGCGACGCGGACAACGTCATCGACTGGTTCCCGGTGCCCGTGGAATGGCCTCTGTTCCTGACTGTGGATTTCGGATACAATGACGCTTTTGTCTGCCAGTGGTGGCGCACAGACCCCGACGGACGCATGTACCTGACGCGCGAGATCCACCGTTCCCAGGTCCTGGTAGAGGATCACGCACGCCACATCCGCAGCATCATCGACGAGAACGCCGAGACGGAACCGGTCCCGTACGCGGTGGTCTGTGACCACCAACTGGAAGACCGCAAGACACTGGAACGTCACCTGAAGATGCCAACCCTTCCCGCGAAGAAGGGCATCAGCCGTGGCATCCAGCTGACGCAGTCCCGCGTCCGTAAGCAGGGTGACGGCAAGCCACGCCTGTTCGTCCTGCGTGACTCGGTTGTCGGGCGCGACGACGGGGCTAAGGATCGCAACACGCCGCGTGGCTGGTGCGCCGAGCTGCCCGGCTACGTGTGGCAGACGGTACGAGGGACTGACGGCATCCCGCGAGAGGTCCCCGTCGACAAGAACAATCACAGCTTGGACGCCGGCAGGTACGCGGTCGCTCACCTCGACTGGATTGAGGCCGGTCGCATGGGCAACCCTGCCGCGCCGCGCAGCACTGAGGCACCCACCAGCGGCGCATGGTCGCGGCCTGTGGGCCGGTAGTCTGTACCCGAGCATCACCACCACCGGAACAACGGAAGGGCCCACTGTGGCTACCAAGACATTCGAGATCCGTACCGACCCGCATGAGGCGGTCATCGGTTCCACCACCCTGCTGTTTGAGGCAGAGGTCATCGGCGCCGAGTTCGCGCAGGCGTACTCGTCACTGCGTGATGTGCAGCAGAAGGTCAAGGGTGCACAGGGTGGAAAGGCGTCCAGCACCAAGCACGCCAAGTCGGATGACATTGACGCCGACGTGTTGACCGAGCTGTCGGATGCGATGCGCGGATTCGTCCGGCGCTTCATGCTGCCCGAGTCGCAGACCGTGTTCGACGGGCTGCGCCTGCCGGACCGCATCCTGGTTCAGCTCATGGAATACGTGGCGGAACTGTACGGCGGGGGCAGCGGTGGCCCGGGAAAGGACGTCGCTGGTGGCACGTCTTCCGGCTGACTGCCACCATGGCCGACACGTGGGACGACTGGTTCGGGCAGCTCACCTTGACCGGGGTAGACCCACGGACGTGGGACCTGGGTCAGTTGCTGGCCGCGTACGAAGCCACCTTGCGGCAGCACTCGAAGGATGAAGCGGCGTGGAACCGGACACGGCAAGCGTTGACAGCCGAGCCGAAGGAAGTCCGGGACGCGCGCCGCCAAGCGGCAAAGGTGGCTGCGGCTGCAGGGGCGCCACCCCCCGAGCCGGCCGGGCAGCTGACGGTGGATGACGCGGAAGCAATGCTCGCCCGTTTCGCAGCCTCTGACGCGCTGTACGAGTGAACGTACGAAGGACCCCCTGCCGCGATGGCAGGGGGTCCTTTCTGTTGCACGTCAGCTCAGGTCCGGGATGACCAACCAGCCCGGCTCGGCGAGTCCGGTGTATCCGGCTGCTTTGGCCAGTGCCTTGATCGCGGCTGCGCGGCCGGTGACGTCTACGTTAGCCAGGGCCATGAAGTGCCCCACCACAACTTCCACTTCTTCGCCAGGGCCCACTACGGTCAGGAATAGCTGGTCGCGGTCGTAGTTCCCGGCGGTCAGGTAACCGAGGTGCTTTCCGTCCAGCTCGGGTGTGTTCCGGATCACTGCGTCCAGCCACTCACCCTCGTTATCGATGTTGCGGGTGAGGTACTTGGACTCGGGTACGTGCACGCCGAACGCGTGATAGGTGCTGTGATACATACCCATGGGTGGTGGCCCCTTCACTGTTGCTACGTCACTGTTGCCACCATCCTGCACCAACATCGGGTGCCGTGTCAACAGCGGGGGATAGACTTGCTGCGACGTCTGGTGTTAGGCCGGTCACCCCACCACCTACTGAAGGGGTGACCGGTCATCGCCGACGAGGAACTCGGAACCGGCAGCATTACCATCACGCTGGACGACTCGGCGGCAGACGCCAGTCTGGACCGCCTGGCCAACCGGATCGAACAGGCACTCAGCCAGGCAGCGCGCGACGGTGCGCGCCGCATGGAACGACAGCTCAACGACGCCATCCGGCGTATCTCGCCGCTCACCGCCACGGTGGAACTGGACACGGCTGCTGCCCAAGCGGCACTGGACTCACTGTCATCTCAGACGGTTGACATCAACGTCATGCCCGAGGTCAACCGGGCCCAGTTCATCAACGCCATCCAGGCGGCACTGGTCGGCGCCAGTGTTTCTGTCAACGTCATCCCCAACATGGACGGCTTCGACGCCGCACTGCGCGCTCACCAAGTCCCGGACATCACCGTCAACGTGAACGCCGACACGGACCGGGCGCAGCGAGCTATCAGCGGTCTGGGCAGCAGCGCACTCGGTAGTCTCGGTTCCCTGTCCAAGATCACACCCAGCCTGGTGGCCCTTGGTACCGCTGCGGCCGGCGCGTCCGTCGGCGTCGTATCACTCGCAGCCGCACTTGCCCCGGCCCTTGGCATCATCGCCGCTGCACCCGCTGTGATCCTCGGGGCAGGTGCTGCGTTCGGCGGACTGTCGCTGGCACTGAGCGGCGTGGGTGAAGCATTCGGCGCCGGGCTGACGGGCACCGCTGAAGAGTTCAGCAAGGCTCTTGAGAAGCTGTCACCGGCCGCGCAGCTGGCTGCTCAGGAAGTCCGCGCGCTGGCCCCCGTGCTCGCAGAGCTGCGCGCCACAGTGCAGGACAGCTTCTTCGAACAGATCCAGGGGGACATCACCCGCACCGCCGAAGCACTGGCCGGACCGCTGACCACAGGACTGGCCAGCATCGCGGCAGGGTGGGGAAGGGCAGCCAGCAACGCTCTCGCGTACGTTCAGAGTTCCGCCGGGGTATCCAACGTCGAGTCCATCCTCGGCGCCTCAGGCGCCGCTGTAGACGGCCTGGCTGACAGCACAGGAAAGCTGACCCAAGGGTTCCTCGCGGTCGCGGCCTCGGTCTCGGACGCGTTCGGGGAACGCTTCGGCGCAGCCATCGCCGGGGCGGGTGAGTCGGTCGGCTCGTTCCTTACCAACATCGCCGACAGCGGCCAGGCGGTGTCGTGGGTGGACGGGGCACTGGTTGTCTTCCAGCAGCTCGGCGCCATCATGGCCAACGTGGGGTCGATCCTCGGCAGCGTCTTCAGCCAGGCGACCGCTGCCGGCGGTGGGCTGCTCGCCAACATCGAAAGCCTGACCGGGCAGATGGCCGACTTCCTGAAGTCCGCCGAGGGTGTGCAGATCCTCGAATCCATCTTCGGCCTGCTGGCCCAGGTCGGCCAGCTTGTGGGTACCGTGTTCAGCGCGCTGCTGACCGTGGTCAAGGCTGTCGCCCCTGCCTTCACTCAGATCGTCAACGCGATCACCCCGGTGCTGCCGGTCATCGGTCAGCTGATCGCGCAGCTGGCTACCGGGCTGGCGCCCGTGGTGGCACAGGTGGCGGGCGTGATCGCCACGGTTCTAACGTCAGCACTGGACGCGATCCTGCCGATCCTGCCCCCACTGGTCAGTGCATTCCTGACGCTCGTGACGGCTGTGTCCCCGTTGATCCCGATCCTGGGCGAAACGCTGGGCGGCATCATCACTGCGCTGGCCCCGCTGTTGCTCACCCTGGCTGAGACGATCGGGGTGATCATCACAGCGGTCGCACCTCTGATCACTCAGCTGGTCGAAGGGTTCGCCCCGATCCTGGAAGCTATCGCCCCGATCGTCACCAGGCTGGTCGAAGCGTTGACGCCTCTGATCACAGCACTGGTGAACGCGCTGCTTCCGATCCTGCCGCCGATCATCGACGCCTTCCTTGCGATCCTGGCCGCCGTGCTGCCACTGACGGAACCGTTCATCCTGATCCTGGAAGCGCTGGCGCCACTGGTCGAGCTGATCATTAAAGCCATCGCGCCGATCATCGAGCTGGCGGCTGAGCTGGTGAAGTGGCTGACGCTCACCGCGATCGTGCCGGTGATCGAAGCAATTGTTGAAGTCTTGACATTCATCATCCGGACCGTGACCGATGTGATCACTGCGATCGTCGACTTTGTGTCCGACTTCAAGGACAACTTCTCGGACATGAAGGAAAACGTGGTCAAGACGATCGCGCTGCTTGTGGTCGCCGTCGTCAACTTCTTCTCGCAGCTATGGGAAGACGTCACCGGATGGGTGTCGAAACTGTGGGAAGACGTCATCGGCTTCTTCACGGACCTGTACGACGATGCGATCAAGACCATCGCCAACCTGATCGTCGCGGTCGTCCAGTACTTCCGTGACCTGAAGGAAGACGTCGTCCTTCAGCTGGCACTGTGGATCGTCGCCGCTGTGCAGAAATTCAAGGATGCCAAGCAGAAGATCGTCGACACGGTGTCGGACACGATCGACAAGGTGGTGCAGTTCTTCAAGGACCTGCCCGGGAAGATCAAGAGGGGGTTGGGTGACCTCGGCAGCACGCTGTACAACGCGGGCAAGGACCTTCTGAACGGACTGAAGAACGGCGTCGTGGCTGTCGCTCAGAACCTGATCAACGCGGTGAAGGACGCGGTGTCCGACGCGGTCGAGTCGGCCAAGGACTTCCTTGGTATCGCGTCACCGTCGAAGCTGTTCTACGAGATGGGGCAGAACACCGGCCAGGGTCTCGTCAACGGCATCGACTCGATGGCGTCCGCCGTGGCCTCTTCATCGAAGCAGTTGGCCAGCACGGTGGCCGGCGGGTTCAACAGCCCCATCCCTACCGCGATGGCCAGTGCGGCCGGCGTCACCCAGGGGTGGCGTCCTGGCGACCCGCTGGACCGACCCCGGTCCGCCGAGTCGATGGAACGCTTGCAGCGCAACGTCGCGGCGCGCAGGGTGCGCGAGGCTCAAGGCATGGTCAACAACATCACGATTAATGAGGTGGGTGACGCCGATGCCACGGCGCAGCGGGTGATGGCCCGGCTGGTGTCCGTGGTGTGACACAACATCGTGGGGCCTACCGTCTGTGCTTACCGGGGGTAGGCCCCACGACGTTGTGGGTGTGGCACTTATGGGCTGAGAGAAACAGCAGGTCAGAGACTTGTGGCAGCCAGAACCAACCTTTCCTATACACACGAGTTTTTCTCACGGGGTAACACATAGGTACCTACTACATACGCGCCCGCGTATTAGGTACTGCCATCCATGCCTGACC
>ERZ1292637.1123-Hain-H14-01um-R3-1123-length-12175-cov-5_pt1 | contig 12175 bp, 13 predicted proteins | sample MGYA00564405_ERZ1292637 | MGnify/ENA primary metagenome ERZ1292637 (study PRJEB36523, sample SAMEA6512645) | groundwater metagenome | collected 2019-01-09 | study: AquaDiva: Metagenomics assemblies of 32 groundwater samples | reverse complement strand
AGCGTGCGAGCGCTCAGTGCCAACCGGGATAAACGGGGGAACTCTGTGAGAACAGACAATCCCGTACCAAGCTGTAGAGGGTGCGTGACCCTCAGCGTGAAGGGAAGGTTCTACAGAAGGTCGAACGACTAGGCGGTGAGTCCCAAACAATAACCCGCCCACGAAACCCCGGCGACTCTCTGAGTCGAAGATATAGTCTGCTCTGCAGGGCGACTTGCAGAAGCCTCGTTTAAACGGCGAGGCGATAACAAAGAGGAACCCCGCATTTCCGTCGCTAGTTGATGAACGTTACCGCGAGATTGAGGCCATGGTACTCGCGGATGTAACCGACTGGATTCCGATTCTTTTTACGGTGATGCCAAGCGACCGGGCGACCGAGCGCTTCGGCATGGTCGGGGAGGCTGGCGATTGGGTGGAGTTTTTGGGATCCACCAGCTACGACGCCTTGTATGAGCAGTACAACGTGGTGGCGACGCACCGCCAGTATAACTCTGGCCTCATCGTCACCCGCACGATGATGGATGACGACCTGACCGGGTTAATGCGGGGGGATTTGTTCGAGCCCATGATTAACGCGGCCGTCGTGACCCGCCAGAAGCATGGGGCGCGCGTGTTCAATTTTATGACGAGCAACGACCTGACCTTCTATACCCACAGTGAGGCCGTGGCGCTCGTCTCGAACAGCCACACCACCCGGACGACGGGCGTATCGACCACCAACGGCTTTGATAACCTCACCACCGATGCCTTGACGCCCACCTCGTACCGCGCTGCTCGGATTCAGTTCCGGCGGTTACGAAACGACCGGGGGAATTTGATCGATGGAGAGGCGGATGAGTTGTGGTGTGGCCTAGACCGTGGCCCCGAGGCGGAGGAAATCGTTGGGACGAAGCAAGGGCTCAATACCGACTTCGGGAATATTAACCCGGAGTACCGCACGGCCAAGGTGTATGCGTGGAACCGCATCACCGATACCAACGATTGGGCCATCTGCAATAGCAAGCTGCGCAAGAAGAACCTGCGCTGGTACGACCACACCAAGCCCGAGACACGCCAGATCGCCGATTTTGAAACGCTGCAGATCAGGCGGGCCGGGTATATGCGGTACAGCTTCGCCCGCCGCAACCATATCTGGATCGTTGGCGCGAGCGTCTCGTAAAGGGCAGAGGAGGAGCCGATGGATAAAGGAAAGATGCTGAAACCAAAACCGGCCGCTCCAAAAGCGGGGAAGCCTGGCAGCACCAAGGGCGTGCCGTATCCCTCCTTCACCACGAAGAAGCATGGCACTGGGGTGAAGGAAAGCAAACCCTTACACCCGCGGCCATTCAAATAGGGGCGAGACGACATGGCCACAGATCCGAATGACCTCCGGGTGGAAACGCTGGCGAAAGAAGAGTATCTCAAGCCAGCGCAACGACAGGAGCTGCAGGAAAACATTGCCCGCGATGAAGGCTATCTACGGGGTCAGGGCACCAACGGGCAACCCCTCGCGATGGTACCGGGGATTCCCCTCCCAGACGCGTCGATGGTGCGGGAGAACATGGCCCGCGATAAGGCGATGCTGGAGGCAGGCACCCCACCGAAACTGACGCCCTTGCAGATCCGCCAGCACATGCGGCGGCTGGACGAGTTGGAAGCTGAAATCAAGCCCGGGATGCCAAGCATCGATCAAATGTGGCGACCTCTGGCTCCAAACGTTGATATCTGCATCGCCCATGGACGGGTCAATAAATCCCGCATCAAGGCGCGGAAAAACGTCCTGTCACGCCTTGATCCCGATAATGAAGAGCCGAACTTCCGCTCGGTCGAATTGCTACGCAGCAACGACCCACCACAAGTGGATCTGCGCCAATACTGGCGCAACTATGAGTTGATCAAGTGGCAGAAAGATGCGGTCATCGAGGTAGAAGACCTTCCCATGGATGATGAGACCTTTCTGCGCTTTTGCCAATTCAAAGCGGCCGACTGTTCGCCGAAACTCATCATGCGCGATTTGTCGCTCTCGAAGGTGCAGTACGAGCAGGCCATGACGCGCTTGCGGGCCCTGAAAGCCAGCATGGTCGCCGATGTGGACGAGGATGAGGAGGTCTCACCTCCCGCGTCTGTGACCAGCGCCGAGGCGAACGGCCATGAGCCGTCCCACGATCTCGCGTGGCTGAAGGCCGAGATTCAGCGCCGCAGGATTATTCACCGGAGTATCGCAGACGCCGTAGGTCTTGACAAAGGGAAGTTCGCGCAAATGATCGCTGGTCGCCAGCGATGCCCAGCAGGCTTGATCGCGCAGATTGAAGAGCTGTTGGCCAAGTTTGATCAGGGGGGTGGTACGCTGCGGGTGCATGAGATGCCCGTGGCATCCTAAGCAGAGATCATCAACGCGCACCTTAACCACAAGGGTTAAGGGGGAGGGGGAGGGCGCACATGCCAGGTTCAGAACTGTATCGACAACACCACAACTTTCTCGCGGGAGTCACGCAGTATTACCCGCTCTACTTGCCAGGGGCCAAGACGTTTTTTGTCGGCCCGACGACCTATACCGCGGTAGGTGGCATCGCAGCCTCCGATGGGAATGACGGCGAGTCGCCGCAAGCCCCGCTGCTGACGATCAACCGGGCCAATACGCTGGCAGTGGCCAGCCGGGGCGATACGATCTGCCTGATGCCGGGCACCTATACGATGACTGCTGCACAAGCCTTGACTCGTGCTGCGTGCCGGCTCGTCGCCCTGAAGCCGTATAGTGCCACGATCACTGGGGATGGGGTCATTACGACATTACTCACCGTGGATGTGAATGATATTGAGTTCGCGGGCCTTCGGCTTCTTGGTGTCGCGGCACTCACCCGTCTTTTGGATCTCGCCAATACCACGGCCATCCGTAACTTCCACATGCACCATTGCAAAGTGATTGGGCTTGAGACCGTGGCCGGTGTGACAGGGATTCAGAATGGGGAGAACAGCGCGGGCAATGATGCCGCGCATACGATTATCGAATGGTGCGACTTTGAAGGGTTGAGCGCACAGCCGATCCACACCTTTGGGGGCGGTGCGGCAATTCGTCACAATAACATCAACTTGGATGATACCGCTGCAGCCACGGGGGTTCGCGTGGGTGACATGGGCGCCGCCTTTGGAACCAGGAAAGCCTGCTTCATCTACGACAATCAGTTCACAGGCCAAACGGATGCGTCAGCCCTCTTGGCGATTACGGTTGCAGGGACCGAGGCCAATACCCAAATGGTCTATGCCGCCAGGAACGGCTATGCGAACTGCGCGGCACCAACTCAGGATCGCCATCCCGAGGGATGGTTGGATAACTACCTCGGAGCTGCGGGCGGCATTGCGGCCATAGCTGACGCTGCTGCGTAAGTCATTCTCTGGCAACGAGGAGAATCAGCGCGCGCATGAGCGAACGAGAGTCGTCCTACGGCGAGATCAGATTTGAGAAGCTCGTGGACTATCTGATTCATCTCTGTCAGACATGCGATCGCTCCAAGATGTTTACGCTCACGCAACATGGCCAGGATACGTGTCTCGTGCTCCCAAGACCCGTGGCAAAAGCCTTGCTGGCGTATGCCAAGCCTGCGGCTGCACGGCCACGGCGGAAACCCAAGGGTTCTATGGGTCAAGAGGTCGATCATGCCAGGGAAGAAGAAGGGGAAGGGGGTTATTAGGAATGTGCTTCGAGGTATTGGGCAGCAAGTCGAAGCAGCGCCGGATTATGCAAGAACCGACCAATACCATTGTTACAGTTCGAGCATAAGAGCCCTCTAACCCTTTTAGTCATAGCGCAGTGATCAACATGTAATCTTTTTCCGGGACCACAAAGAGTATTAGTTCGACATATAGCGCATAACCCATTTTGGGCGATAAGCATGGCTTCGTATTGTGCTGGTTCTATTCCATATAGATGCCGAAGAGAAGATCGCCATGTATATAATGTCCATCTATTTTTGTGTTCAGGGTTAAGTCTTGATGCAGTCGTTGCATTTTTACCACACTGCTTACACCAAGATCCTCGTTTGTCTAAGGTGTTTGGATGGTGATAAAAATCACTCATTGGCTTTGTTAGCTTGCAATGGCGGCATTGTTTATATTTTTTCTTCATGAGAGGAGTATAAACCTATGGGGATGAAAAGTAAAGGGCAAAAAAAGGTTGCCCGCGTCCTCCATGAGTACAAATCCGGCACGCTGAAGTCGAGTAGTGGGGCGAAGGTGAAGAGCCGGGATCAGGCCATGGCGATCGCGCTCTCCGAAGCGGGGATGAGTCGTAAGGGCAAGGCGAAGACCAAGAAGAAGGCGAAACGGTGATGGGACAGGCTTGTGGTACCTTCGTAAGCCCAGCATTCTATGACGATGAAATGGCCCGGCGGAGTGGTCTGGGGCTCTGTCGGAACTGTGGTGCCCCATCGCATGAAGTCCTGCAGGATAGTCTTCGGCTGCTAGTCAATGGCCTCGACACGCTGGCCATGGCACTGGCGGACATGAACCACTGTTGGACGAATGAAGAACGCCGTGCCTACGAACGGGCCATGACGGCGGCCAAGCAAATAAACCTAGACGGTAATGCGCTGTAGGACAAGCGACTGGCGCATGGCCAAGGAGCGACGATGGACGTTCGGAAGATCCTGAAGTTGTTTAACGGCGGTGATGTCTATCAGGGCGGCTCGCCCTTCGGCGGCGCGACGGTTGTGCAAGAAATCGATCAGATGATCGCCAAGGGGTTTGGCCGCCGGGTCACCGTGGGCGCATTCTCAACGCCTGCTGCCGGTGGTGGTGCCGCGGCGATCATCGATATCGATCAGCCAAGACTGGCCATTGCCGTGCCAACGGGCTACACCATTCGACCTGTCTACATGGCGTGCCAGGTGCAACCTGGATTGATTGCGTCAGATAGTGACGAGAATGAGATTTTGTTTGCCGTAGATCCGTATGGCCAATGGACGGGTGACGGAACCTCCACCGCGGAGCTTCCGATCAACATGCGCACAGATTTGGGGCAGGGCTCAGCCTGCCGTGTCGGTTCTACCTTTACGGCAGACATGACCACCACCCCTGCGGGGGGGGCTGCGGCAGACCCGGTGCTCGACATGGAACTGGCCCGGACGGTGGATACCGTTGATATTTCAACGGCAGTCGGGGTCAATGTGAAACGTCTGGAGTTGGTCTATGCACCAAAGTGGCCAGAGATGATCGTCGGCCCAGCGACCCTCCTGGTCTACTACGGTGGCACCGTCGCTCTGCTGGGCGGCTTCGCCCAGGCTGCGTGGGTGGAAGGGCGGAACGAGGAATTCTACGTTCGAGCGTAAGGGGGCACTGAGATGATCGCCTATCAGGAGTTCTTGCCCGCTCGAACATTGACTGATGTCTACGCGGTGCCCCTTGTCCAAGGGGGTGCCGTTTCGGTTGAGGTGGTACTTTGCAACCAAAGCACGCTGGCCTGGGCCGATGTGGATGTCGTCGTCTCAGGCAAGGATCGTCAAGGGGACCAGCGGCTGTTTGAAACCGGCGAAACCAATCCGACGATGCTGGCTCGTAGTGAGTATTACCTCTATCGCAATCATAGCTTGCGGCCTCGAAAGACGTTGCTGTTCAGCCTCAAGCTGCATATCGGCGAAACCCTGCGATTCAAAGCCAGCACGGGAGAGGTCTCCTGCACCGTGATGGCAGAAGAGTTCGTCACCCCCGATGCTCTGCACGCGCTGGAAGAGCGGCTGGACGTGCTGGTGGAAGATGTGCTGCGGCTGCAAGAGGCGCAGGCGGATGAGGGGAGTGCTCCCGTGCTGGCGGGGACGGACGCCGCACGCGCCGCGGGCCGGAGCAATACCATGTTGCGACGCTATCCGCTCTTCGACACGGAATCGGAGTTGGTCAATGGCACGGGGGCGATTCTGAGCCTGGTCATCAACCTGGAGACGGCGGCACGGGTGGAAAGCCTCCTGTTGAAGGCTTCGTCAGTCACGGGGACTGCCGATGTGAAGGCCGAATATCGCATGTCGTGGGATGGGTCGCAATGGTCCAGCTTTGACGATACTTCAGATATCACGGCCTCGACCTTGCTGGATCGGGCCAACAATACCGAAGGCTGGAACACCTTTTCGGTCTCGGCTCCCTTGAATCGGTACCTGCAAATACGAATCACGGGGGTCGCGGCGAATCCGGCGGACAGCCTGATTGCGGCATATTTGCTGGTGCGTGAGGAGTACGCCCGTGCCGAACGCTAAATGGACGTGGCGGCGAGTACTGGGGTGTGTCTTCTTACTCTCCTTCTTGCTGGTGCCTTCATGGGCTAGCCACATTGATTCCTCGAGGGCGCAGGAGTCGCTCGAGCAGTTAATCGGCGGGAGCGGGCGCATCGAACTGTTGGAGATGCAGGGGGTTGCCACGCAAAGTACAGCGCCGACGGGGCGCGGACGACTCTACTTTGATAGCGACGACAATAAATGGAAAGTGAGCGAAAGTGCGGGGGCCTATACAAACCTCGTCGGATCCGGTGTCACATCAATGAACGGTCTCACGGGCGCTCTCTCCATTGCGGCGGGCAGTGATGCGCTCACCGTCATCGCAGCAGGATCGATGGTGACCATTGACGCAGCCTACAGCATGGTCGAAACGCTCCCACAGGTGAAGATTGTGAAGGATGTGGGAGCGAAAACGTACACGTTTACGTCTCCCCACAAGAAGATCTTTGGAGGCGTCTTCAATGGTGCAGGTTCCCCGCTTGTCACGGGGAACATGAAAGCTGCGCTTGAGATTCCCCACGCCTGCACGATCAACGGATGGTACATTACGCTGGACTTGGCTGATACCGCCACGTTCAAGGTGTGGAAGCGGGCCACGGGCACCGCGATTCCGACCGTGGCAGACTCGATCAACACCGCTGGTGTGTCGATCTCGGCAGGGACGCTTCTGCGTAGCACCACCGTGACGGATTTCACCACGACGGCGGTGGCCCTGAACGATGTGTACATCATGCAGTTAAGCGCCGTAGGTGGAGTCGCCACTGAAGCGGTCTTTGGCGTGGAGTGTTCGTTATGATGCGCCGATTGCTGCGGGCCCTTATTCTCGTCCTGCTCACCACCACGCAAGCCTTCGCCACGCTGGCTGCGGGCACGGTGTGGGAGTTGAATGCCTCGGCTACGGCCTCGAACGTCAACGGTGGTGGGTTTAACACCCAGAATGCCAACTTCCTAACTGATCTGGCCTGTACCTCCGCGACAGGCACGGCTCCGGTTTGCACATCGGCGAGCTTCAACTTTGTGGCCAGGCAGAATAACACCTGGCTGTTTATCCGCTCGGGCACCAACTGGAACACGAGCGGGGCGGGCACGGCCGGTGGGGGATGCTACTTTCAGATCACCTCGACGGCCGCGAACGCCGCGACGGTGAATGCGGCGGTGGGAGCGGCTCGCTGCCTCTCCACGGGCACAGCCGTGAATCTCGAAGTCAGATGGGTCACGAATACCTCAGCCGGCACAGCCTCTGTGGCAAGCCCTACAGGCGGAACGTTCGGTGTCGATTACTCGCAAGGAACGGCTGCAGGGGTTATCGTCACTGATGGCGTCGTCGGGGCAGTCACAACAGAACTCACCTCGGCTCTGACCCCCGTTGACCTGAGTTGGGTCGGGAATATCCTGCACACCAACTCGGGCGCCACGTGTACGACTGGGTGGTTTGAAATTGTATCGGTGTCTGGCACAACCGCGACCGTGGATCGCTCGCTTGGCACAGCCACGGCGGTGTGCGCTCAGCGCCTTGGTGGCGCCATGTCACTCAACTCGACGCTTGATGATGATTTCTTTGAGTCCGGCGTGGCGGGAAATATCTTCTGGCTGAAGGCAGGCGCGTTTACCTTCGGTGAAACCGTTACGCTGGCAGCGGCTGGTGGAACCCAGAACCCGATCGTCGTAGCAGGGTACCAAACCGCGCGGGGGGATAAGCCCACAATTGCCAACGGGCCAACGATTGCCACGGTCACGTTTAGCTTTGTTCTGGCTGCAAACTGGAACCTCTACAACCTCGACATCTCGAACAGCAGCACGTCTACCGGGGATGTCCTGACCCTCGGTACCAACAGTGCTATCCGAAACCTCAAGGTCAAGAATCGTTCCACAACCGCAGCGCAAGATGCCATTATCACAGGCGCCGCTGCATTGATCTTCAACACAGAGGCCATTTCCTACCGTGGCCGTGCGATTCAATCGGCCCTTAGCCTATTTATCAGTGGTTGTTACCTCCATGATTCCGATATCGGGATACGAATCTCGGCAAACGTCAATCTTGTGATCTCAAACTGTATCATTGCCTCGAACGTCACCGATGCAGCTATAGTAACGACGGCTGTCTCGACGGGCTATTTGTCATTTCAGAATGTAACGTTATACGGAACAGAAGCAAAACAGGGCGTAGGGATTGATCTCGTTACGGGAACTAGGAATGTTCACCTCATCAACAGCATCATCTATGGGTTCGTGACAGGCGTAACCCATGCGGATGTCCAAACAGCGTCTTTTGATGATTACAACACGTACAATAACAACACCACCAATGCTACGAATTGGGTGTTAGGAAAGAGCAGTCTGACAACCGCGCCGGCGTTTACGAGCGTAGCGCAGCTCACAGGTGCAACAGCCACTACGTCAGGCTCTGTGCTAACTCAAGGGGGCGGTGACTTCTCCACGGTTGTTGATGGTCAGGACTACTTATATCTCGTCTCAGGCACGGGGATCACCGCTGGGATGTACGGGATCACAGCCCATACCGCGACAACGGTTACACTCGATATTGCTCCTGGTACGGATGCCACCGCTGATAAGGTGTGGCGCATCACAACCGGGCGCAATTGGGGTGTGGGTACCGCGATGAAGGCGGCTGGATTCCCTGGCCTGTTCTCTGGTGCAGTAAGCACGGGCTACACCGATATTGGTGCGGTGCAGCGCATTGAAGGCGCGGGTGGCCAGCGCGCGACGGGGTTTGTGCAATGAACTTCTTTGTATTGATGATGATCCTTCTGTCTATCCTCTCAACCGTGGACGCAGCGACGTACTATGTCGATCAGACTCACGATTCGGCGAATGATGCGAACGCGGGCACGAGCGAAGCGCTGCCGTGGAAAACCCTCCATCGCGCTGTGGATGGCATCTCGACTCGCGAGTCCGGTGGCTCAGGTGGACCGTATACGCCGGTTGTGGCGGGGGACACGGTGTATGTCAAGAACGGCACCTATGCCGACATCGTCCCCGCGTCAGACATCACCGTATCGATCAAGTATAACCCAGTCAACACCGGGACCGCCTCTGCCCCCATTGCCCTTCGGGCGTATACCCCCTCGAGCGGGCCACGCCACCGGCCCCTCGTGACACGCCTCCTGAGTTCCAACCCGGAAACCAATCCGGTCTTCGGATCCTGGGGCCGCTCCTACATCATCTGGGACGGGATCTCCTCCGGGACCGGCGCGTACGTGCGCTTCAATGACTGCCAGGGGTGTGTCCTGGAGAATAGCCTGATCGAGCGAGGCCCGGGGAGCGGCAGCGGCAACTACGACGGTGTGTGGATCGAGAACTCGGTGGAGGTCATCATCCGCAACAACGTCGTGCGCAATTCGTACTCGATCGACAATCAGTCCGGGAACGGATCATGCATCAAGTTGTGGAACAACCAGGGCGTTAACATCCACCATAACGATATCTCCCGCTGTCAGACCGGTATTTACAACAAATCGGGAGGATTGAGCAATATCTTTGAGTACAACTACATCTTTGAGATTTTAGGCACCCAGAACAACCCCGGCATTCGCATTGTCAACACGTATGATCTCCCGTCCTCGGACAATGTGGTGCGATACAACGTTATCGTCAGCGCGCAGCGCGGCATATATGCGCTCGACCGTCTGACCAGGAACCTGCAAATCTACAACAACACCATCTATGACGTGTCGGCTGGCGTGGTGGCCGACCCCGCGCCCTCGGGTAGCCCCAGCATGCGCGTGTACAACAACGCCATCGTGCGCAGAGATACGACGGGGAGCGATCAGGCGCACCATGTCTACAACGATTGGGCGCATCCTGACCCAGATGTCCCGCCCGATCTCCTCTCGAACTATTCCAGCTTTTTCGGGCTCTCCAGCGCCCAGGCGCGGTTCGCGCCATACATTGGTGCCGGTGCCATAGAGTCGCTGACGCAGTGGCAGGCTCGCGGGTATGATCTCACCGCGATCGTAGCCGATCCGCTCTTTGTGGGTCCGCTCACGAGTCCCTTTCCAGCCACGGTATTCAAGCTCCAGGGGGGATCTCCCCTCGTGAACGCTGGGCGTGTTGGTGGCGTGGACGGAGGCGCTGCTGTAAATATTGGCGCCTACCCCACAGGCAACGAGACGATCGGCAATGGCGGCATAGGTTCGGTCTATGCCCCGACTTGTGTTGGGAACTGTGTCATTGCCAAATGAGGAGACCATGAAAACTCTTGGCTGGATACTCATCGCAATCGTGGGCCTCGCGGTGTTTGCAGAGGCGAGCTGCATCACGAACAAAATGTCGGCATCGAGCAATCCAGCGCGCTATTTCAACTGTACGTTGGCCTCCGAGCGGCCGATGTCCGGCCTGCGGGCGGGGGACATGGCGTATGCCCAGGATACCCACGCCTTCTTTCTCGCCACAGGTGCAACCACATGGCAGCAGCTCGTGGGACCCGCCGGGCCAGTAGGACTTACCGGACCACAGGGACCTCAAGGGGTGATGGGGGCTATAGGGATGCCAGGCCCCGAGGGCATCCCAGGTGTCGTGGGCGCCCAGGGACCGACAGGCCCTACCGGACCCCAGGGACCACCGGGGCCATCCAGTGGTGTCATCTCCCTCAACGGGCTCACAGGGGCCGTCCTGCTGGCACCGGAGAGCGATGCCATCACAGTGCGCACAGACGGCACGACGCTGAAGGTGGATGCAGGCTATACACTACGCTGTGCACCGGGTTGCACAGTGCTCAAGGACACGCCGGCGAAGACGCTGACGGTGCGAGTACCGTAGGAGAAGGTAGGATGTGGCAACGAATGGCTACGTGGTGTTTGCTGACTGCCTTGGCGGCATTCACACCGGCCGTGTTCGGGGCGAATCAGTCGATTGTGGCGATTCCCTCGTTCACGACGCCCCCGAGCAACTGGGGTGCGTTGACGGAGACGTTCCTCTATGGCGAGGACGCCGCGCGTGCGGCACGAGGCTTGAGCGGGTTTGTCTACACCTGGACGACTCCTCTGACCAGTGGGAACTTGACGCATACCATCCCAGCCCTGGACGCCTTCGGCGCCGACGGGCATGTCATCCAGCAATCGGCCACCGCGGCAACCTATGTGGCCACGCGCCGGACGTTTCTTCTGGCAGACCCGAGCGACACGGGGACCCCCACGATCACGGGTGGGACTGGATGCACATTTAAGGACCGCATTGGGAGTGGCGGCACCCCGTCCGGAGCGCATCTCATTCGCATCGAGTGCGCGGCCGCGAGCACCGATCCCGACATTCCCACGAATATGATCCTCTTGGCCTATGTCGACACCGGCACCAACTCGGCGATCACCACCGTCGCACGGCGAGCGAACCGGTTCGCCGTGCGTCCAAGCCGTCTCAACCTGGGGCACGATGTTAGCGAGTATGGCGCCGTGTGCGACAATGTGGCTGACGATACGCCTGGCATCGTAGCCGCGCTGACCGCCGCACTTAACGTGACTACGCACAATTTCTCTCGCGTCTCGTTCCCCCTGAACGGTCGGTGTCGAGTGTCCTCCGTGCTCACAATCAACACCGCGCAGCGTGGCATGATCGAGGGGAACGGGGCCGACATCACATGGACAGGCAATGCGACAACGCCCATGTGGTTGTTCCAGGATACGCAGCATATGCGTATTGAGAACATGCACATCATCTCCAGTACGGCAGTACCCCTCTTAACAGGGATTCAAAGTGAAAATAGCGTTGAAGCGGTCCTCGCCCCGTCGTCCCTTCAAATGCAGAACATCGTCATTCAGGGGACAAATGGCGGCGTGGAAGTCGGCTACCGAGCTGCTCAGGGGGCTGGTGGGGATGCAAACAACGACCGTTCTTATTTATATAAAGTCTATGTCCACAATTATTCTCTAGCGGCATTCAGAATAGAACATTCACAGTCCAAAGCCCATAACTTTGAAGAGTCT
>ERZ1292637.1024-Hain-H14-01um-R3-1024-length-12996-cov-4_pt2 | contig 12176 bp, 18 predicted proteins | sample MGYA00564405_ERZ1292637 | MGnify/ENA primary metagenome ERZ1292637 (study PRJEB36523, sample SAMEA6512645) | groundwater metagenome | collected 2019-01-09 | study: AquaDiva: Metagenomics assemblies of 32 groundwater samples | reverse complement strand
ACACAAAAAGAGAAAATCCTTGAAGAGTTTAAGCTGATATATAGAGACAATCGTGGCTATGGCTGGCCGTGTCGTTGTGCCTCATGTTTGTAATATGACCATCGACCTATTTCCATATAATCTGCCGATGTTAGTGGAATATTTGGGCTGTGATTGCGGTGCGATGATGACGGTCGGTTACCTTAAAACCGGTGAAGTGGTTATTGGATGTAAGTCATGCGGGTGGTATTTAGGGACTAATCGAAAAATGACCGATGATAATTCTTGTATAGCTGATTTATGACTCCAACCCCCTCAACCCCAAAGCCCGAATCCCATATCACAAACCCAAAAGCATGGAATAAATGGTTCGATGAAACATATGGTGGTAGAGACTTTATGAGTGTGGCAATCGGCATCGTTGCCTCAGCTGCCACTCATGCCAAGGTTGTATTTGTTGGAGCCGACATGAGCCACATTACTAAGAAGTTAGTTGAGATCCTCTCCCAAGCCCAATCAGCCACAGTAGATCGGATGTGTGAGGTGGCGGAGAAGGTGGAGGTTCCAGATTCTACAGAGATAACTTTAGGATTTGTTGTTGGTCGTTCAGCTTTGATTGATGCTTTACGCACTGAGGCTAAGAATATTAAGGGAAAGATATGAAGAAGAAAAAATCTAAAATGGTCATGGACGGATCGTTTATTTCTTTGGAATCGTCTTTTATGGTTAAGCCAACTGGTCAGTTAACTTCCACTGAACTACCTATTGGGATGCTAATACTATTAGCCATAGTCTTTTTCTTTGCTGTTATTGGATTGTTCTCTATTTTATGATCCCTTCATCCCAGCGGCCTGAGTGGAAAGTGGAATTGATGGATAGAATCAAACAGCTCATTCAAGTTTCGTTAGCAATGTTTCAAGAAAATGCTGCAAAAAAAATATCTGATGAGGCTAATAGTTTACATGAATTTGTCTCCCAAGAATTAGAGCGGGTGGTTAAAGCTATGATTTTAGATAAATGTGATACCCAGTGCTTTTGTAAAGCATTGAAGGCTACATGTTGGTCTTGCGCTAGAAATTCCGCCAGAGAAGAGCAGATCCGTAGGGCTGAGGAGTTTGGGGTGGAGGTTGAATAATATGACTGAAGTGATTTCTTCTTGCTGTAAACAATTAATGAGAATTGGGATGTATAAAGGTAAAAGTTATTGGATTTGCTCTAAATGTTTGAAACCTTGGGGTAAGCGAGTCGGGCTTAAGTAAGTTAAGTAAATATGATTCACAAAGAATCACATGATTGTGATTTATTGAAGATTGACACAGAAAAAGAAAATTGTGTTAAATTTATAACGTAGTTTATTTCATATGAATGAAGATGATTTGAAAGAAAGAGTCGATGGGTTCAATGAAGGATTAAAAAGTTTGTTAGGTAAATACGAATTAGTGCTAGGTGCTACTGCCTCTATAACTCCAGATGGACGAGTAATGGCAGAAGTTAGGGTAGGAAGTAGCCGAGAAAATAAAGAGGAGGCGATCAAGGTAGATTTTATCGCCGGTTAGTATGTGGTTTATATTGGGGGTAATAACCGGGCTTTTAATAGCCGCGGTGATGTTTTGCATTCTGGCCTGTTTAAATAACTCATCCAATCCGATTACTTTACAGGCCCATAAGGCTGTCAGGTCAGTAGGTCGACCAAGAAAAGGTTATATATTTGAGCCAGAAGATGAATCAACCTTAATCCGTAAACAGAGAATTAAAGAGAACGCAGAAAACGGTAAAGATACTCCTATTGATGAACTTTTATGAAAATCTACCCACGAGGTGAATATCTATTAGTTAAGCCAGATCCAGCTGAGTCAAAAGAAAACTCATTTGGTCTTATCACTCCCTCCAATGTCGAGCAGGAAGCTAAGGCTATGGGTGAAGTTTTGGGGTTTGGTAAAGATATCGACGATGTCAAAAAAGGGGATCATGTAATTTATGGTGTATTTGCGGGGGAAACCGTCAAAGTAAATGAAAAAGGTAAGGAAGTGGAATATAAACTTCTACATTCAGATGATGTTATTGCGTTTGTAGAATGATATGCGTAGCTCGAGTGTCCGGTATGGTACAAGATTTGGATGTCGATGGGGCCAACCCCATGACTTCTTGACCTTAAAGGACACTAGAACTTTCAAAGTTGAGAAATGCAAAATTTGTCAGCTAAGAAAGAGATATGGCAAGGGATACCGGATGAGGATCGATAACGTGGAATATTTAAAAGACCACATCCGCAATTTTTGTCAGCCAGACGGATCAACTAAAAGAGTTTTTAACAAGATTTATCACCCAAATAAGACTATTATAAGCTTATGATTAGCATGATTGGAAAAGATGAGATTTGGCCAGTGATTGTGAAGGCGGTTAATACGTCGGTCGATTTAATCAAAACAACCTATGGCCCAGCAGGAAATAAAGTCATCGTTAGCAAAATACTTCACAAAGGTATTTTTGATGATGGTGTACAAATTGCCAGAGACCTAGAACTTTCAAATGACCAAGAAAACGCTGTTTTTAATGTTATTCGTGAAACTGCTATTAAGACGAATGATAGGGCCGGAGATGGCACTACTGGTTCGTTAATCATGCTACAAGCGATTATCAATGAAGTAGCTAAGCTTGGAACTAGTCAACACAATGGACGTTTAATCGAAAAACAACTCAAGGCAGGTTTTGAGGAAGCTAAAAAGCAGCTTTTGTCACAAGCTAAACCTGTATCCACAAAGGCAGATTTGGAACGTGTCGCCCGGATTTCCTTTGATGATGAAAAAGTATCTAAGTTGATTGCTGAAGCTTGGTTTATTCTAGGCAAAGAAGGAGCTTTAACAGTAGATCGCTCAGGGACGATGGAGACGGAGATGGAACTTGCAGAAGGTTTAAAGATTGACCGAGGATTTGTTAGTCCTTACATGGTGACTAACCCGCAAAGAATGGAAGCGGTAGTAGAGAAGCCTTATATCCTACTGACAGACTATCGGTTAACCGAAGCCAATGATGTGCTTTGTGTAATGAATGCCTTGGCTGAAAAACAGATTCTTAACCTAGTAATGATCTGTGAGCATATCGAAGGGGCGGCCTTAGCTACACTCATCGTCAATAAGGTGCAAGGTAAGTTTAACGCTATCGCCATCGACGCCCCGATGAGCGGTGACGAACGCACTACTCTACTAGAAGATATCGCCATCATGACCGGAGCAAAGGTATTTAGTCAGAATAAAGGAGATAAGTTAGAAGAGATTAAACTAGAAGATTTAGGCCGTGCTCAAAGGTTCGTATCTAAAAAGGACAGCTCCGTTATCATTGATCCAAAAGGCAATAAAAAGGTGATTAAAGAATCAATGGATGCTCTAAAGAAGGCTATTGAATCAGCTACCAGTGAACGAGATAAGGCACGTCTAAAGAATCGTTTAGCAATGTTTGGAGGCAAGGTAGGCGTGATTAAAGTCGGTGCAGCTACAGAGAGTGAAGAGCGGGCATTAAGATACAAAGTAGAGGATGCTATCAATGCCACTTTGAGTGCCTACAAGGGTGGTGTAGTTGCTGGTGGGGGGATTGCGCTAGGAAGCCTAAAGACATCGAGTGAAGTTTTGAATGCTGCTTTGAAGAAACCATTTGAGCAATTGAAAGTAAACGTGCAATTACCAAATCATGAGGCTCTAAAGAAGGGTGATGCTATCAATGTTGTGACAGGCAAGACAGGCCCATTTATGGAAGTTGGTGTGATGGATCCTGTTGATGTTTTAATAGCTGGTGTAGAGTCAGCAGTAAGCATTGCCACTCTTCTTATAACTACCAGTGGCATGATCTGTGAACCTCCACAGAAGCATAAGGAGGAATAATATGTTTACTGAGGTTAATTACTTAGAAAACATCGTTAGTCCGTTGATAGTCAAGATAGATGACATGACGATTAAACGGACAGTAGACAATCGCGGTGTTCTATTAGAGCTAAACGTGAATCCTAGTGACATGGGCTTTGTGATTGGTAAGCAAGGAGAGACAGCCTTTGCCATCAGACGACTACTTCGACAATACGGCATGTGTCATGAGATGCGATTGTCAATGAGACTCAATGAACCAGAAGGAGGCAAACGATTCCCAGTAACCGAAAGTGTATGAGAGATGGCGCACCTACAAAGTTTAGTGAAGACAAGATAAAGATTGCCGAGGATTATAGTTTGGGGGGCTGGGAAGTAGAAGGATTTGTTACGCCTACTATTGAGCACCTAGCCTTCAATCTAGAGGTATCAGTAAAGACTATTTACGAATGGCTTAAGCAGGAAGACCAAGATGGAGAATACTCAGGCATGGACAGGTTTAGAAAGTCTTTAGAGAAAATTAAGCAAAAACAAGCGATTATTATCATCAATAAAGGCTTAAAAGGAGATTTTAACCCTGTATTATCTAAGCTTATCCTAAGCTCTAATCACGGGTATAAGGATCGAAGCGATACTACTAGTGACGATAAGCCCTTAGCTCCTGGTGTATCCGATGTAGCAATGAGCGAAGGTGTGAAGAAGGCAATTGAAGCTTACGAAGAAGAGATGAGAAAGGTACTTACTAAGTAATTTTATATGACACTCAAGATTAAGAATTCGTACATTCAAGGGTTACTCACCATCATGAACCATGCCGGTATTTGCTGTGGTAAATCACGCATGCGTGGTCGGTTCAACAAGCCATTGATTGCTCGCATGGATGAAAACGAAAAGCATCGTCAAGAGATGTTGGTTGATCTAGCTGATAAAGATGAGAACGGAAAAGCAAAGACAGAAGAGTTTGAAGATGAGGAAGGAGAGAATAAACGCCGCTATGTTGTCACTCCAGAGAACCTGACGAAGTTTCAGGATCAATACAAGGAGATGATGAATGAGGATTTTGTGATTGATATCACTGAATCTAATAAAGCTGAATACGAACAAGCTAAGGATCTAGTCTTGAATAGCACGATGGAGTTTAAGGGGGGTGATGACGCGCTATACAACGTCCTTTGTGAGGCTTTTGAAGTCACCGAATGAAAATAGTTGTTGCCAGGCCACCGATATTTGAAGCAGCAGATGCAGCGTTTGACTTCAATATCAGTCACACTGTATTTACCTACGGAGACACGCTGTATAACCCTGGTGGCATAGATCCTATCTTTGACTACATCTTAGCCCACGAAGCCGTACATGCCGTCCAGCAAGATCATAGTGAAGAGAAGGCTAAGGAGTGGTGGGATAGGTATTTATGTGAGCCAGAGTTTAGAGCAGATCAAGAGTCTAGAGCCTACGGTGTTCAATACCGAGAGATGGTCAAAGAGAATAGGAACCGTGAGCATCGGCATAAGATACTGTTTGATCTATCGGGTACCTTATCTGGCAAGCTTTACGGTCATTGCATAAAACAAGATAAAGCCATGAAACTCATTAAGTTATATTCGGGAGTATGAAAGACAAAGTAACGATTGAAGCCAATTGCCACCACCAATTCATTTCACTTGGTGAGACCTCAAAGAACATCACCAGTATGCGGATGCAATATGGTGTGAAAGTTATCTGTGCTTTGTGTGGTGAGATAAGAGATTTGTGGCCGGATGGTGAAATTACAATCCACAATGTCTACTCAAGCTAAAACTAGCCTGTCTGACTTGGAGAAAAATTCGATTATTGCTTGGATGGTCAATAACGGTATCAAGAATGAAAAGGGTGATTTAATTGAATTTTATGATCACCCTTTTCTGTTTGATATCTATCGAGATCAAGCGGATTACTTGGTGGTCATTAAAGGTGCGCAGGTAGGACTTTCAACCTGTGAGATCATCAAGAATCACTATGACGCCAAGAGTAAGAAGTTGGACATCATCTACACCCTGCCAAGTGATTCGGATGTTAAGGTGTTTGTAGGTGGTAAGGTCAATCGTATTATCGCTAACAACCCTTGCATGTCAGCGGATACGGCCGATAAAGATACCATTGAGCAAAAGGCTATCGGGCAGTCAATGATCTATTTTAGAGGTACTTGGAACCCTAAAGCTGCCATCATGATCACGGCTGACCGGCTAGTGCACGATGAAAAGGATTCTAGTAAACAGGATATTATTCGGGACTTTCCATCGCGTATCCAGCACTCTAAGCGTCCGCAAATCCATGTCTTCTCTCATCCATCAGTGCCTAACAATGGTGTGGATATCGAATGGTTGCAGAGTGACATGAAGGAGTGGTTCATAACTTGCCCCGCTTGCACTAAGAGGCAGTATTTATCATGGAGTACCACCGATGAGAAAATGATGAGTGTCGATCTAGCGAAAAAGGAGTTTGTTTGCAAATATTGTAAAGCAGTTTTGAGTCCGAATGATCGACGTGATGGGATGTGGATAAAACGACACAATGACCGTAAGTGGAGTGGATATCATGTGTCTTTGTTGATGTCACCTAGAAAGACCGCCGCGGATGTTATTGATAAATGGACAGAAGTTTTGAATGGTAAGCAGACTGAGGAATATTTTTATAACAAAGTTCTAGGCCTACCGTTTTCTGGTGGTGGTAACACTGTTAGTAAAGATGTGATTTTGGGTGCGGTTACTACAGAAAAGAACACCTTTAAAGGTCGGATTGTGATTGGTGTTGATACCGGAGTCAAGCTTAGGTATGTCATTGGTAACATGGCTGGTCTACTAGGCTATGGAGAGATGAAGGATTACATACCCGATGATGTTAATGGGTTAGCTTTAGATCAAACATTGGAGTATTTCTTAAAGAAGTTTGAGAACTCAATCATGGTCATTGACCAAGGCGGAGATATTATTGGTTCTCGTAAGATGCAAAAAAAGTATCCTGGACGGGTATTTCTATGTCATTATGCTAGGGATAGAAAGACTCAACAGTTAATACGATGGGGTGCCAGAGATGAATCTGGTACGGTGTTGGTTGATAGAAACCGGATGATGCAATTAGTTATTGATGAGTTTAAGGATAAACGCGTTAAGCTATTCAATGGAACGGAAAATGATTGGTATGACTATTGGCTGCACTGGTCGCATATTTATCGGGTGAGTAAGGAAAACGCCCTAGGTGTAGATGAAAGAGTGTGGATGCGGAGTGATCGGGACGATTATTGTCATGCTCATATTTATTACCGGGTGGGCCTAGATAGATTTGGTGGTAAGGGTGATTTGGTAACAGCAGAGATGCAAGTTGAGAGCAACAGTTATATGATAAATCCGAACGGTACAGTTGATTTTTCACCTGATGAGATGTTTAGACTTCCTACTTCTGAAGATGAAGAGGAATGGCGTTAATTATTTATTATAAAATATGGGAGTTTTAGATGCTTTTACTTCCTTGAGTAAGAATATAAACAAGTGGCGCGGTGATCAGTATAAGGAGACTGAGCAAGGGATTATTTCTGATAAATTTCCTGAGCTAACTTTAAAGATGAAGAATGAAGACTTGATTGCTTTGTGTTCTCAAAGAGAGAAGAAGTGGAGCGAGTCAGCAGTTAAATCCGAATGGTTGAAGAGATCAGAAGAGAATGCCGCCTATTGGAAAGGTGAACATTTTAATCGTCCAGAGATTGATAAAAACAGGTCGATTGTCGACAACGCTATTTTTGAAGCTTTGGAGACTTATTTACCACAAACAACCAGACGAAATCCGGAGCCGGTAGTTGCTCTAGTGGAATCAGCAGAAGAGGATGAGGCTAAAGAAAACTACGCTAAAGATTTACAAAAAAAGCTTGGTGAATTGGCAGATGAGCTGAAATTGAGGCTTAAACTTAAGAAGGTAGCTAGAAACTGGGCCATTTCCCTCCTGGGGGTCGCTAAGATGGGTTGGGACATGGATAAGGATATCCCTACCGTTAGGATTATTCGCGCACAGAAACTTATTTTAGATCCAGAAGCGACGATTGATGAGGATGGTTACACTGGTGAATTTATTGGTGAGTATCGGAAAATGGAGGCTTCCCGGCTTATTGGTACACTAGAAAACATCGGATCGGAGAAAGGTGCGGTTGATTGTATTAAGAAATTGGTTGGTGACAAATTGGGTACAGAAGTGCAATTTATTGAGTGGTGTACAGATCAATACCTTTGCTGGACTTTGAATAAAGAGGTTTTGGTTAAGATGAAAAATCCTAACTGGAATTATGATACGGAGACTCCAGGAGAGGAAACTAATGATGAATATGGGCAGGTTATCCCAGCTGAACCAACGGAAGTATTAGGGTTCAATCATTTCCCAGTACCTAAAAAGCCGTACGTTTTCTTATCCATCTTCAATCTTGGTCTACAGCCGATTGATGATACTTCTTTGATTGGTCAAAACTTAAGTAATCAAGATCGTATCAATAAGCGTGTTAAGCAGATTGATAAAAATGCTGATTCGATGAATGGTGGGATGGTTGTATCTTTGGAACGTTCAGGTTTAACGCCGTCACAAGCTAAGGGTGTGACTGTTGCATTGCGTAATGGAGGCACCGTGGTCATTCCTTCAGGTTCACCAGCCGAGGCAGTACAAAGAATGAGCGCACCGGGCCTACCAGCGGATGTTTATAACGATCTTCAAGATACTCGGGGACGGTTAAAGGATATATTTGGTGTTCGAGGTTCCACACCGGAAAGTATCAGCTCTGAAACCACTGTTCGGGGTAAAATTATCAATCGTGGACTTGATACTGACCGTATCGGTGGTGGAGTGACAGAGTATCTAGAGCAATTTGCTGATGATATTTATAACTGGATGATTCAGTTGTTGTATGTTCACGATGACCTATACAGCCAAATAAAAGATAAACCTAAAGTAACAGGGTCAGTTAAGGAAGGTTCGCTTTTGCCAAAAGATTCAACAACTATTGCTAACCAGGCGATTGAGTTGGCGGCGGCAGGTAAAATGTCTAATTTGGATCTTTATAAGAAGCTTGATTATCCAAACCCCGAAGAATTGGGGGCCAATGCTTGGTTGGAGATCAACGCTCCAGAAGTTCTATATCCTAACGATCCGCGAATTGCTCAAGTGATGCAGCAACGTAGTCAGGCAGCCCAAGAACCACCTAAAGCACCATCCGAGTCGATTAGCTTTAGGGATTTAATGCCGGATGCTCAAGCTCAAATGTTGGCCAAGGTCGGCATACAGGCCGACCCGGAAGCTATCGCGGCCTATGATGAGCACGTAAGTCAGAAAGAGAAAGATGATGCTATGCTACAGCAGCAAGCGACTTCTCCGGTTCAACCCATGATGCAATAACTATGCCTTTTAAATCTCAAGCACAAGCTAGGTACATGTTTTTAAAAGAGCCAGTGATTGCTAAAGAATTTGCAGCAAAAACTAAAAGTATAAACTCCCTGCCTGAACGAAAAGAGGACGGAAAGTATAACAAACGGCGTCCAGTTACTCCCCGTATGTGATTGCATCGAGTAACTCTTTGTGTTTTTATTCAACTGATAAGCACCGTCGCGCCTTGGTGCAGATAAATAAAGGTGCGTAAACTGTGACTGAACAATCTATGACGCAGATCCGCGGTGAGGGTGATCCAGTTTTTACCCCAGCGGACACGGAGACCGAAAACTCCGCCGCCTCGTCAACGGTCGAATCAACGGAGCCATCAACCCAGTCGGACGGGGGGTCAGAAACCCGGACGGATAAAGAAGGCTCTAAGGAAATGGGATTGGGATTTGGAGATCATCCACGATGGAAAGAACGCGAAGATAATTGGACCAAACGCTTTAATCAGCAGGAAGTCCGTCATCAAGAAGACCTTAAATCCATTCGTGAAGAGTTTAGCTCGCAACACAAAGCTAATGCTGAGGAGTCACAAATCCCGTCTTGGTTCGGAGGTGACAAGGAACAGTGGGATGCCTACCGCAAAGACCGTGAATCTGAAATCTCTAAGGCTGAAGAAAAAGCCTATTCGCGTATCAAGCAAGAACGTGAACAGGAATCTAAAGTTAAAGAGAAAGAAGAGGCGGCCGTTGCAGAGGCAACCGAATATATAAAATCTGAGGTTGCAGCAATTGAGACTGATAAAACGCTCAATCCTAATGGGGATAAAGTAGATGCCAACAAACTACTTAAATTCGTACTAGATAATGATTTAGTCGATTCAAAGGGTCGTTGGAATTACCGGGCGGGATATCAGTTAATGCGTGCCCAATCTGGTGATAAATCATTGCCAAATCAGCAACGCAAATCAGTTGTTGCAGCTACTACTTCAGAGAGTAAGGCAGAGAGTGCGATAGAAAACTTTAAGACTTCGGCTGATTTTAAGAAAAGCAGACCTTGGTAAGTAAGACGCGGCCATAGCTTAAGGTTACATTAACTAATGTAAACTTAATTTATGACAGAATTATACGGGCAGCGCATCCAAACTACGGTGCAAACCCACTATCTCCCGTTTGTTGTCGACACTGTACTTAACAGTAATATTCTTTTCCAGCGCATCGTGCGTGCGGCAAAGAAATGGAGTGGCCGGACTCTCCGCGCTCCTATCAAAGTGTCTAAGAACACGACCGGTCAATCTTTCCGTGGTTTTGATACCTTCTCGGTAGCCGCGACTGATAACCGGCAGTTCTTGGAATTCACACCGTCTTTTTATCAGATTACCTGCGCTCTTCCTGGTGACGAGCTTTCAGTGGCTGACACCGAAGATAAGGTGCTTGATTTGATGAAATTGACAATTCAGTCAGACACTGAGGACATGGCCGATGACCTTGGTACGTTGGCCTATGCTGACGGTACTGGTAACGGTAGTAAGGACATTCTAGGCCTCGCTGCACTTGTAGATGACGGTACAACCGTTGCTACTCTTGGTGGCTTGTCACGTTCGACGTTCACCACTCTTCAGTCAACTGTCACCTCTAGCTCCGGTACGATTACCTTGGCTAAGGTTGATACTCTTTGGATCGCTGCCACCTCTGGTGCCCAGAAGCCAACGGTTGTCATGACGACTGAGGCGGTGTTTAACTTCTATGGTCAATTGATACGCCCACAGGAGCGTATCAACAAAGAAGCTAGTTTGATGAAGGGCCTTAAGAATGGTACTGGCTTCACTGGTCTAAACTACAATGGTATTGCCATTCTTGCTGATGAAAAGTGCCCATCCGGCCTCTTTATCATGCTTAATGAGGACTACTTGGACTTCTACGCTCTTCCTTACAATAAGGCCAAGGCGATTGCCTACAAGGGTCAGATTGAAGGTAACGACTACGAGGCTCCGATGGGTCTAGGCTTCTCTTGGAGTGATTGGATCGTCCCAGCAAACTCCGGTTCGTTGGTCGGTCACATTTACTTCGGTGGTCAGTTCATCACTAACAACCCAAAGCGCCACGCTAAACTTACGGCGATTACCGGAGTCTAAGTCATATAGGGGCAACCCTTAATTATTTATATGACTCTTCAAGAACGCGATTACGACCCAGCGTTGACGCAAGGTGCGGCAAATAGCAACACATCACCTCAAACGATTACTGACGCCACCTCGTCAGCCTTCGCGGTTGGTTTGAATGGTGCTACTAACCATGCTTTCGTCGTAGACGCTTCCACTGCCTCCCAAGCAGCAGGTATGAAAGTAACCGGAGCTACTGCTGCCGGGACGGTAGACATGTCTGTCATTTCTTCTGGTTCAAATGCGAACCTGACGATTGATGCTAAGGGATCGGGAACGATTGTTATCGGATCCGTTTCAACGGGTGCGGTTACGCTTGGCTCTACACTTTCTCTAACCGCTGCTGCTACTGGCAATGAGTTGGATATCGTTGCGGCAGCAATTACCACTGGTAAAGCAATTGATATTTCCGATCTTGATGCTCTTACTGGCGGTTTTGGTATTCATCTCGCCTCATCTTCAACCGCAATTGCTGGGGCGTCTGGTGGTAGCTTGTTCTTCTCAAATCATACGGGGGCAACAAGTACAAGCGGCATTCTCAATGAATTCCGTTCGGCAGCTAACGATGAGACTGTGGTTTTGCGTGTTCGTGCAACTGCTGCACTTGCCGCTGGCGTACTTCTCGATCTTATGGCTGTGGCTCTGACCACTGGCAAGATGATCGATATGTCAGATTTGGATGCTATTACCACTGGTAAAGCTATCCATGTCGATGCAACTGGCGTCACTCAAACCGACGGTATTTTGGTGCATATTGATTCAGCCTCTACAGCCCTTACCTCAACAGGTCGGTTGTTGTT
>ERZ1292637.782-Hain-H14-01um-R3-782-length-15547-cov-5_pt2 | contig 12177 bp, 15 predicted proteins | sample MGYA00564405_ERZ1292637 | MGnify/ENA primary metagenome ERZ1292637 (study PRJEB36523, sample SAMEA6512645) | groundwater metagenome | collected 2019-01-09 | study: AquaDiva: Metagenomics assemblies of 32 groundwater samples | reverse complement strand
GGAACACACTGCCCTGATGGGTCATTCACCGGGTTAAGGAATAATGCTTGGGATAAGTAACTTGCGCCGGTAATGCACATCGTTATTATACCCCGTCCGGTAGATATTATATCGTAACTTGCTGCGCACGTGACTCTTTCTCCAGGATAACCTTGGAATGAGCTACACAGAAATGAGCCGGGAACTTCTTTCGCGTCTAAATCTACCGCGTTATATGCTGCGTTAGCTATACTTGTCAGTATTAAGAAGAAAGAAAAAAACAAAAACAATCGTGCCTTAGTCTTCATTCTGTGAAGTCTCCTAAAGCTCTTATGCGAACAACTTCCAGACTGCGCCAGCAGTAACTGCCAAAGCTGCAAAGCCGCCTAGGCCTGCAAGCCATGCCAAGTTCACGCCCAATACGCCGAGTCCTGTTGCCGCATTCGCTACTGCTAGTCCGCCCAGCAGCAAGTAATCACTTGTGTCGTGTGCCATATTTTTCTGTTCCTCCGTTCATTCCCTTGTTGTTTTTCTCGTTTTTTGCTGTTCACGTCAAACAATTCTCGGCTAAAAACTTATGCGTCCTCAAACAAAAATTAAGGTTGGAATGAACGAAGGACTCTGTTTTTCCGAGTTCTTTGTTGTCGTTTTAAGCTTTAACTTGAACCATAACCATGAACCATTGCGGCAGGTGGAATGTTACTCGTAATTCCAACTCCCTCAGGTTTCGCTTTTGCGTCCTTAACATTATTTAATGCTTTCTGACTGTTTTCTATCGCGTTCTGCACTCCACCAGTTGCTGCAGGAACACCTTTTACTTCAAGCTTTGCTTGAACATTTCGCAACACATCCAAATGCTTGCTCATCATCTCTTCAACTTGCGCTCGGTGCTCTTCGCTCAAACCATTCTTATGAGCGTCCACGTCTGCAATACGGTCATCATGTTCCTTTAACGCTTTGTCTCGCGCTTCTAACTTATCCTGTTTTGCCATGATTCTTGCTTCTGCCAAATGCTCTTGAGCTTGCTCTAATGCGGTTTGCGCACGGGAGTAATCGTTTCCGGCTAGTGCTAGACTTATTTTTTCGAATGCAATGTCTAATCCGTAAAGCGGGCTAGTAGGAAGTATTCCTGCATCAGTTACTGCTTGAGCGTCGTCAACGTCTGTTCCTGGAACTGTTGCGTCTAGAGCTATTGCTGCTGTTGACATTACCACCATCATTATTATAGCTATTACGAGTTTCATTTTTCAAATTCCTCCTATTGTTATTATTGATTGTATTATTCCTGCATTGAGCGCCGCACTAATGTATAGGAACCCAATCATTTTGGCCAGTATTGTGAGCACATAGCTTGCAGCAAATATTTTCCATACTCTGTCTGTTGCTTTGAACGCGTTTAGCTGAGTAAGCAATACATAATAAATCATGTATGCTATGAGCCCGCCTATTGCTACTCGTGCTGCATAGTCTTGAGGAGTTATGCTAATTATCAAATTCTCTGGAAGTATAGAAAGCAAGACTATTCCTGTTAGAAAGTTTGCTGCCAAGTAAGCTAGGCCAAACCACGTCACGTTTTGCCAACTCCTACGAGTGTAATACCTGTATACAAGTGCCGGAATTATTGCGATAAGCCCTGCATATACCAGTATTGTGGTTAGAGCATCCATTTTTTCACGGCCCCACTATTGCACCTATAACTTTTCCGCCTAAGATTCGGTACACGCTCAACGTGTTGACTGTTGCGTGCATGATTACGTTCTCTCTTAATTGTTTGAAGTATATGCTCACCCAACAGCTCACGATTCCAAAGACGAACGTTATTGCTAGCAAGTTAGTATTGCTAATTCCTTTGGCAGCCAAGTGGAATAACATGAACATTCCGCTCACTATCAATACTGCCCACCATGTTGAAAAATTCAGCAAATCGAAAGTTTTTTGCGCCCGTATACCGAGCTTAACGTTCACGAAGTCTATAGTGCGTTCTAGTACTCTTCCGAAGAAGAAAGGTGTTTCTACACTTGGAATCAAGAATGCCCACGTTACAAAAGTCACCACAACACTTGACTGCAATGGTGGCGTTGTGGCTCCGAAAAAGTCAACAAAAGATTGCGTAACACCCATAACGTTCAATAAAACGTTTCCTAGAGTTATGAAACCCAATCCAAGGCCAATTCCCAAAATTATGCTCACCAACCTATTCGTGCCATTCGTGGGTTCGCGTTCGAATGGAAACTCTATCTTTTTGTCAAACGTAAACCACATGAAATCTCCAAGGAGTATGAGTGTGAAAAGGAATCCTACGTTTGGGTCGAAGTTAGTGCTTAGGAACAAGAAGATGATTAGGAGAACGCTGAATATTGTTTCGTCTCGGATTCTTGCCATCTTTGTTCCAGGCCTCTCAAACTATTTTTCAAAAAAAAAATAAAAAAATAAAAAAAGATTTGTCTGGAACTTAGCTGAACTGTAGAGTAACGTTCGCGTTCACTCCAGTCTGGCCAATATCGTTTCCGAGCTCGTCTTGCACTGCATCAATTTCTGCAAGTGTGTCCGTGTGCAAATCAACAGACGTGTCGTAAACTAACGCCGTCACGTTACTGCATGAATCGGTCACTGCTGCATTGATGTTTTGTGCCTTGACTACCATAGTGCCAGTCCAATCGTCATCATTCGAGACGCCTGGGTCATTCCCAATATTAGGAATGTCGTAGCACTGACTCACCAGACCTGCTGGTGAATTACGGTAGTTTGGCGTTCCTTGCAAAGTTCTTCCGTCCAACTTCATGCTGGTAAAGCACGTCTGGTTGTACTGGAAGCAGAACAAGCTTCCCTTTCCAGGAGCGTCGATGTCGCCGAATGCTTGCTTGCTCGTGACTTGCACGCGCACTTTCAAGTTCAACTCATCGTTGGCACCTATGACTTGCTGATTGCTCGTCAACCACACGTCTCCAACATCACGGAATACAGTGATGGTCGGTGTCGTGTCAAACGCTGCAAGTCCAGACTTCACGTTCAAAACGCCCTCTGTTTGCGGGCACGTAAAGTCCTTCCTGACCGGGTAGTACGATGTGCTGTTCAGGCCGAAGAATACAACTCCTTTGTCGCCTGGAGCGCACTTAACGCTTCCACCGTCAGATAGGAACCCTTTGTCCACGTAATTCTTCGGGTATGCGCCGCAGTCATCTGACTTGGCACATAAGAATACGCGGTGGTTGCCGTTAGTGATTTCAGTGTTGGCCGAGTACTTGTCGTAGCTGTCGAAGTACGCGGTTACGTCGCTAACTGTGGTTTGCAAAATATTGCTTCCACCAGTTACTCCGCCTGTCGTGGTTGTCGTGGTTGTAGTTGCTGTTCCGCCTATCTTGGGCAGGACTCCTGCTTGCGATAAGAGGATGTAGCCAACTACTAGCACGGCAGCCCACATTAGGCCTTGTTTGCCTTGGGCTTTATTTCCTATTGCCATGTTTTGTTGCCTCTAAAACTCTTTTTTCTGCGTCGTCCTCAGAGTTTGTTCCTTCTCGCATCGAGGCTTCGTTAGGAATCTAGTCCTTGTTCTTGCACTTCTAACGGTTCACGGCAACACTATTATGGCAATAGGACTTCCTTTTTTGAGAGTGAAAACGAAAAAATGGCCGGAATAAAGAATTAAACCGTGGAACCAATGACGCTTGAGTACAAGCGCGGTTTGTTGGATGTGCAGGAAAAGGCTATTTTTTCCTTTCCTTCTAATGGCCTCTTGAGATGGCTCTGTGGAGTCATCGGCAAAAACGCTAGGCGCCTTGCCAATATGGCATAAAGAGCGTTGTGTATATAAACTTTTCGTGGACTTGGTTAAAAAAGTCCCGTGGAGGCACACGGGTTTAAAGCAAGAATTCGATGAACAACTCGTATCAGGGGTACATATATAATGGTTGTGCATGGCTGGTCAAGACTGGTATTCTGGAACAATTCGCAAAAGTTTTATATATAGCAACATAATACCCGCTAACATAGTATACCATTTTTCGATTATCCAAAACTTCACTTACGGGAAAGAGAGGCAATTTATTTGACAGAGACCACGAGCGCAGGAGACTTACTAGCAACCTATCTCCGCTCTAAAAACATCAGAATCCTAGAGGGAATCACACCATTATTCGACAAAACTTCAGGCGAAAAATACGACTTCTCACCAGTAGAAACCACATTCCGCGTAAGCCCAACAATAGGACAAGTAACGCCCGTCAAAAATTTAGACACAATTCGCAGTCTAGGATACTCTATAATAAGCGTTCCTGTACGAAAACCGTGGTTCGCTCACCAGCAAGTCGAATACAAACTAGTCCCATACCGGCCAGGATTACCAGCAGAAGTTAAACAAATGCCATGCGATGAGTCTGGAACTAGACGAATACATGCCGAACTCGATAGCGCAGGAAGACTACGACTCGTAAGCAAAAATGCCGGACCAACAGGTTATGGCTTATGGGTTCAAACCAGTCAACAAACACGCACAGTATACCGGCCAAAGGACATGAAAGAATACTTAACGCAAGCAGACTCTTCCATTATGGCAATTAAAACACGAATGCGCGACACAAACATCAGCGAGAACCTCATACCCGCAATGGACGAAATACCCGTACTACTCACAGCGGACAACGAACTCGTGTGCATAAAACTCGAAAAAGACATCGTTCACACAGGAATATTAGGAACGACGGGATGTATACCGAAACAGCAAGAAGTCTTCATCAAAAGACAAGGCGTATCACAACATACGCCAATAGGGAACGTCATTGCCGGAGATGAAATTTGCTGTGAGAAGGACAATAGAATAGTCTTTAGACCAATAATTGCAACGTTCGATAAAGGCAAGCAACCAGTAATGCGGATAAAAACAAGACTTGGAGAATTCGATTGCACAGGAGACCACGAATTATTGACTATAGATAATTGGGGAAGAATAATTAAAAAAAGAGCGGAAACGTTTTCCAAAGATGATTTCCTTCTATTCGCAAATAAGCTGCCTCACCAAGAAACGATAAAAACTGTCGACATACAGTTCTTGATTGGGCACGCCCGCACGCGCCAAATAAGGACGGTTATGCTGAACGTAGATTTCGGATTTTTGGTCGGCATGTATCTCGCCGAAGGAATCGCATCATATCATGATGTCACCATCACTAATAGTCATCCCGAGTTAATCGCCAAAATGGGCACGGCATGTAAGAATCTCGGATTCTCATATCGTTTTAGCCAATACACTGATAAAGCTCCAAACACCACATTACGTGAGGGCATGCACCATTGGTTTAAGGAAAATTTTGATTCTGGTTCTGGAAATAAAAGGATTCCGGATTGGGTTTTTAATGCTCCAATTGAATTTCAGAGGGCGTTAATAGACGGCTATCTTAGTGGGGATGGATACGTCGATAAATATGGACGAGTATTTTTCACGACGAAAAGCATAAAACTTTGGGACGGTTTACAATCTTTACTTCTTCAGCAAGGAATACGCATTTACAAAACTCACAAGATAAATCCGAGGTATGGGGTCTACTACGAAGGACAGGTTGATATGTCATTCAATGATAAACTTCCAGCGTTATCACATCCTGAGAAACAGAATCGGATTAGACTTCCCTCGCGACGTCCGTCTATCTATAATGTTCTTCCCATATGCTCTGAAAGGATAAGAGAAATTAGAAGAAAATATTGTTTGACAAAGGGTCATAAGAAAGACCCCCTGTTTTACGCACTTAATGGCCTCATACGAGTAGGAGAGAATAGGAGCAGCATAGGAAAACCCTGTGCCGGAAAACTTTTAAAAATAATCGAGAGTGAATTACCATATAGTCCATACCCAGAGCAATATCTACAAAACCTCAAAACATTATCATCATCAGACATTGGCTTTGCCAAAATAAACAGCATAGAACCACAAAAAGACCAGGACGTATTCGACATAACAGTTCAAGACGCACACAATTTCGTCCTTCTCGGATTGGCAGGAGGAGTCATAGTTGGTAATAGCGGGAAAACTTTATTGGCGCACGCAATTATTGACCGAATCTTTTGGAGGACAGATAACAGAATTGCGATTATGAATGATAGCGTTAACCAGTGTTATTCGTGGCGGAAACCAATGAGTACGGCGACATTTTGCGACACGATAACACGATTACAAGAAACCGCTCGTGGGCTTCCCGTAATAATTTTTATGCCTAATAGCAAGAACGTTTTGGAAGTTCCATTTGAACGCGAACTCGCTTTCCGAGAAACAATTAATTGGGAATGGATAGTAACGAATTGGAAAATGTTTTTAGACAAAAGCCCTTGGGAATTAGGATTAAGCGAGAAATATTTCCGACGGTTCAAGAACGATTTTATTCGCATGGATAAGCTCGAACAATTACAACGCTTCTTCCAAGATAAAGCGGAAACTAAAGAAATGCCTGACAAGTCTTCGGATAAGATTTGCGCAACACTTGCCGACATGTGGGAGCGTAAATTCATTGATAGAAGCGTTAATATTCCTAGCAGATGGCATTATCAATTGCCAAATGAGCATTACGAGATAGACCCTTTTGTTGGCGCGTTACGCGCAGGACTTATTCCCGTGCTTAACACTGTTGATTTACGAGACCAGCACTATCATCCTCAATACACGAAATACAAGATTGACCAAGTGCGTCAATACCAGCTCAGCCTTCCTGTGGGAAGACGTAAGAAATTGTACATGTTCTATGACGAGTTGGGAGACATTTACAAAAAAGGCAATGACATCACTCCTGCTGGGAAAAAAATGATTGAAACCATAACGCAAGGTCGAAACTTTCAAATAGGAGCAATATACACCATACAGAACTACACGCAACTCCACCCAGAAATTCGCAACAACACTGGATACTTCTTCTGCTTCACAATGGTCGCATTAGAAGAAGGACGCGCGTTCGCCAAAAACTTAGGACTCTCAAAACAATTAGGAGAACGCATCGTCAAACTCCCAAAAGGACAATGCATAGCAGCAACCAACAACCGTGAATGGGTCATATACACGCCATACGGAGAAAGATACCGAGCAACAGGAGCCATAGAAGGAACACCATTACCGCCACTATCAATGCACTACAGACCAGGAGACGAAATATGATAGTCACACACAAGATGCGACGACAACCTAAATTGATTGATGGCTCTAAATTTAAGTGCGCAGGATGCCACAAGACGGGAATATATTTTTGGGTTCCTACCGCAAACCTCTGCAAAACTTGTGGACGAATACTTCAAAACATCGAGAAACACAATGAAAATATAGAATTATTTTGGAGTTGTCTTCTTCTTCCCAACGGACACTGGAGCCTCCCATTTAAAGAGGAACCTGGAATGCGCGAACAAATAGCAGCAATACTAAAAGATTGGGGAATGAACTCCAGACCAGGTGATGATTTATGAATTGGCCCGTCGCAACCGCATTCATAGCACTCGTAGTAATGATTGGAATTGGCAGCGCTATCGAAACATTTAGCAAGAACCCGTTCACGATTAAACTCGAAATGGACCCCGTAGCCAAAGAAATGCTGGAATACGCGAAATCACAACGCGTAGTTATCGTGAACGAAACCCTACTCGAAGGATGTAACCTTAATGTGACGTCCTGCGCGACTACAGTAATAATGTTTGCGGGACACTCAAATGCGCCAACACAATTTTTTACGAACAGTACAGTACGTCTTGATTCTGGATTCGTAAAGGTTGAAGGTTTTAAAGGAAAACTCAAAACGACAAAAGCCATAGGGGACAGTATGAAACCGTTCATGGGTAACGTCACACTATTATATAGAGTGGGTGGCGGCAAGCCGCAGGTTGGAGATATGATAATTTTTAATGCCACATGGAGCGAGCAAGAAAAGTACGTTGTTCACCAAGTCGTTAGCATTAAGGACGAATATTACACTACCAAAGGATACAACAATCCTTCACGAGATGACCATAACGTTTCGTACTCTAACGTGCTAGGAGTAGTAGTAGGAGTGCTGTACTGATGAAAACCACACTGCACAATGACATTACAGAACTCCAATGGAAGAGGGCTCATATAGACGCACAGATAGATGAAAGCCTGTCCCGGCTTAAACGTTACGGATTGGAGTGCGTTTGCGGTAAGGGCAGAAAATATTGCGATGGAAGCGTGATAACAGCGCGGTGTGTTCACGATACATTAATCCCCGTACTCGTCAGATATTGTGTTTTCTGTGGAGGTTACATATGTTAACTTGGAAAGAGAAATTACGCAAAATGTTTTCGTGGACAGAATACAAAAAAGACTGCGCGATGAGCAACGAACTCACCACAGGAACTTTTTTGTGCCCAGATTGCAGCGCTAAAATGTTGGAACGCAATGACGCTCCTAGCTGGAACGCGTACAGGTACACAACTATAGCAGCATTCATTGCCTTAATCTGGATACTTGCGAGGTGGACGCTATGAACAAAACATTGATTTGGACATTGACAATTACGATGGTATTGCTTACAGTAGTGATTGCAGCACGTGCAGAACCCAAAATTTTTCCGTACAACTTCACTATAGAAATCACTCGCGGAGACTTGATTAACACAACAATATGCCTAGGAAATGGCAGTAATTCTAGCGGTCCAAGCTTCTTCCAAGGAGGAAACGTCAACATCCATAACTTGGATTTCAACATCACATATAATGCTAGTTTCGACACGAGCACAACCAAAAACTTTCTCAGCATTCGTGATATTCCGACAAATTGTCAAACAGACGACATATTAAGCCTTCTCGTAAACACAACACAAGCAGTAGCAAATAGCAGCATCACCACATATAATAGTCAACAACAACTACTTCAATTCGTAAACGGAAGCAGCACATATATTGACAAGTTTGCAGAATGTAAAGAAGTCAATGGACAAGTAAGCGTGAAGGAAGTAATATGTAATGGTAACTTGGCTACGTGCACAACCGAAAAAAGTAACGCCACTGCAGAACGCACACTATGTGACACGAATTTGCAAAGCAAAAACGCCGAGTTGTCTAGCTGTCAAACCAGCGCTCAAGGCCTCAGTAGCGAACTGCAAAAGTGTCGAACAGACTTAGCCAGCAAAGGAAGCACGGGAACATACTTGTTTGCCGCACTCGCCGGATTCGGAATTGCTTTCGTAATATTCAACAAGAAAAATGAACCACCGGACATTGCAAACTTCCCCATAGCGTGACCACATGCCCACAGCTAAACAGCCCAGGTTCCGTTACATATGGTTCGGAGATGGTGGCTGGGCCCTAGAACTTGACAAGCGAGATAGCAAAAACAGAGAAGGAGTAGAAGGGTGGGAATTCGTAATACAACCAAGCGACCCCATAATAGACAAGTTCAATCTCCGCGAAAGAAACCAACTCAATAGCACCAACTTAGCAAAAAGATGGTATCCGAAAGCAGTAGTAAACATCCTCGACGACAGCCCCACCAGCGGACGCATATTCATACACACCGACTTTGAAGGACACGACACCAACTTTAGCAGAAGGGAATCAAACTACAGCGAAGTTATTATGACAAAAGACAAACTCATACAAGTATTACGAGCACAAGTGGCGAGCCTCACATACCAATTACGAATTGCAACTAGCTTGGAATTAGAAACGTGGAAGCAACGCAAGGAAGTAATCAAAACAGTAAAAGAGATGAGTGCAAACAAGTCACCATTTGAAGGATTCACAGACCCAACACAAAACACGGAGCAGCAATGAGAAGCGTTCAGTGCAAGGTGTGCGGAGTGCTAAATCATCCAGACATGGCTCGATGTTTTGAGTGTGGAACCGAATTGGACTGAACAGTATGGTGCCTGATAATCCCGGTGATGAGCCAGAATTTGTTCCAGATGAAGTTCCAAGTCTGGAAAAAACCCACAAAAAATACGAAACAGGACTGCAACATATTCAAGCTCAACTAAAACGTACTGATGTGAACTTACAAGAAGCAAAGGCAAAACTAATGCAAGTACTAGCGCGACCAGAAAACATTGGACTCGAAGTCACAGACTTCACCTACAAATTTATTGATAACGCAGAAACATATGAGCTAACGCTGCTTTTAATCAAAGATTTCCTCGAAGGATATCTCACAGCGTTGGAGGAGTCAACAGACGTTGCCGAAATACGCCTCTCCAACTCTAAGGCGTCCATGCGGCAAATAAGGGAGATTGACAGGCTTAGAAAGCAGAACAGGGACCTATTTGACCAGTACCGTTTTCAGCAAGATGCTCTTCAGAAAGCGCTTATGATGGTCCCACAGGAAGACGGGTCGCAGCTGGACCCTACCGCATCACAGGATTCACAAATCGAGCCAGAGAAACAACCCTAATAATATGTGCCAAAAACCCCAGAATGAAACCAATTGAAACCAAGGAGAGTGCCTTATGACGGAAGACAGCGAGTACGAGCAGAATGACGAGAGAATAATTGTGATTGGAAATCGTCCTATGAAAGATTATTTCTGGGTGATGGCTTTGCAATTCCAATGGCACCGAGAACTCATCATGCACTTCATGGCGTACAACACCGGCACGATTACGCGCCTCATCGACCTCTTCGCACAATTCGGAGTAGAAGAGATAAAAGGCACACGAAAGGAAGTGCTCGTCAAAGGAAAGAACGGCAAAATCCTCAAAATCACAGAATGCATGATAAGAAAACAAGGACGCCTATTCCCATGAGCCAATACCCAGTTACGGCAGTATATTGCATTGGTTGCAAATTTTACACGTGGATTAAAGACACAGAAAAATTCGTAATCAGAGACCCAATTACACGTCAATATACAGAAGTAATAAGATGTTCCAAATGTTCAAGACCAATGCGAGTACACAAACGCAAGGAAGGATATTGCCAAATGTGCAGCGAAAAGCTTCCATCAAACAGAACCAAGTATTGCGATGAGAAGTGCCGTCTACTCGCACTTCAAAAACCAGTTAACGGCATATGTCCCAATTGTAAAAAAGAATTCCACTACACCAAATTCATAGGAGCGCCAAAAGTTTATTGCTCCACAGAATGCAGTCAGCAAACCTCCGCACTAAAACACCGCAACATATACCGTGCTAGCAAAGGCCTTCCATTACTCTCAAAGGAGGGATTGGTTAAAAAAACCGTTGCCTGCACGCATTGTGGAAAACAGTTTATACCAATACGAAAAAGACTCATCGGGCCGCGGTATTGCTCGGATAACTGCCAGAAAATACACAGAAGTACGGTCGCAATAATAAGAAGACAAAAACTTCGCCAAATGAAACCAACATACTACCAAGCATCAAATGGAATACCAAGACCCATCGGACCTGTCCAGCCTGGAACAGGGAATAGAAGCGAAGAAGGAAACAGAGAGCAAACGCGTCCTGCGTAACGTAGACCCCAAAATTATGGGGCTAGCAGGAATTGCCACACTCATCCTAATATACCTCTACTACACAGAAAAAATAGACGTAAAACTAGCAGCCATCATGCTCGTAGGAGTCCTAGCCATAGTATTCTTGATGGGACAACAACAAGCAAAGGCCAAAACACAACTAACGTACGAAGAATGCTGCTACTTTCTCGACATGCACTTAAACTACATGCAATCACACGCATGGGGAGAATACTCACAAATAGACCCATCAAGCAAATACAGCCTCACACCAATAACTCGCGAAAGATGGCTAGACAAGAACGCGTGGAAACGCCCAATCGGAGTCATCATCCACCAAACCTCCGGACTCGAAACCCACTACATGGCAGAGATAAACCTAACCACAGGAGACCTCATAAGCATGGTACGAACAAACGAAATATGGGACGGAAGAGACATGGACGACATCCGCACCACATACCGGCCAAGCGAAAACTTAATGATGGAACGACGAGCAAACCAATGGACGAAACCACAAACACAGAACAAAAACTAACAACGCGAATCAAATACGCACTAACGTTCAAACTACCAACATTCGCGCTATGGGCAGTTACGCGACCATTCGCACACATCATGAACTTAGACTACAGAAGCATACTCACACCAATGTTCGCCGTAACCATGTACGGCGCATGGATACGCAACAGACCAATCACGCTCAGCGCAGGAGCCGCATTCCTATTCCTATTCCTACGAAGCGAATACGACCGAGGAGAATGGATGCACTGGCACCGCGAAAGACG
>ERZ1292637.1119-Hain-H14-01um-R3-1119-length-12188-cov-4_pt1 | contig 12188 bp, 16 predicted proteins | sample MGYA00564405_ERZ1292637 | MGnify/ENA primary metagenome ERZ1292637 (study PRJEB36523, sample SAMEA6512645) | groundwater metagenome | collected 2019-01-09 | study: AquaDiva: Metagenomics assemblies of 32 groundwater samples | reverse complement strand
CTCCGGGATGCTACGGGCCAGCAGTATCGAGTAGGCCAGCAGCGGCCGTCCACCCAGCTCCATCAGGTTCTTGCCGGGGAGACGCTCACTGCCGGCGCGAGCGGGGATGACGGCTACTATCATAGTAGGCTCCTGCTCCAACTTCTACCGGATTCATGCCCATTGAGATGACCAATGACTCCACAACATTTAGGGTGTGGAACGCCCCATCAAAACTTTCAAGATCACCACTATCACCACCGGCACACCAGTTAAGAAACCAACGCTCCTCCTGCAGGAATTGGATATTGCGGTCTGTGGGGATTTCAACGGTTCGATTCTTACCTGGCCCCATGATTCTCACTGTACCCCGATCATGGTCCCAATCAAGCGTTCCCTTCTCTCCCAGAATCCTCACCCGCCGGTTGTAACTGCGGTCGATCAGGTCCATGTGGCAGGTGAAGCGGGTGTCTCCCATCCATCCTCGGATGTCGGCCAGGTCGTCCGAGCTGATCTGCAGGGTCTCGTCCACATGGTCAACGAAGGCGTCGGCCTGGCGCCCCGGAGCCCCCAACCACTGGAGGTAGTCCCGCTCGTGGCTCAGCTCCAGGATGGCCCCGCCGCCCTGCTCTTTCTTGGCCATGTACCACTCGCGGTAGTCCTCGGTGGGGTGCCACTGAGGCAGGTGCTGGCCCACCTCGGCGTGGGCGTAGATCACTCGCCCAATTTCCGGCAGGTGCTCTTTGATGGCCTGGATCGCCGGGTGGAAGCGCATCGTGTAGCCGACCCGGATCTGCTTGGCGTAGTGCCGCAGCAGCTCGGCAGACTCTACGGTGTGGGCCAAGGGCTTCTCAATCAGCACCGGCAGACCCAGCTTCAGCAAGGGCAGAGCACACTCGGCATGGAGGTGGGTCGGGACTGCGACGATGGCGCCAGAAAAATAGTCGCCATGGTGGGAGGCGAAGCCGAGAGCCAATTCAACTGAGGTGTGAATCGGTCCCGTGATATTGTAACTTAGCTTTCCGAGTGCCCATAGTTGGCCTATCCGCCCCGGATCCGGCTCGACTACTCCTACAGAGGCTCCTACGCTCAGCAGGTTCTTGACGTGCCGCTGGCCGATGGATCCGCCTCCGACCACCAGGATGCGGGGTTGGTTCATGGTGCTAGTTACCATCTCTGTACCTCCATCGTTCATCGCCCGACGGGCGCCAGATGATCTCCGTCTCGTCGCCAGCGTGGGCCGCCATGTACTCCTGCAGCTCCTGGCCAACGCTGTGCCGGTTCTCCGGCGTATCCTCCAGGCCCAGCATCAGCACAATGTCCGCCAGGTTGAACACCGCGTTGCCGTCCCGGTCCAGGTACATGCCGGGCAGGACTTGCTGAAACGGCCCTTGGGGTCCCTGTAGCGGGTCGGTCATTCCCTACCTCCGCTCAGCTTCTATCTCTTCACGCCACGACCAGGATGTGGGGCTGATATTGGCTGCTCATCCCGCCATGCCATGTTGTGGTCAGAGATACCGCGCAGGGTGTCCTTGCAGATACCTTGATGCCTGGGAGGCAACATACACATTGGGTGAACCCAACGAGTTGCGAAAATCTTGAACCCGAAGATATCGAACATCCATGCTGCTGGAATGCCCTTGGCGGGTGCCTTTGAACAGATCATACAGTCCCTCCGCTCAGCTTCCATCGCATCACGTCGTGAATGATCGCAGCCACGGGAATCTCCGGCGCCCAGCCGATGGCCGCCTTGATCTTGCTCAGGTCCGGCTTCCGGTACGGCATAGTCAGGCTGCCCTGCGGCGGCTTGGTCACCTGCAGCAAAGCGACGTTGGGATTCACCTGCTCCCTCACCCGCTGCGCCAGCTCTCGGATGGTGACGGACTGGTTCGACCCCAGGTTATATACCTGGTTCCGGGGGTCGATGGCGTCGATCCTTGGGCGCGTCATCAAGGTGACCAGCGCCCTCACTACGTCCTTGACGTGGCAGAAGCATCGCACCTGGCTGCCGCCCCCGTACACCCTGATGTCCTCTCCCCGGAGGGCCAGCCCCACGAACTTGGGCAGGACGTACTCTTCAGACTGGCCCGGCCCGGTAGTGTTGAACAAACGCACCACCGTGCCGCCCTGGGCCAGCACCAGGTGCTCCGCAGCGATCTTGGAGGCGGCGTAGCACCAGCGCCGCTCCCGGGAAGGCCCCAGCACCAGGCTGGAGGTGTCCTCGTTGAACTGCTCGTTGGTGCAGAGGCCGTACACCTCGGAGGTGGAAGTGAACAACAGGCGAGCTTTGGGCGAGTAGCGCCCGGCGGCGTCCAACACGTTCTGGGTCCCGGCCACGTTCACCGCTACCGTGTGGTAGGGGTCGGCCACCACCTGGTCCGGGCCGACGCCGGCCGCCAGGTGAACCACCGCGTCGAACCGAAACTGTTCGAACAGGCTGTGCAATGCCCCTCGGTTCAGCACGTCAATGGGATGGTGCTCGGCGGGAACGTTTTGGGGCAGATCCGGGCTGCGGACGTCTACACCATGCGCCAAGTGCCCGCCGAAGACCAACGCCCGCACCAGGTGCGTCCCGATGAAGCCGCTGCTGCCGGTGACGAGGAATCTCATCTCAATCTGAACGGATGATAGGAATATTTGTCCGGGTCGCGCATCCCATCCTCAACAAGTTGATATGCCTTCATTCCATTCAGATACACTTTCTCGTGTTTGTTGGTTGACTGGATTGCCCTCCAGCAATAAACGCAGTAAAAGTTGCCACCGTTTTCTATCCTCGATACATCGGCAAAATGAACCCCACTAGAGCAGCCATTCCAGAAATGATCCAGAAAACGGAAGGAGAACTGCTGCCACGTCAATCTTAGATTCATGCTTCCTCCTCAGTACCTAATCCGCTTCTGGATCGGCGGCAGCTCCATGGTGGCCAGCAGCTCCGCGATCTTCTCCCCGGCGCCGCCGTTGCCGAAGGGCTGCTCCGGCGGGTAGCGGCCGCCGAGTTGGAAGGCGATGGCAGTCTGGACGGTCTTTCGCGTGACCTCGGGCACCGGCAGCACGTTGGCGCTGCAGACCCGAGCTTGTTGGCGAATACCCACGTCCACCACCGGTGTGCCGAAATAGCAGGCTTCCCGTATCCCTGCGCTGGAGTTGCCGACCATGACTGCGGCGTTGGCCATGAGACGGATGAAGTCGGTGTGGGGGAGGGAGAACTCGCAGGCAGTGCCGGTATCGTTCAAGGCATCGTGGACGGCGTCACTCCCCGGGTCGTGGTTAGGGGCCGCCACCGTCAGCCCGTAGCCGCGATCAATCAGCGGATGACAAGCTCCCAGGATCGCCATCATGTGAGCGTAGTTCCCCGCGTCCGAGATCGTCGTCACCGGGTTGTAGCTCACCAGGATGTACGGCTGCGCTGGTGGCTCGCCCACGTCCACCCGCAGCAGCAGGTCGGTGGCCGGGCAGCCCACGTTGAAGATGTAGGCCGGGTCCTCGCCCATGCGCTCGATGCGGTTCGCTGAATCCACGTTCGCTGGGAAGTGTATGTGGGCCAGCTTGGTAATCGCGTGGCGCATGGACTCATCGATGCCCCCCGACACCTCGCCTCCCTGGATGTGGGCCAGGTGGACGTTGGACAGCGCAGCGGCCACCGCGACCGCCAGGGACTCGTAGCGGTCGGTGACCGAGATCACGATGTCGGGTCGGTCCTGTTCGATGTTCAAACCGAGCCCGAGCGTCTCGACGTATTCGCCCGTCAACCGGGCCATCGACCACCCTGTGGGCCTGCTGATGCGTATCTCCACGTCGGGGACGAGGGATGCCGGTCTCGGTTCATGAGAAGCTGGCCCCATCAGTACCAGCTGCAGCTTCAAGTCCTTCCGCCTCTGGATCGCCTCACAGACGGTCAGGGCGCGGGACCAAGTGGCGCGAGAATCCACGGCGACAAGGATGGTCCTCATGCCCGCGTCCCCCTGGGGGTGTCCCAGCGGGCATCTTTGCAGCGCGGGCAGATCACAGGCCGCCGCCCCGCCAGCCGGGGCACCCATTCGTGTCCGCACCGCTCGCACCTAAAGCCTTTGACCAGTATCTCTCCCATACGTGCAGAGTATACCTATAGCGTTGCACCTGTCAATGTAGGCTGGTACAATGCGGACGAGCTGCTGCAGGCATCGGAGGAGAAGCGATGGAAACAATCCGGCTAGGCCCGCTGCGCATAACCCCGACCTCCAAGCCGGTGTACATCTTTGAGGCTGGCATAAATCACAATGGGAATGCGCTCATGGCTCGGCAGTTGGCGTTCTCCGCCAAAGAGGCCGGTGCTCAGGTCGTGAAGTTCCAGCTCCACCTGCCGGCCCAGGAGATGCTGCCAGGGCACCCCTTATGGGACGTCCTTAGCGAGACCGCCCTGGACATCCATCAGATGGCCGAACTCAAACGTCAGGCCGAAGACCTAGGCCTGGTGTTCCTCTGTACCCCATTCTGCCGGGAGGCCGCGGACCAGCTGGAATCCATCGGTGTGGTCGGCTATAAAATGGGCAGCGGCGAGCTGAATAACCTGCCCCTCCAGGTGCATGTATCCCGGAAGGGCAAACCAATGATCGTGAGCACTGGGATGAGCGTCTATGAGGAAGTCGTGACCACTGCAGCTTACATCGCCGCGAACAACCAACAGTTGGTGCTGATGAACTGCGCCTCGACCTATCCCGCCACCCCGATACAGTCGCGGCTCAAGCGCATCGACCTCCTCCAACGCATCGGCTTCATGGTCGGCCAGTCCGACCACACGCCGACGATCAGCACCTGCCTCGGGGCCATTGCCCGGGGCGCGGTGATCATCGAGAAGCACGTCACCCTGGACAAGGGCATGAAGGGCCCGGACCACGCGGCGTCGATAACCCCGGGCGAGTTCGGGCAGATGGTGCGCATGGGCAACGAAGTCTGGGAGGGGCTGCAGGCCACGGATGCGGACTTGGGTGGGATTCTGGAGGGAGAGCGGCCGGTGCGGGCCTGGGCCAACCACTGCCTTGTGGCTCGGCGGGACCTAACCGTGGGGCATGTACTGGCCTGGGACGACCTGGACACCCGGCGGCCGGGCAGCGAAGGGATTCCAGCGGCGATGATCGGTGAGATGATCGGGTTGGCTTCGAGAGGCCCACTGCGGGCAGGACAACCGGTGCCATTGGACCCTTAGTATAGCGAGGCTAAAATGTTAAGCGATGCCGAATATAAGCTCTTAACAGGGCTGCAACCACATGAAAGGCCGCATCATCATCTGTGCCCCATGTGCGGGATGGCCTGGCTGCATGTTAATTACCCTAGGTACTATCACAATTTTCACGAGCATACGTGTTACAAGGTCTCTGATGGTGCTTATCCTAGCTTGATGTGTCATGGGTGCCGAGGCAACCTGGTCTAACCTGATCGGGAATAGGGAGGAAGTATGCCTAAGACTGAGAAGCAACTTCTGCGCCGGAAAGCCAAGGCCCGAGCCGTGGGGTTAAGCCCCCAGCACGCATTGGGACACTTGCCAGGGACACGGATGTACCCGGGGCAGGCGCCCCGGCTCACCCAGGTGTCGGACGCCATCAGCGCATACGTCGCGACGGTGGTCGGGCCATGACCGCAGAAGTAATGCGTGTCTACGTCGCCGCTCGCCGCAAACGCCGGCGGGCCGAACGCCTCTGTCCTATGTGTGGGAGAGCGCCAGACTCCGATCACATCACCTGCCCGACCTGTTTGGCGAAGCAAGGAGAAGCCCAGCGCCGATACCGCCGACGGCGGACCGCACAATTGGCCTAACCCCTGCCGAACAGCGATCCCTTGACCTCGGCGATCTCCCGGCGCACCGACTCCGCCGCCTCCTGAATCCGGTCCAGCTTCTTGAACGCCTCCTGTTGGCCTTGCACCAGGGTTTTCAGGCTGGTGTCCATTGATGCCAGCAGGTCGTTGCTGATCTTTTGGCTTCCCTCTCCTGCCAACCTCTTGTCCCCACTTTCGTCGTCCCGACTCGTCTGGACAGCGCTGACGGAGACGCGCAAGCGTTTGGCGATTCGCCAGCCTACGATCACGGCGGCAACGGCTCCTCCCGCAAGGCCCAGAACCTTCTCGTCAAACCAGTTGATTGTTGCCAACGCTACGTCGCCTCTTCCAGACTGTATACCGCGCTGAAGGCCAGCCCCATACCCGCGAAGTTGCCCGGCGCCATCTCGTATTCCCCGGCGGTGATGTAGTAGTCCCGGCCAGTGCTAATCTTCAGCCCAGTAGATGTTACCCGGATGCGGTCATTGATGCCCCGCACCAGCAGCTGCTCCACCAGCAAGGTGTCGGACCCGACGACGGACAGCTTGGTGAAATCGGCCTTCCCGGTGCTGTAGAAGGTTGCCAGGTTCACCGAGCGGTCAACCGCGCTCGGCACTTTGTCTGTGAAGAGTAAATCAACTGCCGAGGCCCGACGGCCAAAGGCGGCGATGGAGTCAGCGATGGACGCTGTGGAGGTCCACGGAAGGTCATTGAGTGGTCGGCCCGCCACGTGCAGCGTGGCATTGGTGTCTTCATACCCAGCGGTAGTCATGAGCTCGGCCCGTTTAATGTTGACGCTTTCCACGCCAGTCATGTTTGCGATGCGCAGCCTTAAAGCGGATGCTCCCAGCGGTTGCCCAGTGATCGTCACTTGTGTGTTGGCATAACTGGTGCCGGTGGCGGCACCCACTGCCGCCGACCCTTCGGAAGAGTTCGCGAGGATATTGGGGATGAAGATGAGAGAAGTTGGCGCCGGACTGAGAGGGATGGTGAGGATTAACGTAGTCCCCACAGTGATGGTCGGGAGGACATTGACAGCGACGGTGCCAAGGACAATCGCAGTGGTCTCGTCCCGGCCGTGGACTGTTGCCGCCCCGGCGTTGATGATGTTCCGGGCCGAGAATGCGTGGTCCCAGGCCTGGAACGCCACGTTGAAGTGGTAGAGATGAGTGCTGCCGGCGTTGTGGTCCATGGCGTGGAAGGCGACGTCGCCGTCCTGGTCGATGAATATTTTGCCGCGGAACTCCTGCGCCTCCAGCTCGGTAATGGCCGCTCGCGCGGTTTTGCCATAGGTCCAATAATCCGTAAATGTGGAGCCCTCCTCGCTCAGTTTGCGCCGGGTCGAGCCCCAACTGGCTTCGTCCAGGACAGCGGCAATGGCCCCGACGGTGGTCCCGATTACCTTCACGATGGGACGATTCCCAGAAGATGTATTGAATCCACCGGTAGCTCCCGTGACACTGTTGGGGTAGGAGACAAACTTTCGGCTCAGCTCCTCCATGCCGTCCACCACAAACAGGGTAGCGCGAATCGCGTCCGGCGTTGCCTGGGGGCTGATGCGCTCGATGCGCCCCCGGAACAGGTTGTAGGTGGACGTGTTAAAGATGACCCGGGTCAGCACCTCCTTGCCCACGCGGATGTGGGTGCTGCCCCACTTGGAGGCAGCGTTCAGGGGGTTGTAGTCGGCGTTGGGGTCCTTCAGCTCGATGGTAGCCGTGCCGATGGGCGTCTCCGCCTGCTCGGCCTCCCGGCCCCGGCGCCAGGACAGGCGCATACAGTCGGTGCTGATGTCCTCGGTGCTGGTGAAGGCGCCGTCGGCGTTCAAGTCGATGAATATGCCGATGCTCGGGACGGTGTTGGCGGTGAGCTCGTTGGCCACATTGAAGGTGGAGATGCGCAAAGACGAGGTGGAACCGTTCACGAAGGTGCCCACCGCCATGACGTTGCCGGAGACGTGGGCAAACGTAGGGCCACGGCCCAGACTGGCGTTGGTTATGGTGCCGACGGTGGTGAGAGTGCCATTAACGTCGGATACGAAGGTGCGGAGCTGCGATGGCGAGGCGTCGTCCACCAGCAAGATCAGGGAACGGGACCCCAAGTAAGCCAGTTGGGAGAAAGCTGGAATGGAGGTGGCGCCCATCCTGGTCGAGTGCCCGGTGGTGAGAACGCCGGTGGCGTCCATCAAAGCGGTCTTGAGCAGCCAGTCTCCGCTGGAGTTGTCGTGGTTGAAGGCCACAATTCCGTTGCCGGAATCCAGGGTAAGAATGTGGGACGCAACAAAGGTGCCGCCATGACTGCTCTGGTCTTCGGAAGGGAGGCCGGAAAACAGGCCGCCGACGGTCATGGTGTGGGATTCAATCCCGCCAACGCTGGCGCCCCCGGCGTAGGGGTTGATGATGTGCGAGGTGCGAACGAAAGCGGAATGCTTGGCCCCGGAGCCGCTGGGGGTGGCCAGCTGCTTGGGGCCGTCAAGGGGGATGGTGATCGCCCCACCGGTGGTGATGCTGAAGCTAACCCCGTATTCCCGGACGCTGATGCCGCTGATCAGGAAACCATACGAGGCCAAGTAGACGTTGCCCTCCACACGGGACAGGGTACCGACGCCGGAGACATCGGTGTCAGTCTGCAGAGAGGCGGTTTGCACGAAAGTGAGGCCGCCGGCGGGGGTAACCACATAGGTGCTGATCTTGGCGGCATCCCCAGCGGTGTTATCCCGGTCCGTCCATGCCACGATCACCACGCCGGGGGGGTCGGTGGCGATGGCGTCGAGGGTTGCCTGCCCAACGTTGGCCATGGAACTGAGCTGGGCCTGGGTGATGACGGTGGGCGAAACGACCCCGGCGGTGGAGATCGAGTAAGTGCCCAGAACGATCTGGGGGGCACCATCGGAGCTGCTGATCTCCAGGGCGGAGACGCCGACGAACATCGTGGTGCCGGCGCCACGGACCAGCCGAAACGATTGATTGCTCGGCACAAAGCCAGTATAGGTCAGGAACTGGCTGTCCAGAAGGGCGGTGCTGCCGAAATCGCCGACCGCCATTAGAGGGTCAGACCCCCGATGCGCCGCTCTTCCTGGAGGTAGCGCCCGATCTTCCGGGCGAAGCCCCGGGCCTCGGACTCGCTGCCCATGAAGGGGCCGGTCAGGTTGACCGTAGTGTTGGAGTCCCCGCCGGAGCTGCCGCGGGAGATGGTCTCCCCGCCGTGGACCATGGCCAGCACCCCCTGGGTGGAGGGACCCGGAATCCGGTGCTGCTGGCCGGTGCCCATCTGGTGGCTCATCACGGCGGCGATGGCCCCGCCGATGATGGCCCCCGCCGCGATGGCCAGCGCCACGCCGACAATGGGTATGCCAGCCACGCTGCCCATGGCGGCGATGATCGCCCTGGTCCGCTCCGCCCTGGCCACCGCCAGGATCAGGGGGATCATTCGAGCCAGCCCGCCAGCCAGGGCCGACAGGGCCCCCACGGTGCTAATGATGGTGGTGACGTTCTTCTCCTGCTCTTCGTTGAGGAATCCGAACTGGGCTCCCAGCCGGGCCACCGAGCTCGCCACGGTCAGGGCGGTCGCCCCGAAGAGCAGCAAGGTACGAGAGTAACTAGCTAGGGAGTTCTTGTGTTGTTCCGCAGCTTCTTTGACCTTTTTATGCGCCTCGGCCTGCTTGTCCAGCTTTGTGTTGATTGCGTCAAGTTTCTCTGATATCTCGTCCCGCAGCCGGAAAAGCAGCACCACCTCTGGGCTGGATGCGCTGGTCATACTCTAAAACTCCAGGCTCCCGCCGTGCTCGGCCACCTGCTTTACCTGCTTGTACAGGATCAGCAACTGCAGCCGGTCCAGGTCGGTGTTGTCGATCTGGTCGAAGCTCCAGCCCGTCAGGTCGGCGATGTAGGCGTCGCTGAACTCGTCGGGGAACGGCCGTCGGCCTCTTGACTTGAGGGCAAGGAAGAGGCGCTGAGTAACATCTCGATATTTTTCAAGAGCAAAGGGGCGTAAAGTTTCACCATTCTATCCCCGGCTATTTGGTAGTGGGGCGCTGGCACCTCGTTATGCAGGGTGGCCTCGTTGATCTCGCCGTAGGACCAACCGGTGGTGCATTTGAGCACCAGGGCGTCCATCCGCTGGGCCAGGTCCGCCACCATCTCCGGGTTGCCCACGTCAGGCTTCAGCAAAAGCTGAGTCTTCAGGGCGATGTCGCTGAACTCCCGGTCCAGGCCGACCGAGAGCACCGACCGAATATCCCACCAGTCGCCGGTATCAAAGCTCAGGCGCTCGCTCTTGAACCGGGGAGCGGGGCTGGGTGAAGGCTGGGTCACAAAGTCCCTCCTGAAGGCTGTGCGGGGCGCCCAGGGCCTGCCACGAAGGCCCTAGGTGAAGGTTGAATAAGCAACCACGCCGTCAACTTGTCCGCCGGCGCGGAAGCTCACCGCGGCGCCCACCCTGGCCGGGGCGGTGTAGGTCCGAATCCAGCAGCTGCCGGTGATCCGGCGGTTGGGCGGCGTCTGCCCCGAGGAGTTGCCTGTGGGTCCGTATACGAAGGTGGTGGCGGTGGTCATGCCCAGGAGGTTAGTAAGCACCACGTCCGGCCCGGTGCTGGCGGTCTTTTCGTAGAGGCCCTCCAGGTCGAAACGCCCCATGAACAGGGACGCCACAAAACGGTGCCCGCTGTCGCCCAACCGGGTCACGTCCACCAGCTCCCGCTCGCCGGGCAAGCCGTCAATGGCAGTCAGGTGGCTGCTCAGATCTCGGGTGGTGGTGCCGTCGCTGTCCACGACGGAGAAGAAGGCCGGCCTTGATTCATAGGGCATCGGAGTTACCTCGCTCTAGCTAAACAAACCTACTACCCTGGCGCCCATCTGATCTACCACCCGCTGTACCTCGCCGCTCTGCGCCTCCAGGGTCCGGATGTGGTAGGGGTTGGGTTTGGTCCCGGGATGGTTGACCTCTTTCCTGAACACGTCCCCGGAGGGTCCTACCCAGTGGAGGAAGTTGGCAATCCGGGCCCTGATCTTGTGGGGCCGGGTGCCTTCGCGGACGAAGGCACCATAGAAGTGCCCGCCATAGACCGCCGGCGTCTTGGCCGGCTGCAGGATGATCAGACTTTGGTCCTCGGTGCCGCTGCCGGTCAGCTCGAAGAAGGTGCTGCGGGCCAGTTTCCCCGTCACCTGGGGCGTGGCGTCCGCCAGCGGGCCGGTGCCCTTGGCCGGAACGAAGACCCGCCCGATCTCCCGCAAGCCGTCGTTGAGCACGATCTTGATCTCCGTGCTGTCCGCGCGGTTCATTCTGTCTTGCAGCTCCTGCAGGCCCTGAAACTCAAAGCTGAACTCAGTAGGCATGGTTACGGCTCCAGCCGGCCAGGGTCGTAGGTCTCCACCACGCTGACCACCACCGTCTGCAGCCCATAGTGGGGGAAGTCCGCGGTCGGCATCACTGGCGCGGCCAGGGGCCGCACCTGGGCCCGATAGACTCCGGTGGAGTTGTTCAGGGCCGGCCACTTGGCAATTGTGTCAATGAGTTCTTGTCTGTCCGCGTCCATGTCGTCGGCCAGCAGCCGCAACTCCCCATTATATCGGGTGTAGACGTCCAGGTTGACCAACCACTCATCCCGCACGATGCGGAAGGTCAGGTCCCGCCGGTCCAGCCCGGCGAACTTGGCGATCACCGCCCTGGGCAGGCCGTAGCCCAGCACCCGGTAATCCCCCGAGGTCATGTAGCTGGAGGAGTAGGCGGTGCTGGTGGCGATGCGCCCCAGCAGGGCGGTTTCTATTGTCGTGTAGGGCATAATTTACGAAGCACCGTTGGGGGGCGAGCGGCGAAAGTAGTATTGGGCTACCAGGGTCCACACCACGATGCTGGCCCCGTTGGCGGCTTCGTCGATTGGCTTCACCAGCGCGCTGAACACCCACAGCGCGGGTATCAGAAAGACCAGCCCCAGGGCCAACCGATCATTGAACGACTTCCAGCCCATGCCCATCACTCCGTCAGGCTCCGGGAACCTGGGTAATCATCCTGCCCTCTGGTAAACAGTGGCAGCTTGCGGTTGCCATCAGAGTCGGACTGGCTGCCGGCGAACACCGCGCCCAAGCGCCCCCGGCTGCGCCCTGCCGACAACTCCTGGTTCTTGATCGTAGTCAGCGCCTTATTGAAGAAGGCCTGGAACATCTCCATGCGGTTTGAGCCCGCGTCCTCTCGCCCCGGCGAGATGGCAGTAATCGGCATGGACCCCAGCACCAGGGCCGCCGCCCCGTATTCGTTGATGCCGGCGATCCACTGCCGGTTGATGGTCTCCGAGGTGGAGATGGGCGCAGTGTAGCCCGCGGCGGCCAGGGCGCGATTCAGCTCCGCCGCGGTCCGGTCGATCATTCCCTCGACATAAACCAAACTTGGCACGGACGTGGACGTGAAGGTCCGGGCCACCACGACGT
>ERZ1292637.944-Hain-H14-01um-R3-944-length-13668-cov-7_pt2 | contig 12204 bp, 17 predicted proteins | sample MGYA00564405_ERZ1292637 | MGnify/ENA primary metagenome ERZ1292637 (study PRJEB36523, sample SAMEA6512645) | groundwater metagenome | collected 2019-01-09 | study: AquaDiva: Metagenomics assemblies of 32 groundwater samples | reverse complement strand
GGTGACTTCACCGAGAAGCAACTTAACCAACACCCTTCCACCCCGAACCTTGAAAATCACATCCGTGGTAGTGGCGGGGATGGTCCTTGCGGCGGTCGAGACATGAATCCACTGATCTAACACCGCCTCGCCCGTGCCGGTATTGCCCGAGGAGCGCGATGCGTTTGTTGACTTGACAAGAAATGCCATGATAGGTCCTTTGAAAAATGAGGCGGCTATTCTTACCCGCCGCCTCGTAGGTTTACTTAATTACGACTCAGCCACATCAACAATCTTCCCACCCGCCGCGACGTTATCAGACAGGAGTTCCATCTGGTAATACCACGCAACCTCGAAGGTCGCGCTGGTCGTCTGCCGGAAGAAGGGCACGTTGTCGAAGATTTCGCTGATGGGGCGGGGGACTTCGTTCTCGCCCGTGCCGATGAAGAAGTGGGCCGTATCCAAGCCAACCACCACGTTGGGATCAAAGTAGGGGTCCGCATACCACGGAACGCCACTGAACTCATACGGGGTGAGACCATCCTCGGCCGGTTTCTTCTCGACCCGCCCGATACCACCGCTGAGGGTGCCCGGCTTGCTGAGCGCAAAATAGCGCTCACCAGCCAGCATCTCATGATAGCGTCGGAGGATCGCCAAGTTGGAGATGTAGGCATTCAACATGCCGCCACCCTTTTCCCTAACGCCGTCCTGGAGCTGGAGGAGGAGGTCCTCAGTCAGGGGGCGGTTGGTGCCGCCGTTGGAGAGCTCGATGGGAACCCAGAACTCATTGCCAGCCGTGTCCCGGTCGATCCCGCCGTAGTTGCCTACGACAGTCGCCGCCGGATCAGCCGAGTCAATGACACCCAGGAGGCCATTCGAGTGATAACCCTGTCCAGATGTCACGTCGGTCGTGTCTTCCAGAACAAAGTAGTCGCCTGCAACCGAGCCCGAGACCGTGCCCGCGCTCTTGACCGTGCGGTTCTGAACATCCACACCCGTGATGGTGATGGAGTTAGCAACCTTCGTGTCGTTGGTGGCCGTGTCAACCACGTCCACAACCATGCCCGTTTCCAGGCGCGGCAGTGCGCTCACCGTAAACGGCGAGGTGTCATCCGTGGCGGCGAAGTAGGCCAGCGCCCCACGACCGTCCCCAATCAGGTCGCTATTGAGGTTGCGCGTGATGCGGTTGCGGAAGTTGTCCTCCATGAACTGGAGGGCCTGTTGGAAGGCGAACTTGTCCTTGGTCGAGTCCTGGATGAGTTTCCACGACATGTCGTAGATACCCACGTATTCCTGGAGGGAGAAGGTCGCCTCGGTCGTGTCGGCAGCCACGGCTGTCGGCAGGGTTCCACCCTGCGCGATGCCCTTGAAGGTGCCGGGGTTAGCGACGAGGATGGGCATAATGAACTGCCCCCTGCCGCCCATTGGTTTCTTCACCTTCGACAGAATCGCCCATGTCGGGGATTCGGTGTTGAAGATGTTGAGGACCTTGTTTACACCGTAGGTGTAGCGTAATGCCTCGATTACGTCAGTAGTTGCCGTTGCGGCCACGTTTTTATCCTATTGCGTTAACCAAACTGGCCACACCCGCTCAATTATGTGCCCGAACCTGCCTGGAGAGCCTCCCACAGTAAATCAGCAGTTTCCTTCGAGGATTCATTCCCCTTCAAGCCAATAGGTTTACTTGCCGAGCCATTTCCGCCCCTCCCAGGAAGTTTGGGGGCTTGCCGTGCGGCGTTTACCTTTGCCTCACGACGAGCGTTGAAAATGTTCTCGACTTGCTGCCAGCGCCGGGCGAAGATTTCAGGGAACTCATTATCAAGGTCCTCTCCCTCATAAGCGAGGTAGACTTCCTTGGCGAGATCGGCTGCTTCGGGTGGGTATCCACCGTCCGCGACCCACTTCTGAATTTTCCCGTCAAAGTCGCTCTGTCCAAACCGCCCACCCATCTCCTGCACATGCTTGGTGAGACTGGTAAGCTGGTTGTAGAGCTGCTGGATTACCTTATCTCGCTGCCCGATTGCGTTGGCAATGGGGGCGAGCCCGTTCTCCTGGAGCTGTCGGACGATCTCCACCGCGGTCTTACCGTCGATGTATTCACGCCCACCCAGATCAGTGAGAAAGGGGTCGGATTGATTGGTCTGATTACCACCCTGTCGCGCAGCGAGCTGCGCTGCGATGGTTTCTAGCCGAGCACGCTCGGCCTGAACCTGCTGTCGTTCTGTGGTTGCCTGTCGGTGTAGATTCTGAGCCGCTTGAGTTTTGCGGGTGTAGTCTGCCTGTTGACGCCGAGAAAGATCGCTGAATTTGACCGGATCCCCTTGACCTTTGACCCGAACGAGAGTATCATCGTTCAAATCATAGATTGTGGGAGCCGCGGTCTGTTGGGAGTCAGAAACACCGCCACTTCCCGTCCCACCACCCAAGTTGGGGGTAGACTGGGGAGTAACTGAGCCGCCTGCTCCAGAATCGATTGAGTCTGCCATTTTTCACCTATTTATCGGGTTCCACACATTGAGGGTGGTGGGCTGGTTTGGCTGTCTAGCCAAGTGCGCCAACACAGATTCAGGGGGAGGATCCGCCGGATGAGGGGTGCCGAAAGTGACACGTATGGGGATTATACCACAACCCCCACCACATGTCAAGGTTTATTACAGAGAGATGGGCTGTTTGGTGACAACCCTCAGAATTAGGTTGACAATCGCTACCAACTGTGGATCAGGGGCGGGAACGTCAAATCCGTGCGACTTGGCGGCATACAGGCCCAAGCTGGCTACGTTTAGCCACAATGTCTTACTTTTCCAAAACTTCTTCATAACTTCAGTCCTTTCAACGAGTTACGGGAGTTGTTGATACACCTGAAACAGGTCTATCCCGTGTATGGGGATAAACGTCTGTCCTACCTTGCCTGGAAAGCTCACCCAACACCCAAGGTCTTGGGTGATGCTCTCTTTTACAAACTGCTTCGCGTGGGCCTCGTCAGGATAAGGGCCCATTACCCAAGACCCACCCGCCCCTGCTACATAGACATACCAAGCCCAAAGCATATTACCTGCTTACTAGAGACGGGTAAATGTAAAGTCGTCAATCAGCCCAGCGTCGAAATGCTTGAGCACGTTCTCCTGGAAGTTGTTGATTCCAGTGAACTCCGAGGGGGTCCAGAAATCTCGCCCGCTGAACTTGGTGTGCTTGTCGTTCCCGGTCCGTTTGGCCTGACCTTCCCACTTCCGGCCATCGTGGGCCGTTATAAGAAGGTCTCGCACATTCCCCAGCCCGGGCAGGAAGGTCGCGGAGTCAATCGTGACCACCGCGTTCATCTCGGTGAGAAATAGTTGGAGTTCGAGACAGGCCACGTCTTGGACTGTCCCCAGAGGCCCCCGGACGGTATAGTTAAACACCCAATCGGGGGAAATAAGTTGAATTGGTATAAATGCCATCAGTTACCCCTGTTGTGGTGGGCGAGGGGGACCATTCGGGCCCGGACCCATAGACATATTGGCCTTGAGCTGTTCAAGGGGGTTGGGTGGCTGCATACTAGCTGCAACCCCAGCCTTAACCTGTTGGAGAGCGATATCAGTCACCTCAGCGGCGGTTTTGGCCGCAACCTGCTGGGTGGCGTTGGCCATTGCCGAGCGCATCATCCCATTTTGCATGGACTGCTCCTGGGACTGAGCCCTCTGTTGGAGAACCGTGACGTGCTGCTGCCAGCGCTCTTGGAAGACTTGCTGAATGGGCATGCTGGCCGATAAAAATTCAGTTGTCATCATAGCCGCCTCAAGCTCATCCAACATGGGCTCATGGTCCCAGAATTGCATGACTGGGGGCACCGGCTCGGCCTTCCACATTCGTTCAATCAGTTGTTGGGCGAACTTGCGGGACTGGGCCTCTTTGCCCTCTCTCCCGTAGTCACCCATGTTGAGGTCAGCCGCGATCTTGCTCTTATCGAGCTTCCCGGTGCGGTCATCGGTGTAGAGGATGCCCAGAGGGGAGTTCAACCTCTGCATGACACGGTCTTCCCGCAACATCCTCATTTCCGGGAGCAAACTGCCCCGCTCGACGGTGATATTGAAGTTATTTCCGGCCCGGAACACCTGATCCTTGTGAAAGGACAACACTTCGTCGCGCTGGTTGCGGTCGGTGTAGTGTAGGGTCCGCTTGGCGGGGTAGAACTGGTGAATGCGGTCAATTCGCATCTGTTTCACCCTCGCCATGCGCTCACCAAGGTGCTGGTAGAGCATTCCCCACTCCGTGTCGAGGATTTCCTGGAGATGGCCCACGGCCTCGCTCCCGCGGAGCTGTCCGGGGAACTTATTGTCCTGCATGAGGTCAGCGCCACCCGCGATTTGGCCAAAGAGGGAGGTAACCAGCTTGATTGACTCCAAAAACCAAGTTGGGAGCTGCGGACCGGGCACAAGTTGCACCATCGGCACGCCCTGCTCATTTAGACCCTTCTCAACGACCCCGGGCTTGTCAACCGGGACCTGTTGGGCCGTCAACCCACCGCCGAGGAGGAGTTTGGTGTAAATACTGGAGTTGGCCTGCTCCCCGAGCTGGGATAACCGCTTGTTGAGGAACTTTTGGGGCGGAATGAGGTCGGTGATGTAGTCCTTCGTCCAAAAAGTGGTGGTAACAGGCTTGAAGTGGAAATCCACGAGGGGGATCTCCTTGTAGGGGTTCTCCCCGTCCAGTAAAATCTTCTTCGAGGGGATAAACACGGTGTAACGACCCCTTGGGTGCAGTTTAGAGGCTGGCTGGTAGCGTTCCACCACCACATAGGCCGGGGGATCATCATCCCCGAGCTCGCCCTGAATGGTGGGGATCATGTCCTTGATAAAAAGGCTCGCCGTGCTCTCCCCAGTGGGCAGGAGGGAGGTGGTAACGATCTTGAGCTCCTTATCGGGGTCGCAATCCTCCATCTTCCCTTCAAAGTTCTCCTCACACCAGCCGTGGGTGCGGATTTTGGCGATATACACGGCCTGATCGGGCGCGAGGTCCTCGACCGAGCGCACGGACTGGTCAATAAACACACTCAGCGGGCCCAGGACCTCGCTCCCAACCTCACCGGTGACTTCAATCTCCTCATAAATCTCGAATCGCTCTTGTGGCACACCCTGCGCGATGGCCGCGTCGCGGTTTTCGGTCGTGACAATCTCCCCGGTGAGGTTATCTACGAACAAAACCTCCTCGTTCGCATCAAACTGTGGCACCGGCGCGATGGTCGCGTTGGGAACCCACGTCTCATAGCTGAAACAGGTCCCTCCACAGAGCAACCAATCGACCAACTCCCAGTTGCGAGCGTATTGCCCGACGATTTCATCGGTTGCAAGGATCAACTTATCGACAACCTCGGCGTCGTCCTGGGATTGGGGGTCCTTCTTATCCGGGCGGGCATAGAACTGCATCCCTATTGAGGTCAGCCGTCCCGCCAGCTTCTCCTTAGCCGAACTCAGGAGATTGAAACGTAGGTATAGTCGGTTGTCCTCATGAGGCTCAAAAGCCAATCCCTGTGGGGTCTGGTTGATGGTCTGTTCGCCCCACTCGAAGGCTTTCGCGGTGAGCACCCTTGCTTCGACCCCGCCGGTTTTCTTGGCCTTTTGTTGCTGGAGCCGTCTGAAATCGCGGGTGATTTCTTCAAGGAACTCCTCCTCCTTCTTGGCCATCCCGGCCTGGTCCTCGATGGTGTTGGTGGGGACACTCGGCCCCGCACCCTTCTTTTTGTAGTCGCTAGCCATTACTGCTCCTGAACTGGGAGGATCTCATTCGCGGCCTGCACCGGCGGGGTTTCAACTATTTCAGCGTCCCTAACCCCGGGCGGGAGGATCAAATTAGGCTGCTGCCCCGCAGCCTGCACCCGGTAGTATTCGTCGAGGAGGGTTTGGGGCTTGGAGAAGGGGTTATTCACGTCGTGGACCTGAAAGGCGGTCAGGACAAACTTGACCATCCGTTCCAGTTGCAACACCTTTGTTTCGAGTTCCTGCGTTGAAGCCATAGATCCTCCTTAGATGAACTGTTTAGGGGTAGGTAGTTGGGCGGTGCGGTAGTGGGTTTCAACCTGTTGTGCAGACAGCTCATAGTTATACACTGCAATGTCGTGCATCGAACCGTTCCAGGCTTGGTTAGTGGCAAACCCCCCGCCGGCTTGGGTTACCGCCCCATCCACCTCATGACCCAACACGGCGGTGAGGGCACCAATATTAGTGGCCACTAATGCAACAGCCGAACTGACCACGCCATCTAAATATAACGTAGATACATCAGTAGTGGCACTATACGTAAACACCACATGGTGCCACGCCCCATCAGCAAAACTGGTAGTGATCACATGATCGGCTGAGGTGTTGTTCCAAGTTAGACGGAGTCGAGGGGTTCCCGCTGTCTGGATGTGACCCGACGTAAGCGTGTTATTTCCTGTTCCTTGATCCTGAGCATGAAACCAAAACTGCCCGTTGCCATCATTCGCCATCGAGGTTTTGAGCCAGCCCTCAAGGGAGGCTGTGTTCCAAGTGGCTGGGTTCGGGTTTCTCACCCCACCCGCCATCCACGCCGCAATTGAGGCTGGAAAGGTGAAGGCTGTCGATCCCGCAATGGCGCCGGTGGTTTGAGTAAACCCACCACCCTTGTCCATGATTCGGAGATGCTGTTGGTATGGGCTACTATCCTTGGCTAGCACCTCACGGGGGTCTTCCTGCAACCTCCAATACGCGATGGGGAGATCCGCCAACACCACGGCCACATACGCATGAGGTTGGAGGGTGCGCCCATAGTTGGTCGGGCCCTGCCCCGGGGTGCGGGGAATGGGGCGAACTTGGTTGGTGTGGACCTTGTTCAGGCCCTTTCGAGAGTGTGCCATTACTGGTTTCCTAGATGTGCGTCTCGGCGGGCCCTCTGGGACCGCGGGGTTTGATTGAAGTAGGCCTCGGCCCAGGTTCGGTTGTCTTTGGTGGGGTCAGTCCCCCGCCCGTGGGGGCGCTTGCTCAATACATGTTCAAGGCAGTCAAGGGTGTGGTCACGGTCCTTCACCCGGGCGAACTTCCCACCCGCGGTGGCCTCCTCCGGCCAGCGGGCGTTTTCCAATTCAAAGGGGAGGACGCTCAACCACGGCGCGAGCCAAACCTTGTCATGCTGGAAGTATTCCCTGGTTATCTCAGTTCGGGCCTCAAGCGGTTCGAGGTTGGACATGAGCTGAAGGGCGTAGTCACGCTGATTGTGTAGCTCGCGTTTGAACTGGCTATTTTTATCAGCCCACAGACTAACACTTCCCATTCGTGCAGCTTTTCCAGCTCGATAAACGCGCTCGCACCACTCCGGGATGGTTGTTTGCTCATTAAGCTCAATCACTCCACTCACATACCGATAGTTGGGGAACTCGTCGATGATGAAGGCTTCCCCCTCGGGAGATAACATCACCAACACAGCGGAGGTAAAAGTCCCAGTGTCAGCACCTCCCACAACTTCCCAACCATCTGGCACAATAAGATTAGCCCGATCAGTCCCGCCCCGAAATAGGCTAGGGTGAGACAGATGATTAAAGGTGCGCTGCCCCTTCTGGTAACCATAGACTCTCCCGACAAAATCCCCAAGCTGGCCCTCATAATGGATCGCAAACTTCTCGCGCGTCATGAGGTCCTTGTCGCGGTCCTTGGCCGCCTGGTCGAAGGTGGCGGAGTTTACTTCGGCTGGGACTCCACAGGTGCAGTGCCACTTGGCGAATCGAACGTCCCCGGAATGAGCTCTATCGTGTATTTCCTTGACCCAAGGTCTGTCAGGGGTCGTGGGAAAAACAGCATAACCATCTCTTGCTCGCAGATTTTGGCTAAAAGATAGGTAACAGTCGAGTCCTGGGAGCATGTAAGCTTCGCAATACAGGTAGCAATCAATTTCCTTCCCCTTCAGGGTATCCTTGCGTTCCCACGACTTGGCCTCGAACCGGGCCCCGTTAGGCAGGTCCATCCACATCCGCCCATCCCGCGGGCGGTTCTGGAGGGAGTCAGCCTTGATGCCCATCCCCCTGGCACTCAGGAGGAACTCGCACAGGTAGTTGAACTCCGGCTCACAGATGTCGTATTCCAGCCCGATGAGCTGGACCCGGGCGTCGGGGACCATCGCAAACCCGCTCACCCACAGGGCTGCCCCAAAGCTCTTCCCAACCTTGAAGGCGCCGAGGTCGGCTATAACCTTGGCCCTACCCCCAGCCCTGGGTGCCGTGGCTAGCTGGACTATGGAGTCATCTGGGAGCTTGACCTCGAACCCACCCGACTCCACTACGGTGGGGAGGAGGGTCAGCCCATCCGCTGCACAAAACCACTCCCCCTGGTGTGTGTAAGGGACGATCTCTAGTTTGCGAGCCACCTGGGTCCTATACTCGGTGACAACCGCGTCACGGAGGGAGTTGGCTATACGGCCTGCCATTATAAGGGCTTGACAATTCCTACGAAATATGGTAAACTACTCATCTCAAGCACCAAGGGTTTCAACCCACCAAGGGTTGAACTAGCCACAATTTGGGGTTGGCAATAGGTTGGAAGCCTTATCCCCGCTCCAACACGCCCCTCGGGCCACTATACCCTGCTCGTTCAGCTTGAGCACCCATTCCCGCTCTGCTTGTTTGGCTCGCTTTTCAGAGCCATAAACGGCCACAGCTCTCCCCCCAACGTAGCCATGCCTGCGGGTAAACTGGGCCCCATCCCTCTTAAGGTGGCTATGCAGCCGCTTGGTTAAGTTCTGGGTAATCCCTACATACCTACACCCGTCTGCACACTCTACCTCGTAGACCACCCACCGCTTCGGCGCGCCTGCTTCGCGCGCGCCTTCGCTCATCAATTTACCTCCACCTTAGCCAGCACTGGGGCGGGCACTCCCAGCTTGACCTTGCCCGTGCGAATGTCGTCCCAGAAGGCCTCGATTGGGCCTAGTTTCCCCGCACTCCCTGCCAGCTTGGCTTCGAGTGCGACCCGGGCGGTGTCCGCTTTCGCCTTTTCCGGCCCGCTGAGTTCAACGTAATTACGGCTGTAAAGTAGATACGCAAGTTGGCCGTAATGAAGATTGATAGAGGTTTGGATTCTTTCGTCAAGGGTCATATCCTGCCAGTTTTTACCTTGGAGGGTGACAACCGCCGCGCCAACCTTCGGGCTGGCCATCCACCTTCGGTGGATCTTGGAGAGGGCCAGGGCGTCCTCTATGTCGGGGTAGAAATAGCGGATGGCATCACTGGAGGGCATCCCCGCCTGCATCATTAGGGCAAATTGCTGGGCATCGAGCTTATCGGGCCGCCCTTCGGGCAGCCCTAAGTCTATTTCAGACACTACTTGACCCCCTCGGTCGGGTATTCCACCAATATACGCCCCCCGCATATCCCCGCCAACCTCACCAGCCATCTTACGCTGGGCCGCCTGCGGCGTCCCAGTCGGTATTGGTTGAAGGAGGAGGGCTGAATCCCCAACCTGCGACAGGCCTCGGCCTGAGTTAGCCCTGCCCGAGCGAGGAGCTGATCCACGACCGCCCCGATGGCTCGATCATCGAGGAGGACTGGGGAGAGGTTTGGGGTTGAGCTGAGCCCAGATTGGTGCTGAGCTGGGAGAGGGATGGGGTTAAGCATTGGTTAGCTGATTCGCTCGCTGGGACTAGGGCTGGAGGGAAGTATAACACAACCTGAAAGGTATGTCAAGCAGTATATTGGCTTACCCCAAAATTTCGCACTGACACACGCAGTGTGTCAGTTGACATAGCCATGCTAAACCCTTCAGTGGTTGGAGTTTAGCTGTTAACACCCCCCACCACCCTTTACCCCCCTCCCCCTATAGGGTAGGGTAGGACTATGCCCCGTGGTATAAGTGACACTTCGAGTCGAGGCTGCGTATTACGAGACGTTAGAGTTTGACCTCTATTCGCTGTCACTTCGCTGCCACCATCCAAGGACAACTGTCCACTTTTTATAGGCAGTCAGGGTAGAGCCCGACCGAGGGTAGCGGCCAGGGGCCGATCGCCCTTCCTGGGGCATTCTCGCCCCGTTTGGAGCCCATTTGAGTAAGCTGGCCCAAGTCGGCCGATTACCGTTTGGTCAGCCTGTTCGAGCCTGGCACCCCACTTGCTTCGGCTCAGTCGCGGAGGTTCTCAAATGGCTCGACGGTGGATGACAGACTCAGACGACTTTCACGCCGATAGCACACGCCTACAGCACGCGCGCGTGAGCGAGCGTGAGCGCCTTGCGGGTGCGCTTGAAGTAGCGCGCGCCTACGTGCAGGCCTTACGGGTGATACCACAAGAGCGGGATGAATCCCGCTCTGACTGGCAATGGCGAGTCTACCGCGCAGTCTCATAGACGGGCGAGCGAGACTCTCACGCGAGCGCATAACGCGCATAAACGGCCATAAACCCGCAATATCGCGGTAGGCCATACGGAGCACACAACCATGGCAAAGAAACAGAGCAATCCGACCGAATTGACCACGTCGCCCACGATTGACCTCGGGCCGTTCACCTTGGATAGCGCCCTTATCGCGTGTCTGCCCACTGCGGGATACGCGAAAACAGGCGTCATCGTCGCCAACGACCGAATCAAGTTCCGCTTGACGGTAAACGACATTCCGACCGAATTTACCGCGTCCGTCTACATCCAGCGCAATGCCATCAACGACGACGAATCCAAGGCCGTCGCCACGACGAAGGAAGAACGCGAAACCGCGAAGGCTGCGCGCGATAACGCCGAACAAACCAAAAACGAGCGCGAGAAGAAAGCGGCTTTCGAGCTCGGTCAGAGCGCGACCATGAGCGCACTGCGCAACATCGGCGAGCTTGCGGCCGGAGCGCAAGCGCTTACCCGTCTCGTTAAGTAACCCTGCCGTTTGACCATAGGGCACACTGCCAAGTGTGTCCCTTGGCGAAACTACAGGGAGGGTTATCATGAACCGAATCGACTGGTATAGCGTGGCGGGCTCGGCAATCGTCGGCGTGAGTGCTGGCGCGATGTTCGTGTTCATCTCGCACCTTGTAGTCATGTTCCTGCGGGTGGTGTCGTGGTAATGGGCTTACTGTTAGCCTATGCCGTCGGTTCCCTTGTCGTGTTCGCTTGGGTAACACGGCCATGAGCGCCCCTACCCAATGCGCGCGACACCCCGGTTGTCAGTGTGCGCGATGTCAGCGTCCATTGACGGTTGACGGTCATCCTACCTCGCGCGTCCGCAAGGTTGAACCCGTGGTAAGGTTCCAGTCCGCCCGCAAGGTTAAACCTAGTTGCTGGCGGGAACCTGACGTGCTTCGCTCAACGTGGGCAAGTGAGCAATTAATCCGCTCCCTGGCCGACGCAATCAACGCAAACAAGAGAGGGTAATCATGAGACAACGTCGCTACAACGAACCGTCTACCTTTGGTTGGATAGGGAAGTTTTATGCAGGACTGTTCCTGTTCTGCTGGCTCTTGAACAAGCTGTGAGACTCCTAACCATCGCCTTAATCCTGGCGGGTGCCACGGCGTGTGGCACACCCGACACCTTGGTAGGGCCTGTCATCACGCAGGGCCCCCCAGTTATGGTGAACACACCCCTATTTGGCCAAACTGGCCCATTCTACCCATGCAAGCCCGGGTTTGTGTGCTTGAAGTAACATGCACGGCAACCACGGACGTAGTCAACGTCGGGGACACGGTGCGAAACAAGAGCGGCGCGACAGTGCCAGGGAACGACAAGCGAAATTCGACGCTGATTCGGCCTTTACCATAACCGGGGGGACACATGCGCGGACTAATCAAGATTCCATTGTGCGCGGCTTGCCGCGCGGCGAGCGGGGACCAGCACAAGGTCAAGCTGGGCATCTACACCCTAAACGGTAAGACCTACTGTGAGGCCCATTGGCCCCGCGCCGCGAGTGACTCATTCAACGCACGTATTGCGATGCTTCGCACCACCATGAGGATCAAATGAGACTGATTTGGTTGGTTGGGGTGATCGTGGGCACCTCTGGGTTAGCCTGGTGGTTAGCTATGAGGGCACAACCCTCATACGTCTCAGACAACACCCGCACATACTGGTTGAACAAAACCCTGCGCGATCAAGCGCGTTTGGAAGGATGGAGACAAGCATGAGAAAGCTGGTAAACGTCGTCGAAGTGGAAAATGAGGGTTTGATTGCCCTCTTGGGTGAACGCATTACTCTGTTCTGTATGAACTACTTCTACACTGGGGTGTTGGCTGGGGTTAATGACGACTGCATATTATTGACCAACCCCGCCATTG
>ERZ1292637.1115-Hain-H14-01um-R3-1115-length-12227-cov-5_pt1 | contig 12227 bp, 23 predicted proteins | sample MGYA00564405_ERZ1292637 | MGnify/ENA primary metagenome ERZ1292637 (study PRJEB36523, sample SAMEA6512645) | groundwater metagenome | collected 2019-01-09 | study: AquaDiva: Metagenomics assemblies of 32 groundwater samples | reverse complement strand
TGTAGGTTTGGTTCCGCCACGGGAAGAACGAGGTGGCATTCACCGTGTAGGTGGTCGCCGGGTCAATGCCTCCGACGTTCGCCGTAGTATCCGTGGATGGCGAATCCGAGATTTGCTGCGGAAGCGAGGCCATATCAGTGGTGCCTGGCGCGACCGTCCAGAGTTGGCTGGCCATCGCCGTACCCATCGAGATTTTCGCTTCTTCTTTCTTTTCTTCGGCGTAGTCAATCAATTTCTCGCGATCCCCTGCGTTCTGCGCCTCCTCAAGCCAGGAGAGCACCAACGAGCCACCGACGATCCGCACCGGATATTCCGAGCGGGTGATGATGTCGGGGTCGGGAGTGTCCACTGTGCCGTACTTCGCGTAACTCTGGAAGCTGGTGTTCAACCCGTAGATGAGCGGGGAGGTGACTGTTCGGCCTCCCGACACCACCTTGAGGTTGCCACGAGACTTAAACAACCAGAGCAACGCGTTTTGGAGACTGACCCCATCGACGATTTCATCGCCGTGGGCTTGCAGGGTGCGCGTGATGACTGCCGTAAAGTCCGTATTCCCTGGCATTCGCGCTTACTCCTGTGTGTTAGTAGCCAGCGGCCTTCAACTCAGCGTCGACCGTCTCACGAAAGCTCCCTTTGGGCTTTGGACCTCCTGCCGTAGCGGGAATGCCTGGGGTGCTTTCGGGAGAGGCTTGACGCTTTTGCAAGTCTCGCTGCTGAGTCTGATTCCCTTGTTGTTGCGACAACCGCTTCGTGAGCACATCGTACATCACGATGCGTTTGGCTTCCTCCAACGGATAGCCTTGCTGCACGCGGGAGATGATCTGCTGTTCCTCCGACGAGCCCGCACCAATTTCCGGGTTATCGCGTCGAAAATTTGAGACCGTCACCTGGGCGAGCTGTTGGCGACCCATGTCTATCGTCTGCTGCACCCCTGCCATACGCTCCTGCGTCTTACGGTCAGCGATGGCTTCAGAGACCCGCGAGACCTGCTGCCAAAATTGCGCCGTGGCAGGATCAGGATGATTCACCAATCCGTCTAACGGATCAGGTGCTGGGGTGTGCGACGCTTGAGCCGCTTGCTGTTGGAGCAGTTGCTGGTAGGCTTGCGCCTGCGCTTTGGCCTCAGCCGCTTGCTGTCGCAACTCATTCCACCGTTCCTCCGGCGGAAGATTCCACGGCTTCGCGGCCTCAGGTTGGCTTGTTGGCGGGGGTGCCTGCCCCGGAACCTGGGGAGGAGCCGGTACTCCCTCTGCTGGGGACGGGCCAGCTTGCGTCTCTAACGGAGGCGAACCCGTCTGTGCGCCTTGTTCCTCACCTTCCATCTGTCCCTCCTGTTTGGGGCACGACTCCCATTGCGTGCAACGAGTGGCGAACTCGTAATGCGCCAAAAACTTGACTCATAGACTCACAAAGCGTACAATCATATTCAAGATGGAAGAGTGGAGAATTCTTCATGACTTCCCGCAATATGCCATTAGTTCAATTGGACGCATTAAACATCTTCCAGTTTCTCCATCTACCTCACAAGACCTACTCCATCCAACTTTACGATCAGGTTACCTGTCTATAAAACTTGGACTCGGACCCAAACGACAGAGAAAAGATATTCACCGATTAGTAGCCATTACCTTTCTTGGACTTCCACCTACAGCAAAACATCAGTGCAATCATAAGAATGGTAACAAACTAGATAATCGCATTGAGAATCTTGAATGGGTTACGCAAATCGAAAATGCCCGTCATGCCTATCGAACCGGACTTGTTCAGAAACCAACAAGTTATCCTAATTGGAGACCTGGCTATTCATGCCGACAAGGCGAACTTAATTCAAATGCAAGATTATCAACTAGCGATGTGAAGTACATCATTCAAGCTACAGTTGAATACGGTGGCATTCCAAAACTGGCCGAAAAGTTCAATGTCTCAACAGACACCATCTGGAAAATACGTTCTCGTAAACGTTGGCCACATATTTCTATCAATCAGTAACGCGGCTTCTTCTTCGGTGACTTCTTCGCCATACGCCCCTCAAGTTAGGAATACGTCAGCGAAGCTCTAGCTGACCACGTATTGTCCGCATTAAAGTCATCCCGACCCCCCGCCCAATCCCGTTGGATGAAGCGGTTGCTGCTGTCATAGGTAAACTTCGCAATCCGCCAGCCCCCAGCCGTTTCTGCGGTGCCAGGAGACGCCCAGCCTTGATATTCCGTCTGTCCGACACCGTTGCCTGCCGCCACATACGCTAGGCGCTCGGTAAATCCCATTTCCCTGGTATAGACACTGGCTTCCCCTAGCTGCTTGGGCATCAGCGCATAATCCCGTAGGTCTTCGGACGCATCTTTCGAATCGCCTCTACCATCCCATCGAACCGCTGAAGCAGCGCTGGAGAGGCGTCTAATGTCCCAGAGTGCTGTAAGGTTTTCTCAAGACGATCAAATCGCTCCGACATGTCGGGAAGTGACGCGACCGTCTGTGAGGACTGCGTGGCCTTCATGGTGCGGAGAAACCCCTCCCATTGACGATCCAACATCTTGAGCAACCCGCTCATATCCGGATCCGGTGTGGCACGAACCGCGTGATGGATGTCATGTAAGGCATTTAAGAGTCGATCCTGCTGTGCCGTGACGCGACTCAACAACTGCTCCTGCCGCGCCCCCTGGCGTTGAGACTCCCGTGCCAGGTGCGCAAAGGCGCGATCTAAATGTCCTGTGAGCTTATCCGCAGTCGATGGGGGATCAGACACCACCACCTTAACTTCAACAGCCATCTACGCTCGCTTCGGTGTACGTCCTGTCTTTAACGACCGTCCGGTTCTCGATTGCGCAATTCGCGCCGCAGACGCCTTGGACTTCCCTGCGCGTCGGAGCGCCTCATATGTCCGGTGGACGCGGGTGCCTGTGGGCATCAGACCTTCGCCTTGTCGTAGTCGCTAATGGTTAATCGAGGCGCCGACTGTTTCGCCCCTCCACGAGACGGCTTGCCTGCCCGTTGCTCGTTCATCCCCCCGAACCGCCCCCCACGCTTCTGCTTCGGTTCCTGGTACATCCGATTCGATCCTTTCCCGTACCCTTCTAACGCTGGCATGTTACCCTCCTCTTTGTATCAGACATGCAAGACTCCTTTATGACGTTGCGGCTTCCAATGCCCGGCCTCCGGCAATCCTTTCAGAGGATTCTGCTCGGTCGGCGTATGTTCAATCACATTGACCTGACGCATCCACTCGGCCTTCTCCGACTTCGAATGAAAGGTGCGAGCCGCCTGCCGATCATAGTAGGCGGATTCGCCCTGCGGCCACCAGACCCCGTTGCGCAGATCACGATAGGGAGTAGGTACTCGCTCCGTGAGTTGGACAAACGTATGACGCTCCGCATCCCAGACGTAACGTCCGGTCTTGCTCATTCGACAAACACCGTCAAATCTTGCGAGACCGCATGGCGTCGACCGGATTGCTTCCCAATCGCAAAGCCTCCCTCAACTTTCCGAACCTTCCCCGTCGCCTTGCCCCAATCCGCGGCGTACGCTTGCGCCTCCTTCGCTGAGGAGGTCGCTCGCTTCCCGACAAAGGCACCAACAATCCGTCCAGGATTATCACTTCGTCTCATGAATCACAATGACCTCTTGGTTAAAATCGATGAAATTCTCATAGCCACGATCAGACCATTCGCGTGAGACATAGAACGATTTGGAGATCGCTCGGCGACGTTGAAACTCCTCGGTGTCGCATCGGATGGTGTTCATGCGCCAACAGTCCCTTGCCCTTTTTCGCCAGCCGCCGCACTGATGAGATCAGCCGTATTTGGCGGAGGGGCTTGCCGCACCGCTTCCGCAGCACCCCCTCGATCTCCCCCGTGTCCATTCGGCGGCGTGCCTTGCAACCCTGCCAGCACATTCTGGGTAATGGGTCGAATTAGCCGGTTCACATCGGCAATCAGTTCGGGATAGAGTTTGAGCCAAAGCCGTAACCCTTCGGCCACATCGAGCATCTTGCCCTGCAACGCCAACTGTTGATGAATAGCCGAATTGGTCAAGACCACCGCCATATTCTCCACCTGCTTCCGGAGGATTTCGAGGTTAGGACGTTGTGTCGAGGTCACCTCAATGTCAAAGCGATACTCGCCATGCCGTAAGGTTTCCGCCTGATCGGGCGTGATCTCTGGGAGGAAGCTGAACAGGGGTAAATTGGAGTCTTCCTGCGCGTATGAGGTTTCCCCGCTGAGCAACTGGACAGTCTCTAAGTCCACGAATTGGGTTAGAACCGACCAGAGTTTTCCGACTTGCTCATTGAGGAAATCGAGCACCGCATCGGTTTGATCGAGACGCCGATTCGTGGTACCCCCTTGCCCGATTTGCGCTTCCGTCGCCGTCTGCGCGGTGCTCAGACCGGTGAGTTGCGCCTTCGTCAACCCACTCACCAACACCACCAAATCCAGGAGGCGTTCGATCAGCACCGTCAGGTCTTTGGAGAGCTGCTCCAAATTCAGCGGCATGATCGCGCTCCTCGGCTCACCGAGGACTTTGACCACTGATCCGATTTCATTATTCAGCAAGGCCGTCTCGCCTTGGGGGGTGAGCTTTTCTTCCCACACGACAATCTTGGCCACGAATTTCTGGACTTGTTCTAGAATGGCTGCAAAGGTCTGATTAAACTGATAGAGCAACGGACGGACTTGGGTGAGATCGGATACCGGATACAAGCGGTGATTGTGCTTGTTGAAGGTCAGCAGACTGTACTGCCAGCCCTGCAAGCGCTCGTAGACGTTATGCTCATGGTAGAGCGGCACCCATTTCGCATTCGCCGCTCCCAGAATCAGCACCGTCACCCCATTGGGCGCCTCGACGTTCTTATAATGCACCTCCACCAACTCGACAGTTTGGAATCGCTCCATTTGGGAGGAGGGAATATTCGGATTATCAATGGGGGTGGGTTTCAAATCATGTTTTGCCCGCCCATAATGCGCATTCTCCTTGACACTGTGGAGCGTCCGGCGATATTCCTCTCCCACCCACATGCAGTCGGTAATAGCACGCCCCCGCGCATCCATGAGAAAATCAAAGGGGTCGACCCATCGCAGGTAGGGATTTTCGACGCGAATAAACTCCTGGTCGACCTCCACCGGAGGAGGATCAGGCTGCTTGGCTTCCTTTTTCAAGCCAAGGGTGACCAGTGTCGACTCCACCGTGGACTTGAGACGATCCCGAAGACGCTGACGGTCATCCGCCTTCGTCCGAGCCACATCCGACCCCCGTTCACTGATATAACCGACTTTACTCACCCCATAGCCTAAGACCCACGTATCAAAGGTAATGTGCTGGTCGGTCTGCTTGAGCCGCAGGAACTCGACATAGTGATTCAGTAGCGACGCCGCGATGGGGGCGGAAGCCGCATCCTCCTTGCGCGTCGGCAACCCTAAGACTTTGGGACGCTGCGGAAAGAGCAGAGGAACGATATTCTTTTGCAGGACGAAGGCGAGATTTACGGGAGCGCGGTCGCCCTCCGCCGCCACAGAGGAGCCATAATCAAACCAATCCAGATTCTGCCCCGCCCCAGTCGTCACATTGCCCTTGCGGCGATACTCCCCAAACTCCTTGTCGCGGAAGTCGCGGCTGTCCTCAATTTCCACGACCCACCGCTTGAGTTCGTCGTCGGATAAGGACAACATCACCGCAGAATCACCCGATGGGCCGGACGCACCTGCTGCCCAGACTTCCGTCCCGCCAAATCTTCAAGTGGAATCACGCCTTTCGGATGCAGTAGCCGTACGGGTTCCTCACGTTTCTGTGGCCGTCGTAGAGGTACCTTCGGCATCACGAACCTGCGGAGTGGACGGGACGATTCAACACACTCCCTTTCCTAGGAGGCTTAGGGGTGATCACATTCTCAGGCCGTGCCACAGGCACGGATTCCGTCACGGGCTTCTCCCATTGTTTCTGCTTCTCCGCCATCTGCTCCTCCTTTAACTGAAAGCTAACGCGTGATCCGGTGCGCGTCCTCGCGCCCAGCGGGGACGTTCCCGATACTCAGCAAGTTCCTGGTCATATTGATAACGCTCAAACCAGGCCGGGGACAACCGCGGGATGGTCTCGGCGGGTTTGGTCAATCGACCCGGACGATGAATGAGCACATGATAGGCCAGGGAGTCCAGCTCATCTTCATGGACGGGTTTATGCGAAGGGGTATACTGCGTCATCTGGTGGGTCAAGGTGCGCCAGGGCTCTGGGAGGGTTTCGAGTCGCTCCCCAGGGAACCGCAACGCGCCCCGCTCATGGTAGGGTTGGAGGGCGCGAATCCGCATCTCCTTCGTATTGACGGAGGAGGCCGTAAAGCTCTGGATGCTAAAGAGCCGGAAGGTGGGATTCCGCCGCCGCTCCTCCGCATACCGGAAGTCCACATCGCGCTTGAGCATTTCCTGGAAGGCGTTGGTTTCGATGCCCAGCACGGAGAACCGCCAGTGGTGATAGAGGCTGAACACCTCCTCGACTTGCTCCGCCGGGGTCATCTGACCCGCCACCAAATCGAGCAAGTACATATTCAACTCGTTATCGGTGCCGACCACACTCAACGCCGCCCGATCTTCCGCCCCGGCTTTGCCGGTGGCCGGATCAAGACAGCACGAGACAAACAGGGGTTCCACAAAGCGCTTCCGGCGTTCCGGGCCGGTGGGCGGAGGATAGAACGTAAAATCCGTGAGGCGAAAGAGGGCGGTCTCGTCATCCACCGGGGAGTTTTGATAGAGGACGGAATAGAGGTAACTGCCTTGCTCCCGTCGCTTTTGCTGGAGAAACGACTCCGTGAGACCAATGTCCGCAAAGGGAAAACGCCCCGCTTCCTCGGCAGCCCGCACATAGGTCGCCCAGGCTCCAGTGCGTTCGTTGTCGGCGAGAATCCGCCCGTACGCATCCCCAAAGTGCCAGCGGGTGCCTAGCATCACTAGATCGCCTCCAGGTTTCAGCAAGGAGAGCGATTTCGTATAACACTCCCACACCTTCGCCATCTGTTCCGGGGTGGTCACGTTTTTATCACTGACCATATCATCGAAGAGGATGCGGTCATAATGCATCCCCACCTTGCTGGTCTCAATCCCCGCGGTATCCACGGAGGGTTCCCGTTGGGCTTGCCGCCGCGCCTTGATGACAATCGCCGATTGATTCCACATCTGCTGCTGGGGATCAACATCCCAAGGGGTCTCGTTGGTGAGGAGCCGAAACAACCCCTCATTCGTGAGACCCAAAATGTGATTCTTGATCTCTAAGAGGAAGCCTTGGGCTTTCTCCGTCGTATCGGAGTAGATGAGAATGCGCTCATTCGGGTTGCGCAACAAGCACCACAACGCATAGCCCACCGTGCCAATGGAGGACTTAAAGCTATAGCGGGGCATCAAGATCAGCTTAGGCTGTGTGGCATGGGTTTGCATCCAGTCGCACAGTCCCCGATGGTCGGGGAGCATCTGGTGATAGCCGAGATACTGCCAGCAGAAGTACCAGAACTCCCGCTTGCAGCGCACCACCTCTTCCGCCCAGCGCCATTCGGCGTCGGCGGCGGCCTCATTCCCCCGATACTTCTGCAGCACCGCGTCGTAGGCTTGCTGCTCTTCGAGCGTTTGAATGTTGGGCATTAAAAAAGCTCACCCCGTCTGGGATGAGCGGATTAGTGCTCCGAGCGTTCGGTTGTTAGTCTATGGCGTCAAATGCGGTCTTCGTCTCCGACTCACTGACGGTGAGGTGATAATACGCCGTCGGGTTGCACTGAATCGCTCGCCGTCCCTGTTTGAAGCTGCCAAACACTTCGATGCGAAAGTCCTGGCTGGTCTTCTTGAGCCGCCGGTAGTGGCCCAGCAGCTCCTCTTCGTCGGGTGTCAACGGTGCCGCCACCAGTGCCACCGGAGCATCGCCCCCCAGAAGACCTGATCGAGTCCGACGGTAAGGACGAGGATGGCGGTGTCATAGTCGCTGTGGAAATCTTTGAGCGCGTGGAGGGCAAGGAAGAGGAGGGTGGCAATTTAGGGCTCCGGAATTTTTGGTGTGCGCGGAGGGGGAGTGGACAATGAAGTAATATTTATACTCAAAGCGGTGGGGTGGGGGGTCAACTCTCGCCTCACTCTTCCCGTCGCTGCCTCGGCCTCGCTCCGACGCTGGGCCTCTCGCTGCTGACACCAGCGCAACGCCGCACCGAGTCGAGGGTGTGTCACATCAGCGTCGGTAATTGGCATCAGCGTCGATGATGGGCATAAGGTCTTATAATGGTGATTCTGTTAAATTACGTAACTTCTGGTGTCTCCGACGCTGGTAGAGAGAGTTGCAACGAGGCTGAGGGTGCCGGAGGTAGGAGGGCCGCACGTTTTTCCAACACGGCAATCAGCGTCAGGGGCTGCACGGTGACGGGCGCGTCGGAGTCGATGGGCATGATCCATTTGCGGGCATCGTTGAGGATAGCCGGGGCGCGATCCTTGACGCCGGCGCGGATGTAGGATTTCGCAAGCTGCGGCGCGGCATCGAGCAGGACATTGACGGAATTGCGCGTGCCTGGGGCGCGACCAGAGCCTGGCACTCGCTCATGCCCAGGCTTGAAAATATACGGGGCGAGCTGCTTCGGAATGCCACGCTTCACGGTAGCCGTAGCACAATCCGTAGCGTCTAGCACAGCAGCCATACCACCGCTACGGTACGCCTGGCCGGTGGCTGGTGTCAACAAGAAAAAGGGCTTGACAACGGCATGGCTATATGGTAGCATACCACTATGAAACGCGACAGCTTGCTCCAAATCAAGATGACCAGCGACGAGAAAGAGCGCATTAAGAAAGCGGCCGTCAAATCGCATGATGGCAAGATGAGCGTGGCTGCGCGGCGCGTGCTGCTGAATTGGACGGATACAGTATTAACCTGAGTTTTTTTCCCTTGACAATATGACAACAGTATGGTATGCTAAGAGTATGAACAGTGGAGCGCACGACAACGCAGAAGGGAAAACGATGACATGCGCTGAATGTCAGAAACCCATTGACGAGTTGGATGTCTTCCCCAAAGGCCGCTGTCTCGAATGTCATGCCCGATGGTTTAACAGTATCCCACTCGCGCAACATGGACGGCCAGACTTTGTAGGAACGTTGAATACAAGGAGGAGCGGAAAATGAGAACCAAAGAAGAGTTTGTCGCGCAATTCACAGATGAGGTTTTAAACATCGAAGCGTTGAAAGGGCGCAACCTAGTCAAGCCGTACATTGGACGCGAGGAACCGTACCCAGGGGTGAAAATGTTTTGTGCCTTAAACAAGGTGCTGATTCAACGAGACAATGGCCGCTACTACATGAGTGGCACATGACGACCGCGTTTTGGGTCGCCTGGTTGATGGAGCAGATGCGGGAGCTACAGGGGAAAAAAGTTTTGTCGTGAACGACCACACGGAGGTTCAGATGAAACACTTACTCCTCGCAGGACTCCTGACCGTGGCGGTCAGTGGCACGGCCAGTGCCTTAGAGATTAGCACCAGTGGACGGGAGGCGGTCATTCCGCAGACGGGCTATGCGGGTCCAGGGTTTGGGACGGCTGATCTCGTAGCCGTTGGAACGATAATGGCAGCCACCCCAATCTTGTATGCCCATAACGTGATGGTGGCGGTAGGTGTGGGAGTAAGTACCAGCTTGCTCTATGGCGCGTGGCGTACTGCACAGTACCGGCCACAAAGCGTCAAAGACAGGATGCATGCGCGCTTAGCGGAGCAGGCCGCAGTACCGGTAGCAGGAAGTGTAAGGGAGTTGCTGGACAAATAGGATGACCGGCAAAGACGTTTGTGAAACCTGGATACGCTCGCAGTATCCCCACATGACGGAAGAAGAGGTCATCACGAACGCCGTAGCGTTTTGGAATCGTGACCCATCGGGGGGATTACTGCATGTCTATCATGCCTTAGAAATATTACAAAACCAGGGCATCCTGCCAAAAATGAGAGGAGGACAGGCAACATGAACGATCTGATGGATGGGCAAACCGAACTCAACCAATTGAAAGCCCTGGTCGCCCAACACGCCCGCAATGAACTCCTGACGGAGATGACGGGCTTACTCAACCAGGCGATCCGTGAGGAGTGCACGCTTCGGGAATTTGGCGCTCGGATGCTGGAACGGTTTCTGACGCCGTATCTGCCGTCGAACTGAGGAGCGCCAAAATGACGTGTGAAGAGAAGTTAGCGAAGTGTGTTGAGGCATTACAGGAAATTACACGAGGAATGGGTCGGTTTAGTCGAGACCCGTATGAACACTGTAATAATACCGTTGAGGATATGAAAGAATTGGCAAGGCAAGCCCTCGCCCACGCCCAGGAGTTGGAGAAGTAAATGGACCTCCGCCAAGAAATGCAGTCCCCAGAGACGCCGTGGTGCGACCGCTGTCATGAAGACCGCCTGCGCTGTGTGTGTCCGCGCTGCCGGTGGTGCTACCATGCGGCCATGTATCATGCCCCATCGGGGCGCTGTGGGCAGTCGCTGTGTCCTTGCAAACACTACCAGGGGGAGGAGGCATGACCGAGAGCTCCGGCGTGGCACGCGTCATCGTCGAACCCTCCCCCCACGGTGTCCTGTTGCGATATCGCGGCCTCAAAGACGGGATTGTGAGCGACTGGACCATGACGTTACCACTTCAAGATGCTCGACGCTTCTGTTATGAGATCCTCACGGCCTGTGGGGATATTCCCCTGAAGGATGCGGAATGACATTGGCAGGAACGGCGCAGCAGAAAGACCAGCGATGAAAACTCAAGACCTAGAATATTGTAATCTCTGTGATTTGGAACTCCCTCGGCGTGATCTCGTTCAGGATCACCACGGTCATCGGGCGTGTTATACGTGTGTGATCTTGCGTCTGCCTGACCGCACGCACACCGACTGGTATCAGCGCGTCTATGGTGCGAAACGATAGCCTCCCCATGCGCGATCCCACTAGAAAGGCTCAATTTTGGCTTGCAGGGCTGTTTTTATGGCATGTAGGTTCGTCCCCGTGCTTAGCCGCGTCAGGGCTTAAAACGCATCCTAGCGCAAAGTTTGTAACGGAAGCCTCGTGGTATAGTCATGAAAGTTGTGCCTATTGGGAAAGGAGAGGAGTGTATGACTGCCCAACCGCATCAGGGAAAAGTTTGTACTGGCTCGAATCGCACCAGCCCTACTTCGCCGCCAGTTGGGACTATCCCATGGGGACACGACTTCACGTGCGACATACGCGCCACGCCCTCACAGTGGAAGTCACTGATCGAGGTCCTGCGAAGCGCCTGGTCAACCAAGGCCGTCGGCTCGATCTCTCGAAAGCGGCGTTCCAAGCGGTCTGCGGTGATCTCGCGCAAGGGACGTGCCACGTCACGGTCGAGGCGGTCGGGCGATGAAACACTGCGCCATCTGTGATCGAAAACACCGGCTTACCCGGCACGGCGAGTACTTCTGGCTCTGCTCACGGTGCGCCGACTGGGTCGACTGGCTGTTCTGTCGACCCCATTAGGCACCGCGGGCAGTCCGCCCGTCTCCGAAGTCTCACACCCCGCCGCTTTCCACCAATTTCGACTATCTCAAACACATGGGCAATGTCATGGATGCGGCGGGTCATGTCGTCAGTCATGGTCTGTTGAAAACCTGTGGATGTCTACTAGTTAAAGCAGGATTTGTCTACGTGTTCCTCCTGTTCCACCATACTGTACCCCCTCCCGTAAGTTTGTATATAATATCTGCTGATCTTCTCTAAAGAAGTAGAATTATATAGGAACAAGCCGATTATGACAGAACAATTATAGAACATTTGGAGGAACGTTCCTCTATGCCTCAAAGTCCTTGACTTGCAAATCTTCCCCTGGTTCTCTGGCTGGAGCACTCCATTTCCAAAACAATTTATCCCCAAAGCGCACTCGTTTCTTTTGCCATCCCAACTTTCTGAGAATGGCGACGGCACGCAAGGCATCAAGTCGATTGATCTGCCCGATGGGGACGGATACGCCATCACACAAGACATCTTTGACCGTCACGTGGTCTTTGAGCAACAAAAACTCGTGGATAGGCGCTTCCCAGGCATCTTCTTCCCGTCTGGCCTCTTGCTCCTCTTTCATTTCTTCCGGCATCTCCCACCACGTCACCCCAGGACGAAAGAGCGCAGCCGCTTCTGCAAAGAGTTGCTCGCGGGCGATCTCAATGGCGGGAATATCAATCGTCGTGCAGCTGACCGGCCAGAAGCGTCGCGCTCCCGTCATGTCACGGAGATA
>ERZ1292637.1114-Hain-H14-01um-R3-1114-length-12233-cov-6_pt1 | contig 12233 bp, 10 predicted proteins | sample MGYA00564405_ERZ1292637 | MGnify/ENA primary metagenome ERZ1292637 (study PRJEB36523, sample SAMEA6512645) | groundwater metagenome | collected 2019-01-09 | study: AquaDiva: Metagenomics assemblies of 32 groundwater samples | reverse complement strand
TACTTCAGATTGCTGGGCAGAACATACTAGGACGCGCCGTGCGGGAAGAGTTCAAAAGGTTTAGCCCATGAGCCGAGTCCAGATCAAGCGCGATATCTACGCCGACCTGAGCACGAACGCCTCGTTGCTTAGTTTGCTTGGTCCTGTTACTGAAAGGAATAGTAGGGTCTACGCTGGATGGCCACAGATTGCCCCGGCCCTGTCGGGCAACAATTCCACGGAAGGGTGGCTCATCTTCTATGAGGAACAATCGGTCATCCTCTGGGACACCATCGGTGAAGATATTTACATGGACTTTCATGTGTGGGCCACGACGCTTAGCATTGGCGAGGACGCCATCGATATCCTGGACAGTCTCTACCATTGGCGCATTGCCGGGCAGAATAGCCGCTTCTTTGGAGAGCGGCTCGTGCTGAATATGAAGCGCATCCATTGCCTGGAGAGTTATGACGATGCGGTGAAGTTGCATCGCAAGATCGGGCGGTATAAGTTTGCGTGTGTGAAGACACCGTTTAACCCGTAAGATATAACTATAAGGATTAGGGCAAAATGGGCACTATCGATAACTTAGAACTCGGTCCATGCGTGGTGAAGTACGGTGTCTCCGGCAGCGAAGTCGACCTGGGCTTTACGATGGGCGGCGTAACCGTCACGATTGAGACGGAAGTCGCCGATGTCGTGACCGACCAGTTCGGGAGCGTCATAATGAAGCAGATCCTGGTGGGCCGCAACGCCACGATCACCGTCCCGTTCGCAGAGACCGACCTGACTCTAATGAGCAAGCTCATTCCAGGCGCCTCACTGGTCACCGACGCCGTCACCGCCACTAAAAAGAAGGTCATCGTCAATACGCCGATTGGCTCCGATCTTGTTGCGAGTGTGGCGCAAGCGCTCCTGCTGGTGAAGGCCATAGGGAATACGGCAAGCACGGATCTGAACGACCAATTCCGCTTCTTCAAAGCCGCACCCAGCGGAGAACTGGAGTTTGCCTTCTCCATTGAGGACCAACGCGTCTGGGAGGTCGAGTTCACGGCCTATCCGGATAGTACGCAGAACTTCGCGATCGGGGTTTTTGGAGACCCGGCTGCCTCACCATAGTCTTTTCAATAACTTATTGTATGTATATTCAACATTACATGCAATAAGTTATTTAATATCAGTCCATGTTCGGTCGTTCCAGATGTTATAAATGGTTGACCGATCAACATTGAATCGACTCGCAAGCATGATAGCGCTTTGTATGCCCTTCGCTTGACGGATATGACGAATATCCGCATGGTTCAGATGGCTATTTTTGTGTCGTTCTTTCTGATACATGTCTTTAGTATTGTCCTGAAACGTGCCCAAGAAGAGGTGCTTCGGATGCGGGTTGCAGCACGGCGGGTTATCACAATGATGCAGGGCATTGAGCCCTTCTGGAATCGGCCCATGCGTCAACTCCCACGCCATACGATGCGCTTGGACAACGAGATCCTTCCGCACGCCAAATGCCCCATAGCCCTTGCGCAATCCCCCCATCCAGGGCCAGCACGCCTCTGGACCTGCGGACTTGTCCACATAGGCCCAAAAACGTTCCTCAGCTGGGCGCTGGTCCACCGTGCGCCCGCGCTCACTCTGCAATCGCAGGCATTCTTCACACGGCGGCGTAGGAGTCAAGGGTTGCTTGAGTTGTCGTGCTCGTGTCAACTGACTACTACACGGCTTGCAGTATGCCCGCAGTCCCGAGGCATTCCCCAGGTCAACGCTAAACGCGCTGGCGGGCAATGTCTCGTGACACCGGGGGCAATGCTTCTTAGCTGGCAACTCAGGCGTAGGACGTTGTACACGCGTCTTGCGAACGGCAATGGTATGGGTTTTACTGCACGTCTTGCACTCGTACCGATAGCCGCCGGCTTGATGCTTACTGGCGTAGAACTCACTCACGGGCTTGGTAATCTTGCAGGCAGTACACTGGCGGGTATTCATGATTCTCTCCTGGCTGAATCGTTCCTGGGATGCATAGTGCGGCAGCCCGCCAGGAGACAGGGATTCATCGCGGATTATAAGCCCGCTACTAGCCGCACGCTCTAAGTATAACACAGAAAGGGCAGGACCATGGCCAACACGAAATACCTGGATCTTGACACGATCCGCCAACCGATCGGCGAGTTCAAACTCGCCGGCCATAAGTACAAGGTGTGGCCCTTGAAAATCCGCCAACTGATTAACATGCAGGCCGCGCCGACCACTGGCATTCCCGGCAGTGACCTGGTGGCCCTCGTGGATACGCTCGCCGATACGATTCCTGATTGTCCGCGTGAGTTGCTCGAAACCCTCGACATGAACCAGCTGAACGCGCTGACCGCCTGGGTCAACAGCAATGGCCAGGTGGACGCGGAAAAAAACGGCAACGGGCTATCGCCGACCGGGCCAGAAGCGACGACGATAGCCTTGTCCTCGTAGACTGGCCCACGATGCTGGCAGAAGTTATGCAGTTTTACGGTCAAGCCTGGTCGGAAATCCTGGAGATGGAGGTGACGTGGTTCTGCAAATTCTATCAGCGCATTCCCACGATTGAGGCACGGCGGCTGCTTCCCTGGCTGAATGTGCTGAGTTATCCACACATTCCTGGTAAGTCCCAGCGCAAGAAGATTCAGGATGGCCTGAATCGTCAGGCGGGGTATGAACGGCAGCGGCGCTACGGCGTAACCAGCGCTGAGCGTGAGGACGGCTGGGCGCGACTCCGTGGCATTGGCGTCCCCACACCGCAGACGAATGGAACAGCGCATGGCAACGATTGATCTGGGCAGTCTGTACTCCAAAATGCAGTTGGATATCAGCGGGTTTCTTACCGCAACGAAAACCGCTGAGAACACGATTGATCACCTGCGTGATTCCCTGCGCAAGCTGACAGCCCAGAGTCAAAAAGCCCTCGGACAAGTCATTGCTCCCACGATTACGCCCGGCAAACTGCCGTTTTTCCAGCCAGCAGCACCAACGCCCGTTTCTCCCCCAGTCGTGCCAACCTTCCCCACGGTCGCGCCCGCCGTGGCGCCCACGCTGACGGCTTTCCAGCAGATGCACACGGCAGGCCAGCGCATGTGGCAGGGCCTTACCAGCGGTGTGACGAATTTTAATACGGCTATGGGACGTCTCGAAAGCCGCCTTATCAATTTCCGCACGATGTTTCTCGCCTTTGCCGGGTTTCGTTTCCTGAACAATGCCATCGGCGACATTGCCGCCTTTGACCAGAAGATGGCCGAATTGCGGTCAGTGGTAGCCGAGAACGTCGGATTTACCGAGCAGGCCTTCGCGCAACTCCGGCAGCGGGCGCTCGAACTCGGGGCAACGACGATTTTTGGCCCAAGCCAGGCTGCCGAGGCCATGACCGAATTGTCACGAGCAGGCTTTGGGGCCAATGAAGTCATGGCGATGATCGCCCCCACGCTCAAGTTGGCCTCGATTGAGCACATGGCGCTCAATGAGGCTTCACTGATTGTCTCGCGCACTCTGAAGAATTTTGACCTCCCGGCAACAGATGCCATGCGCGTGACCGATGTCTTAGCGCGTGTCAGTGCCACGGCAGCCACGAGTGTGCGCGGCCTGGGGTCCGCCCTGGGGTATGTCGGCCCGCAAATGATGAGCATCGGTGGCACGATTGAGGACACGGCAGCGGCCATGGGTGTGCTCTCGAACCGTGGCATCGACAACAGCCGCATGGGCACCGTCTTGCGGCAAGTCCTCAATAGCTTGAGCAAGATCACGCCGCAAGCTCGGGCGGCTCTTGCAGATATGGGGCTGACGATTGCGGATGTCAATCCCCAGACCGTCGGGCTCGCCCAGGCCATGGCGAATCTTGGCGCCAAGAACATGGACCTGGCGCATGCCACCCGGATCTTTAGTGCCAATGGCGCCACTGGGGCCTTGATCTTGTCCAGGAACGCCACCGAGATGCAACGCTATCACGCCGCCGCCCTCGCCGCCGAAGGCACGACGAATCGTATGGCCCTCACCGCGACAAATAATCTGCGGGATGCTATGACGCAACTCGGGAACGTCGTGCAAGTAGCCTGGATTCAACTTGGAGACCAGGGCTTGACGGGCAGCTTGCGCGGCATGGTGGACGCCCTGACCAATGCCTTCCGGGCCATGACCGGCTTCTTGAATCCGCTCGCAGCGGGCGCTTCGGCAGCTTATGCTCTCGCCGCCGCGATCCAGGCCCTGCTGGCTGGGTTGACGGCGCTGGTTGGATTGCGTCTGGGCGGAGTATTATTGACGTTCATCGGCGGCCACCCCATCATTGCTGGGATTGCTGCCGTGAGTGCAGCGCTAGTCGGGCTGTATAGCGTGATGACCAGCGAGTCAACGCGCATGGAGGCATTGCAAGGCAACGTTAATAAGCTCCTCACCGATATGGGGCGTGTGTCCACTGAGAGCAGCAGTATCCATATCCAGAATCTGCGCAACCAGGCGAATGAAACGATCAAAGTGATGGAAGCGGAGGTGGCGCGGCTCAAAAATATGGGCGAAACTGTCACCTTTATGCAGCAACTCGCTGGCCTTGGTGCCAAAGCCGGGGCGGCTGTGACGACCGTCGGCGGCTGGCTAGATACCTTTGACCAGAAACTTGGACAGTGGAGTACCGCAGCGGCCAAAGGCGTGAATGCACTTCTCGGAGATCCTGCACAACATTTCCAGAGCACCAATACGGTCCTCGAGAAGACTGTTGAGGTGGCAAACACAGCAGCATCGGCCTTTACGAATCTGGGCGTAGCAGAGGCCCAGGCGGCCAGGGCGGCACAAATTGCCGCGATGGAAAGCAATATCGCCAAATTGAAAGCCGATGCGGCCGCCATGCCAGTCGGGCAGTTGGCGCCTGGCGCAACCTCCCCCTATGAGGCAATCTTCCGCCAGGCGGCAGAGCGCTACAAAGTTGACATTGCCCTCCTCCAGGCCATGGCACGGCAGGAGTCGAATTTCAATGCAGCAGCGAAGAGTCGCGCTGGCGCGGGCGGCGTCATGCAACTTATGCCGGCGACGGCGAAAGAACTTGGCGTCGAAAACGTCTTTGACCCCCAGCAGAATATCCTGGGTGGCGCCAAATATATGGCACAGATGCTGGCCCGCTATGGCGGCAATGTGCAGGAAGCGCTTGCGGCCTACAATGCGGGCATGGGCCGCGTCAAGCCGGGTATGGGCATCCCCAATATTCAGGAGACGCAAGACTACGTCGCCAAGGTGCTGGAGTTCCAGAAACAGTATGCTGCTGGGGCAGCGGCCAAGCCCGGCGGCATGGGGGATATCTACGATCCCCAGGGCGCCAAAGAAGAGTTAGCCACCTGGCGCGAAGGCATTCAGGCGCGCCTCGCTTCGGAAATGGCCCTGAACAAACTGCATGAGGACGGCATTGCCATCGGCGTCGAGCAAGTACGGCAGAGTGGCGACGTGCTCAAACTCGCCCAATTCGAGGCCGCAGAAGCCGCCGTCAAGAACGCGCATAAACAGGCTGAAGTGGCGCTCGCCCAGCAACTCTCTGCAGAGATGCTTGCCTCAGGCAAAGTAATTGATGCGAGTGACAAGGCCAAGCTCGAAGGCGACATCGCTGAATTGGCTATTAAGGGCCAGCAGCTTGCCCTGGAAGGCCAATTGCTAGCGCTCACCGGGCAACGCGCTATTGAACAGGCGCGCAACGTCCAGGAGACTCAGCGCCTTACCGCTTCGCTCCAATTAGCAACCACCTCCATGCAGGGAAGCCTTGGTGTGCTCCAGGCCCAGGGCCAGACGGCGACGACGCTGTTGGAACACCATAACGCCCTAGTCAACCGCAATCTGGAACTTCGTGGCACGACGGATGATGAAAAACAACTGGTGCAGTATCAGCAAGCGTTGCTGCTTGCGCAGCAACGGTATGCCACTGAGCAGGAGATTTACAAGCTCCGCCTTCTCATGACGCAGGCCGACATTGCGAGTATCCAAGCGCAGCAACAATTAACCGGCCTCACGCAGCAAGAACAGATTCGTTTGGCGAATGAGTTGCTCCAAAAACAGTTTCAGCTCCAAGCCATCCAAGCCGCGCCACCGATCCAGCAGCAAACCCTTCAGCCCCTCACAGATCAACAGCGGGCGATGGCCGCCTTCCCGGGCCAGATGGCGCAATCACTCACGCAAGGCATCCAAACCCTCTTTACGGCGTTCAGCCAGGGCGGCGCCAAGATCGGTGAGGCCATTCAGGGGATGGGCAAGACCATCCTGGACACGGCCCTCAAACCCCTCATGCAGCAGATTACCGACAGCATCCAGAAGCTCATCAGTGGCCTGGGCAATATCGGGCCGTGGGCCGGGGCGGCACTTGGGGTGGCCATGATGGCGATCGGGAGCCTCTTCAATCAGCAGTCTGCCGAGGTGGAGGCCCTGGGAGAAGGCGTCAAGGATAATATACAGAGCGTCGAGCGCACACGAGGGCTCATTGCGGGAGACCAGTCCATCGCCGTCCAAGCTCTTAGCGAGAATCTCTCTATGTCTTTTAGGCCCACAAATGAAATATTGCTTCGCATGGAAATGCTCTTGAGACTTATCTATGGGGGTAACGTCCCTGGTGGCGCACAACCATCCTTGCAACAGACGTATGCACAAGAATTGATGGCCAGTGTACGATTAGGATAATACTAAAATATCACAACTTAGTATGAGATTAGTAGTCTATGGCGATCCTCAACATCCATAACGCAGTGGCAAGCTGTTCGGTCTTAGTGGAGTACCGTGGCACCCCCTCGGCGGTGGTGCTTCTGCTCCCGTTTGGCGTGCAAAATAACGGGCTTGGCAAGCGCCTCGGGGATGTGACGCTCGGGCTCGCGGCCAATCAGTCCTTACAGGCATGGGCCAACTATACGGTCAATACGCTGGTGGGGAACATTCAATTGTTGCCGGTGCGCACGGTACTCACAGACCCTAACGGGTTTGGATTTGCCGTGGTCGCGGTGGCACATCTGCTCAGCGCCGGGGATAGTCTGCGCGTCGAGGCGACGGAGATTGCCTAATGTCTTTGCAGCACTTCATGACAGCCGCGTCAGCGATTTCCTTCCCACAGATCTGCTTCGCAGGGACGAACCTGGTCACGTCGACTCTTCAGTTACGCAAGCTGTTCTTCCATGCACCCGCCCAGAAGCTCGTCGGCGTCTTCACGACCGCCACCACGGACTGGAACATCCTCGGCGCCGGCAATCCCACGATTCAAGCCAACTGGCGCCTCAACTATCTCTGGCGCGATGGGACGGCCGTGGACTTGACTAACGCGACCCCCTTGCGCGGCTTTCAAGCGCTCCAAGTGCAACAGACGCACACCGCCACCGGCCAGGTGGTGCAGGTGGCGCCAGGCGATAACATTGCCACAGATGAGTTGTCGGCCATCGAAGGGGATGCCCTCTATCCGCTCAGCGAGGTGTGGGCCGGGGACATCTATCCGGTGAAGTTTGCCTCGGCGGCGGTCCTCGGCCAGGTCTATGATGCCAGCTACCTCACCACGGCCAGCGCGGGCTACGTCGTGGCGGCGAGTTCCACTGCCATCTTTCGCGTGCTCAAGAAGCCCTCGGGCAGCGCCGTGGTGTCGGTCGGCCTCGCGGCGGTCTCGGGATGGGATCAAGCCCGGGATATGATCTATATTGATGGGAAACATACGGCGATTACATTTATGCAGGTGAGCGGCAGCACCGTCGACGCCAGCAGCCCGGCACGCATACGCCTCTTTAACACGGCGACAGATCCGTGGACGCTCCTCTGGACAGATACCTTGCCGGGGGCTGACTCGGTAGCGTGTTATGATCCAGTCTATGAGATTCTCTATAGCACGGCAAAATGGCCTGGATCGGCGGTTATCCATGCCAGCAAGCTGAAGCAGAGCCCCGCATCATTGAGCACGGTGACGCTCGTGTCTGGCACCACCCTGCAAGAAATGCGAGCGACACAAATCAGCGTGTTAGTCACTGATTCCCAGGCCAGTGGGATCAGCGGCGTCGTGGTATGCTGGACGTTGAGCGCTGCCACGTCTGGGGGGAGCCTGCTGAGTGCCTACACCAAGACCAACGCCAGCGGCATTGCAACGGCAACCTATATCGGACCGCGCTTATCGGGCACGACGACCACGGAATTTGTCTCTGCGGCTGTGGCAACCATTGATCCGGTAGGGGTGTGAGGCATGGCCCTCCTGCAACTCTCCCAGATGAGCGGCGCGGAACAAGTCTTCACGTCCACGCTGGCCAGTGCGCTGGCATCAAGCCTCATCTCCAGTGCTCCCATCGGTGCGTCCATGACCTTCTGGACCGCCGCGCTTCACCCGGCCTCCTTTACGCGTCTGATGTACGATGCGCACGAAGATGCGCTGCTGGTGTGTAATGGCCAGTACCAGAACCCGACGTTTACCTATCATCCTATCGTAGGCTCTGCAGTCTCCATCGTGGGGATTGGGCGCCAACCCGTCACGCAGGTCCTGCTCCGTGGCGACACGCTGCATCCCGCCGGGAGTGCCGGCACAGGCGGCGACATCGTCGCGAAGGGGGCGAGCCAGCAATACATGCCCGGGTCTGGGGGCGGCACCGGCTTCAGCTGGGACCCCAATACCGACAGCGTCTATCAACACTTTTGGCAGTTTGGCACCAACGCACGACGCGGCGGGGGAACGGCACTCCCCTATGGCTATGGCTATCTCTCGATGCTCTCGACTACGGATGTGGCACTTTTTGGCGGATGGCGGCAGGTCACCTGGGATGGCGCAGTCACGGGCGAGCAATTTGTGGCCTCGGCTATGTTTCCCAATGCCGGCGGGCGTGCAGGGAAATTGTCCTACATTCCTGCGTTTTATTGGCCGCCCATCCCAGCGGTGCTGCTCAATGATGTCGCCGTGTTCGTCTATGCCGACTGGCCCGGGCATGGCTGGATCAGTTGCCGCAAGCGCCCGGTCACCACGGCTGCCAACTGGCGTGGCACACGAAGCATGCCATTTGGCTGGCCCATGGCCCTCTGCCCCATGGGGGTTGACCGGGTCATTGCCGTCTGGTGGTCCTATCCTGGAGCGGGGGCCCCCCTCGTCTATACCGTCTTTCGCTATGATCGTGCTGTCGAGCGCTTGCGCCTCGAAGACGTGGGCACGGTGCCGACGACCTACACCTATATCTATCCTGGGCATGTCGGCTATGCCGCCTATGACACGCGACGCGGGCGGCTCTTACTGCTGTCGCCCAACCCCACTGATGTCCATGCCCTGACGCTCGACAACTTTTGTCATCCGGGCATCCCGCGCTCAGCGACGACCGTTGTGGCCCTGGACCCGACGCATGCCGGCTACGAACAGCGCTACGCGGCCCTGACGTATACGACCGTGACCACCCTTGCCTCGCCCAGGATCACCGTGAGTTATCCGGGTTTTGCGAGTACAGATACCTCTCGCAGCACCGGGCAGTTTGCGACCAATGGGTTGACGGGGACCGGGACATTCGCGGTCTCGTGGGCGAGCGGCGCCTCCGGCGCGTGTGGGGCGATTACCATTGGCTTTAGTACCTACTCGGTAGGCTTGAGCGCCACCTACTCGCAGGGGGTGGCGTATGGGACGGAAGGCATGGCACTCTTGACCAGTACGGCAACGTTTACGGTCAGTACGACGCTCAGTGCGGCAACGGCCACGAGCGTGGTGGCGAACGTTATTATTCAGCCTCGCATACCTGTAAGTCAGGCTGATGCCGTCGGCGCGGGAACACCACGCGAACTTAGTTATCCTACCAGTGCGCTTGCAACGCCCTACGTTTACGGTATGAATCCGCATACGTGGAATGGAATGGGGGCCTCTCCGTTTACGTCACCGCTGTATGCAAATACCCGGACACTCCAAAAAACAGTTTTGGCACAATTTGCTGGAGACGTTACAGACCTCGAGGTGACTGAGACATGGATCGGTGGAGGGCCTCAGCGTATAGCGATGGCCTTGTCCCAATTTGCTGCCATGTTTGAAATATTCCAAAATCCACCCGATCTTGCCTCAGCGGGATACGTCACCTGGTCCCCGAAAGACATTTCAAACCGGCGCTATCAGGTCATTATTACGAGCCTGACCGTGGGCGGCCAGGATGGGGTTATGCTGAACCATATGTATAAGGCCGGCGGCTGGATCTCGGAAACCGTGGAAATGAAAATGCGCATCATTGCTGAGGTTTAGCTTGATAAGGGCATTTAGGCATGAGAACATTGCCACAGGCTTTGGCAGATGTCATGACATCACCGCAGCGACAGCCGAGATTTCAAGTCTTACTGTATGATGTGCTGAGCACCGGTGCGCCCACCCTCACCGCCATTGTCGAGGGCACCGCCAGCAGCGCCTTTCAACTCGACGTCACGGCGTTCGTGCACGGGGGCGTGTCGGTGGAAGAGCCCGGCGACAAGCGGGCAAGTCATGTCAATTTCTCCCTGAGCGACGTGCTGGGAAGTTTTGATCCAGCAAGCGGCACGTATGCGACGTACATCCAGGAGAACCAAGTGGTCCACCTCAAGGTAGGCGATGTGACGGTCTCAACAGGGGACTATGTCGGTATTTTCTGGGGCCATTGTAGGGGCCAGGCCGGCTTTTCCATTGACCGCCAGTCACTGCGCCGGGAGACCACCATTAGCGCCTATTGGCGCCGGGCCACGCCGCGATACCTGAAGCGCCGCTTTACCTCGACCACCTATGCGAACGCCGTCGACTTCGGCACCATCATGCTGGACGTGGCGCGTGATCAGATGAGCCTGGACGGCGACGAGGTCGAACGCTTCCCAGCCGTGGTCGGTGCCCTCACCCAATTTAGCGTAAATAGTATAGTTGATCTTACTCCTATTGAGGCCATCGACAAGATTCTCGAAGCCATCGGTTTGGTGAGTGACTTTGACGGCGATGGCAAGCTCCGGACGTATAACCGGGATCTGCGCCGGGCTCCCGACAAAGTCTATCCGAACCTGCACCTGATCGGCAGCGTCGAGATTCCCCAAGCCGATACCGAGACGTACAATAGCGTCAAGATTATCGGGCTGGACAAGAACATCACGGAATTGGACCAGGCGGAGCAGGCCTTAGCACGGGCCACGATCCCCGTGGGCTTCTGGCGGCCATCGCACGAGGTCGAGGTCTTCTGGAGCAACGACCGTTCGCTCCGGGCGCATGATACGGTCCTCAGCATCGAAACCAGCGTGAACAATGCCCTGATTATTGGCCTGGGGAGCGAAGACTATGAGGAAACGAGTGCCTTTGGCGGGCGCATCAGTGTGACGATTGCGGGCTTTTTGTTGACGCTCCTCGCCGTCATTACCGTCACGGTGGTGCTGGTCTTTACGATTGGCGACGGCGTGACCACGGCGCCAGGCACGACCACGCCGCTGGGATCCCTGCTCCAGGGCGCGGCCCTGAGCCTGATTATGTATGCCCTGGCGCTTGTGTCCTCGGGGACATATGAGATTAAGGGCATTCCCATTTTGCCCGTCTTCAAAGAGATTAGCGCGGTCCTGACCGTCGAGGGGACGCCAGATTATTTGCTGAATCAGAAAGAGGTACAGAACGACTGGATATCGACGACTGACCATCTGCTACAGATTGCGCTGATTGAATTGCTCTTTGAAGTGGCACAGGGCAAGCCGCGTGAGGTGACGATTGTAGACCAGCTCGACCTTGAGGTCGGCGACATAGTGCAAATCCCGATAGGCACCACGCCGCTCCGTATGTGGATCGACGCGATCCGCAGGACGCTCGGGCGTGAAGAGGTGCCCATGGTGCAACTCAGTGGCTATGCTGTGCCCAGCGGAGCCTTCTAGCATGGCCAGAGACTTATTGCGCGTGTTGTTGCAAGAAACAGTGCGGGCAGAAAAAACGGAAATCCGTGGGCAGATAATGTCGACGGTCACACTTCTGCCCTACGACAGCACCGGAGCACTTATGCCCGTGGCGCACGTCACGATGAATACACCGACAGGCATCGTGCTCCTGTGTAACGTCCCCGTCGCCCATATCGGGCAGGAACTCCGCAATGCGGCCCTGGGGACGCCCGTGCTCATGAAGCGGAGTCGCACTGGGCGCCTGGAGATTGTGGGCCTCGACAAGCGCGCACCAGGCACCCTGCATAACTACACGCTCGTCATCTCCACGGGCGTGTTGACCTCGGGCAATGTGAGTGCGCTCAGTGCGCAGCCTATCACCTATGAAGGCCTACAATCGGCGACAAGCGTAGGCTATGGGGAAACGCCCT
>ERZ1292637.1113-Hain-H14-01um-R3-1113-length-12240-cov-4_pt1 | contig 12240 bp, 30 predicted proteins | sample MGYA00564405_ERZ1292637 | MGnify/ENA primary metagenome ERZ1292637 (study PRJEB36523, sample SAMEA6512645) | groundwater metagenome | collected 2019-01-09 | study: AquaDiva: Metagenomics assemblies of 32 groundwater samples | reverse complement strand
TTAGCTGCCATTCTTGCGCTGCCTTACGCGGTGCAGCTTGTCGGCCAGACCTTCAAGGCCCGAGTGCTCGACCTTGTCAGTGAACAGCTTGTGGTATCTGCCGAGGCGTTCAAGGTTTGCACCCTTATCGGTGAGCTTGAATGTGGTTCTCAACACTTGCCGCCGTTCTCCGTCCCCTGTACCACCTGACGTGTCAACTTTGATTTCCTGGATCGCTGCGGCTTGTTCGCGTGTGAGCGTGCTAAGGTCGATGTCAGCTTGCCCCTCCCTGTTGATGCGAATGTAATCCAGCATGTTGGAGTAGGCAAGCTTGTGCAATTCCTCAATGACACGTTCGGCAGAAGAATCCAGCTTGTCCGTATGTTTTTTGAGCAACTCGGCGATTCTTGCTTTGACCTTAGCATTTTTTAGCAGTCGTGATGCGGAAACGTGAGCGGAATTGGCCTTGTAACCTGCTGCAATAGCGGCATTTGTGCCATTGAGAGTCTTGATGTATTCACGGCAGAAGATTTCGAGGCGGTCTTTGTGCTTTCCCACACTTATTTTCCCACAGGTTGGAACGCACCGCCATTGATAAATTGCCAGACGGGCATGCCAGCTGATGACTTGATTTGCCAGCCGCGAGCTTCACCACGGATTCGCATTTTCTCAAATCGTTCCAACCGAGCGAGCCGATCAGCCCTACGTTGGGCGGGCGTTTTCTTGATTTGTGGGGACGGGTTATCGCTCAATGCGCGAGGGCCTGGTCGTGCTGCCCCGACCGATGGGCAGGACAAAAAGGGCGGTGGCATTCGAGCCATCGGCATAGAGGTCTTACGACCCCCTCCCCACTTTCTCAGTGGCTCCGCCCGCGTACGAGCGCATTTGTACACGATTCGCTTGAGCCGCGCAAGCCTAAATGTACATCGGGCTTGTGGATTGTCGCGTGAAAGTAATCGTTGACATTGTATGTGTGTGTGTTTATGCTTAGTCCATGAAGACATTGACTAAAGCGGAGCCGAAAAGCAAGCCTCGGTGCCCGCACTGCGACACAACCCAAGTGTATTACCGGATGACGAGTGAAGATTACTGGTGCCGATTGTGCGGGAAGAGTTTCGCCAAGCCCGCCGTCACGCCGAGCCGATAGCGCACGAGAAGGGAAACGCCGTGACTTTCTTACGAATCGCGTCAGGAATTGCAGCTCTGGTTTTGCTCAATGTCACGCTGCATTATGTTATTGGATTTACAAATAAAGATGGACCATTTGAAGTCACTTTAATCCGCGCAAATCTGATGATTTTGTGCTTGGCAGCAGGAGCACTCTTCGCTTCTGTTGCAGTAGGAGTGTGGATTCGATAGAGGGAGACACGCGAATGAGCCAGCACACGCCACAAAATGCAGCCTCTTATCTGAGCGCGAAGTGGAGGGAACCGCTTGCCCACAGGCTCACTTCGGAAGACCTGATCGCCCTCAGCGCCTCGCATGACCGCTGGCGCAGGCGCTACGGCTGGCTGTGCTTCGCGCTGGGCGCTGGGTTTGGGACTGCGGCTGCGTGGCTGGCTGTTTCTTTGTGGAGGCGATGATGGCCGGCGATTTTCAAGATTGGTCGAACGAACCATCGCCGCATAAAGCGCCTGTCGAGGTCAACCGCAAGCTCGAACAGCGCGAGGATCGGCGGGGACTGCTCACGCTTCTGTTTTGGACGCTGGTGATTCTAGCTGGCGCAGGCTGGTTCGTTTGGCATCTTCTCAAGTGAGGACACGATGAGCACCGATTGGCTGAAACTCGCAGATTCAATCTGCCACGATCCCTGGAGGCGAAAGATGATGAAACCGAACCAAGAGCTGGAGTCCCGCGCCAACCCCGAAGCGCCGCCGTGCGCGAATTGCTCGCATCCGGCTCATGGCGATTGGTGCGACGTTCCATTGCCGATCTACCGCCAGATTGACGATTGGAAGGATACCTGTGGGTGCACGAACTACGAGCCTGCCGACCTCGAATCGCTGGCGCAGGACGAAGGGAAGCTGTGACAATTAAAACGAGTTTCGATTACCCGCCTATCCCCGTCCGCAACTTCGACTGGTCGGCTATTGACAGTGACACATTCGATGCCGATTACGACTACGAATCCGGGCAGTACGTCACAAAATGCCCAATCGGTCACGGAGCAACTGAAGCAGAAGCGATCCAAGACTTGCTGGATCAAATCGAGGACAAGCAATGAGCGGAGACTACAAGTACGACATGCAATTGATTGCAGAGCGAATAGCCCAAGAGCAATATGGAAAAGATTTCGACGATCTCAGCACTGACTTGCAAATCGAAGTGTTTGGCGACGCCACGCGGGAATGGAGCGACCGTCAAGCTGACCGTGCGGATTACCTGCGAAAGCGCGAAAGGGAAGGTGTGTGATGGCTGACCCGAAACCCGCACTGGAAGCTCCAGTATCGCTGCAATTGAACCTGATGCAGAAAATTAGCCTCATTCAGGAGCAAGTCGGAATCGTCAAAAAGGGCGGCTATAATAGCGAGCACAAATACAAATTCCTTCAGATCGAAGACGCTGTTTTGGCTGTCGGCAAACTGCTCTCAAAATACGATCTTGTGATGACAGGAACTCTTGCCAAGAAACCGGACGGGCATTTCTACTGCGAGCGCACCCCTCATTCCACGCGAGGATACATGGTCGGAGTGGTCTACACTTGGAGCATCGAAGACATCATTACTGGCGAAACAAGGGTTTGGGACATTCCGGGCGATGGCTATGACACGACTGACAAGGGTGTATATAAAGCTCAGACGGGATCGCGCAAGTCCGCTATCATCCTGATTTTTAATTTGGCTGTGGGCGATGAGGTAGACGCCAAGACGAACGCTGACCGCGAAGCAAAGACGCCCAAGAGCGTGGCTGCCAACAAGATCGCTGAAGCTGCAAGCCGAGGAGTTCCCTCGGCAATCGACGCGATGTCCCAAGTTGAACCTGAAAAGAAGCTCGTCATTGCGCGGCCTGAGGAGTACAACGGCCATTACATCATCGCTTCTGGATTCATTGCGGCGCCGGCACTCGATACCTTTTTCAGCGACACCGGATGCAAGCGGATCGACTCGCGCAAGACAGGCAAGACTGGCTGGAAAGTTCCAGCAGAGTATGAGAAGGGTTTGCTGGCGCTATGCGAGAAGTTGGGAATCGAGATTGAAGGCTGAGTTCGCGCAGTGAGCCATCGCCCCGAGAGGGCGGTACGAGGTGGCTCTAACCGCGAGGCGGAGCTGGCTAGGACCGAAGAGTGCCGAGGCCAGCTCCGTATTCAGGGGGGCAAGATTGAGAGACTTATGCGAATCAGCCAAGCGCGGGAAGGTGTGCATTGATGACTTGTGTCATGGCGCTGACATTACCTTGTGCGGTTTTGACAAGGAAATGTATGACGAGTTGGTAGCTGAAGGTGAGGAAGATCAATTCCGCCAAGATGATGAGGACGACCCTTGCCAACATTGAAAAACGCGCTGGAAACCATCAGGTTCAAGATCGCCAAGTTCGGCCCGGAGGCCCATTGCGGGCGAATCGTGGTGAGCGAGGAAGCGCGGCGCGAGGCTATTGAGAACAAACCGTCCGAAGACGGGCACAGGCGCACCCGCATTTCGTTGGAAACGTATAGCCCGGAAGCCTACTCAAGCTGGAACGCCACGCTGGAATACCTCATGGAGCGGTGCGGTTTTAATCCGATCCTGGTGGTGGACGTTATGCTCCTGCTGGTGCAAGAGGCTCGCCAGCAAACTGAGTCGGATGGCGTTGACGGCTTGGACATTGCAAAGGGGATGCTATTCAAGCTGGCGAACTATGACGAAAAGTTGTCCCAAGCTAAAGCGGAGTGGAGAGCCAGACGGAGGCGCAAGTGAGAGGCTTCAAGAAATCCGAATCACTCACCCGCGATGCCTATGCTTCGGGCAAGCTGATTGACTCGAAACACCGCAGCTTTGTGTCGCAGCCCAAGCTCATACCGGGCGAGAACACGGTCCCTGAGCCGCACTGGATACTTTACGGATCGGATGCCACTGCCGCCAGGATGAAACTCTTCCTGCGCCGCAATTCCAAATGCGAGGAGTGCGGGTGCGTGGTGACTTGGGATGGGGAGTTGTTCTTTGCCGGGCAGCTTCACCACATCCGCAACAAGGCGTGGGAACGGTGCTGGTGCCCTGTGAATCTTCGGCTGCTTTGCTTCCACTGTCACGACGGGAAACACAGCGACCGCCGGCCACGCTGGGGCGCAGGTCAGGATGTCAGACTTATGCCGGGAGGTGAGAAGTGAGCGATGAAAACGAGTGGCAGCCTGTCAGGATTGCGCCAATCAGTAATGTCCAATTCTGCGACTGGAAAGAAGCGGATGAAAGATGGGTTAGACATCAGGGAGAAATAGTTCGGGTGCGGCCATTGGGACCGGATTCTCAAAGCCCTATGTGCAAAGGTCGTTGGTTCGAGGTTAAGCCAGAAGATTGTTCGCGCATTGAAGGCAGGCCAGGGCAAAGAGTCCGAATGTGCGAGCACCAGATTTTAGCCGACTAAGCCCTGCTGCGCGAAAGGATGCTGAAATGAGCCAAGTTCCGTGTGGCGCTCGAAGCAAGACCCCCAAGACCAGCCCTCACGAGTGCGGCTTGCCGAAGGGCCATAAGGGACCGCACGAGTGTATCCGGGGATCGTGTCGCGTGAAATGGGCCAGAAAATGACTCTCCGCGAATCCCACCTACTGCGCGAGATCGGCCAAGACGCCCTCACGCTGCGCCGGGAGATGCGCTCGGGCGCCGAAGAAGCGCGGGCCGAAGAATTGCGACCGTGCAAGGCATGGGGAACATGGCGCAAGAATCGCCGTAGAAAAAGAAAAAAACATGTTGCACTATCAAAGAACTCGCAGTAAAGTGCGGGCTGGAATTTTGCTCTGGGGCAGGCGTTCAGGTTTCTTCCTTAGCGGGCAGCCGCCTGATACTGCCCTTGAGCGATTCCAGAAGGGTTGCCCGCTATCGTGGCCTTATCAGGCTTCGTCAAACTTCGCCGCGCAATTCGTGAGCACCTTGAATCTGGGCGCATAACTTTCGAGGAATATGGAGTCTTCACGGTTCTTCTCATTAATGCGGATCACAGATCAGGAGTTTGGAGAGGTTGTGCCCTTACTCTCGCTAAACACATCGGCAAGTCGGAACGTTGGGTGCAACGGGTTCTTGCTCGTCTACGAGACAAGGCGTACATATTTGGAGCACCCTCGAACGGGAGAGGCCGCTATGCTATACGAGTCAACAAATATTTCAATAAGGCGTCTGTGGTGACACCTTCTGTGCAGGAAGGCGTCTGTGGTGACACCTTCAGGCCAAATAAGGCGTCTGTGGTGACACCGTATCAAGAAGTAAGTACTTACAAGAATAAAATAGGAGAAGAACCAACTGCTCCCTTACCAGTTCCGGGCGAAGTCCAATGCAAAGCGTGCGGCTACTGGTTCATGAGACTTGCATTGAAGAAGCACGAGTGTCGAGGAATAAGGGTCGTGGGTGCGTGACGCGCCGCTGGCAAAGGTGAAACCGCCATGAACTTAGACCATGAAAGCAGAAAGCGATGGCTTAAGAGACGGCATTACGAACTGAAGTCTTCGGATGTCGGATATTGGGTGGACGGCTTGTGCGGATTTCTGGTAGTTGGATATTTTCGCACCGCATCCGAGGCTACGCGTGTGGCGATGGAAAGAATCAAAGAAGCTAGAGCCAAAAAAGAGCATCCAACATGGCTATTTGAGTGACGCGCCGCTGGCCCTCAGTGCCCGTAGGTGCAAAGGAGAGAGCTTTGAGCGCATACCAGGAGTTTCTAGCGTCTAAGCGGATTGCCATTGAGGATGCCGGCATTGCCGTCAACCCGCGCATGCTGAACAAGAATCTGTTTCCGTTTCAGCGAGATATTGTCAAGTGGGCGCTTCGCAAAGGCCGCGCTGCTATCTTTTGCGACTGCGGTCTCGGCAAGACGATTATGCAGCTAGAGTTTGCAGCCAAGATCCCCGGCAAGGTGCTGATCCTAGCTCCGATGGCGGTGGCACAGCAGACGGTACGCGAAGGACAGAAGTTCGGAATTCATGCCGTTTATTCGCGGGAGGCCATAGACGAGAAAATTACGATCACGAATTATGAGATGCTGTGGCACTTCCGGCCATCGGATTATAACGGAATCGTGCTGGACGAATCCAGTATTCTCAAGTCGTTTGACGGCACATTCCGCAACCTGATAATCGAGGCTTTCCGCGTGACGCCGTTTCGATTAGCGTGCACAGCCACGCCCGCCCCGAACGATTACATGGAGCTTGGCAATCACTCTGAGTTCTTAGGCGCTCTCACGCGCACCGAAATGCTTTCCACGTTCTTTGTACACGATGGGGGAGATACGTCCAAGTGGCGCGTGAAACGTCATGCGCGGGAAGAGTTCTGGCGATGGGTTTGCACCTGGGCTGTGATGATGCGCAAGCCATCTGATCTAGGCTATTCGGATGATGGATTTCTTCTGCCGGAATTGCACGTCCACGATTTGAGCGTCGAACAAACAAAGGCCGACGACGGCCGACTCTTCGCCATGCCAGCAGCCACGTTGCAAGAGCGCCGGCAGGCGCGAAGTCACAGCACTGGCGACCGGGCTGATGAGGTAGCGCGGATCGTAGCGACAAAGCCCAATGAGCCGTGGCTAATTTGGTGCAATTTGAACGTGGAATCTTTGGAAGCTGTGCAAAAGATTCCTGGCGCTGTGGAAATACGCGGCTCCAATTCCCGCGAAGAAAAAGAGTTTCGCATGCTGGCCTTTTCCAATGGCGAGGTTCGTGTACTTGTCACGAAGCCGTCAATCTGCGGCTGGGGAATGAACTGGCAGCATTGTCCGAACGTGGTATTTCTTGGCTTGTCCGATTCCTACGAGGAGTTCTATCAGGCGCTTCGCCGCGTGTGGCGATTCGGGCAGACGCGAGAAGTGAACTGCTATATCGTGACGAGTTCCAATGAGGGCGCCGTGACCGCTAACATTAAGCGCAAGGAAGCCGATGCGATGGCGATGGCAAAGGAGATGGTTCAAAACATGCACGAAATCAATGAAGCGGAAATCAAGCAGACGCCAAAAGCCAAAGCGGATCAGCCGTGGCGATCGGAATCCATTCACGGATGGACTATGTACCGCGGCGATTGCGTGGACATCGTAAAGACGCTCCCCAGCGATTCAATTCACTATTCTATTTTCTCCCCACCCTTTGCCAGCCTTTACACGTATTCGGATTCGATGCGAGACATGGGCAACTGCCGCACCCACTCGGAGTTTTATGAGCACTTCGGGTTTCTGGCGAGCGACCTGTACCGCGTGACGATGCCGGGGCGCAATCTGAGTTTCCATTGCATGAATCTCCCGATCTCCAAAGAGCGCGACGGCTATATCGGCGTGGCGGATTTCCGTGGCGACCTGATACGCATTTTCCAGAAAGCTGGCTTCATCTTCCATTCCGAAGTATGCATCTGGAAAGACCCCGTTACGGCAATGCAACGCACGAAGGCGATTGGTTTGCTTCACAAGCAACTGAAAAAAGATTCTTGCATGAGCAGGCAAGGGATTCCTGATTACCTTGTGACCATGCGGAAACACGGGGACAATCCTGAACGAGTCGCGCATACAGCGGGAGACTTTCCGGTATCCCAATGGCAGGAATGGGCCTCTCCGGTCTGGATGGACATTGATCCGAGCGATACTCTGCAACGTCTTTCCGCCCGCGAGCATGACGATGAGCGGCACATCTGCCCATTACAACTGGAAGTAATTCGCCGTGGGTTGATTCTCTGGTCGAATCCTGGGGATGTCGTGCTCTCGCCGTTTGCAGGAATTGGTAGCGAGGGATATATGGCAGTGAAAGAAGGGCGCAAGTTCATCGGCATCGAACTCAAGGAATCGTACTACCTGCAGGCGCTCGCTAATCTGAAAGCGGCAAAGGCGGACAGCCGAACTCTTTTCGATGCGAGTGAAGAAATGAAAGAAGCTGCGCTATGAGCCTGAATCTCCGAGAGATTGAAAAGCGATTGCTCGCCAAGGCGGAACTGGACTCCCGCTCGCCGTTGACCTCAGACGCAGCGCGGTATCTGATTCGGATGCTGGCACCGGAAATTGCCGCCCTGGTGCGCGAGGAAGTGGCTAAAGAGCGCCGGCGGCTCGCGGGAAGCGAGAAACAGGCATGACTGAAAAAGAGCTTCAACGTCAAGTGCTCGACTGGCTGAGAATCAAGCGCATATTCCATTGGCGGAATAACTCAGGCGCGATGACTTCGAGCTACAAGGGCAAGTCCCGGTTTATGAGGTTTGGCGCTATTGGCTCGCCGGACATATTCGCGGTCTGTGGAGGCTGGATTTACGGATTTGAGATTAAGGGTCCGAAAGGGAAGCTATCGCCTGAACAGGTGAAGTTCGGTATAGCACTCGAAAAGGCTGGCGGTCGGTATCAGGTGGTGCGGAGCCTCGAAGATGTCACGTTTTACTTCACAGATTGAGCAGGCGGGATGCGTTCCTGAGATGTGACGACAATTGGCATTGGTGCTTGGAGATGGTGGTGACAAAGGCAGATTCACGGCGTTTTCGTCTGGCCACCAACGCACTGGGAAGCTCGCAGACGAAGGAAGGGAAGGAGTCCGGTGACAGACAATCAGATTGAACTTGGCCGACATGCTCTCGGCCTTCCAAACAAGCAGCATACTTCCTATCGAAACCATTTCGTTGCTGGTCCGACGCACGATGACTATGCCGAGTGGATGACAATGGTTTCGGAAGGTAACGCGGTGCGTGGTGAGCGCAGTGAAATCACAGGCGGAGATTATGTTTTCTGGCTGACAATTAAAGGCGCTTTACTTTGTCGAAAGCCGAATGAACACTTAGACCGTGAGACTAAGTGGCCTCGTGGCACACCGCAGCCCTCTTCCGGGCCGGGAAGGATCGACGAATGAAAGCGAGGCCGAAGTTTAAGATCGGGCAAGTTGTCGTTATAAAAAGTACGGGTTCTCTAGCGAAGATTGGCAGCAGGAATTTACAAGAGGCAAAGGATTCATCGCGGAGTCGTTGGTATTATTGGCCCGAGGGTAGCTCTTCAAACGGATGGTCAGAGGAAGAACTGCGCCCTCTTAATAAGAGTGAAGTTGGCAAATCAAGATAATGCGCGGGCCGGGAAGGAGCGGGACGTGAGCGACATTTTGGAATATATCGAAGGTGTACTTCGGCGCGATTTTGGGAACGCTCAAGATAGCCTGCTGCGCGCCGAAATAGAGCAACGGTCCCGGCCATACGATCACGACAATAACGATGCCGCGAAACGATATTCACGATGGAAGGAAGACGCGCGTAAAGCGATCTCTTACATCGGAGCATTGAGGAAGGCGACAGAGAAATGAGCGACCGCAGAATGAACATTGAAGGACATTTCCGCTTCTGGGCGAAAGTTTAATTTCATGGTCCGTTGCCAGAAAGCCGCCCCGACCTTAGGTCCGTGCTGGATTTGGATTGAGGAGCGAGCCGGAAAGGGATAAGCCATGAGCGAGCGCACCTACACGGAGTCCGAATTGGCTGCGGAGAGAGTCGCGCTGTTGCGGGAGGCGGCTGAGGTTGCCTTGAAGAAGCGCGTGTCGATACAGGACACAGCCAAGGATATTTACGAGGCCATTCTCGCCATCTCCACCAACCGGCCAGCCCTTGCGAGGGTCGAGGCGGCGGCGCGAAGGGAGGGAGCGCAAAAAGCAGCAATTAGGATGCGTGACCGTTGCGCGGTAGAGGCTTATCGAGCCTACCGTGCAGGAAATAACGCCATGCAGTTAGCCTCTTCAATCGCCGCGAATAACATTCGTATGCTGCCGCTCGAATGCCCGACTTGCAACGGTGCAGGTTGCATTCGCTGGAAAGAGCCACACATGGAGTGTTCAAAACCGTGTCCCGATTGCACGACACCAATTGCAGCCCTGCAAGACCGTGGCCAGGAGGTAGACAAATGACCAGTAGCGCAGGAACATTTTACGTGAAACTTCTTCATAGCCACACAGAAACCTGGCTGAAGATGATCGAAGCCCGCGACACCGAAATCCGTGCCGAGTGCGCGGTGATGATGGATATTGTAGCCGCTGAATTTGCAATTGGTTTTGGTCACGGCCCTGTTGTAAGCGGAGAGGAAATTGCTGGTAAAATTCGCGCCCGCATCCCCGCAGACTGGGCTGTAGCGGCAGCGCCACCGAGCGACGTTCAGGGTAAACCGAAGGAGCCGAAGTGCGGTGCCTGCGGTAAGCGACACAAAGAATTGGAATGTCCAAGCTCGACCGGGCTGCAAGAAAGGAAAAGCCAATGAGCGACGAGTTCTACGGCTTTGATGACGAAGACTTTGACGTTTGCGATGATGAAGACGAATATTTCGACTGTGGAATTATGTTCGACGGCAGAACGCACAAAATGGTCGGCTGCGGCAAGGCGGGCAGTGAGGAATGCGACTTCGAGTGCCCATACCGCGACGAGATGTACCGCTCCCTTGCTGCACAAGCGGGCCATGTCACGAGGAAGAAGAACAAGGCCAGCCGATGACCAAATCCATTCCCATCTTGTGCCCGCCAGCGATAGAGACTGCGATTCGGGCTGCCGTGTCTGAGATTCAGAGGCGCAATCGAGAGCGTGATTTTTGCACAACCGATGTAATTGGGCACCGCTATCCAGCCGTCTCGACTGACGAGATGCTGAAGATACTTCGCCAATTCATCGAATCTTCATTGGAGGGACTTGGATGACCATCCCGCTTCCCATCCTGTGCTGCATCGTGGCGATTGGATTCGTTTACTGGCTTGGCTATGGCGACGGCAAGCTAGCTGAACAGGAAAAGAATCTCATAGAAGCGTTCGATAAACTGATTCGGAGGCTACGCCGATGATCCCCCGTCTCCTGCTCTTCCTCGCCGTGCTGGTCGGGCTAACGCCGTGGATTCCAATTCTCTATGTTGACCACCTTCTTCGAGAGGATCGGCGGATTCTTTGTCAGTACATGACCACCGGATCATGTTACGTCATTAGAATTTCAAATGATGTCGAATCGCTTGCATTTTACGGATGCGAGAATGGCAAGTGTTTTCGTGTCAAGAGAGGGAAGCCATGAGATATGCTGCTCTCTTCCTCGCCGTGCTGGGGAGGGGTGGACGATGAGCACCGGACGGGCAGAACAAACTTGCGACAGATTCAAGCACTGGATCGCTAACCCAGGACTATGCGGACGGTGTGCATGGCCGGAAGCGGACCACAAGGAGAGAAAAATGCAGCCACATGAAGAGCGAGTAGTCAATGAACTGAAAGAGCTTGCCGACAAACGCGAGAAGCTCGGCATCTTTATCGGCGGCTCAAAGCTGTTTGGCTCGCTGCCAACGGATGAGCAAGGGCGACTCCGCAGGCAGTTTGACGTGATGATTCAGTATGAAGGAATTCTCACGGAAAGAATTGACCACTTTCCGGGCAAGCCATGAGACACGCCTTGCTATTCGCCTTCCTCGCGCTCGCGGGGTGCCAGAAAGTGAGGAACAATGCCCACGTTTAGAAAGCGACCTGTCGAGGTTAAAGCCGCGCTCATATCGGAATTGATTCTTTGCGCTAAAAAGCATTGGTCCGAATTGCCAGATTGGGTCGCCTCGGCTTACGAGGCTGGCAAAATAATCTTTCTGCCTTCCAGCATCCATGTCTTCACCTCCGAGGGCCGTATGCTCGGCGAACAAGACGATTGGCTTATTCAGGGTGTGAAGGGCGAGCTGTATCCCTGTAAGCCGGACGTGTTTGCAGCAACCTATGATGAGGTGAAACCATGAAACCCACTTTACTGCTGGCCTTCCTCGCGCTCGCGGGGTGCTGGAGGTGAGATATGCCCACCAAAGGATTATGGCTGCTCGGATGGTGCGCCTATTGCGGCAGGCGATTGCGAATGGAGTATTTGGACACCCGTCGCTTTTGCGCGACTTGCAAGCGGCTGGGCAGAGATCAGACTGGAACTGCCACCGTTGCCAAGAAGAAGGTTTAGTTACTTGCGTTTGTACGATCAAGGCGAGCACTGAGCTTCGCGGCGGAAGATCGCAATATCCCGAGCAAGATGTTTGGTCACAAACGCATGGCAGGATTCCGTTTCGATTGGCAAAAGGCTTTTCAATTCTGAAAGCAAGTGAAAGGTAGCCCATGAAACCCACTTTACTGCTGGCCTTCCTCGCGCTGGGCGGCACGCT
>ERZ1292637.1112-Hain-H14-01um-R3-1112-length-12247-cov-5_pt1 | contig 12247 bp, 16 predicted proteins | sample MGYA00564405_ERZ1292637 | MGnify/ENA primary metagenome ERZ1292637 (study PRJEB36523, sample SAMEA6512645) | groundwater metagenome | collected 2019-01-09 | study: AquaDiva: Metagenomics assemblies of 32 groundwater samples | reverse complement strand
CCTGGCTGGCTGGATCATCTACCGCGACCTGTCCCGGCGGGGCTGGGGCACGGTTTCTTCTGGTTCGGTTTGGGGGCTGGGCGCGACTTTAGGCATGACCGCGTCCAAAAAGCAAACAGCGCAACCGGGGGGGGGCTGCGCCGCTAGAGGGAAGGGCCCGCCGAGGGGAAGTCGGCGGGCCCGGGGGCACAACAGCTCCGGGCGCGCTTCAACACCTGAGCCATGAAATGAACAGCGAAGCAACTACTGCGCCCCATACCACGCCTACGAAAAAGGCAAGAAGTGGGTCCATTGGATTAGACTCTGTGGATAAAGGTCGCATAATCACAGTGGCTCCCTTAATTGCCAACGCAATCCCAAACTATACGGCCACCCCGCGCTTTCTCCAGAGGAAGGGCTTCGTATCACCACGCAGATAGAGCGGGTGCTGTGGCGTGCCATCTTTGCAGAGCTTGAGCGCGCAGAGCTTCAGGGAGAGATTCAGGCGCAGCGTGCGTTCAACCTCTTTGCCGCGGTGCCGGAAATTGCCGTTCATGCCCCACGCGCAGATCACCGTTTTTGCTCCGTCCGCCTCGGAGAAAATCCACTTGTGATTCTTGTGACCGACCACGTCAAGGCCGCGAGCGCTGGCCTCCTTCATGTCGGCCGGATTGGTGGCGACCCACGCGAAGAGATTGGTCAGATTGAGCTTGCCGTATCCCCACTTCTGCGCGAAGTCGACGAGCCGAGAGGCGGTCACGTCATTCTTGATTTCAGCGGCCGTGCTCGGATTACAACCGATGACATTGAGCACCGGCAGCTTCTCGTCCCATTGGCGCCAGAGCAAGTAGCGCCAGCGCCGGCACGGCGAGAATACCGCGCCGGAATCAGGAGCCAGCAGCACGCTTCTGCTCCAGAATCTCCAGCACGCGGTTGCCCAGCCCCACGCAATCCTCGGCGTGGTGCGGCGACATGACATTCCAAAAGAGGTAGGACCTACCCGGCTTCTGGTGCTTCACAAGCTGAGCCCATGCCTTGCGGTCATAGTTGCCATCGCAAGGGAACGGTGCCCGCTCCTTCTCTTCCTGCTCAAAAGGCTGCACGCTCTCCAAAATCTCAGCGTTGCGGGGCCAATGCAGGCCGTGCGACAGATGCCGGCTCTTGAGCCCCACCCCCACTGCCACGATCTTGGAGCTGGGGAAGCCCTCGGCGAGCGAGCGAGCCAGCATGCCCGAGCCGGTCGCGCACCAGACTTCGTCTGGGCTGCCAGAGCGGCGACGCACGCGCCGTATGGCCTCCAAGAAGGGCTCGCGTGCCTCCGGCACATCAAAGCCGAGCGGGAGGAAGAGAGCGCCGCTCTCCTTGGCGTAGGCCCGCGCCTTGGCCTGCACATTGGTCATGTACCCGAAGGGAACCTGCACGATATGGGCGCCACGAGCCTGTGCGGCGAGCTGACGCGCGTGCAGGCGCTTGCGCTGGGCAGTGAAGAGGGTCACGCGCTGGCCGCTCTCACGGCCCAGCACAGCAAGGGCTAGCTGCGCTCCGCCGCAGAAAGGCGTGCCGTAGACAATCTCTTTGGCGCCTTGGGTGAGGAAGGGCAGGAAGCGCAGCTTGGTGCCGCCCTCCAGCACGTCGTCGCGGACCACAAGAATACGGCCGTGCTTTTCGAGCACGGCCGTTTGGTCGAGCCAGCGGCGCGGATCGAGCCGCGCCCGGCTCACTTCGCGCGCAGGCTGTAGTGCTCGCCCGCAATCGCCATGACGTGCTTGGCGTGGGCGAACATGTTGTGCGCGTGGCCGGTCGGGGCGGCATCCTTGCCCTTGAGCCCGAGCTTCTTGCACACCGCCTCGAACTCGACGGCCGGGTCGCTCACGACGGCCTGCCGAACCTTGTAGCTCATGCCGTCGGTGCGCGGCTTGCGCTCGGTCGCGGAGCCGTTGCCGGCGGCCTTCTTGGTGGTACTCTTCTTCGCTGCTACCTTCTTTTTCATGTCTTCCTCTTCAATGGAAGTGGGTGGGGTCTCCTGCGGGGCTGCTTCAGAGACCGGCGCAGGAGAGACCGGCTCGTCATCTGACGCGCTGGCATCATAGCCAGGCATTCCGGGCGCCGCAACCAGTTTGTCGAAGGCCCCCGCGTTGTAGGCGTCGTAATTCGCCTGATACCAGTCGCGGGCATCCTGCGACAGCGCCTTGAAGGCGTCGTCGCTAAGCTCCGCAATCGGCCCGGCCATGCGCTCAACAAACGCTTTCAGCTTCTCGCCCTTCGCAGGCGCTGGCTGGCCGGTGACCTTCAACAGCTCGTCCAGCATCGACGTATCGAGCTTGGGAGTTGGCGCTGTGGCTGCTGCTGCTGGCTGTGGCGCCGCGGGGGTCTTGCGCTCGCTGGCGCGCTTGGCCGGCTTCTTCTGCTTCGCTGCTGCTTTCTTTTTTGCTGCCATGTCTAGGACTCCTTCGTCGTGAGGGTTTGATTTGCCCCGAAAACCTCTCGAAGCCGTTCGGTCAAGGCCGGTAAAATCTCTGAAGAATCGGACAGCTCTGACAGCATACTCTGAATATCGGCTGGCAGGCTTGACCAAAAATCCCACCAAGCAGCGCTGTCGTCGCTTGCCAGCTCCTCAAAGCCGCCGGCCTCGTCAAAGGGTATATACGGAAAATTAGTCCGTTGCAAATCCACGGAGCGCGTGAACAGCGCCCGTTGGAAAAGACTCATAAACCACGCGGGGTTATCGACGGTTCCCTCGTAGCGCTTGCGGCAGGAAAAGAAGACCATTGCGGCCTCTTGGAGCAGATCATCGAACTCCAGCCCCTTGAAGCCAAGCTTCGGGTGGAGCTGCTTGGCCCAGTTGAAGGCGCGGCCTTGAAACGGGCCCTCGAAGCGGGGCATGTAGGGCAGCTTGTGGTGCCGGGCTGGGAGCTTCTTTGTCATGGGGATTTCCCTTGGAGATTATTAGCGAGGAACTCGTGGAGCTGCTCGGCGCTCATGGCGCCGGGGTCTTTGATTCCGGGGCGCCATAGCTCCACGCGGCGCCCGGAGGCTTCTGCAATCTCAGGAGCGAGCGAGACCACCTCACCGAGCGTGCCCTCGTCGAAGAGCAGCGCCACGCGCTTGAAGCGCTGCGCCAGCATGGCGAGCGCAGCGCGGCGCTCCCCGGGCAGCGCGGTGCCCAGCGTGGCCACGGCGGAGAGGCCGAAGAATTTGCCGAAGAAATCGGCCTTGATCACGTCGACTGGCCCCTCCACAATCACCAGCGTCTCGCGCTCCTCGCGCACCGCGTGGTGCGAATTGAAGACGACGCGGTTGGGGAGCTGCTCGGTGGTGCGATAGCGCAACCATGCGCCGGGGCGGATATCGCGGCCTGTCCAGCCGGCAAGCCTGCCGTCCTCCTCCAGAATCGGGAAGATCAACCGCCACGCGAAGTCGCCGGTGAGGCAATAGTGCAGGCCGTAGCGCTCGCAAACTTCGCCGAGCATCTCGGCAGGGAAGCCGCGCACGCGCTCCAGATATGTCAGGAATTGCTTGCCGTAGGCGCGGCCGAGGACCGGCTTGAACTCGGCCGGGAGGAGCATGCCCGCGCTCTCAGGTCGGGCGCTCACAACGGCTGGGCCCCCCTGTAGCCGCTCCATGGCGGCGGCCAGCTCGCCCGCGTCCGCGGTGGGAAGCTGCTGCTCGTCGACAAGGCGCTGGGCCTCATTGAAGGAGATGCCAAGAAGTTTCTGCACGAGCCGGCGCGGATTGCGCCCGCGGTGCGCGCTGCTGCGAAAGCAGCCCCACGCTGGATCGACCACATCGAGACTGAGCCCGAGGTGCTCGGAATGGTCCGCTGGGCCACACCAAGGACATTTTACCGACACATGCCCACGCGCCGTATTCGGGCCGCTCGTGACGAACGGCACGTTGTGCTGCACGCAGAAGGCTTGCCAGTCAAACCTCATGAAGAGCGACGCGCGGGCAGCTTTCTCGGGGCAGCAACCACAGGGGACGGGCGTTCGAGGACAGGCTCCCCATCGCTTAGACCGGCAACAGCTTGCGCTGGCTGGTTTACCTTCGTGCCTGACACGCCCTGCGGCGCTGCTTTTCGTGCCGGCAACTTAACCTTTGCCGGCGCGGCGCGGAGATGCAAGAGCATATCCGCGCCTTGATAGATCTCGACAGAGGTGCCGGGCTTCTGCAACTCTGCCGGAGCCGGTGTCTCGCCTTTGTGCTTGAACAGGAACAGGCCCATAGCGACGTTGGCCCGCACATGGGTAAAGTTCTCGTCGATCTTCTCAACGGTGCCCCGCGTCGGTGAAAAGCTCATAGCACAACCTCCCCTCGATAAACGGCCTGCCGGATATCCCGGCTGTCCTTGACATATTCTAGTAAGGCCTCCTCCACCGTGCCAAGCATGACTAAGTCGCCGATAAAGCAAGGGTGCGGCTGGCCCAGCCGATTGATCCGCTTCTCGGCCTGCTGGGAGGTAATCGCACTGGCTGGGCGCTCATAGAACCAGAGCCAATGCGCAGCCCTGTGCGGATTGATTGCCTCGCTGCCAGCCTGATTCTGGAGCACCAGCGCCCGGCAACGCCGCACGGGCTCGTCCCGGAAGCGCGCGAACTGCCCCTCCTGCTTGAGCCCGTCAGCGGCCATGCGGCCACGGCCATAGAGCGTAGCCCACGGCACCTTCAGCTCATCAAGCAGCGTGCGGACTTTCTTACCAGAGTGGTGAAACTGGTAGAAGACAAGGAACTTCGCGTCCGGCGGCATATCAAGCACAACCTGACGCAGCGCTTCAATTTTCGCGTTCGGAGACATGTCCATCTCCACGCGGCTCTCGTCGTCGTCCTTCAGCGAGAGGAAGCCGGAGGCAGCTTGGCGGAAGCGCGTGAAGATATTGTCCAGCGAAGTGAAGTCCCCCTTGACCTCCTTCATGCGGTCGCGGATTCGGTCATAATACATTCGCTGCTCGCGCGTCATTCTGACCGGCACGCGCAGATAGGTCACCTTCGGGCGCTCGCCGTCCAGCTCGTGCTCCTCGTAGACAATCGAGCGGTGGAGCAGCATTCGACCCAGTTCAGGCGCCCGCTCCTCCCTGAAACTGTAGTCATAGCCGGTGAAGCGCTTGCCGATGTAGCGCTTCTTGGCGGCGAAGAGCGCCGCGCGGAACATGCCGAGCAAGCCAAACGTGGCGCCGTCGTCGACGATCTTGAACTGTGGCCAAAGCATCATCGGGTCGCGGCCGAAGGGCGTGCCGGTGCCAGCAGAGACAAAAGCAGCCCCCGCGGATATCCAGCACATGAGCTTAAAGGTCAGGGAATCGTGCGAGGAGACGCGGTGGATTTCATCGAAGTGCACGATATTGAAGAGGGCAGCAAACTCAGCCGCCGAGTCCGCGCTCACCACCTGCGTGCCTTTGCCCTTGCTCTGCTTGCGCTCGGACATATAGACCTGAAGGCCGGCGTTGTTGATGAAATAAATGTCGGCCTTCTTGTCGATTAAATCAAAGCGTTCCGAGCGGTCGCCGAGCAGCTTCACGTATTTCAGGTCTGGCGCGTGCTCTTGGAGCTGCTCCTCCAGCGCGTCGATATGCACGAACTCGGGGGCGGTGAAGAGAGCGCGCTGGAGCATGCCCAGCCGCTTGAGGCGACGAACACAGTCAAAAGCTGCCTTACTTTTTCCGGCTCCCATATCGAGTAGGTAGAGCCACCGCGGCTCCTGCGCGGAAATGATGTTGCACACGAGCTGATTCGTGCGCGGCTCGGTGAGATAGTGGAAGCCCAGCTCGTTGGCATAGGCCCGCAGCTCGGCCTTCGGCACCTGCTTCATAAACGAGTAGTCTTTGAACTGGCGCCCGAGATAATCGTCGAGCGCGCGCTGTGGAATCACCGGCAGCTCATATTCCCGGTTCCCTTTCCAGCCCACCTAGCTCTCCTCTCCGCTATCGGGCGCCTTGTCCTTCAAGAAGCGCCAGTAGCCGTCCGTCATGCGCGCCGATTGGCGGCAGAATTGCCCAATCTGGTAAGCCTGCGATATCAGCACGACGAACCGATCATGGTCCGAGACGCGTGTATTGCTGACGAAGATTCTGGCGAGATTCAGCTCCTTCTCCGCGAGCGTCTGCGAATAGGTGAGCACGGTATCCGCCGTCATGATCTTGGAGAAATCCTCGGCAGCGTGCGTATCCGTGAGCAGCTTCGCATCGGCCCCTGCCCGGTTCGCCTGCGTGACCGTGGGGAAGACTAGATCACGCTCCACCGCCAAACCGCGCAGGTTGATGAAGAGCCCCCCAAGCTCCTCGCGGAGCTTGGAGCGGTTCTTAATTTCCATCAGGTCAGGATAATCCAGAATCAGCACATCCGGGACGAAATGAGAGGAGCGCTCCAACGCATCGAGATAGGCACGCAGCCCATTCATGGAGAGCATCCCGCTCGGGAAGTGCTTGACAACCAGATTGTTGTGGAAGCGTAGCGCCTCCAGCTCGCCAGGCATGGTGCGGATTAGGCTTTTGTCCGAGAGCAGCTTACGCCCGAGCAGCTCCTCGCGCTCAAAGCTCTTGAAGCGCCCCAGCTCGTCAGCGACCAGATTGGAAACCATGATGTGGGCTTTATGCCGCACCAGCGCGAAGAGCGATTGAATGTAGCGCTGCGTAATCTGCGGCTCGGGCAGCTCCAACGATATGTGGCAAACCTTGAGGCGCTGCATGAGCGCGCGGCGGCCGACGTTGACCAGCCACCAGCTCTTCGCGCGTTTCGGGGGGCCCATGAGCACGTGCAGCTCCCCGCGGGCCGGGCCCAGCTCCCACTCGTCCAGTTCCTTGATTCCAGTCGGCACCACGCTGCGCCGCACGTCGCCGTCCTGAATGCGCTTCCACCCTTCCGCAAGCGTCATGCCCGGCGAGAAAAGCTGCAAGCGCGTGCGCAGGCCCGCTTCGAGCGTCACCTCGGCCTGCTCCACATCGCCCTCCTGCACGAGGCCAGAGGCTTTGATAAGAGCCACGGTGAGGCGTTGGCGCCGGATGAAGCCTTCGAGCTGCGAGAGCACATAGTGCTCGTTCGGGGGCTCGGGAGCATTGACGATTGATTCCACGAGGCGCCCGCACAGCTCGGCTTCCTTGTCGTCGCGACTGAGGATCTCCTCCAGCAAGTCGGGGAGATGCGCACCAGGCGGGGCCTTGAATTGGTCGAGGAAATCGTAGACGCGCTTGACGATCTCGCGGTAGAGCTGGGAGGAGAACAGCTCGGGCTCCACTGCGCTGCGTATGAGCTGTGAGGCCCCCGCCGAGAATGTGAGCAGACGCAAGAGATTTTCCTGCAACGCCCCCGTAAGCTTTTCTGACACTTCGAGCTAGGCAAGAGCGGGTGGAACACCGGCCGACAACAGCATGGAGAGTGCCCCGCTGCGCGCATAGCCGGGGAAGGCATGCTCAAGCACCTCGGGCAACTCGCCCAGCTCGGTGCAAAGCACCGACCAATGCAGCGGCTTGTGCCTTGCGCGTAGGAAAGAGATCAAGGAAAAGGCATAGACCCGGCAGAGGCCGGCCGTCTCGGCCCGCGTGGCCTTCGGGAACCAGCTTCGGTGGGCTTGCCCCGCCTTGGCCGCTGCGCGCTCGTAGGAGCGCCCTCCGCGCGTCGCGCGGAACAGGTGGATATCGAGCTGCCCCACGCCGTTCTCGCGCTCCAGCGCACTCCTGAGCGCTTCGTAGAGCAAATCGGGAAAGGCCGAGTCGAGGGCCGCAGGTCCGGCGGCGGAGGAGGGAGCTTTGTGGGGCAAAGCAACCGCCGCCGGACCAAGGGCTCGAAGGGCGGCCACCTTCGAGCCCAACTGCGCTAGCTCCGCTTGGTCGAGATTCTCGACCAAGCGCGAGACCTCCGCGAAGCGCGCGCTCACGGCTGCTTGCCGAGCGCGTCTGTGAAATTCTCCGGGGGCTGGGGGCGGCCGGTTCTCTTTGCCGCCGCCGTGACTGCATTCTCCTCGCTTGCCATGGATTGCCCCCTGTGGAATTTTGCCCCGCTGGAATTATACGCCGATTCGCTGCGCCGCCGCAAGGCCAGTGCTAGAGCTTTGAAAAAGCATGGTCCTTTCGCTTGGTGACCAGCTTTTCCAGCGTTGCGATTTTCTGATCCGCGTAGCGCTCTGCCGCTTCGGCTCGACGTTTGGACTGATCCGCTTTTTGCTGAAGCCGCCAAGCTTCCGACCAAGCCCTGAACGCTTTCGTCTTCAGATCATTGCAAAGGCTTCGCAGTTCCGAGATTTCGTGGCGCGTGGGTTTCCGGTTCGATTCCATGAGATTTCAAGCCTCGCGTGTGTGCGTGTGCACGTGTGTGCGGATGCGCGCAGTTTCATCCTCCCCTCCCCTAAAGGGGAGGGATCGGAGATTTTGAGTTGAAATTTTGAGCCAATATGACCTAGAAAAAGGTGGTCAAAAAGAGCCTGTTTTCTGGTCAGAAAAAGGCAGTATTTTGATCAGAAAATAGAGCATCAAAGAATGCTCTTGCGACCGCGTTTGTGGGCAGAAAAGAGCACCACATTTGAAGCTATTTTCTGGTTCAGGTGCTCTTGCTGACGCTTGCGCGCCGGGCGCCAAAGCAGCACAAAGACTAAGGCTGCCAGGGCGCCCACTCCCACCGCCCAGCTCGGCAAGAACGCGATTGCCGCGAGCAGGGAAAAAGTCAGGATTAGTTGGGTTCTCACGGCCTCTCCTTGAAGCGCCCAGCCAAGAGACCACGAGCGGGCTTGCGGCGCGGCTCGCAATACCGGATCACGATGTCACAGAGCAAGTTCTGCGCGTCGTCTGAAAGGCCAGCGTCGTTTGCCATATCGCGCAGCCGACCGCGTTCCGCGAACTCGAATAGTTCCTGCCTGCGAGAGACGAAGGCGCTCATGGCAGAAGCTCACGAAGCTTGTCGAGGCGGTCCATGCTGAGCTTCGGCAGCTCGATCAGCACGAGGCGCTCGATTGCCCGCGTTATGGCCACGTACATCAAATTCTTTTCCTGGGCCTGCTGCCATGGCTTCTTGGCCCAGCGCGAGGGCTGCTGCGAGCTGTTGAGCCACCACACCGTCTCGCGCTCTAGCCCCTTGGCCTTGTGAATGGTCGAGAGCGTGACCCGGCTGTTCTGGTCCGTGAAGAGCTTGCGGATCACCTCGCACAGCCCCTCGGTCGAGCGGCTCTCCTCGGGCAGCGCGCCCGCGAGCACTTGCAGCGCGCCAGCCTTATCGTGAATCGCTTCCGCCAAGGCTTCGTTGCCCTTGGCGAACGCCTTCTCGCTCTCGCGCACTTCCCAACGCTCCAGCGCCGCGAGGAATTCATTGAGGCCCTTCCCGCCGTCGCAGCGCTTGATTAGCGCGATCAGGCCCTCGCCGAGATCCTTGCCCAGAATGCGCACCGGGATTTTGGCGAGCATGAGGCGATAGCCCAGGTCGATCAAAGGCTTCGTCGTGCGGCAGACCACCAGATCGGCAGAGCCGAGGTCGGTGAGCTTCCACTTTTCCTCCAGCCGCTCAACGAGCCCGACGGGTGCGCCTTCACGGGCCTCGATTGCCGGGACATAGGCTTTCGCCAGCGCGACCACCGAAGTCGGGCAGCGATAGGTCACCGAGAGCGGCAGCCGCAGGCAGGGGGAGAATTCCTCGGCTATCAGGTCGAGCGCGTTGCTGTCCGCTCCCCTGAAGCCGTAGATCGCCTGCGCGGGGTCGCCCACCGCCACCAGCCGACCGCCTTCGGCCAGAATCTTCTTGAGGATCGCGCGCTGAATCGCGTTCGTATCCTGTGCTTCGTCGACGAAGACCCACCGGAATTTCGGGAGCGCTATGCCCTTGAGCACCGCGAAGTAGAGCAGGTCATCGAAATCCACGTCGCGGCTCTCGTTCGAGGCTTCGAGGAGCTTCTGCGCCCACTTGACGCCTTTCTCGATTGTGGCGGCTTCGTGCTCCAGCGTGAGATCGTGCTGCTCGACGAGCGCCATGAAAGCCTCCTCCGTGGCCGGCTTGAGACAACCCAACCCATCGCTACGCGCGAGCCCGACCAGCTTGCGGGCGAAGGCGCCATACATACCCAGCTCGGTCATGGGGATTTCGAGCTTGGCAATCTGGAGGAGCTTGGCGGAGTTCACGTCGCGCGCGCCGACCGCGGTGAGGACCGGCTTGTAGCAGAGCGAGTGGAAGGTGCGGGCCTGCACATGGCGCGGCACGCGGCGCTTCAGCTCTTCCGCAATCGACTTGTTGAAGGCGAGAAAAATTGCGCTGTGCTTCGTCTGCTCCAGCGCCTTGACCAATGTCGTGGTTTTGCCGCTGCCAGCGACCGCCTCGACGATTGCGTGGGCTTGCTGCTGCTGATCGATTCGGACAGAACCGTCCGCTAGCTCGCCGATTTTCTGCGCGTCGACGTGCGCGTAGATTGCCTGTTGAAATTTGCTTGGAACCATCTTCTTCTCCTTCGGCTGCCGTCCCGGGCCCAATGCCCTGTTTGGGGAAGCGCCAGCTTGACTAGATTCTAGGGGCTAAATGTCAGTCCCGCAAGCCCCTATTCCGTGAAGGGCTGGAAAGAGCAGAAAGGTTTGGAGCTGTCCTTGCGGAAGCCCTCGGCGCCGAGCTGCTCGCACTGCCACCAGCCGGAAAGGCTCAGGTTGCGCCGCAGGACCCCGCCACAATCTGGGCAGCGCCCGGTGGCTATCAGGGCCTTGGCAGCGGCCAAAAGCGCCTCACGGCGCTCCTGAGCGGCTTTGCGGGCGCCCTTACCCACGGAGGCCCCCCTTCAGGATCTTGTCGGAGAGCTGGGCGATAGCCCCCAGCCGGGCCTTGTCGAAGTCGGCGTCGTAATCGTTGCCGGCTGCCTTGTGCTGGCGGAACTGCTCGGTCCAGTGCTGGGCATGGTCGGACAGCGCGCGTCTGATCAGAATGCGCTCCCCCTCGCCGAGGTCGAAGCGCAGCGTGGGGGGATAGGCGTCGGCCGGACCTTTGGAGGGGCTCATTGCTGCACCAGCGTTGCAAGCGGTGCGCGCGGTGCCGCGACTACGATTGAATCGGGATCAACTTGGCCAGCGCGCAGTTTCGCTGTCAGCATGTTTGCCGCTTGGCAATCGCGCCACGTCACGCGCTCACACTCTTCGCCGTAGTAGTGCTTAGGCTTCGGTTTCTGCTTGTCCATCTTTTTCTCCTTGCTGCCGTCCCGGCCCCATGGCCTGTGTGCTAAGGGAAGCGCTAGCAGACACATTCTGCCCCAAAGCCGGGCCCTTTGGCAACTATTTTGACTATTTTCCGCTACATGTCAAATCAGGGGGTTAGCGCCGGCTGCCGTATAATGCTGCAATGCCAACCAGAACAGGGGGATGGAAGCCAGCCTACGGCAATGCTGCCGCGTGGCAGCGCTCTCACCAGAATGACGAAACCTCGATACGGCCAAGCCGGGAACCTAGCGGACGCGGCAGCAATGCTCTACCGCGACAAGCCAGCGAGAGAGAGAGTAGTGCCGTGAGCGTCAAACGAGCTTTTGCCGGCCTGCTCAGCGCCGAGGAATACAAGCCGAGGCCGCGCAATGCTTTGTCCGGGCGCTTTCTAGTCCCGCCCTTCTCGGTGCTCAACGCCCGCGAGGGCGAGTGGCAGCAGCGCAAGCGGGCATGGCTGAGCCTCGGTATCCGCTCTGAAGTCGGGCGCGGGGAGAACCTGCTGAAGTTCTCCGACAGCGTGCTCGCCGCGCAGCAGGGCAAGGAATGGGGCAAAGAGGGGCAGGCCGGCAAGCTGCCCGGCCGGAAGGCCACCGCAATTCCCGGCGGCGGGGGCACCGGCAAGAACTCGGCGTGGCTCTTCAAGAGCGCCGAGGACGGCTACCTGACTAACGACGAAATGGACGAGAGCCAGCTTACCGGCACGTCCATCTTCGACCCGGTGCTCTGCGAGATTGCCTACCGTTGGTTTTGCCCGGTCGGCGGCCACGTGCTCGATCCATTCTGCGGCGGTAGCGTTAGAGGGATCGTCGCGGGCGAACTCGGACTGAACTATACCGGGATCGATCTGCGGCAAGAGCAGGTCGACGCGAACAACAAGCAAGCCGAGCTAATCGGCACCAAGCCGGTGCCGCACTGGCTCGTGGGGGATTCGCGCGAGATTGTCTCCATAACCGGCTCGCGCCAGCCTGACGTCAACGGCTATGACTTCATCTTCTCGTGCCCCCCTTATGGGCACTTAGAGCGCTACTCTGACGATCCGCGCGATATTTCCAACATGAATCCGGACGACTTCGGAGTGGCCTACGCAGAAATCATCGCCGAATCCTGTAAGCTGTTGAAGCCCGGCCG
>ERZ1292637.1110-Hain-H14-01um-R3-1110-length-12257-cov-6_pt1 | contig 12257 bp, 9 predicted proteins | sample MGYA00564405_ERZ1292637 | MGnify/ENA primary metagenome ERZ1292637 (study PRJEB36523, sample SAMEA6512645) | groundwater metagenome | collected 2019-01-09 | study: AquaDiva: Metagenomics assemblies of 32 groundwater samples | reverse complement strand
CCGTCCTCGTCCAGCCATGTCAGTTTCCCCTGCCAGACTGCGGCGGCCACGCCCTCATGGGCCGTGTACGTCCCCCACTGGCCTGTCTCATAGTCCCACACAAGCGCCGGTTGACGGTCGGAGAGGAAAAAGACCGCCCGGTGCGAATCGTTCTCCAGCACGGCAGCCTTGACTGCGTACCTGTCGTACTGCTCCACCGGGGCGCCGACGTGGCCCTTGCCGAGCGCCCAAAAGCCCTTGGCGCTCTTGAAGATGATCCCTGCCGGCGTGACCAATACAGAGGCCCGGTCCACGCACCCGATATCACCCGGGAGCCTGTAGGGCTCGCTGAACTGGCCGACACCCAATGCGTTGGCGCCCGTTCCGGCTACGGCGTAGACCGCGCGCTCCTTGAACACGAACAGCTTGTCATCATCGAATGCGAGGGCGGTGTTGGGCCCGTCCGCTTCCAGCCGAAGGGTGAGCAGATCGCTCCACTCGTAGGCCGTGCCAGCCACTTTGGCGGCCGTGTACCACACTGCCGTCCGGTCGTCGGATGGTATACCAAAGATCCGATTGCTTCCGAGTGCGAACGACAGCATCGGCGGCGGGCCGATGACTTCGACAACGCCGCCGTCAGTGTATAGAATCTCGTTTGTGCTGATTGTCGTGTCCGACTCGCCGTCCGACAGGGTGAGGTTGACGACGCTCGGGTCATTCACCACAGAGAGCCCTGTCTTGTAGTACAGGCCGCCGCCGCCGGCCTTGGTGCGGTACAGGTGAATGACCACCCGCATAGCCTTGAGCACGGCGTCGGTCCACCCGGCCACATTGGCCAGCGACCGCAGGGTCAGGTCAACCTTGGTAATACCAACGCCAGTCGTGTGCGACCCTGGGACCGATGGGGCCGAGCGGTGCATGAGCCCCTGCCGGTCGGTCCACTCCGCCACCCAGCACCAGGAATACTTTGTGCTCGCCACCAAACCACCGCCCGCCCCAGTGTCCGCAACGGTGAACACCTCTGGGAAAAGGTGAAAGCCGTATTCTTGGAGCCTCCCGTCGAAGTGGGCCAGGTGCCCGCCTCCCATGATGAGCGCTTCGCTGGCGCCGACGGAGAGCGGCGCATTTGGCGACATGTCCGCGGTCAGGGCCGCCACCGTCCTGGTCGCCACGGATGGGAATAGGCTGTAGTCCGTTCGCGCTTTCAGGTTTCGCTCTCGACGAACGACGGCGCACAGCCAGCGGTCGTCGCCCATGGATGCGATATTCGAGATCCCGTACTGCGTGCCGGCGTTGGCTTCGTACATGCGCGCCCGCCCGTAGAGTGCCTTTGCGTGGGTCGTCGGCACCGTGACGCTATCGAACGCAGCGCCAACGCTCATCAGAAAATAGGTTGGTTGAACGGGGCGCTGAACAACGCCGTTGCCGTCCAGCAGTTGCGTGTGGTGCGTGGTCCACACATAGGCGGCGTTGCTGTGGGTGAACGCCTTGCTTGCCAGGGCGACGTGGTTGAAGGTTTGAAGCACTGCTGTTGACCCGCCGCTGAATGCCGGCACTGTCCCCGTGACGACGACCATGGAGAAGTCGGAAGCATTGTTCTGGTGCTTGCGGTCACAGAACAGCCGGACCTTGTTTGTGGCCCCCTCGATCACTGTGGCGCCGGTGATGTTCACGACCTGGTCGGCGATGGAGTCGGCGAAGCCGAGCCCGGGCGCCGTCACTTGCACGAGGCTGCCGTCATAGACGGCGTAGTTCACGTTGGCAGACGCGGACACCTGCCACGCCACGCACACCCGGTCACTGGTGCCGTCGTTCACCTTGAAGACGGTCAACGATCTCGGGTTTTCGGCGATGGTGACGGTTCCGCCAGTAATTACGCCGGCCGACGTGACGCGGGCCACGGTGATCGCGTTTGCCGTAGTCTTGAAGGCCACGATACACTCCGTGTCGCTCCACTCGCAGGTGTCCCAGATGCGCAAGCCGCCAGCGTCAGACGCGAGCACGGCGGTGATAGCTGCCGCAGCCGACGGGGCCGTGCCAGGCGCGTCACTGTCCCATTTGAAGGCTTTGAGGTTGCCACCGCCGCCCTGGCCTACCCAGAGCAAGGCCTTCGCGCCGACCGCCACGGGGTTGGGGAACCTGCGCTCAGTGTCTGCCAACTCGCCTTCCCAGATCCTCGTCCCGGTCGTCTCGTCGTGGATCGAGACCACAACGGCATCCGGGTTCCCGAGCAGGGCGTCGGGATGTCTCTGGGCGGCGTAGAAGAGGTATCGCTGCGACACCCTCGCCACGTTGGGCCGGGCGACGTTGGTATACTGCTGCGTGACGGTGTTTGATTCAACCTCGACCGGGTGAATTGTCCCGATCTCCCGCCACACGTCCTTCTCCACAGAACGGCTGAAGGCACGGCTCGTGCGTGGAAGCGAGGACTGCTCCTGCCCGACCACGATCAACTCTACATCGTTGCGTACCGCCATCGCCTGGCCGCCAACGTAGGCGGCGCCAACCGTGGGCGTCCGGTCGAGTACCCGGTTGCCCTTGCGCTTGTTGATGGCCCCGCGCTTGTCGAAGACCCCGTTCTCCAGAAGGATCAACTCGCCCGGCGTCATGGCCTTCGGGTCCACGTCGGTCCGCAGGCCGCCGCGCGAGAGGTCAATCGTGATGGTCTGGTACTTGAGAGCCATCAGAAGAAGAGGATCTTGCAAGTGGGGATGTTGGAGTCGGAGATGAGCGTGATGAGGCGGTCGTCGTTCTTGGCCGTGGTGGCCGTGGACACGCGCAGATTGGCGGCGCCGTCCTGATAGACAACGCTGAAGCCAACGATCTTTCGCCCGAGCTTGTGGGCCACGTCAGTATCGACCGCAGAGTCGAACGCCCGCCCATTGGCGTTGTCCGGCACGTCGATCATCTTCGCTCCGTAGAGCGGATGTCCTTCGAGTGCAGCGAACGCCGCCGCGATTCGCTCCTGAAACTCGACCGCCTCGCGCGGCACCCGGCTTCGCGTGAACTTCATGCCAGCACCACGACATTGAACGACGATGAGTGGTACACGCCCCCGCCGGATGCTGCGATCTTCAATCGCGAGGAGTACGTCGCAGACGTTGAGCCGAACTCGTTGGCCACAGTGGTCAACCGGCACTTACCAGCCGCCGCGTCGGTGATCGTGCATGCTTTGGCGGCGAAGGACCCACTGAGAAGGGTCACTGTGGCCCCGGTGAGGTCGTATGGCGTGGCGTCCGGCTTGTTCACCGTGAAGTCAATGACCACGCCAACGTCTAGTGCGTTGATCGTCACAGCGTCACCGCCTGTGGCACCTGCGCGATGACCGTGACCGCAGGAACGGAGATGGTCAGCGACTCAAGCGACACTGTCTCGGCCCTCGTACTGATGACCGAGACCGTCTCCACGGAGCGGATATGGTAGACCCCCGTGACGCTGGACGTGGATGATGCAGTGCCGGCCGCTGACCCCCGGTAATTGCGGTCGCGAACGATGGCCCCGGACGCCGTGGATGTCGCGGACGACTGCCCGCCAATCGGCCGGTCTCGCACGAGCCTGCCGGTAGCCGACGCTGACCCGGCAGAAGCGGCCGCCATGCGGGCATCGCGGATCAGCGCGCCGGTGACGGAGGCGACACCCACGGAGGCTCCGCCGATGCCTGCGAGCCTCGCGATGGAGCCGGATGCGGTGGCGGATGCGGTGGCTGTGCCGGCCACTTTGCGATCGCGCACGACCGTCGCCGAAGCGGTGGACGATCCGGAGGAGGCCCCGGTGATATTGCGGTCCCTGACAACAGCGCCTGCGGCTGTGGAGGTCCCGGGCGACTGGCCTGCAAGCGGGCTGTCGCGCCGGATGGCTCCGGAGACGGTGGCCACGCCGGCTGACGGCCCGGCCAGATTGCGGTTCCGGACGAAGGCCGCAGTGGACGTTGCGACGCCCGCCGAGGATGCGGCAAAGAGGACGGACCCTGTGACGTTTATGGCCCCGGTGGACGTTGCCGATCCAGCCGATACGCCGGCGATATTGCGGTTTCGACTGACGGCCGCGCTTGCGGTCGCCACGCCGACCGATGCACCAGCCACGGGGCGGTCTCGGACCACGGACCCGGTGGAGGTTGCCACGCCGGCCGATGCGCCGGCCATGGGTCGGTCGCGGACGACGGCCCCGGTTGAGGTTGCTACACCGGCCGAGGCCCCTGCGATGTTTCGATTTCTGGTGAGCGCCGCGGCGACCGTGGCGACGCCGGCCGAAGTCGCGGCGATGTTTCGGTCCCGGATTACGGCCCCGGCAACCGTCGCCACGCCCGCCGACGGCCCGGCCAGATTGCGGTCGCGCACGAAGGCCGCCGTGGCCGTCGCGACGCCTGACGAGGGGCCGGCCATCTGCCTGTCGCGGACGAACGCGCCGGCGACCGTGGCCGCGCCAGCCGACGGCCCGGCGTAGACCCGGTCTCTGATGATGGCCCCGGCAGCAGTCGCCACGCCGGCGCTGACTCCGGCGAACAGGCGCTCGATGCCGGTTGCCGGGTGGACCATGATCGTCTGCGCTCGCCACGCGACCGACACGTCCTTGGCGAAGGTGCCCGGGTTCTCTGCCGCCCCGGTGGTCAACGCTCGCTCGGCGGCGGCGATCAACCCGCCAAGGTTCGTGCCCGCGATCCCGCACGCCTTCATTCGAGGCGGTGACGGCGTGTAGTTCGTCGGTGGCGTGTCCGACCAGGTGTCGTCGTCCGCCTCTTCGCCGGCCGCTCCGTAGAAGGCGATGAAGAGGAAGTCCTTGGTGCTTCCAGGGGTTGCGGACGCTGGCGGGTCTGGCGTTGCCGATGTGCCGGTCGCTGTCGTGCCGATCTGCGGGGCCTGCGTGGCCGGGTTCTCGGCGCCAGAGATTCGGTAGGCGAACGACGCGGTGCGCGTGCTGGCCGACGTGACGAGCGTGTAGGACGCAGGCTCAGTGCCGTCCATCCAGCGATAGGCGACGTAGAGCCCGTTCGCTGAAGCCTCGTCCAGCAGTTCGGTCAGCGAGGCGTGAGCGTTCACCGTCGCCGAGGTGGAGCCCTTGTCGAGGATGATCAGGAGGAGCTGGTTCGCTGTCGCAGTCGGGAGGTTGATCGTGTGGTTCGTGCCCGCGCTGGTGGTCGCGTTTTCGATCACCTGCTGGACGACGGGGGAGGCCATCTAGCCGTCCTGCTCCGCGGCCGAGTGAACAGGAACCGTTGGCGCGATCTTGCCGGTCGTGCAGGTAATGACGGTGCCGACAGCCCTGATGGACGTGGCGGCCACTCAGGCCCCCTCGGCCCGGGCCGCGCCCCTTTGGCGTCCGCCGCCACGCCTCCAAAACTCGCAGTAACCGCGCATGGTTACTCAGTCCTCGCTGATGTCGATGTCCGCGATTGGGAATTTCGCAGTATCTCCATTGAGCACCGGCTTCGCGACCGTGAGGGCGCCCCAATAGAGCAGGTTGCCGGCGGTCACGGCGTCGAAGATCCCGAAGTTGGTGAGGTTGGCGCCGGCGGCCCAGTCTGCCGTTGCCTGCGGGAACGTGATCAGCGACGTGTTCTGCGTTGCCCCAGCAGCAGCCGCGTCGAAGGCCACGGACTGGCGCGCGTAGCCGCCGCCGCTCACTTCGGTGCCACCGCCGGCATCGGTCGGCGCCACGCTGTAGAGCGCCACGTAGACCGTAACGGGCGGGGTGTTCGCGGTGTTCCGCAGCATGTGATTCAGGAGTAAGTTCTCCAGATAGTCAGATTTGCCAGCCATTGCAGACCTCCATCACCAATACCAGTTCACCTCGGCCTCTGCGACGCCCTGCGTATCGACGATACGCCAGGACTCCGCCACGTCCCGCGGCTTGAGCGCAGTCATGATCTCCACCTGTTTTGCCTGCTTTTCGGCGAGGAACGGGCGCACGTCGGCCTCTTCCCGCTGCGCCGCCTTGTACTGCGCGTGGATGACCGCGTAGGTCTCCTGCCCCTCGCGCGCGTACGGCCAGCGGTCCTTCACGGCTTCTCCGGTCCGAAGCGGCTTGAACTCCGGCACGTAGAACAGTTCCGCCTCACCGCTTGACGGGTTGGGGATGATCTCGACCATGTTGCCGATGATGCGGTACTGCGGAACCCCGTAGACCGACAGGGCCGGCGAGGTCACGAGTCCGTTCTGCCGCGTGTTGCGCTCGGCGTTGTGGAACTTCTCCATCCGCCGCCTCTCAGACGTGGACACCACGTAGTCCATGCCCAGCGCCTTGAGGAAGCCGTCCGGGAGCGGATACTCGGCCGGAGTCCGCCCGTTGAACGTGATCGTGTGCCGTTCGCGGAGGTAGTCCTCGTAACTGGACACGAACAGGTTGTGCAACTCCTGCCCGCCGTCGTTGAGCCAGCGCAAGATCGTGTCGTCAGTGTGTGTCGGGACCGAGCCGAGGTCATCAATCGACTCTCGGACCCTCGTGACCATGCTCGCGGCCGTTGCTGTGTTCACGCAGCCTCCGCTCCTAGGTCATGTCAGCGACAACGATCTTGATCGCGCTCCGCAGGGCGGACCGGAAGCCGGCGGAATCCCCGTTCGCAGCCGCAGAGAACACGCGGTCGGCTGCCAGGTCGAAGTTGCTGGCCGGCTTCTTCTCTGGCTCGGCCGGCTCCTCCTCGGTGACCGCCAGGAGGGCGTCCACGCCGCCCATCAGCTCGTCCTCGTCATCCATGGCAGTAGGCCGGTGCGGCATCAGGTGCCCACCGCAAAGACTTCAGCCTCAACAACCGCTCCAGTTGCCGCCAGGTCGAGTCCAAAGGCTGCGTTCACGTCAGTAAGAACTGCCGCCTTGCCGGCAGCAACCTCCAGGTCGGTAACGGTCTGCGGGCTGGCAGCAAAGTTGGCCGCCGTGCGGAATCGCACGGTGATCTTGTTCGTGGCGTCGTTGTTCTTGATGTGAACCTGGTCAACCGAGGCAAACTCCGACAGGAACACGGTTGTCCCGGCGCCAGCGGCCCCCACGTCGCACTCGACTTCAAGGTGCTTGTACTCATCCGGCCCGGTGGTCGGGTTGTAGGCGGCGGGCTCGAAGACGACCTTCGGAGACGAGAAGTCCGACTTCTTGGAGTAGGTCGCCTTGACCTCGACCTTCAGGTAGTCAGCCACGGGATCTCAGTAGGCGATGGCGATTTCGCAGATGAAGTTGTACGGGGTCGGGAGCGCAGTCGCGTTCAGAGAAATCGCCACAGTGGCACCGGAGGCAACCGCCGTGGTCGTCTGCACGTCCGCAACGCCACGGAACACGCCGGTTGCAATAGTGAGTGACACACTCGGGGTCAGGTTGGCCAAGTCGCTGCGCAGCGTGAAGGTGGCGGTCGCGGCCGGGTCATCCGAGTAGCACACCATGCCAGTCACCTGGAACGCCTGCGCTGCGAAGTACGGGGCGTCGGCCGTTGCCTCGGTGGCACTCCCGGCCGCCGTGGTGTCGCACCCGCCAGGAGCCGCGGTGGTCGAACTCTCAACGCCCGCGAGGGTCGGGCCGAAGAATACGGCGCTGCCGGCGACCGCATCGCCGTCGCCGCAGATGCGGAGGACCGCGCGGCCGGCCAGGAGCCCGCCGATATTGCCCGCCGCATCCACGGTCAGGACGTTGGTCGCCGTGCCGCCGCTGATGGACTCGGCCACGGTGAAAATGGGTGTCGCGTCGGCCGCGTTGGCGGTCGTGCCCACAGTAACGCCGTAGTCGCCCGCCGCGTCCGCCCCAGAGGCAATCGAGAGGTTCACGTTCGCCGCGCTGGCGGTGTTGTAGAACGCCCCGCCAGAGCCGTCGGCCGCGATGTTCTCGAAATTGACCGCGTAGACTGGGGTGCCGTCCACGTCCGAGGCGACCCCGAGGAGTTCCACGCCCGCCGAAGCGGGTGCGTTGGTGCCGACAACCACGCCAAATTCAGCGGAGGCGTTGGCGCCAGAAGCGATGCCGAGGTTCAGGCCGGCGGCGGAAGCCGTGGTCTCGAAGATCGCTCCAGTGCCATCTGCGGCGACCGTGCTCACGATTGCCGCATGAACCGGGGTCCCGCTGAGAACCGTTCCGAACGTCGCCAGGTCCAATCCTGCCGCTGCGGCGGCGGTGGTCCCGAGGCTCACGGCGAACTCACCGCTGGCGTTTGCTCCCGAGGCCACTACAAGGTTGATGCCTGCCTGCGTGGAGATGCTCGTCACGAGCGGAGCGGTCGCGCCGAGGAGCACGTTGTCGTCGGCGCTCACGGTGAACACGTAGGCCGGCGTCCCATCGCAGTCCGAGCAGACACCGAGCATCTGGGTTCCATCGGACACGATCGCATTCGACCCGAGGGCGACACCATACTCGGTAGCAGCGTTCGCCCCGGACGCCACGCGCACTCCCTGGCCAGCCTGGTCCCAGACGCTGGCAAGCAAGATCCGGCCATCTGCGCCGGAGCCGCTGCCTCCGCCGGTGGCAAGGGTGATGTCCCCGCCGGGGCCGTTCGTGGCCGCCCCTGCGCCAGACGTAAGCGTGAACGAGCCGCCTCCGCCGCCGGTGCTGGCCCCAGTGCCTCCGGCCCCGGCCGTCATGGTCACAGACCCGCCGGCGCCGCCGTTGTTCGTGGCAGCAAGCGAGGCCGCGCCGCCTGCGCCGAGGTTGACCTCAAAACTGCCGCCCGTCCCGCCGGTATTGGTCGTGCTGGCCCCGCTGGTCGCGCCGCCGGCACCGCTGAACAAGGAGACGGAGCCGCCAGTCCCGCCAGTGATTGCCCCCACGGCCGTGGTGGCCGCGCCGCCGACCTGGCCGGTCACGCTAAGCGCGGTCACGGCGGCCGTGCCGCTACCGACGGACACGGAAGTGGGCGCGGTGCCGGAGCCGTCCACAAAGATGCCGCCGCCGGCCCTGACCTCGAAGAGGTGCTCCGGAGTTCCATCGCAATCCTGGCACGCAGAGAGAAGCGGCATGGTCGGGGCAGACGCATCCACGCCAGTAGCATTGGTGCCGAGGCTGACTCCATACTCGGCCGCTGCATCGGCGCCAGATCCAATGACGAGGTTAACACCTGACACGGTACTGGACGTTGTAACGAGGGGGGCCGACCCGCCGAGGAGCACGTTGTCGTTGGCGGACACCGTGAACACGTTTATCGGAGTGCCGTCCACGTCGAACGCCACCGAGAAGAGCTGCGTGCCGTCCGTTACGCTGGCATTGGAGCCAACCACGACGCCGTAATCGCCGGGAGCGTCCGCTCCGGAAGCGATGCCCAGGTTGAGTCCCGCCGACGCGCTGACCGTGGTGACGAGCGGCGCCGACGCACCGAGGAGCACATTGTCGTTGGCGGCGACCGTGAACACGTACGCCTCGGTCCCGTCGCAGTCCGAGCACACGCCAAACAACTCGGTGGTGTCGGTCACGATGGCGCTCGAACCTACGGAGACGCCATACTCGCCTGCCGCGTTGGCCCCTGAATACAGGGCCAGGTTCAGCGCTGCCACGGACGACGTATTGAGGACCTGGGCGCCAACGCCGAGGACGCTGACCGGCTGGACCTCCACGGAATAGACCGGGGTCCCGTCAACGTCGGCGGCAACCGCGAAGAGCCCCTGCCCGGTGATGACCGCCGTGGACGTGGTTCCGACCACCACGCCGTATTCGCCGGCCGCGTTCGCTCCGGAGGCGACGCCCAGGTTCAGCCCAGCAGCCGAACTGGTGGTCGTGATGAGCGGGGCGGTGGGGTCCAGGGTCCAGTTGCCATCCGCCGTGATGGTAAAGACGTAGACTTCGGTGTCGTCGCACGACTCACACACCGCGAACAACTGCGTACCGTCCGCCGCGTCCAAGTTCGATCCGACCACCACGCCGTACTCGCCGGCGGCGTTGGCCCCGCTGGAGATGCGGATGTTCTGGCCGGTGGCGCTCCCGGCCGACTCCAGGGTCCGGTCCGGGAAGTCCGCCTGGGCGACTCCCGCCACCGCCAGTACAGCGATGATGAGCAGCTTCTTCATGGCTTCTCCTTTACGCCGGGGTCGGGAGCAGGATGCGGACGTGGCGCCCAGGGGTCTGGATGGCAAAGTTCCAGTAGCCACCGGTGCGCACCTCGTAGCGATCCGTGGTGGCCTGGCGCTGGATGAAGAGGCCATCCTCGCCCGGGCCCTCCCCGAGCACCCGCGGGAACGGGCCGGCCGACCAGACCTCGACGCCCTCCATGTAGAGACCCCACCCGATGTTCGAGTCGCAGTAGCGGTCGGACGCGACGTCCACCTGGCCCATCGGGGTCACGATGCGGATGGTCTCGAAGCCCACAGCACCATCGGGCCCGACGCCAGGCAGCCTTCCTGGGTTCTGGACGTACTGGGCCTTCTGGCCCATCAGGGCCACCAGGTCGCGGGTCTGCGCCGGATGGGTGAAGAGCTTGAGGTCCTGGCGGTCGTTCTCCAGCATGTTCTCGAAGAGCCCATGCTTGAAGGCGTCCGCGACCGTCTCGGCCGACCCGTCGTAGTACTGGCCGTAGAGGCGGTTGTCGCTCGACCGATCGACACCAAAGAACGTGGTGGACGACGCGGCCGCATCGAGCAGCCAGCTCTTGAGCCCGGCGCCATTGTGGCCAAAGTCGCCCGCCTCGGTGCCGTTGGCTGCGAAGATGAAGTCGTTCGCGGCGGCGGCGGCGATCTGCGTTGTCCAGAACGTCTCGGCGTCGATGATTGTCACCGTTCCAGTCTTGCGGTTCACGCTCTTGACCGTCACGGTGCCCGTCCGCAGCGAACCGGAGGTGCCGTCGGTCGAAGCCACCCGGAGCTTCATGTCCGGCTGAAAGTTCACGATGTCGTAACGGTTGGTCAGCGTGACCGTGGCCGTGCCCTGGCCAGAGGAGATCCGCCCGAGGGCGCCGCCGCCATTGCCGTAGAGGAACTTGGCGAGCCGCTGCCCGACGGCGTCCAGGGTGCCGTCCACCTGGGCCGTCACCGCGGAGATGAAAGCGTCCTTGTCCTTCGACGCCGTGGCGATGGTCATGCCGTCGATGGTCGAAATGCCGTAGAGCGAGACGGGCGTGAGATTCCACGCCTTGGTCAGCACCGTCGAGGCGCCGTCCTGGGCGGCCTTGAACACGGCGGTGACACCCTGCGGGTTTCCGTGCTGGATGAAGATCTTCTGCCCCGCCCCGCCGAGGTTGGTGTTCTTGGATGCGGCGGTCAGGAATGGCTTGCCCTTCATCGCAAGGTTGTACATGCGAAGAGGCGAGTAGTTGGTCTTAAGGGCGGGGTCGAAAGCGGTACGGTCCAAAACTCCGGTGGCCATTGGCGGCTCCCTGATTCGGGGGCCGCCGGCGGATTACTGCTTGTTGGCCGCTCGGAAACCCCAGTCCAACAGGGCCACGGAGAGCCGGTGCCTGTCCTGGTTGGACAGTTTGTCCGGATCCACCTTCCGCAGCGCGTCTCCGTTCATGGTCTCGAAGTCGAGCGCGGCGCCCTGTTCCTTTGGTTCCGGGCCTTTCTCTTCGCCCGACTTCGGAACTTCAGCCGTCCCCTCTGCCGATGGCTTCGCGATTTCTGCGGCGTCCTTCTTTTCGCCTTCGGGCTTCTTGTGCTTCGCCCGAATAGCCGCCGCCCGCTCCGCCCTCTTCACGAGGTACGCTTCCAAGGTAGCCGCCGCCGTCTCGGGCGACAAGTGCTCTCCCTCCCCGGTTTCTGAATCAAACGTCTTATTCCAGTGCGACCAGATTTCGCGGCGGACGGCCTCGGCCGCATTCTGCTCGGCCGCCAGTTCAGGGAACTCGCCTTCGTGCTCCGAGAGCCAACCGGTCAACTTCTCGCGGTGGCCCACCTTGGCCGCCTCGATCCGCTCGCTCTCGGCGCGCTGGCCCTGGACCTTCTTCTCCTCTGCATCGACCCTTTCCTTCTCGGCCCAGCGCTTCTCCAGTTCGGCCACCCGATCATCAGCCGTCTTGGGCTTTTGCTCTCCTGCGAGCTTGAGCGCCCCGTCGCGAATCGCCTCCTTCGGATCGTCGTAGCCGGCGAACTTTGCGGCGGCGAGGAAGTCGCGCTTGCCCTTGATCGCCTTGACCGCCTCGACCTCCGCCTTGAAGGCGTCGAACTCCCTTCGTTCGGCCTCCAGCTTTTTGCGCTCATCGCGGAATGCGCGCTCCTTCTCCGCGATGCGCTCCATGGCCGCGTCCACGTCGGCGGGCCCGCCCGGCTTCGCCTCGGGCGGATTGGTGGTTTTCGGCTCGGGCGGCGGAGTGGAGGGAGGGGGCGTGGACGCGGGAATGCCGGCGGGAATGGAGGGGGACGGTGCGACTTCGCCTGCCATGGTGGAACCAC
>ERZ1292637.1109-Hain-H14-01um-R3-1109-length-12262-cov-3_pt1 | contig 12262 bp, 9 predicted proteins | sample MGYA00564405_ERZ1292637 | MGnify/ENA primary metagenome ERZ1292637 (study PRJEB36523, sample SAMEA6512645) | groundwater metagenome | collected 2019-01-09 | study: AquaDiva: Metagenomics assemblies of 32 groundwater samples | reverse complement strand
TGGGTGAAGGAGCCTATCGCAGCGGTTTTGCGCACAACGCCGACGCGCACTCGATTGTATTGGGTGTGTGCGGCCACGGATGCTGAACCGCTGAATGTCACCGCTGCTTGACCGAAATTCTCAACGGCTTCCACTTCGATATCGTTGTGCTTCGCGCCGTGAATCAGCTTGAGACAATAGTTATAGCATTGCCGGCCGCGGATACCCTTGATGATGGCATGCTGGCAAAACGCATCGACTACTTCACCTACGTTGTCGCCGTAGACGCCGTAGATAGTCGGACCTTTACGGTCGGTGCCGCTGACGCCAGCGAGATTGAGGATATCCGTCTGTTGCCCATAGGTCGTCAATGCAGCGCCAGTGAGCGCGATATCGTACCCGCGGATGTTTTCCATATAGCCAGGCGCGCTCGGGGTGCTCGCCACCATGTCATTGTCGAGTTCCACGATCGTTATTTGCGGGGTACCGGTCCAGGTAGTCAGTGCCGTACCGCATGAGCGGGCTACGATATCCCGCACCACGTAGCTTCCGACACCGATGGTATTCAGGGACAGAAGCGCGCCATTGCAGACAGCAAATCCGACGAATTCCAGACGCTCGAACCGGCAGCCCTTTGTCGCCGTGCCGCCGCTTACGCGTACCGGATAGATGAGGCGCTCAGCTACCGCATCGGTGATGAAGCGTATTCCTTCCATCCCGACATCGTCCACAGTGTCAAAGAGGAAGCCGCATACGCCGGCGCCTGTTTTCGAGACGGTCAGATCGGTGCCATTGTAGCCCCCGGCACCAGTTTTGAATTTGATCGTCGAGATACCATCCGGGCAAATGAATCGCGAACCCGTGATGCCCGAGACGCGCGAGGATAGATAGTAGGTCGCGCCATCTCGCAGATGAATGACGCGCCCGACTGCGGCTGCCGCTGTGAAAGCCGAATCGTCCAGTGTGGTGCCGTCGCCTAAGGCACCGAAATCAGTTTCGATATGCAGGGGGCGCTTCTGATTGACCACATGCTGCGTAGTTGCAACTGCGCCGGCTTCTGTACGCTTGACGCCGATCAACGCATCGCCTTTGGCGGCGTCGCTTGTATTGGCCAGATCGGAGGTCAGCGATGCGGCACTACCGCTGGCCAGGATTGAGAAGATAGGCTGGCCGGTACTGTCGAAGGCCAAGACCTTGTTGGCGCGCGTTGCGGCGTCACCAAGCTCGGCCACCCCGGGATCGCCGAGGGGCGTACGGAAAGTGCGCCCGAAGGATTCATTGAGCTGCTGCACTTCCATGGTCAGTTTGTCGAGTGCATTCTCGGCGACTTCCGCATCGGAATCGTCATTGTTGACGTGATCCGTGGTCTGCGTAAAGGGAACGACACGGACGATGACCAGGGTCTCTCCGACGGCCGGCGGCGTCAGCATGGTCACGGTTCCACCGAGCGGGTCGCCAGCGCCCGAGATAGTGTAATGCGTCGTTTCGGTCTGAGTAGTCAGCGCCCCTGCGGAGCTTATCTTGATGACGACCAGATCGCTATTGAGAAAGAATTTGTTCGGAAAGGGGAAAGCTGTGGTCACCCCATTCCCGGCCGAAGAAGTGCGATTGGTAGAAGTCACTACGGTCATGATGAGACCCTCATTGCAATTCAGCAGCTAATTGTTGGAGTACTTTTGCGCGCTGTTCTGGCGGCACTGTTTCGAAAGCGGCTTTCTTGCGCGCCAGATGGAAAGCACGTTCCATGGTCGCGCGTTGAAGTAGTGGATGCATTGTATCCCATCCAGGCTGACTGATCTGCTGCGCGATCAGCTCGTAGGCTATCTGCCCAGCCTCAGAATGGAAGTAGTCACGTTGTACATCCGTCAACTCGATTCCGCTATTCTTCAGGATACGGATTGCGCCGAGTGTTTTGGGTATCTGACCAAGCCCCACTCCTAAACGCGCGGCTTCCCGGCGTACAGGATCGGTCGTATCCCGAGAGATGCGGACGGAGCTGAACATGAGGAATTGCTCATCGTTTCTAACCGGCTCCCCGAAAATATCCCGTTTGGGCAGAAGCCCTTCACGGATGATCGGGATACGCGCCTTGATCGCATCCAGGATTCCGCTTACCTCGCGCTGATAGTCATCGATCTTACCCCCGATTTGCGAAATCAGACCGGGGATTATGCTGCCGGCCAATCCTTCGCTGAATCGTTCGCCGCGCGAATACGGGTCCGCCAATGCGCCCATCAATTTCACGATGCCCTGAAGGAAGGTCTTGTTCGTCACCTGCTGGCTGAATGCGTACCAGAGCATCTTGCTGGCTTTGTCCGCTTCGTTCTTGCTCATATAGCCGAGTGCGGTATGCGCATCAGCCGTAGCGCCGAGCAGAGTAGCGATTGGCTCGAATCGGCGATACGAATAATATTCCCCGTTGAAATGTATTGAATAGGGCCGCCATCCGGCCGCGAGTGCCGAAGCACGTTCTTCGGGATTGGGTGACCCGCCCCCGGTGATGATTCCAGCGTCTACCATCATCCAGGCACCTGCCATGACGCCCCCGCCGACGGTCATATCGCCGATCACCTTATCGCGCGCCGCACCGCCTTTGCGGAAATCATCGCGAACCTGACGGATCAAGAAATTGACGCCCGGTACGAATTTGCCTGTTTCCTTGAAGATGTTCGCCGGGGTGCGTACAAAAGGTATTGCGAATTTGAGAGCGGGGACTTCAGTGAGCAAGGTTTGAAGAGCTTGACCTGCGGGGCCGAGTTCTTCGGTGAAGGTGTATCTTCGGCCAGAAGCCTGAATTTCCTCGGTCATCTTCTTGGTAGGCTTATCAACGAGTTCGGCCACACGGCGGTTAAAAGCCGAGCTTCCGAAGTTCAGCTTCTCCGAAGCAGCCTGGCGCATGGCTAATCCATAAGCCGTACCCGTTTCATTGATTGCGCGGAACATTGCATCCCCCGCTTCCAAAGCCCGGAAAGGAAGCCGGATTATCTCGCCTTTCACCCCTTTGATGGCAGGGCCGCGTTGTTCTGCTTTTCCCAAATCCTGCGTCCCATGCCGGAGGACTGCATATGCTTGGCGGATACCATTCCAGGACCCCATACCCATCCCGATCACCGTGCCGACGGTTTCACCGTAAGTGACTTTCTCTCCGCCATGCAATTTGCCGAGTGTCGCTGCGACGAGCCCGGTCGGAATACGAGTGCCCGCAAAGACTAGATTGGATGCTAGGTTGACCAGCATAGTCTCGGGTCCAGATACCAAACCTGCTTTCCAGGCTTCGAGGAATTTCTCTATCGTGGAGGCATCGCGGGTGGCTCTGAGGGCTTGTTTCGCGGTGGGCAATTCCAGCAACATCTCTGCGAGCTGATCCACACTGCGCTCTCCGCCAAATTCGTCTGTCACCTTTTTGATAGCTTCGGCACGTTTAGATTCTGTTGCGCTGGATTTCAACACGTTGAGGGCGCGCCCTGCTTCAGCACGTGCGCCAAGAAATTCTGCTTGGACGATGCCAGCTCGTTCAACTGCAGCAAGAAGCTCTAGCCGGGATTCTGGCGTAGGGCTCTTCTGATGTTCTGCCGCGCGTGTCAGTATTTCATCTGCCGCTCCAGCAGCTATGTCTCGTCTGGTTAGAATTTCTGCGGGGCTAATCGCTTGACCGGGCGTACGCTCTAATGCGTGTCTTCCAAGCGCATCCGCGAGCCAAGTTTCTGCTTCCGCTATCGATTGATGCCAAGGCACTGATCCGCGGCGTTGCGTCTGGATTTCCAGCTCATAGATTTCCGACACCCGTGCAGCCGTCTGGTTCAGCGCCTCCGGACCGTCGATATATCTGTGATTGATGTGGATCGGGCTCGGCTCCCCCGGCAGATCCGCTAGCGGTCTGCGTTCGAGGGCTTCTGCCTTCGAAGGGAGTTGAACTTGATCTCCGGTCGGCAGATGACGGTATTTTTCCGGGATAGGAACGAAGTCATCCAAGAGCTGTTGTGCCACACGGCTATCCTGCCGGGCATCCTCGACTATCTGTTCCGGCTTCACGCCCGTGCGCGTGTAGATCGTGCGCAGCTTCGCCGCGGTAACCAGAGCTCCTTTGAGCCCTCCCAACACGATGGCGCCATCGATGAAATCGTCAGCGCTCGGAAGTCCCCCTTCCAATGCCTTGGACACGGTGACCATCGTGCCAAGTTCAGATGCGCCAATCGCTGCGCCCCGGGTTACAGGTCTGAGCACCTGGGTTACAGCGCCCACCTTCGCCCCGATACCCGCGGTCGCACCGCCGATGATGGCTCCTTTCCCGGTAGCGACCAGGGTAGTAGCGAGCCGGTCGGCTAGATCGCGGCGCTGAGCGCCCTGTGCGTACTGCTCCAGCAGCCAGGCGCGGACGCCCTCTGTGAGGCCCATGGCTCCGGCACCAGCCCCCACTACCATCCCAGGCGGTCCGCCCACTGTGCCCGCCGCTGTGCCCGCCGCTGCGCCAATCAAGAGGGTAGGAAGGTCGCCGGCTGTCTGGCCGAGGAGCGAAGCGAGACGCTCGGCGCGGGTAGTGTCCTCGCCAAGCGCAATCCCGGGGCGGCGTTGCCGCGCGACCAAGCCTGTCGTCGATGCCTGGAACCCCGCTTGGATTGCGTCCAGCATCCCTTGCGCGCGCTCGGGCTCGCGAATGGGAGGTTCCTGGATGTTGGAAAACCCGAATTGCTGCTGATAGTAAGCCGCACGCGGATCGACCGGCGCCAGGATCGCGGGGGCGCCGTATTTCTGGCGATAGTAAGCCTCGCGATCGAAATCGGCCATGTTTATTCCCCGAACCTGCCGCCCGTAAGCTCATTCAGACGTTTACGGTATTCTGCATCCGTCTCACCCGGTTGCCGCGGGTTACGTTGGGCGGTAACAACGCGTTCACTTGCCATCATCGGGACAATGGGCGGAGTCCTTGATACCGGCTCGTAATTCTTCGCGTCTGCCGGATTGCCACCCAGGAATCTTTCCTCCGTGCCATCTGGCAAGCGTGTGATATCGCCGACTTTGGGAAGACCGGCCGCATCTTTTATCGAGCCGACCGAAGGCAAGAATCTATTTCCAATAGAAAGTGCGTTGTCTGCGCCATCACCAAGATAGAGGGACGCAGGGCTCTTATTTGCCTTGCGGAGAAGTGCTTCCTCAGACAGAAGTTGGCGTTGATAATCCGCAATCGCCGTAGCTTGTGTTGCAGAGAGCGGAAAACCAGGAAACACGCCCAGGCGCCCCTTGTGCGCGTCGATGGCATTGCGCCGCATCTGGGGTAACCCATCCGCCGCTTCATTCGAGCGGATCATGCCCATCAGATTCTCAGCCCAAGGGATCGTGATCGTCCCATTTGCGGCAGCATCGCGAATTTCGCCCATATTGCGCAACTTCCGCGGATCATCTTCATCCAGGTTGATGCGCTCGAATAGATCGATGTATAGTTTCTTGTCGCCCCGCAGGGCTGCGTCTGCTGCACCTTCCCGAGCGCGTTGACGCAAGGCATTCAGCATATGCTCCTTGAGCCGCGGGTCCGCTGTGGAATCGAGAATTTCCTTTGCACGAAGTGAGCCGCCCTGCATTTTTTTGAGCCAACCGTCATAGAGCTTGTCATCTTCATCCTGCTTCACACGCCGCGCTTCTTCGCGTGCCAAACGTGCATCTACAGCGCGCGCGTCAATCTCCTGATCTGCATTCCGCATGAGTGCTACTGTTGCATCTGCATCCAGTAACGGAAATTCGCCTGCGGTCAATTTCCGCTTGGCCAATTCAGGATCGAGCTTGATGAGCCCGCCCACCTGGAATTTAGTGATTTCGCGTTGCGCATCAGTAATGATGGCGCGGCGAGCATTCTCAGGAAGATCGCCTAACGCATCCTGTGCCCAGGCAACAACACTATCGCGAAGCCGATCGCCCTGTGTGGGGTCATTCAGCACGATGTTGCTGTACGAATTAATCAGCTCAGAAGCATCCTGCTTGCGTTGCTCGACTCGGAGTGTGATTTCCGTATCGCCATTCCGCACTGCGAAATGCCCACGCATGCGCGCTGCGGCAACATCCAGCGTTTCCGAACCGCGGCGGGTAGTGGTCTGGGTGCGCAGTGCATCCATGTACCGATCGAATTCGGGATTGAATTTATCGCTGATCGATTCGCCGGGCTTCGTCGTACGCGCGAGTTCCTGCTGCCAAAGAGTGAAATGCGCTTCAGCTTTTGCAGTCTCCTTGTAGACATTCGCGACGTCATCGCGTTCTGCGGCTTCATTCAATCTTGAAGCGGTTTGCTGAAGACTGCCCGCCAGGGCTTCCAGCCCTTCGCCCCCGCCGAAAGCTTCTGCACGCGCGGTGCCCTGCCGGAGCTGTGTCGGCTGCAGGAGGTCAGCAGTGATCGGGCGGATACGCGGCATGCTAGCCCCGCTTCAAGGGGTTCTGGGTGTAGTACTCGGTCGCCGCGCCCAGGAGAGAGCTACCGGCGCGTAGATATCCCGTCGTTCGGGCCGTGCGCCCTTCTGCGCGCGATAGAGCTGCCTGCCCCTGTTGGCCAGTTGCGCGGACCTCGCCTTCATAGATGATGTTCTGGCGCTGGAGTTCCGCTTCTGTCGCGCTTTCCTCCAGGATATCGAGTGCAGAGCCTTCGAGTGAGAGCCCACTGCCCGCGACGTTGGCCCGGATCGAACCAAGACGCCGGACGTTCTCGCGGCGTTGTTGTTCGGCCGCGGCGGATGCTTGCTGACGGGCTACAGTGGCATTCTGTTCCGCGATCTGGGCGTTGTACTTCGCCGCGCGATCCGCGGCACGACCCTGCTGGATCGCCGCTACCGCACCGATAGCCGCGGAGATGATGCCAAGGAAGGGGATTACGGGAGCCATTCTGCTAGCCTCACAAAACCGACATGATCGCGCCCTTCGGGAGAGTAAGCGCGCAGGAGAGGCGTCTCTTCTCGGAACCCGAGAGCGCGGGCCCATTTAAGACCTTGAGCGAAACGCGCGTCCACTGTGATCTCTATTCTACGCGCTGTTGTCTTGGCCAGGAATTGGCGCGCCTTCCGGGTAGCGGCCAGCATATGGGGTCCTGCATCGGAAGTGAAGAATGCCCAGCCCACATACCGCCCGTGCCAGAGCTGCATGATTCCGGCGCAACCGACGGGGAGCAGGTTATGGAGGAGAGTATAGGAAGAGTGATTCTCCATTTCCCGAAGCGTTGCCGGCTGAAGCCAAGCATCTATGATCAGCCCGGGGTCAAGGTCTTGCATTTCCTCCAGATGATAGGCTCTGAATGGGAGCAGAGTGTAGGTCATACATCATCCTGAGTGCTGACGCCAGGCATTACAGAGAGCAGGGTGGCGGGAAGAGGCTGATCGGCCCGCCAGAATACTTGACCAGTCAATTGATATTCCCCTTCGAATCGCTCTCGTACAACCCCGGTGAAGAGCGAAGGTGGATCGCCGTAATTCTCTCCCCACTTGCGCACGATGAGACGCGTCAGGAAGTCTGGGCCCGGGCCGAACAGGAGACCGAGCGTATCCATGAGCCAGAATGCCACGCGATGAATGCGTTTCGTTTTGCCCTGCGCGGTGCCATCTGCTGCGCCTGCCTCGATCGGGAGAGTCTGCCCGTCGCTGTTGTACGCGTAGCCGGCATGCACCTTCGATGCTGCATGATCGAGCGTGATCGTCCCGCCGCCAGAAACAGTACGCGGCGGATGAACAGCACCATCTGCCAGGATGGTGACCTGTTCCCCAATCAGATGATCCAGCCCGCTTAGAGTAACTGTGGGCAGACCGTCATAAGAGAGACCGCTATCCACGAAGAAAGAATCAGCTTGAAGATCGCCAATTTCCCACACCTTCGTCAGAAGCTCGACATACCTCCGCTGGGCGCCATTCACCCATCGCTTGACGATGAGCCAGGCTTCATCGCGCGTTCCATCCGGCGAGGGGATGACTGCTACGCTTTCCACTACAGCGGGTGCATTACCCGATGTACCAGGCCCGCCAAGGACATGTTTGTGCCACGCCGTGACGTCCTGATCCCGTTCGTATGAGAAACCGAGCAGAACGCCGTCCGTTCGCACCAGCCAGAGAATGGACTGCGGCTGTTGCTGATATGCCATCTGCACGATTGAAGGACGGGTCAAATGCTCGGAAAGGAGCGTCATATCCGGAGCACGAAAACCGTCTACTTCGAATACGAAAGCCAATTCGCGAAGCTTGCGCGCCGCGCGTTGTAGATACAACACGACCTTACCAGAGCGCATCGGTTGGATATTTGCGCTTCCAAAGCCGGTGGATTGCTTACCAACCGCGTTGAATGGCGTCAGAGCTTCGTTGATAGCGGAAGGGCGGATGATCCATTCCCCACCTGCGGTGCCCGCCAGGAGCCCCTTCTCGTCATCCATGAGCCATCGAATGACATTGACGGTGTTCGAATTGAGCGTGACTGCGATTGCGTTGTCATCCGCGATGACGCCGGCCGTATCTGTCGGCGCAAAGTTCTCGTAGTCGCCGGATTTGGATCCGTCAACACGCTGCGGAGCTTCATCCGCACCGGCGAGGAAGAGCCGATCCTCGAAGAAGGTGCCGCATGCCGGGTATCCCGTGGTATCGGACCAGAGCCCCAGGCGCCAATCGAGGGTGGCGGAAACACCCCCGAGGGAAGATAGCACGGTAGCCACCACAACCGTCGAACTGGTCCTGGAAGTGATGATCGCATAGCCCCAAGTAGAGGAATGCTTTATCCGGACCAGCCTCCCCACGTCTGTCGTCAGCCAGCCCAGATTGTTATTGATCCCGGTTGTGCTCGAAGCCGTGATATTGATGCTGCCCGTCGTAGCTGAGGGGGTGAGAGTAGTCGTCGTCCTGTTCGTATTGAGGTATGGCCCATCAAGGAAAGAGATATTCTGAATCGTCCAGGAAGTCGCTGAATTGCGCAACAACTTCGCCGGCGGGTAGCTCGGATGGAGTAAATAGAGAACATCGGCCGATTGGGTAAAACGGATATTGAATAAATCCGCTTCGAGATAATTCGTGGCTACTTCCACCGGAGTACCGGGCGGATTTTCCAGGCGTCCTTGATTGGTGAAAAACCGGATGTACTGATTCCCGAATTCCAGGACGTAGGCTTGCTCAACCGAGAACTGGAAGGGGATCAGGACAGAGCGCTTCGTGCCGCTATCCTTGGTCGTGTTGATGTACCGTGTGCCCGGGCGTCGAGTCCAAGGGCCTTGCACCAATACGAAGGCGTTGAGACAGGTTGCCAGGGCACTGCTGTATTTCTGGATATCCTGACGACCGTACGCCAGGGGTGAAAGTTCACCCGCCGTTACAGCGTTCTGAGAAGGGGATGCGCGCGGCATGGGCTAGGCTTGCGCAGTGATCCATGGATCATCGAGAGGCGTTTCGGATACCCGTTCAATCGCATTCGTGCGGCGCGCTTCTGCCAGCCAGAATTTCAAATCCTCTCGCACCGAAGTCTTCTTCGTATTGCTCTGCGTGATCTCTTCGCAGGTAGAAATCGCGAGCTGACAAGCGAAAGCCTGAACGAACAGCGGATCGAACAGAGACGTATCCGTGATGCGTGCCAGATAACGGATATCCAGCGGCGCGCTCCAGGTCGTGGTGATGTATCGGCTTTCGATCTGCCAATCGAGAGTGGTGTCTGTCGGGGGCAGGATACGAAGAAAATCCGTCGGCACCAGGAACCGATTCAGGTCGCCGAAGAGAGTATCGATGCTGTCTGCTGCCAGGCGCGCGCGTTGGATAGCGAAGCTCCACGGATGCGCGCGAAGAGTAGCATCCCGAACGGGCTCGTACCAGGCGGCCATCGTGCGGGCATTGGGGTGATCCTGGAGCAAGGATTCGATCCGCCGGGAAGCGCCGAGTAAGGAGAGCGCGAGATTGGCGATTGCGACGTCTGAGATGGCCATCAAGGTCTCCGCATATGACGAGTCAGGTTCACGATAAAGCCTGTAAACTTCGCCGTGATGAAGTCCAGAACCCCAGATACGCTGATCGATTGCCCGCCCATGAAGCGAAAGATAGTCGATTCCGTGGCAATGATGATCTTCGCTTTGGGCGAGGGAGCGGTATCTGCGGCCTGGAATTTGAATTCTGGCGTAGTCACCACCTGGCCGCTCGATGAAGAGGAGCTTTGGGTACTGAACTTGAACTCCGGCACGGTGAGCGGGGCCTGCACTTTGGCTTGCGGAGTCTGCGGCGTGAATAGAAAGGCCGGCGCAGTTACCTGCTGCTGCGCCCCTGAACCGGGGCTCTGTGGCGTGAACTTGAATTCCGGTGCAGTGAGAATATCCTGTGCTTTGAGTTGCGGACTTTGCGGTGTGAATAGAAAGATCGATTGGCTTACGGTCTTCCCCGCTTTAAGAAGAGGAGATTGGGGAGTGAATTGAAAGAGCGAGGAGAGCAGATCGACAATCGTCGGTCCCCGCAGAAGCCAATCGTGAGGAGGACGGAGAAGAGCATGCGGATTGTATGCAAGTACATTCACTTGCGCATCAGTCAATAGACTGCTATGCAAATCTAACATGCCACATAACCCGATACAGCCGGTGAAGAAATACCGAACTGGATCGACTAATGCCCCGACTTGAAAAGATGAACTAGCATTTCTCATCCCTCCTGCGGCTGTCTGAATGACGTAGTTTACAGTGCGTTTTGTTGCTTTCCCTCCATCGAGTCCAATCCACAGATCAACGGTGTTGTTAGCGACATCGCCTTGCATAAAAACGAAATTCCAACGATTAGCTGTCAGATTCTCGCCGCTGCCTGCGTTAGCCTGCGTGAAACCGCTGGTCGCCCCCCACCAAGCCAAATTGGGCTCGGCCCCATTTACCTCGAAAAAGAACTGAGGTTCTGAAGGAGTATATTTCCCGAAGAGCATGCGGATGCCCACTTGGTCATCCGTTGGCATGACCCATGCCCATACCGCGAAGTTATTCGTTCCCGTCCAGAAACGGGGTTGATTTCCGAAATCCAAAGATGATGCACCATCAAAGAATATCGTCTCTCCGCGATATGTCCCGCGCCGCGATGTTCCTTCGATGGTCGGCTCTGCCAAGAACGGCACGCTGTGATCGCGCATTGTGACAGGCGCGCCTACGCCCGGCATGAAAAAACGCAAGGCCACGCCTGATTCCGTCAGGACGTTTTCAGGATCAAAAACGGCGGGAGGCCCGCCGAATCTGCCGAACGTGAGGTTCGGATTGAGGAGTTGATTGCTCAGCGGCAGCATTACGTGCCCAAGGTGTATGGCCGCATTTTCAGCGTCCAGCTAGCATTGATCGTCTGGCCCGTCGCGTTATTGAGGATGAAAATGTCGAAATTCTTCGCCAGAGGCACGCCTTCAGTCTTGAGATACTGCACTGTCGAGCTGCCGATCGCCGCGACCACGAAACTGCCGAGATAACGATGCACTTGCGTCGTACTCGGAGTCGGAGACGCGTTACTGTTCGCGATATCGTAATCGCGGGCATACATGTCGATCGTCTTGAGCGCAGTCGGCGCCGTGGTGAAGGCAACGGCCAACTCGAATTCACCGAGAGGGTAATCCAGCGTCTCCGTACTCGTGATTTTCGACGAGGCTGTCGTCGTCATCACGTTGTTGGCGAGCGTAGCGTTTCCAGGCGCCGTGCCAGATGCAATGACGGTGACAGACGATCCGAATAGCTTGAGGGTGGGCGTGGCCACGATCTACTCCTTCTTAGGTGGCGGTCCCCGAGATACTCAACGCGACTTCGAGCGAGACACCGGGATCAGCGACCGTGACAGAACCGAGGACCAGGGGACCGATCGGATTGCCAGCATTATTCAGCCGCGTGCCAGTGATCTGCCAGGTGCCGGGGGCTACCCCGTTGAAAGTACAGGCCGGCCCCGGAGTTACAGCCGCGATGGGGCCGCCTTCCGCGGCAATGGTGAAGCGCCAATCCCCACCAATCGTTCCGGTGGGGAAGACTTGCGTTTGTGTGGCAAGAACAGCGTTTACGGTTCCCATGTTTTTCTCCGTTGAGATTGCGTTACCGCGGGCTGGTGAACAAGCCCGATGCCGAGAGCTGGATCGAGAAATCCGCTCCCACGTTGCCTTGATCGGCGCCGAAGTCCGCCGTGTAGCCGATCAGTTCATCCACATTGGATGCGCCGCCGCGCGCGATGTAGAATACCGCGCGCCGTGCATTGGCAAAGCCGGTGGCGTGCTGAGCCCACGCCGCGGGGTCATCGAAGTCCATCGTTACCAGGCCCGCGCCATCCAAGGTCACTACTGGATTGGCCAGGGCATTCCC